>ERZ1370068.4895-contig-3944_pt1 | contig 41713 bp, 57 predicted proteins | sample MGYA00561227_ERZ1370068 | MGnify/ENA primary metagenome ERZ1370068 (study PRJEB38410, sample SAMEA6850437) | metagenome | study: Metagenomic assessment of the ecological functions of the soil: analysis of the soil microbiota associated with the... | reverse complement strand
GTTACGTATTGCTGCGTTTTCACAAGCGACAGATATCACGCGCGATGCCGCTACCTGACCTAAAGCGGACCCAGGGACCATCGTCAACTCGTCCCCCGACCAAATGTCAAAATAGCCTTTGTCTGTCGAGATCGGCGAAATGAAGGAGATTGCGATGAAAGCTGCGTTGCCATTCACAATAATTGCGCTGGCGGCGATCACGGTCGCACGCACGGACAGGCACCATCCAGCGATGCCATTCCCGTTACACCTGACACCTTTATTCGGGCTGAAACTGATCTCTAGGTTTCAGCGCCGTGGCGCTTAAGAACGGTGGCTTCGGAGCTGCTCTTCAGGCGCGACGTGTCTCTATCGATCAACAGGACGTTATTCGCCAAAACCGCGACACGCTCTACGGATCGGGCGTATTCGACCTCAATGCGGGTCCGGTAACGGTGACGCTACCGGACAGGGGGCAAACGTTTCGTCTCGATGCAGATCATTAATCAGAACGAATACACGTGGCCTGCAATTTACGACCCGCAGCACGCACATTACGAAGGAGCAACGTCGGAACACGATATGTCTTGCTCGGATTCCGAATTCTAGTCGACCCGAACGATCCGAAGGACCTGCAGCAAGCACGTGCCTCGTAAGATGCTATCAAGGTCGAGCAGCCCGGCGGCCCCGGCAAGTTTCAGGTGCCGAAATGGGACCCGGTGAGCCAGAAGAAGATGCGCGACGCGCTGTTGGCGTTGGCAACGACAGTCAATGACACCAGCCGTGCATTCGGGACCAAGGAACAAGTCGACCCGGTGCAGCGCCTTCATTGGCGCAGCCTCCGCTTGGAGAGCCAACCCACCGAAAGACGCGATTTATCTGAACGTCGTGCCAACCAAAAATGATGGCAGCACGGTTTACGAAGCTTACCGTTAGGGATGTTGCCTATAGACGGTTTCTGGTCCGTCAGCCGCTACAATGCACAAGGCTATTACGAGAAGAACGCGTTAGACGCCTACACGATCAACAATATTACGAGGAAAGAAAAACGCAGTGACGGTTCGGTTGTCATTCAATTTGGCGGCTGCGATGGCAAAATCCCAAACTGTCTACGCCAATCGAGGAGGGCTGGAATTACATGGTGCGGCTCTATCGACCGCACGAGGAAATTCTCCGCGGCAAATGGAAATTTCCGGAAGCGCAGCCGGTCTCTTAGTAGAGCCCGACTTACATCGATGTCCGCTCGGACACCTCCGCTATCAGGGGTAAGGCGGAGATAGACGCGGGTGTTCTGTCATCTCAGCCAATGACCCAAAGCGGACATCAAGCGCTCCGTCGATCATGCCCCTTGAGGCAGCCGTCGCCCCAAACGCTTGTCTAAAAATGCGCTGTGAGCCGCTCGTAGTGCGCGCATAAAGCAGGAGGTTGGAAGATGAGTTCCGATTTTCCACTATCCAAGATCAATCGCCGGCATCCAGAAGGACGACCTGCGCGCAGCGGGTAATCGTCACCAACCTCCGAGGCTTGTTGAAGAAAAAGGACGAAGTCGAAACGCAGGAACTCGACCTCAATGACATCGTTACCAGCACAGTGGAGATCGTGGGCCCGAAGCGCTAAGGAACGGAGTCGAACTTGACGCCTACAGGCCAAACGGGCCTCTGCGGGTTGCGCCTGACCAGCTATCCAGTTGCAGCAGGCGCTTGTAAATCTGGCGATGAACGGGATCGACGCCATGCGCGATTGTGATCATCGGCAAGCGCAAGTTGTCGATCGTACTGCGCTGGTGGGCCGACTTCTTCGATCGAAGTATCGGTTGCCGACCACACAGGCACCGGTGTTCCTCCGGACAAACTGAACACCATCTTTGACACGTTTTATACGACCAAGGGCCATGGCACCGGTCGGGGGCTGACGATTACACGCACGATTGTCCAAACATTTGGCGGAAGAGTTTGGGCTGAAAACCGCCCAGGAGGCGGCGCATTGTTTCGGATTTATCCTGCCGCTGTCGAAAACTGCGCAAGCGCCGCGCGCCAACTGACCGATGTCCGCTTAGGGGCATAGCCGGTGCAGCAATGCGCCTCGCGTCCATGCTTGAAGCGCGGTCAACCCTGTCCTATGTAAAAAGAGTACGACACAGGCACGGAGGTTCGAATGACGCCACCGGGTCAGCGAGGCCGCGACGACCGCTAGGGCCAAACGTTCGGGCCTAGCAGAGCGGCGAGTTTCAGGACGGCACGCCGGGAACGGCCTCCGGGGTCGCATCAGTCAGGCATGACCCCAACTCAGCCGTTCCCGACGTGCATTTAAGCCCCCGATGATTGATCAGGAGGCTGCCCTTGCGACGGGCAGTTCATCGACCCGGCAAGCGCGCTCCGCCCTACAGCGCGGACTGGATGGCGCGGAGCAGCTGGAAGCGCATCGCGCCGTTGTTGCTTCGCAGCGAGATCACGAAGCGCACCTGCCCATGTGTGGAGGTGTTGGCGTAGCCAGCCAGCGTGCGGACGCCGTCGAGGTGCCAGTCTTGTTCTTGCCGCCATCATGGCCCCGGAGCAGGTCGGCGTGGGGCGCGAAAAGTTCGAGCACCTTGGCGAGGCCGCGGGCCATGAAACGGTTGTCGCGGCTGATGCCCGAACCCTCCTCGAGATGGATGGCGTCGGCGAGGCCGTGCGCGGCGAGCATCTCGTGCGCGACCTGTAGCGATTTCTCGAGGCTGACGGGACCGCCCTGGCGGTGCCCGCCGATCTCGAGGAAGACCTGATTGGCGATGTAGTTGTTCGAGGCGAGGAGCAATAGGACGAGGATCTCCGAAAGGGTGCGCGACTGGCGGTGAACATAAACCGGCTTCAGGCCCTTGGGCACGGAGCCGGTTGAGATCTTGCCCTTGATGCTGCCGCCGGCCTGCTCGATGAACGCGGCGATGAGTTCGCCGGCGTATTGCAGGCTCACTGCGGGGTCTTGGCTCAGGCTGATGCGGCCGCGACCTTTCGGGCCGCGCGCCCTGAACTGGCTGATCGCCAGCGGGGTGATCGGGGTCTGCTTCTCGGCGGAACGGACGTCGTTGCCGTCGACGCTCGGCGTAGATCGTATTGAAGTTCACGGCCAAGGCGGAGCTCAGGGCGTCGTACGACTCTCTTGCTGTCCTCGATGCCCGGGATGCGGATGTCAGGGGGTAGTAGCTTGCGTCGAGCACGATGCCGGTGAGCGGCTGCTTGCCGACTGCAGCGACCAGCCGGGGCGCGAGTAGAGCCAGCTCTTCGGAGACGAGAAATGGATCTCCGCCCCCGCGCACGTACAGCACCCTCTTGTCATCAAGGTAAAAGCTGGTCTGGAAGCGGTAGTCACCGCCCAGCACCTCCAGCGCCAGCCAGGCGGTCACAATCTTGGTGACCGAGGCTGGGACGAAAGGCTTGTCAGCGTTTTGGGCTACCAACTCGTTGCCGTCGGCGTCCATCACCAGCACCAGACCTGACGGAGCAAGCGCCGCGACCTTCTCCTTGGCATCGGCCAAAGCCGGAGCGGGCAGCAGGAGGAGAGCAAGAACGAGCAGGCGAGACCACATGGGCGACTCCGCGTGGGATCGAGTGGGTGGTGAGTTCACGAGCGTGCAAACGAACGGCTCTGCGCGGCACGATCTTCAGTCACATCGTATCTAAGCTCGGTTAGTCGAACAAAGACGATCTTACTTACATGCTCAGGACCGAACCCGGCAAACCATTTCAGTCGCGCCCGCAAATGGGGCGCGCGCCTACATTGAGGGTTTTTAACTGAAAGTGTTCGGCAGGCCCACCATGTCCGCTATTGACCCAAAGCGAACATCGGGCCTGATTAGCATGTGAGTTCAGTTTGTGTGCAATTGTCACACAAAGATCCGGGGTGACCTCTTATAATCTAGTCATCGCAGATGGTGTGGTCCTCACGGGGTACGCATGCAACGACGAGATTTCATCACGCTTCTCGGTGGTGCTGCGGCCTTATGGCCGTTCGCGGCGTATGCGCAGCAAGCCGCTAAACTTTACCGAATTGGCATTCTATCTCCGGAACTTCCGCCCCTGGATTTCTTGACGCTTTTCGGCAAGGACTTCGCGAGCTTGGTTATGTTGAGGGGCGGGACATCGCGTTAGAGGTCCGGAATGCCGAGGGATACAGTCAACGGCTCGGCGCGCTTGCTAGCATTCTGGCGGAGCTCAAGGTTGATGTGATCCTTGCTCTGAATACACCGTCGGTGCAGGCCGCCAAAAAAGCGACCGTGACGATCCCGATTGTCATGACACAGATCGCTGACCCTTTAAAAAGTGGCCTGGTCACTAGTCTCTCCCAACCGGGTGGCAACGTTACCGGTATGAGCTTCAAGGTTGACGAGCTAAGTGGTAAGGGGCTAGCGCTGCTCAGAGAAGTTTTTCCGAGCCTTTCCCGAGTGGCTGTCCTCTGGTACGCGCCCAACCCGGGCGCGGACATTGCCGTTAGCGCAATCAAAGCTGCGAGCCGAGAGCTTGGCCTTGAGCTCCTGCTCCTGCCAGTGCATGGCCAAGGCGACCTCATCACGGCCTTCCAGACTGCGAGCCGCAGTCGGGCCGAAGTGCTTATTGTCCTCGCGGATGTGGTCGCCACCCAACACAGGGGCGAAATCCTAAATTTGGCGGCGACACATTCTTTGGCTGTCATCTCCCAGTACAGGGCATTTGCCGAGGCTGGGGCACTTTTGGCCTTCGGACCGAACACCTCGGCAATGTATCGCCGAGCGGCCTACTATGTGGATCGCATCTTGAAGGGCGCCAACGCGGGCGATCTGCCTGTGGAACAGGCAACCAAATTCGATCTGGTCGTCAACTTGAAAACCGCAAAGACGCTAGGTGTGACGATCCCGCCATCGCTCCTCGCTCGCGCCGATAAGGTGATCGAGTAACGACCCTTTTGCCCGGTGCATGATTTCAAGCACGCTATCTAAATACGAACAATCCAGATCATGATTGCTATCATCAGTACGCCACCAAGAGCTGATGCCAGTGCCCAGTAATCTATTTGCATTTAACAACTCGAGGGCGGGTCCATAAACCCAAACGATGAATTGTAGATCGAATGTTGAAGAGCGCCAACGCGGGCGATCTGCCTGTGGAACAGCCCGCCAAATTCGATCTGGTCATCAACTTGAAAACGGCTAAGGCATTCGGTCTGACGATTCCGCCAAACGCTGCCGATGTCCGCTATTGGCACAAAGCGGACATCAGCTTGCGGCCTCACATGTCTGTTTTTGAGGTAAGGCGGGCATCGGCTCGGCTCGCATCGTTGGCCCGTTGAAACGCACCGAGTCCAAACCAGATGCTCGCGGAGACGTATCTCATAATCTTTGCCGCTAAGAGCGCCTTTTTAAGCCGTGACCAGCCAGAAATTTGGTTAGGCCAATGCGTTAGCCATTACCGTCTTTGCGGTGCACTTCCTGCCGATCATCCGCAAAAGACTGGACATCGATCCGTTGGACTATCGCGACTCAGCTCTTCGGGGATCGGCTCATCTTAATGCGTCCGCGAACCATGACTGCACTATTGGTGCGAGTGGCATCGATGATTGCGTGTCGTCCAGGAGGTGCTAGATAACGCGGTTGGTGCGGTTTGCATGAGCTGCCCTCGGTGTTTGGCGCAGCTTCTCCACCTGCTTAGGCTGAGGCGCTTTTTTGAATAAACTGTTACCAGTCAGATCTGCGCTTTCACCGCAAGAACAAACGTGAGTGATTGCCGCCGTGCCTCCTGAAATCAGCCATCGCTTGCTCACGGGTCTCGCTATGACCACGCAATGGCCAATGCCGTCCGCGTATTGGGCACAAAGCGGACATTGCTTTGCACTGCGAATGTCCGCTTTCGGGGCGCCCTCGAGCTGGCCCACGTGAACAAGCTCAAGTGATTGATGGGTCCCGCGCCGGCGGGCGGGCCCTTTCAATACGGCAGTAGGACCCGGCACGATGGTCTGTCTTTGGAGCGGGTGCGGCAAATGCAAGCACTCTTGCGCCATTGGTCGGAGTAGTTCTCTTTGGCTCGATCATCAAATCTCGCTCAGGAAACCGCTTCGATCCTGCAGCACCTTGGCGTCGATCGCCCGTGTATCAGGAAGGCACCCGGATCGTGCGTTCACCGATAACCGGCGGAACGATTGCCAATGTGCGGGACGCCAACGCGGCGGCGATTGGCAATGTCATCGATAACGCGGTGCACGCATTTAAGACATGGCGCTTGGTTCCAGCGCCGCGCCGCGGCGAACTCGTCCGGCTCTTGGCCGAGGAGTTGCGCGCCGCCAAGGACGAGCTAGGCCGCCTGGTGATGATAGAGGCCGGCAAGATCGCTTCCGAAGGGCGCGGCGAAGTGCAGGAGATGATTGATATCTGCGATTTCGCCGTCGGTCTTTCCCGCCAACTCTATGGTACTGACCATTGCCAGCGAGCGTCCCGCGCATCGCATGATGGAGCAATGGCATCCCTTAGGTCCGATCGGAGTGATCACCACATTCAATTTTCCGGTGGCAGTGTGGGCCTGGAATGCAGCGCTGGCGCTTGTCTGCGGCGATACCGTTATTTGGAAGCCATCTGAGAAAAACGCCACTGACTGCACTCGCCGTTCAGGCATTGGTGGCGCGCGCCGTGGAAAAGTTTGGCGATGCTCCGCACGGGTTGTCGGCGGTACTCATCGGCGACCGCGACGCTGCGACCAGGCTGACCGACGATCCGCGCGTGCCGCTCGTATCGGCGACCGGATCAACGCGCATGGGCCGCACCGTCGGCCCGCGGCCTGGCGCAACGCTTCGCGCGAGCGATTCTCGAACTCGGCGGCAACAATGCGGCCGTGGTCTGTCCGTCGGCTGACCTCGAATTGGCGCTGCGCGCGATCGCCTTTGCGGCCATCGGCACTGCTGGCCAGCGCTGCACCACGCTTCGCCGGCTGTTTATACACCGTCATGTGTACGCAGCGCTCGTCGAGCGGCTGAAGCAAGTGTATGCGACAGCGCGCGTCGGCAATCCGCTTGAAGACGGTTCTGTCCTGATCGGACCGCTGATCGACGAAGCGGCTTTCGCCGCGATGCAAGCGACATTGTCGGAGGTGCATGCGCTGGGCGGAAAAGTCACCGGCGGCGACCGCTGTCATGCCGAACGCTACCCGGCCGCCTATTACGTGCGGCCGGCCTTGATCGAGATGGCAGAGCAGACCGGGCCGGTGTTGCGCGAAACTTTTGCGCCTCTGCTTTACGTGATGCCCTATACCGACTTCGACCAGGCGATCGAACTGCACAACGGCGTGCCCCGAAGGCCTCGCCTCGTCGATCTTTTCCAACGATGTGCGCGAGGTCGAGCTATTTCTGTCGGCGGCGGGATCGGATTGCGGGATTGTCAACGTCAATATTGGTCCGTCAGGCGCCGAGATTGGTGGTGCCTTTGGCGGCGAGAAGGAGACGGGCGGCGGTCGTGAAGCCGGCTCAGACGCCTGGAAGAGCTATATGCGCCGCGTCACCAGCACCATCAATTTCGGCAGCGAGCTTCCGCTCGCCCAGGGGTTCGCTTCGACATCGGCTAGGCCGGATGCCGATGCAGCAAATGATTGTCACTTCAGTGTGCGACGAGCGGCTCGGCGATATCTTCAACGACCTCGCCGAGCACTCTGCTCAATCTGATCGACCGCCCAATCGATTTCCGATTTCTTGATAATGAACGGTGGCGCCAGGCGAATGGTGTTCCTTTGGGTTTCCTTAGTCAGGATTCCGACGCGCAACAGCTTTTCAACGACGATACTTGCCTGGATCTTCTTCGCGTCGAGTTCTATGCCGGCGAAAGCTACGCGGCCGCGCACTTCGCGCACGAGAGGATTTTTGATCCCAGCAAGCCGCGACAGCAGGTGCGGGCCGAGCGCAGCGGCCTCTCTCCACCAACCGTTCCTGTACGAGGGTATCGAGCGCGGCTAGTCCGACCGCGGCGGCAATCGGGTTGCCGCCGAACGTGCTGCCGTGGTCGCCCGGCTCGAATACGTCCATGACCTCGCGGCGGGCAAGGAAGAGCGACACCGGAATGAGCCCGCCGCCCAGCGCCTTGCCGAGAGTGACGCCGTCAGGCTCACTCCCGTCGTGCTCGCACGCGAGCAAACGGCCGGTGCGGCCAAGCCCGGTCTGGATTTCGTCGCAGAGTAGAAGCACGTTGCGGGCACGGCAGACCCGCGCGGCCTCCGCCAGATAGCCGGCCGGCGGCACGTTGATCCCGCCTTCACCCTGGATCGGCTCGATCAGGAATGCGGCTGTGCAGGGGGTGATGGCGGCCTCGAGCGCGGCGACGTCGCCAAAAGGCACAAGCTTGAATCCGGCGGGGAACGGACCAAAGCCCGCGCGGTAGTCGCGGCACGGACGAGAAGCCCACAATGGCGATGGTGCGGCCATGGAAATTGCCTTCCGCGGCGATGATCTCGGCGCGTTCGGCCGGCACGCCCTTGACCTTGTAGGCCCATTTGCGCGCCGCCTTGAGCGCTGTCTCGACCGCCTCGGCGCCTCCATTTGCCGGCAGTGCGGCGTCCATGCCGGTAAGCGCGCAGGCGCGCGCCAGAAACGGCCCGAGCCGATCGGTGAAATAGGCGCGAGACACAGTGTCCAGCTGTCGCGCCTGCCGCGTCATCGCTTCGACCAAGCTTGGATGGCAATGTCCGAAACTGACAGCCGAGTAGGCGCCCATCATGTCGAGATAGCGGCGACCATCCTTCGTCCCAGACATGGACACCCTTGCCGCGCACAAGAGTAACGGGCAGCGGCTTGTAATTCGCCGCGCCATAACGGGATTCGAGGCTACTCAATTCGCCCATTGCGGCCTCTCCTCGCTGACCGCCGGCGATCAGATCGCCGATCAATCGCGCCGTCCGGTCCGTCCGGGCCTCGATATGGATTGTATTCCGATCTCGCGACGCGATGCCGGAACAAAACACAGTGAAGCGGTTATGCTTTGTGCATCTGCACGTTCGCTATTTGGCACTTAGCAGACATTCCGACCGAGCCGCTCAATAGAACGGACATGGCTCTCGCATCGCAAAAATGTCGGCTTGTGACCTAAAGCCGACGTCTCCTCGATGGCTGAGACCACCTTCCAAGCCGACGCGGCCACGATCACAATCGAAGAATTCGACAAGCTTCGTGGTGTAAGCTGGACCGGCGTCTCATGTCGTTCCAGGGCGCGAGCTAACGACCGAGCCGCGGTGATTTCACCGCATCTACCGCGTTGCGTCCGCGCACCAAGTCCATATCTTTGGCATCGCGCGTCTGAGTTCGCACGCGCTGCGCAAAAAAGATCTCTTGGCAGGGGATGACCACGCAGGGCAGTTTGATCTCTCGGTCGCGTTTCCTGATGTGCCGGCCACGGCATCTTCGCCGTCACCTACAGCATCAATCCCTGGATGGATCCGGCCGCCTGGCAAGAAAGCGGCGCAGCGACGCGCTGCACGCCACCCGTCATGTCCGCTTTACCTCCAAAAGCGGACATTGATCGACAATTTAGGGATGTCCGCTAAGGCCAAAAGCGGACTCATGTCGTTTGCTCTGTGAAATGTCCGCTTATGACCCAACGCGGACATGCCTCAGCTTCCCGGAACCGCAATTTGCACTGCGGCGCTATTTGGGTAGGGAGGCGCCAGATGTGCAAATTGAAGTCTATTTTTGCCACTGACAATATTCCGTCTGGTTGGTAAGCACGCCGTTCACGGCCCAGACTTTCATGAACGCAGATCGGTCTGTCGAAAAATGCACGCTTGGTTTGCGATGAGTTTGGACGCTGCTGGCAGAGTAAATCAGCACCTTATGCTTCGCGATATCCCTATTCAGGATATGGGCACTGGGTATCGACCTCTGACCAAATGGGAACGGAAGGGCTTCTGCCCTCCCGGCCAGCGAAAAAGGGTAACTGCTGACAGCATTGGCTGCGCTGCTCCCGTCCGCTTATGGCCCTTACGGACATTCCAACGCGGTCCTGAACTTTCGCGAGTGAAGCGGACTTGGCATCGCACCATTGACGTGCCGCTAAATTGGAACTGCACTCTTGAAACCAACGACACGTTGCGGCGTTGGTGTCGCACCACAACTGGAAGCATGGGCCAATCCCCGTCTGGCTTCTGGCGGGTGTCAAAACTCGGTCGCGTCGTGATCCTCGCGGCGCGGCGCTTTTTAGATCCTGCAGTGGGAAATGTGCCATGCCTTTTCCTCGCCTTTTTGTGATGGCAGGTTGTGGTGCTGGTTGCGTTGCTGTTCGTTGCGGATGCAACGCTGGAGAAAACGATCCGCCTGTGATAGTCACCAGCCAACGTACCGGTCTGCCCACGCCCCGGTATCACAATGCGAATGCGACAAAAGCTCTGACCACTCCGGCAGCACCAGAGCCCGATATGAAATCGCAAGCTGTACTCGCTGCTCAGCCCAAGTCAGTTGACGCTCTGCCGAAGATCGAGTCCGAGGCCCGTGAGGCGCGGGCTGAAGCGGCACTCCACGGGCGCAACCCCAAAAACAATCGCGTCAGGCAGCCGATCCACTACCAACAGCCTAATATGTTCGACAGATTTTCTATTAAGGGCTATTAGGGCGGGAATCCCTTCGCGAGCGATTACGCCGAGCGGGATCTAAAGGCGTTAGATTTTAAAGCCGCTCGACATTTCCTTTGCCGGGCGGCTTTTCGCATACCTGGGTTAGTTGGATGGTCCAATATACCGTGCAAAAATATGCATCGCATCGCCTGTTCGCGGCATCGCCTAGCTTTCTCAATATCCCTGAGCGCCTCGGAGGCAATGAAAACAGCTTCGGTTGCCCCACACGTGGCGCCTGATGGATGCCGAGCAATATCTGGCTGCTCGCGCTCTGACGCTCGGAAATACGCTCTCAAGCGGAGTCGATAGGGCCGAATTGTACGACTCGATCTTCCGCGCTCAATCCCGACCATCGGAACGCTGTTTGCGTATTTGTCTTGTGTGACGGGGGCCGTGCAGGCGCAAATCAACTGCGTCAGCACTCTGGCAAATTGCGGACACTTCGCACCGCACGGGGGTATCAATGAAAACAGCAATCGACGATCCGACCTTCGCGGCGATCGAGAACCATCGCCAAGCTGAGGCCGCATGGGTCGCGGTGTGCGATGATGAACACAACGGCCTTTGCGATGTCAGCATCGGCGCGGCTGACCTGAACTGCTGACGATGACACCGACTTCCGTTGCCGGCTGCGCGGCCATGCTGCGTCACGTTGCGAAGTACGCGGATAGCTATGACGGGAACCTGCTGGAGAATTATTGCGCCGAGGTGAAAGAGCCCGCCGGCACGTTGCTGATACGGATCGCGGGCGCACTTGACCGCGCATCGGGCTAAACATCCCTTAGCACTATGTGATGCAGCCCCGGCCCTCCAAGCCGGGGCTTTTGCGTGCTCTGGGAGGCCCTAGGAAGGCCGCTGGTGTGTAGGTCTTTGGGTAGGACATGGCGTCGAAATAAATAGCAACATAATACGATTTATGGCTTTTATGGCGGACACTACGTCCGGCCAGCAAAAGCCTATAACTATTTGATATTAAAAAGAAAGTTGGCTTGAGATGGTTGGCAATCCCCAAATTAGTCCCCAAAGCGCGCCATTTGCTTTGGTCGCCATTCTAGTCGCGGTCAGCACTTGTCCTGCTTACTACGAGCAAAGGACCTGATGCGCACGGGGTCTCTCCGGCTTCATTCAACAATTCTGAAATAAACTGAAGGGTAAAGAAGCGGACGTCGATTCAGTCAGAAAGCCAGGTGGCGGGCGAGCCTCAGAGCAATGTCGGCTTTACCCCCGAAACGGACATGTGCAGTGCACTAGGCGATGTCCGCTTTGTGCCAATAGCGGACTCATGCACCGCAGCAAACGACGTGGCTAGTCGATCACCTCGTCGGCGCGCAGCAGGATCGATTGCGGGACCCTTCCACCTCCTGCGCTTCGACCATTAGAAGTGATTGTGTGACAATTGAACTTTGGGGCAACAATGTCCGCTTCACAACATAGCGGGACGCTCAGAGTTGCAAAAATATAATAGGGGGCAAAATTTGATCGAACTTCCAACAGTTTGGTCGGCAAGTTTAAGTTAGCGGCGCCGTCCACAGGTGGTCTGTTTTGATCAGACAGTTCCCCACCGGCACCGTCTTAGTGAAGGGGCTGGGATAAGTCCTTCGGTGGGGACCACCCACTGACAACACGAACTGAATACCATTCTGACGTCGTCGAAGCGGGTCAGCTGGCGCTGTTAGGCGCGGCGGCAATTGTGCTTTTGGTCTTCGCGTGGACCTTCTTCTAAGAGAGGTGCGTGATGCTTTCCAATGTCTTCGATAATCAAACGTGCTTCGTTTGTTATCGGGTTGTCGACATGGCCGCGCCGAGAGTGCCGTCGGTTCGCCGCCCATGCGATGGTTGCGACGCGCCGATTTGGGTACCGAAGAAATCGCCTACCGCACCGCCCAAGATTTGTACTCGCTGCACAGATCTCGCCGGCCGCGAAACCGAACGGTTCCCTAAGTGCAGTATCCCTACCCTAAGTACAGTATAGGGCCTTAGGAGGCTACGCGTACGCGCGCAAGGGCCGTGACTGCCCCATGAGGTGCGCAAGGGAAATCCTTGGGCCCATTAGTGGTCCAGGGAAAGTCCTTCTTCTGCAGAGGAACCTTCCACGGGGCGGGTGAGAGTGGTGGCTCGAACTCTGCGGCGCTACAATTCCCGCAGGAGAGCATTTTCTTGCGTACTTAGTGAACACCCGGGAGCGGAGTGTTTCCCTAACCCGCAGCGGCCGGTGGCGCCGGCGAAGGTGCAGGAGCCAAACAAGGCGCAGCTCGGGGATCCGCTCTTGGGATCGGTTCGTTTTCCCCGCGAAGCCGCGCAAGCCACCAACACCGACGAAGAGGGAGGCACCCGTTCGTCCTTTGCGATGCCCTCGCTCCAGGGCGAGCGTGGCACAAACTCACCAATGCTTGGCGGCAATCGCAAAACTGGAAAGGGGCATGAAATGACAAACGATCATAAACTGGCCAAACGCGCCCACAAGCTTGGGTATCGATACATCACACGCTGGCCGGTGCCAACTATCGGTACTGAGCACATTCTTGAGCACAAAGACGGTGACCGGCACTTTCGCAGCATGGATGAAGTCGAGCGCTTCATCGGTGAGCAAGAAATCGCAAAGCTGGAAAGACAAACGAATGAGGGTGCGAGATATCCCACCAAGACTGCCTGGTAAAACGCGGACTAGAGCCGAGCGCGTTGCCGATGCGGCGGCCTACGAAGTGAAATTGCGTCTCGAAAAAGGTTTCACGCCCGAAGCGTTGGGCTTTCAGAAAATGACGGCAGAAGAATTGATCAAGCTGGAATGGTGGTGCTCACACGACCACGAAATGTTCGTCATGGCGCATGAAGCGGACGAGGGCAGACGGTGAACGCAAACTACAAAATGACTTACAAAAATGAAGGTTGCCGATCAACCTAAGTATTTGAGGTCGCGACCTGAATTGAAACGGCCTCATCACGGTTGGGAATGTCCGCATTGGCCAATAGCGGACATGGCCATCGTCACTCGATTATCTCGTCGGCGCTGGCGAGCAAGGTCGGCGCCACTGCTAGAGTCATCGGAAGTGGCCAGTACCAGATTTTGGATGTCCCATAACGAATGACGCTACGCCAAAGCAGATTGCGGCCGTCAAACTGATTGACAGTATGGGAAGCCACGTCTGGACATAGAGCCACATCTGACGGTCCTCTCCGGATCGGCCCACCATACGGATGTCACTTCGCGGCGGGTGTCTGCATGGCGATTATTTTGCTGAGAGCATCTGCACATGCATCAGCGACTGCGGGATTCGGCGATGTCGAGCCTGGAGGTGTCGCGAAGCCGCTTTCCTTGATGTAGCTCTCGCGGCGCCACGTATCGACCTTCGTGAGCTCAACCCACTTCGCTTCCACGTTGGGCTGAAGCTTGAATCTTTCGATACACACAGGCCCATAAGCTTGCACCAATGCGGCATTTACAAGCGTCGTTGCGTTTGTCTCAGCAGTTTTCCCGAGGACCCATCCACCCCAGTTAAAGCCGATGATCATCGTGGCGACGGCGCCAACGGCCGCACCTTGAGCGAGACGCGTGAGCGACTCACCTTTGAACATTGCAGGCATTTCCATGAGATATTCCTTTCGCCCGACATGTTTCGGAGCGAGGTTACGGACACCCGTACGGGTTCCACTCGATAAGTTGAATTGAAAAGCCTCGGTCGCCTTGCGACAGCGGCTCGATAAAAACAAGTCTGCGCCTATTCAAAGCAGCAGTCTGTATAAACTGCTCACATCTACCTGCCAAAAAGAAATCTGCGGCCTTTATTGTAAGTCTCTCTATTGAACTCCATATTTAAGATAGAAAATTGATCACGAGACAATTTTTTGGAGGCTATCATGACTTCAGTTCATGCTCTTCCAGGTTTGGCCAGCAAAATCTTCTATTTTTCGCATAGTGGCGAGTGTATTCACTTTTGTCTCGATGTTGTTGTTGACCACTCTCCATCCCTGAAGACCGGCGGCGCAGCTCCGGGTCCGTATGAAATTCGTCATCTTGTTCCTGCCTCGGACCGAGATCCGGGCGACCCGTGCTACCGCATCAAGAGTATCACCGAAAAACATGAACGGGTCGCGCGTGAAAGCGATCTCACGCTTTCGGTCAGCGTTTTCGCCTGAAGCGATAGGTGCGTAGTCTGGTGGGGCCTATTTTTTGATCGCAGCGCGGCAGACCGTTACGGACCTGATGTCCGCTTTGGGTCAAAGCGGACATGTGCAGCGCAACTCGGCATGTCCGCGCCAACACCAAACTGCCATCAGTCCGCGAGTCCCATTCGGTGGACTAAGGCGACCGAGACCGTTCCCTCAAACCACCGGCCTCGGTCGCCTCCCCTATCCCCAAGAAAATCTACTCCCTGGGTTGCCGGTGCGGATCTGTGGAAAATGGGGATCGAAATAATCCCGAAGATCACTATCCCGCGACACAACGCGCGTGTGTTCTCGCGGGTCGTGTCTGATAGGCGACCGTCGATGAAGCACCTGAGTGTACTTGGCGCGGCAGTACGGAGTGGCGCGGCAGTATTGCTGGCGTGCGCTGCGTTCTTCATGTTTTGGGGTTTAATTGCTTGCGGCGTTTATATCGTAGCCATGGCGTTGGGCTTTCATCCGCGCCCCACAGTCCGCCGTCACTGTATTGGTTGGTGGGGGTTGGGCTGGTCCTGGCCGGTATTCTTTATCAGCTGCGCAAAATAGCGAACCGGCCATAACTCTCGAATGTCCCGCTATCTTTGCCGCCGCGTTCGACGGGACCGTGAATCATCGGCGGTAGCTACCGCACCACCGCCTTAAGGGGAACGAGGCAATGCCGAAAGCTAGGATTTCACGAACCGCATCATCCCGTTGTTCGTCATTGTGATGATTGGATGGGTTCTCGTTATCAGCCTCCTGGCGCTGATGCTCAGTTAGAGCTGGACCGCGGGTAGTCGCGCTTTGGCTCACGCCCGCTATCGGCCGTCTGGATCAAACCGCACAGCGCCAGCCCGCGCCAATCAGTGCTGTGCCAATTTTGCGGCCCGATGCGAATGTCGGGCGGCGCGATGGTCAATTTTTAACGGTTGGGAGGCAGAACCACGGCGCACAAAGGTAGTCCGCCATGCCAGAGTCGCCTATCGGATCAGATCATTGCGTTCGGGGGAACCGCCCCACCCCGTGCTTTGGGAGCAACAGAACGGTTTGGTTGCACTGCGACGGTCGGCTCCTAGACCTATTACAGAACTTGAGCCCAACGGCTCTCAACTCTATCGGGATTTTTTTAGCGATCACTCTTGCATGGGGCGGGGACGGCGACGCTCAAGTTCAATCTGCCGGATCTGCAGGGATTTTTCTTGCGCGGGGTGGATGCATCCCACCAGCCAGCGAGGCCGGATGCGCAAGTTCCTTCTCCAGTCGATCCAGATCGCGATCAACGCATCCCGTCCGGCCTTGGCGGGAACGCGGGGGCAAATGTCGGTTCTGTCAGCTGTCTGCGACATCGCTTCCGCGGAAGCCGTTTCGTATTAAGGAGGCAGGCGATCACACTCACAGTATGAACTTCGAAGTAATTGCGAGCCGCGACGTTGGTGATCAGGCTTAATACTGTGGCCCGTCCGTCCCTATATGCGGACCGTAACCAATGGCCCGAAACAACTAGCGATGGTAGGCATTCGCACGAAATTGTAGACGGCGATAAAGAAACTCGCCCTGTTAATGCCTATGTCTATTGGATCATACGTTATAGATGACCCTCTAGCGGTGATGTTTACGCCGCAGGCTCGCGCACCAATCCCTGTGCGCGCCAATTGCACCACCTCGACCAGATCGGAATCGGTGGCGCCGCGCCCGCGCGCATGGTCAGCATGGCGGCGGATCCTGCAAATACAGATCACGCTTTTCGACCGGCAACGTGCGAGCCATCCCCATCACGGTCGTAAGCTGATTGTCGGTCGGGCCAAGCATGTAGCCGGTATGATAATTCAGAACGGGATATTTCGTACCATGTCCCGCAGATATCGAAAAACTGGAAAACTTCAGAAAAGCTTTTCCAACCACCGAGCGAATTCAATGAGTGCTCTCGGGTTAACAAAAGAAAAATAAACAAATAGAAACACGAGGGCCAGTACTGGAAGTATTAAGAAACTCGTAAAACCGCGCATGACATGGCCTCACGCAAAGTACCATACCGCGACCGGGTTGCATAAAGCATGGCACATGGCCCACTGGCCTTGTAACACTCCGCAATGGGGTAAGGCTTGCGTCGAGCACTGGCGCGGGGGCCAAATAATGTTGCTAGACCTTCGATTGGACAGCGGCGCGGACGGATACGACAGAGTTAGTTAGGTTTCCACTTATAAAGCTTACGACGCTTTGGGACTTCCTCGATGCGCGTTCCAGTTCGTGAAAACGCCGCAACGCTGATTCCTGCGGCTTGTAATCGTGCTCCCAGTCTGGGCGCTCGTAAACTGGAAATGCCATCAAGTGCAGTTCGGCATTCAACGCGCGATGTCCACCATTCGTCTGAACCCGACCTTCAGACAAATCCAATTTCCGCATCTGCCGATAGATCGTGATTGCCCGTGGCGTGATGGAATGGTCAATCGGCGGATGGCGGCTGATTAGCTCCCTGTTACTGCGGGGGCCACGCATGCCCATATTGTTTGCCTCCTCATCAGCTAATTCTCTCGGCTCTTACTATAGGACCGATTTGAAAACTAACTCTGTCAAATGGCACGCACCGCTTTTTAAATCGAGCAACCTCAAACATTTTAAGGCCCCGGCCCCATGCGTTTTGTCCGTCCACGCGACCCGCCCGAGGCCATTTCGGAAATGGCACGTGTGGTGCGGGCTGGCGGGTGGGTCGCAACATACATGTGGGACATTCCGGGTGGGGGAGCGCCAACCGACCCGATTTACGTAGCATTGGAATCAATGGGCATGACTTCGGTGCGTCCGGCAAACCCCGTGGTTTCACGGAGGGAAGTCATGCAGGACTTGTGGGAAAAGGCTGGACTTGAATCTATCGACACACAGGTGATCCGCATCCCGATCGTATATCGCGACTTCGATGATTTTGGGAGTCGAATACTGTGCTGATAGGCCCGCAGGGCAAGATAATCAGTGGCATGTCAACGAGCGAGAGAGAGAAACTCCGCACCGATCTGCGCAACCGTCTGCCTACCGCTTCGGACGGACGCATCGTCTACGAATCATTCGCAAACGCCGTGAAGGGACGAAGTACGCGGCTAAGGCCATTAACCGGCGCAAGTGATACGTGCGTCAATGTCCGCTATTGGCACAAAGCGGACATCGCCGCCGCGAGGATTCGCGTACCGCGGCCGGCGCAAGCTCGCTACGAGCGACCCGCTTCGTCGAGGAACGCCTGTACCGCCTCGAACAGCATCATGCGGTTCTTTTCCATGATGATGGTGTGCGTGCCCTTCGGCCAGCTGCACCAGGCGCTTGCCCGGTGCGTTCACCAGCAGCGGGAACAACGTCTGCCCCATATAGGGCGGCGCGTCTTTATCCCATTCGGCGCCGATCAGCAGCGTCGGCACCGTAATCTTGGACGGATCGTAATAGGCTTTGCCGGCGCCGAAGAATTCGAGACCGTCCTGCACGACGCCGTTCGGCGCGCGCAGCACCGGCGGGTTCATCGTGGCGCCTTCCTGATCAGTGGCCCAAGTGGCGTCGGCCCACTGCGTCGAACCAGCCGGCGGGAATGAGCGTCGCCTTCTTGTCCTCCGGGACCCCGGTCAGCCAGCGTCCGAGCGCCTGATCGCGCTTGACCGAGCGATAGGCGGGGGTCGGCCCGGGACCGGTCTGCACCAGCGATGCGCGTGGTGCGGATCCAGACCGGTGCGTAGAGCACCAGCCGCTCGACCTTGCTCGGCGTTTTGCGTGGTGTAGGTTGCCATTAGCGTGGTGCCCCACGACCAGCCGAGCAGATTGAGGCGCGGCGATGTTGCGGCGCTTGAGAATGAAATCGACGGCCGATGCCGATATCCTTCACTGCGGTGTCGCCGCGCACGATCGGGCCGTTGGCTTCCGGCGTGCTGGCTCATTTCCTTCGGGCGTGTCGACTTGCCGTAGCCGCGCAGGTCGAGCAGGTAGACGTCGTAGCCGCGGGCGGCGATGTAATCCATCCATGACGTGCCGCCGAGCTTGCAAATCGAATGCCGTGCGACGCCGGGTAGGTCGCGCCATGCACATAGAGCACAGTGCGGTCGGGCCGGAACGTGGTCATATCGGCGGGGTGTTTGTTGCGGACATAGATCTCAATACCGGGATCGGATGACGGCACCATCATCTCTTCCATGACGACCTTTTGCGATTGAGCGTATCCGGGCGCGACAACGAGCACGGCTGCCCCCGTTAAGAAGAGCCCGAGCCCACAATTGGCCACGCTCATGCGAATGATTGTCATGATTCCCGCCCTGCATGTCGTCGCGAAAATGTAAGTCTATCAACTTTACGCGACATTCCATCGTCGGCCAAGGCTGCATGTCTGCTTGTGGCACTTAGCGGACATCACTGATCTACGCACGAATGTCCGCTTTCGGGGATAAAGCGGACATGCCTTTTGCACTGCAAATGTCCGCCAATGACTCAGCGCAATAGACTTCTGTCGATACTCGGGGATAAAGACGGTAGAGCACGCATCCATCGGCAAGGATGACAGAGAATGCATTTGAATTTCGTGACGGTTGACGTTTTCACTGATCGCCGGTTCGGCGGCAATCCTGTCGCTGTCGTGTTGAACGGTGACGGACTGACCACCGAACAGATGCAGTCGATCGCGGCTGAATTCAATCTTGCTGAAACAACTTTTGTGCTTCCGCCACGCGATCCATCACACACACACGAAGTACGGATATTTACGCCGCGCGCTGAGTTGCCCTTTGCGGGCCACCCGAATATTGGAACAGCCTTCGTGGTGGCGACTTTGGGAAGCAGTCACGAACGAGTCGTCAAGGATACCGTCATTTTCGAGGAAAAGGCAGGGCTGGTCCGGCTGGATTTGGTTAAGAACGGAAATTCCGTTGTGGCGCCCGCCTTGCAGCGCCACAACCTCTCACGATGGGCGATGATATAAATCCGGACGTCGCAGCAAGGGCATGTTCGATTAGCGTCGCTGACATTGAGACGAACAATCATGCGCCGTGCATCGTATCGTGTGGCGTTCCATTCGTTCTCGCCGAATTGAAGACGCGACCGGCTCTGGCTGCAGCGCGGCCTCACTCAGAGGTATTCCTCGAGCATCTTAACGCCGATCGAGCGACTGGCATCCTACTCTATGTGAAAGACAAGGCGGGTAACGTCGACCTCCAGACACGGATGTTCGCGCCTCTCTACGGCATCCCCGAGGACCCGGCGACAGGTAGTGCCAATATTGCTCTCGTCGGGTTTCTTGCGACGATTGCGCCACGAGCCTGATTTGGTACTGCGACTGCGGATCGCTCAGGGCATAGACATGGGGCGCCCTAGCTTGCTGGAAGCAGAAGCTGAGAAACGAAACAGCCAGCTTATAGGGATGTGGATCAGCGGGCGATGTGTCTCGGTGATGCGGGGTGTTTTGGAACTGTAGTGGCTGCCGATGATGTAATGGAGTGAGGGCGCGATGTCCGCTTTTGGCACAAAGCGGACATACCGAATTGCACTGGCACATGTCCGCTTTTGGGGGTAAAGCGGACATCCCTTTTGCGCTGCAAATGTCTGCTTATGACCCAAAGCGGACATTGCGGCAATTCGCTCTTTCGGAGCGTTCCTTAGACCGCCTACGATGTCTCGGACGAAGGACCTAGGGGCGCGATGAACCGCCGCGAATTGATGGGTTTAATAGCCTGCACAATCGTGGGCGGGCCGATGGCTGCGACCGCGCAGCAGGTCGACAAACCCCGTCGCGTCGCGGTGCTCATGGATTTGGCCGAGAATGATCCTGAGGGGCAGGCTCGGCTTACCGCCTTTCGATCTGAACTCAGTCGATTGGGATGGTCCAGTACTGGAAATCCGATAGTTGACGTCAGATGGGGTGCAGGCGTTGCCAATCGAATGCGAGACTATGCTGCAGAGCTTGTGGCCCTAATGCCGGACGCTATTTTGGCATCTGGCAGTCCGGCGGTTGCAGCACTGCAGCAATCGACGACGAAAGTGCCGGTCGTGTTCACGTCCGTAGTAGATCCGGTCGGCGCAGGTTTCGTTGCGAGCTTGGCTCGCCCGGGCGGCAACCTCACCGGCTTCATGCTGCTGGAATACAGTGTCGGCATAAAGTGGCTTGAATTGCTGAAGGAGGTTCAGCCGCAGATAACACGGGTCGCTGTCCTACGTGATCCGACACTGGCCTCCGGGAGCGGCCAGTTCGGCGCAATTCAGGCAGCGGCGTCATCATTCGGCGTCGAGCTGACTCCCGTCGGTTTACGTAACGCAGAGGAGATCAAGAGCACGATCAATGCATTTGCGAGCGGAGCGAAGGGAGGATTGATCGTAACCGCAAGCACCTTGGCAACGTTGCATCGCGACTTGATCGTAACACTCGCATCAAAGCACCGCCTGCCGACGGTTTTACTCGAACCGCTTGTTCGTGACCGATGGCGGCCTTCTCTCCTACAGTCCCGACCGTATTGACCAGTTCCGCCGGGCCGCTGGCTATATCGACCGACTGCTGAAAGGCGAGAAGCCCTCCGACCTCCCCGTGCACGCGCCGACCAAGTACGAACTGGTGATTAACCTAAAGGCCGCCAAAGCAATAGGCTCACATTCCCGCCGGCGGTGCTCGGCCGCGCTGATGAAGTCATCGAATAGCTCACAAGCTGAGCCTGGCCCGATGTCCGCTATTGGCACTTAGCGGACATCCCTCACCTGCGTACGAATGTCTGCTTTCAGGGGTAATGCTAATGCGGACATGCCTTTTGCGCTGCATATGTCTCGCTATTGACCCAAAGCGGAGATCGACGACGCTCGCCGCTGTGGCCATTATTTTGAGGAATTCAGCTTATCCAAGGTTTTCTTCATTACATTCATACCTTGTTCCATCATGACTTCGATTTGGCCCTTCTTGTTGTGTGGCAGAAAGTCAGCAACCCATACGACCCGGCTTGCACAGCCGACTCCGTCAACAACTTGCACGGACGCGTTGTAGTGCGTTGTGCCGGCGCCCTCGGCGGACCAAACTAGCCTTCTCGCCGCATCATCGAGGTCCACGATCGGCTCACGAACTTCCATGCCATTGGCAAAAGTCACAACCCGTGCGTCGGACTCAAGACGCGTCGCGATCACAAATCCCGGCACCAGTCGCGTATGGAGGGCCCCTATATCCCGTATTGCCGCCCAAACGTCGTCGGGAAGCGCAGTAGTCTCAATCTCTTTGCGAATCGATGCCATCGGATCATCCTTTTGGTAATTGTTGCTGCGCTCCCCGATACCTTCGCCCCGCACCAGTAGCACCAAGTGCGGCGCGCCAACGTGGCTCGCGAATAGAGCCGGACGAACCCGGTTCGGAATCTCTGGCTCGAGTGATATCATTCTGACCTCCAGCCTAGTTAACCGGCGGATAGCACGGCGTGTTCCCGGGAGATGATCGAACCGGCGCGGAAACACCCGACGCAAAACGGACTCTGCATAGAATGAGCCAATGCTACCAAAACGAAGCTGCCCATGCGCCGGATCGCCGCGCCGAACGACAACGGCAACTCAGGCAATTCAATCGCTACCCCGAGCAGGCTGCATAAGCGCGGTCGCATCGTGTTCTCCGAAAGACCAGCACGATAATGACTACTTCTTGGATGAGGACGAAGTAGTCTTTGTGTTGCCGGGCCAAGACCGGCCATCTCCCGCGCCCAACCCGGCGAACCCCTCCAGTCTTCTCGCAACCGCCAAATTGCTGATGGTCTGCACGCCGAACGGAATCTTAAAGGCGTTGGACTTTTAAGCCGCTCGGCGCTTCCTTTGCCGGGCGTCTTTCCGCTCTGATGGCGATCTTATTGACCGCATCGATGTCTGCTTTGGAGGTAAAGCGGGCATCATCGGAACTGAAGGTCAATGTCTCTTTTGACCCGAAGCGGATCCAGTATCATGCTGTGGTTTTGACGAACCAATTAGTGCCGCGGGTAATTTAGTACAGGATAGATGAGCGGCGGGCGCTGCGTGAAACAGTCGTAACGTTGTGTGATGGGGAAACCGTAAATTTGTCACAAAACAAACATCCGGACTTGCTCGGCTATTGTCGGGAAGAGAATCAAAAGTGCGTCGCTAACACAAGCTGCTTTTTCTTGCGGTTCCCGCTTTGGGACTCAAAAGGTGCAGTATGCGAAAGCATGAAATTCTTCCGCAACAGCGCATCATCGGTCGTCCTTTTTGCGAACTGTGCAAGTCACAGATGTGGCTTGCATGTATCGAGCCTGACGAGCCAGGTCACGACAAGCGCACCTTTGAATGCCCAGGATGTCCAAACGTTACGGTGAGGATCGTGAAGTATCGGGCGACCGGGACAAGTCGGTCGAGCGAATTAGACGCTTGGTATTCGACTTGGCAAAGGACCGTGCCAATTCGTCCGCTTGCTGAAGTTCAAATGCGGCAGCCCGCATCGCCATCAGATCGGCCGCGATCGAATGTCCGCTTTCGGGGGTAAAGCGGACATTCCTGACAAGTGCGGCCCCGTCCAAGATGCTAGCTTTAAATCGGCACGAGTTCTGTCCTACGCCCGCGCAGCCCTGCACCCAGGTACCGGCTTAGCTCATAATAGGGTTGTTCAGACGGGCTCAGGGGTACTCGACGCCAACGGCTGTCCGGTTGGCGGACAGCCCGCTCGCGCGTCTGGAACGGGATTAGGGCGCTACCATGGACGTTGGCGGCTGGCTGCGAAACCTGGGACTCGGACAGTATGAGTCAGCATTCATCAAGAACGCTATCGACACCGATGTGCTGCCGGAGCTGACCGAAGGCGATCTCGAAAAGCTCGGGATACCTCTGGGCGACAGGAAGCGTCTCATCAAGGCGATCAAGGCGGTGGCTGGCGGCTCTCCTAGTGCGCTCATCACGAGCGAAGTCGGGGAGAATGCGCCGAGCGATGTCGCCGAGCGCCGTCACTTGACCGTGATGTTTTGCGATCTGGTCGGGTCGGCTGCTCTTTCGGATCGGTTGGATCCGGAAGACATGTGGAGGGCGACTGGCTCCTATCGCGTCTGCATGGGTGAGATCATCGACCGGCACCACGGCATGATCGGCCGAGACATGAGTCATGGCGTGCTCGCCTATTTCGGCTATCCGCACGCGCAAGAAGATGATGCCGAACAGGCAGTGCGCGCCGCGCTCGCACTCGTCGATGCGGTAGCAAATATCCGGACAGATGTCGGACGCCGCACTGCAGGCTCGCATTGGCATTGCGACGGGCACCGTCGTTGTGAGCGAGCTGCTGATTGGTGAAACCCGGTCGGAGCAGGAAGTCGTTGGTCAAGACTCCTAACCTAGCGGCGCGCCTGCAAACGCTCGCGGAGCCAGGGACTGTGCTGATCTGCCCGAGGACACGCGCGACTCACTGCGGGGATCACTTCGATTATCGCGATCTCGGACCTCACGCGCTGAAAGGCTGGGCGGAGCCAATAGTGGTTTGGCAGGTGGTGCGGGACGAGCGGCGTGGAGAGCCGCTTCGAGGCGCTACACGCAACCGGTCTGACCGTTGTCGTCGGGCGGGATGAAGAATTCGAATTGCTGCTTCGGCGCTGGCAAAGGGCAAAGTCGGGTGAAGGCCAGGTGGTGTTGCTCTCCGGCGAGGCCGGCATCGGGAAATCGCGGCTGGCAGCTGCGCTGCTGGAAAACCTCGCCACCGAGCCGCACGCGCGCCTCCGCTATTTCTGCTCGCCGCAGCAGACGAACAGCGCGCTTTATCCGATCATCGGCCAGATGGAACGCGCCGCTGGACTGGTGCACGACGACACCCCGCAAGCGAGGCTCGACAAGCTCGATGCGGTGCTGGCGCAGACTTCGACCTCGATTGAGGACGCGGCGCTCTTCGCCGAGATGCTGTCGCTGCCCAACGATGGACGCTATCCCGCGCTCGAGCTGACTCCGGAGCAGCGCCGGCAAAGAACGCTGGACGCACTCATTTTACAAGTACAGGCCCTGACACGCTCCAGTCCGGTGCTGATGATCTTCGAGGATGCGCATTGGGCCGACCCCACAAGCCTTGAAGTCCTCAGTCGGGCGGTGGACCAGATCGCGGCACTTCGCGCGCTGCTGATCGTGATGTTCCGGCCGGAATTCGATCCGCCTTGGATTGGACAGCCTCACGTGACTGCCCTCCCCATCAATCGACTGGCGCAGCACGAAGTCGTTGCCATAATCGATCACCTCGTCGGCGATAAGGAGCTACCGGCGGATGTGATGGCGGAGATTGTGGAGCGCACCGACGGCAATCCGCTGTTCGTCGAAGAATTGACGAAGGCGGTGCTGGAGGCGGAGAGCGAGGGCGATGGCCGGCGCATAGTTACGGCGGTTCCGTCCCCGGGCTTAGCGGTTCCAGGAAGCCTGCACGCGTCGCTGATGGCGCGACTCGACCGGCTCGGCCCCGCCAAGGAATTGGCGCAGATCGGGGCGGCAATTGGGCGGGAGTTCTCGCATGCCCTGCTGGCTGCGTTGGTGCGCAAGCCCGAGGCGGAGCTGGGATCGGCGCTCGATCGTCTCATTGCGGCTGGGTTGCTGTTCCGGCAGGGCGTGCCGCCGCATGCGAGATACCTGTTCAAGCATTCGCTGGTGCAGGACGTCGCATACGGCAGTCTGCTGCGCAGCAAGCGCCACCAGCTACACGCTGAAATCGCGGGCATACTCGAAAGCCAGTTCCGCGACACCATCGATTCTAGTCCCGGGCTGCTCAGCCATCATTACAAGTCCGCCGGGAAGTTCGACCGCGCGATCCCATATTCGATACGCGCCGGGGACGTCGCGGCCAGCCGTTATGCATCCTCGGAAGCCACCGTCTACTATCAGGCTGCGTTCGACATGGCGAGCGAGTTGCAGGCCTCCGATGAAGCAGGCAATGCCCGGGTGCAAGCAGTTCTGAAGCTCGCCAGCGTCGCCACCCGGCGCGAACATTTCGAACGCGATTTACGCAACCTCGAAGGCGTGCGGCAACTCGCTGAAAGCGGCGCGAACCGCGAACAGCTGTGCCGGATTCTGTACTGGACCGGCCGCATGCATTTCGTGCTGGGTAACTTCGATCGCGGTGTCGAGTACGCGCAGCAGGCGCTGCGCGTGGCGGAGGAGGTCGGCGGCGGCGACGACCTTACCGCCGAGCCCATCAACCTACTCGCACGGATCCATTGCCTGCGCGGCGAACCCGCGCCGGCTGCTCAGTACGCAGCGCGCAACGTCGGCCAGATGCATCGCCTTCGCAATCGCGTCGAGGAAGCGGCGGTATCGGGCGTGCTTGCATTTGCTTGCGGGATGAGTGGTCGCTACCGCGACGCGGTCAATGCGGCAGAGCAGGGCGTGATGTTGGCCAGGGGCCTCGATCACCTGCCGACGCTCGCCGCCTGCTACATGTACCGCGCGGTAGTAAAGGGCTGGTTTGGTTACATCCAGGATGCAGTGTCTGATTTCGAGCAGGCGCGGACGATCTCTGAACGCGTCGGCGACCTGTTCAGGCGCTACCTCGTGCACGGCTGGCGAGGTGAGGCCTACGTGCTATGCGAGGACTATGCCGCGGCCGGCAAGGAACTCGGCCAGTGCATCGTGCTTGGCGATCAGATCGGCACCTCGTTCCATCGCGGTGCGTTCCTCGCATTTGTCGCGCGCGTGCGGCTGCATGAGGGCGACCTTGCCGGCGCGCAGCGCGCGATTGAAGAAGCCGTGCACATCGCCGTCGAAACGCGCCAACCCTGGGGCCAGTCGATTGCCCTGCGCGTGCAGTCTGAAATCTGGCTGTCTTCATTGCCGCAGCAGCTTGATGCTGCGGAAGCCGCCGTGCGCGCGGCGATCGACGTCCAGGTCGCTCGCGAGTGCCGCTGCGATCTTGCGTGGTCGCGCCTGGTGCTGGGCCGTGTACTGCAGGCTAAAGGCAACAGCGCAGCGGGGCTAGCGGAACTGGTAGAGGCGAAGCGGGAATTCGAACAACTCGGCATCGCTCGCGGTATCGAGAACGTGTCAGCGGCATTGGAGATCGCGAGTGAGTCGGCGCACGTCAAGGAAGCTTAGGCGCAACGCGCGCGGGATGCTCTACGGGCTCAGGTGGCTGACAAAAAGTTTTGTAACGCAATCAAACGATGAAGAAGGTGGCACATGACAATCGCGCTGGTACTTGGGCGGCGGCGCGCCGAATCTGACACTGATGGCAGGCGCGGTGGCCGCGCCTTGACGATGCGGGCGTGGAATTCGACATCGTTTCGACTTCGGGCGCGGGCATGTTGATCGGCCTGCTCTACGCCCGGCGCCCAAGGGCAGTAACACGGGACCGCGTGGCGGCGCTCAGGAATCACCGTCAATATGGGCGTGCACGACGCTATCTATCGCCTTCTTCCCGGTGAATTTTAAGGTGTTTCACAAGCCCGGCACGCTCGCGCAGGCGTACACCAGAGTTCTGGCAGATTGCGGCGGACAACCGCAAGGCGATCGAGGGTCCGGTCGGCGACTTCCGGGACCAATGGCTCAAAATGCTATCGGCATCGCCGTTATTTGCGCCCTGGGCAGAAGCGTGGAAGCAGTTCCTCGGCAAGTTTTCGTCGCCTGACGACAAGAACCGCGACGCACAGCGCTTTTCGACGACTGGGCCGCTCTGATGCTGGCGACGTTTTTGCCCGAGTGACCTCAGTGCGACAAGCCAAGGCAGTGTGCCAGCCGGCGCCGTTCGTCGAACAGGCGGTGGATTTCTCCAAGCTGAAGGAGTTCAAGGGCGAGTTCTATATGAGCGCCTATTGCATTGAATCGGGCGAAATGGAGATTTTCGAAAAGAAGGAAATCACGATCGAGCACTTCCAGGCGGCGCTCGCGTTCCCGCTGATCTACGCGCCGTTCAAGATGAACGGCAAGACCTACCTCGAAGGCGCGGCCAAAGAACACGCCTCAATTTCAAAAGGACTGCTCGAGTACCGCAAGGCGCAAGAGCCACCAAGTCATTGATACCATCGTCGTGCTCGATGTTCTGGGCATGAAGGAACTGATCGCAGAACCACGCAGCCTATACGACGCCTGGAGTGAAGTCGATCATCGTGCCGTTGACCGCGATTGCCGAGGATGACATCAAACTGTTCGAGCAGCTTCACCTGGAGAATATCAAGTTAACCTAAAGAAATATTTCGGCGGCAAGAAACCTAACGCGTCGTCAAGATCGATTTTCAAAAAAGCAGATAAGCCACAACAACTGGCCGAATGTGCTCGATTGGTCGTACAGCAATCTGTCGGCGCTATACGAGGCCGGATACCGCGCGGGCAGTGCGGTTGCCGAGAAAGTACGCTAGCGAAACGCTCAGCCAAAGCACGCAAAGGTCAGCGCCCCGCGAGCACTCCAGCGGTTCTGCTCGATAATTTTTCCAACGCGCGCTGATCTTGTACTGTAGGGTTTCGTCGTCTCGTCGGTACGTGACCGTCCAATCGACTACGCGCCCAAGCGCCAATGCCTGGCGGCGTCCCTTTCCTTCTTTTGCCATGGAGGAATTACGCGACTTGCCCTTGGACCGGCCACATACCTTCCAGGAACCGGCAGGCCGTCGAAAAGCGTGCCAACTTCATCATGAGGGATACGGTGGCCATTGTCGCGAACGGCAATGTTGATCGCATCGCGGAGTTGAAGTGTCGCTTCGATCGACCATCGCCCCTCCCGCGTCGTCACGACCTTAACGCACGGTGACGCGCTTCAGATTGTTCATTCGCGCCCTTGAACCGTGTTGGTGATAGTTCTGTATATCTCACGGTGTGCTGGATGTTGCGGTGGCCGAGGTAAGCCTGCAAGGCCCGCGTGTCGTGCCCCTTGTTGGCGAGCGCATAGCCGCAGGCGTGCCTGCAGCATGTGCGGGTGAGCCTTGAAGGCGAGCTTGGCCTCGACCCTGCCCGCTCGACCATGCGGGCAAACCCGGCGGTGCTGAAGGGCGCTCCGCGCTCCGACGTGAACACGAAGGGCGACTCGGGCTCCTGCTCGCGCTGGAGCCGCCGCAGCGCCCGCAACTCGTCCCCGAGGATCGGATGGGTGCTTGGGCGTGCCCTGTTTCACCCGGCGCACGTGCAAGCGTGCCCGATGCTGAACTCGATCTGATCCCAGCGCAGGTCCACCAGTTCTGACGCCCGCAGGCCGTGCCGGTAGGCCACGCAGCACCATCGTGGCGTCCCGGTGACCCCAGCGGTTCTTCCTGGCCGCGTTCATCAGCCGCTCGACCTCGGCCTCGGTCAGGTACTCGCGCGGTGCGCAGCTTGCTGTTGGGGAGCACGCTTGGGGGTAACTGTTCGATTTACGGTGGCTGGCGTGACCAGCCTGAGGTGTACGTTTGGCCATGCCGTTGCACGCTCCACTGCCCTGATGACTGTTCGGATAATGCTCCTTTTACAAGCAGTTTCGGGATCGAATTCAAAGCAATATTGATTCGTTTTCCAACGGGTGTTTGGATCGTTCTTACTCAGTTTGAAAATCGTTTTCAAAAAATGCCACCGGGGACCGCATATGGGTCCCTCCCACCATCTCGAAATCCAGAGCGCACGGTGGGCCCATTTCAAAAAATGCTAAAGCTCGCCGGTCGCGGTATCACTTCACGACACGTTGAGTGCTGTCGGCAATGTCCGCTTTCGGGGGGCAAAGCCGACATGGCCTATGCACTGCACATGTCCGCTTATGACCCGAAGCAGACGTGGTGTGGCACCGCTGAGTTTTTAGCCACTCAGCGCCCGCTAAATAGAGAGGCCGCGCTGATACAGCGCGGCCTCACGTCAATGCCCCGGAGTTTCTAAATCCCGTTGGGCGTGCAGGCCATTAGCAACTTAGCCGTATTAAGAAGATTTGCTGCCGGTGAGATCCACGCGGTTCTTTGTTTGGGAGCACGAAGACCACGTCGTTCTCAGTTTCCATCGTGTATCCACCATCGTGCTCCTCTTCCGAGATTATTACGGCCCGCTTCAAATTGTAATTCGGTGCCGCAGCATTGATTGCCGCTGTGGCTTGATCGACAGCATCTTGCGTGGCCATCCCTTTGTGCGCTCCGGATTGATCACGCTCCATGATCTTGGTCGAGGCCTGGTTGGTTCTGCCATATATCGACGATCACTTGCGCAATGCCGGGAACAGCATCTGGCGGCATCGCAAATTCCGGGACCGTCGATGTCATCGGCTACCCTTCTTCCTCTTTTTGATACCACCCGGTGCAAATGTGCCACTGTTAAGCCCTCCCTGATGAAAGCTGCCACGGCACCTGACCGCCTGCCGGGTGCCTAGCATCATCTCACACCTGCGCCCGCGAAACCGCAAGGCCCATGGGGGCGAGCCCGCAAGTCGCCGACTTCGCCTTCGAGGCAAAGCCTTATGTCGTTTTGTGGCCCTTAACGGGCATCGACTAGTGCACCGCACATGTCCGCTTTTGGTCGTTTACGAACGGTGTCAACCGGGTCGGCTCACTTATGTCAACGGGTCCCCTTTGCCCCGCGAACGTTGGTGAACGACCCCACCCGGTATTTCAAAAAGACGGAGTAAAGCCCGCCGCTGAGTGCTCGGCTCGGCGGCTACCGAACCCGAGCGGGCCCTCCGCATGCTAAATAAATAAGCGCCTGCGCGGCAACCTTGGCTTGCCGGAAGCCCATGCAAGTTGCATGTTGGCCAGCCGGCAAAATCCGCCCCATGGGTTGCATTTCTAGAGGCTATCCCAAGCCTCTTCCTCTTCAGTGGTCCGCTCCAGTTGGCTTTCAGCATCCTTAGGAAGCTGGTCGCTTCCGATGCCCAAAGTCTCAAGTGCTTGTTCTCGCCATTCGTTGATGAGGATGCCGGGAAGCTCTGGATTGACGATTTCAAGCGCCCTCGCGAGGACGTCGCCCTTGGCCGAAGCGAGTGCGTCCGGGCCCAGGTTCTTGAAATCTGCTGGAGCCCATTTGCGAGGCTTTCTTCTCGACCCAGTCTTCACCCGCGTCAGCTTGTCCGTCCCCTTGTCGTTCCATTGAAAGCTTCGAGCAACCGCCCATCAGCTCAGCCCTTCCACCCTGTCCTTATGCTCCTTAAGGATGCCCATCATCGTTGAAGGATAGTTCTGACGCTAATGGTGAGATTTAAATCCGAGAGGTCCCTCTGAGATGCGGCTACCCTCTCCTTCACCAAGCGCCAAGCCGCCTCCAGTTTGTCGCGATGAGTCATAGGCAGCTTGTTCCTAGCGTAGTTCAGCTTCCAAGCTTCCGCCTGTGCTTCCTTTAGGCTCCCCTCGAAGTAAGTTATGGGGATTTCCTTGCGCCCACCTTGCTAGTCGATATGCCTCTAGACGGTGGTGGCCATCAGCATAACATAGAACCTTTGGCCAATGGGTGTGACGAGAAGCGGATCAAGTGGCTTCCCACTTATCTCTGATAGTGCGGGCAAGCTCCCTAATGTGTGCGATATCCGCCGCCAGAAGTTGTCCTCGCGTATCCTCCACTGGAACACTTGGTCAGCGATGTGAATATCTTTGAAGCGAAGTGTAAGCGGTCTGTTCTCTCTGCGCTTCTCCGGTCCGCGCCCTTTTTCGCCAACTGCTCCACATCTACACTCGTAAAGATGCGCGCCCGTCAATGCCAACTCATAACTACTCATGATGATTTTCCTCTAGTTCGTATCGCGGAAACTTCTTCAACGCGTCCGCCGTGATGCTGGAAGCGTCGGGGGCTCCACTAGGTCGCGCCCATGTTCCTGTGTGAGTGCCCGGTGATGTAATTCGACGTGCGTTCGGTGATGCCCGCATGGTCGGCAATTTGTTTGAAAGTGTGCCGCCGTGCATGGTTCGGCTGCAATTCCGCGTCCGTAATCCCGGGCTGCGCACCCAATCAGCTAAACGTTGGCGCGCTTGCCCGTAGGGCGGCCTTCTTGCTTTTTGCGTGGAGTATAGAACAGCGGCCCATCGCCGTGCTTTTGCAACGAAGTTGAGAAACCCTTGTTCAATTAAGAGTGTTCATGCAGTGGGACCACGCGGGCTTTGCGGTTCTTTACCGTTCCAGCCTCCGGCGTGATTAGGAGAGCGTGTCGTCCCGTCGCGCTTGATAACATCGCTACCTCGCGTTTGCGTTATCTCGCCTACGCGCGCTCCGCTATAGGCACAAAGCCACGGCACCCACCGCCGTGCGGCAGCGTCTGGTGTTGTGCCTGTGTCCTGTCACCTCAAAGCGCGGCCGTAAGTATCAATCGTTGTTCTTCGGGATAGAACGCTTGTGTCTCGCGTAGTTTGGTCCGCTTCGGAACTGTAATGTTCACGTCGCCAAACGAGTTACGCGGGACATGCTTGTGTTTTGCCGCCCACCCGAAAACCGTATGGCTCGCGTTTAGCCACGTGTTATAGACCGTGCCCGCTCCGCGTGATGGCGAAATCATGTCAGTGATCCATCGTTGTGCCTCGGCGGAAGTGATAGAAGCAGCACTGCGGTCCTTGAAGTGTTCGCTCATTTCACGGAAGACGTACTGCCAGCCCTCTATAGTGCCGCGGCCGCTTCGCGTTCTCTAGCCCACCGCTCAAATAGCTGTGTTGGCGTCTCGCCGCTATCCGTGCCCGCAAGTTTTGGAAATCGCTCGCGGTACTTGTCAGGGCTGTAGTGCCTCTGACATGCGGGTCAGCCGTTTCAGCGCAGCGGCAAGGTCCTTGTAAAGAGAAATCCAGAAACAGAGCGCGCGCTTCGTTGTTCGGCACCACGCTTTTGCCGCGAGAAACTGCGCAGTCTCGCCAACATCCGCCAGCAGCGGGCGCAACGCTTCTCTGAGCTTCTCGTCGTGTTCCCAAAGCTCGTTAGGGTCGTTTTCTTCCCACTGCTTCTCGCCAATCGCTTCCCGCATTGCGCTCTGAACTTGAGTCGCGCGCCTGTTCCCAGTCCTTCTCGGCCGACGAGTGCCGCGGCGAGGAACCAGTCGTACCATTCGCCCGCCAAGGCGCGAGCCTGCTGGCGCGTGAGAGCGGTGCCCTCACCTCTACGTTGCGCGAGGATGTTCGCAATCCTTGCATCAACCTCGGCCAGCCACTCGTGGAACAGCCGCTCGGCCTCACGCCGCTTCGTGCTGGCGGGCGCGTAGAACTTCGCCTCGAAGCTCTGCCCGAACAGCGTTCCGTATTCTTCCCTGAGGTTGTCTGGGAGGCGCTTGCGGGCGACGTAGTTGCCCCGGGTATCCTCGACGTAGTCTCACCATCCTCAACGCGTGTCTGTGTACGCCCCTGTGTACTTTGGGCGCTCGAAGTTCACTATCTTTTTCCAGATAGTTGCTGTTAGTTCAGCCGCTTGAGTGTGGAGCTGGTCGGAGTGGCAGGATTTGAACCTGCGACCCCCACGTCCCGAACGTGGTGCGCTACCAGACTGCGCTACACTCCGACTGAAGGCGGGACTTATAACCCCGGCGGTCTTAAACGCAAGCTTGAGAAAGGCAATGACGGCCCAGCCCGGAACACGCGTTTTGAAGGCCGATCGGGACGCGATCGCGGCGGCCGCGCGCTGCCTCGCCGAGGGTGGCCTTGTCGCATTTCCGACCGAAACGGTTTACGGGCTTGGCGCCGATGCCAGTCACGGCGAGACCGTCGCCCGGCTCTACGCGGCCAAGGGGCGCCCCGCGTTCAATCCATTGATCGCACACGTCGCAGATATCGACGCCGCACGGGGCGTGGGGTCTTCACGCCCGCCGCCGAAAACTGGCGGCGGCATTCTGGCCGGGCCCCTCACGCTCGGTGCTGGCAAAGCAGCCGGATTGCGGCGTCGCCGATCTCGCGCTCGCCGGTCTCGACACGGTGGCCGTGCGCGTGCCGGCGCATCCGGTTGCGCACGCACTTCTCGAGGCGTTCCACGGCCCGATCGTCGCGCCATCGGCCAACCGCTCAGGACATGTTTCGCCAACGAGCGCCACGCATGTGCTCGCCGATCTGCGCGGCCGCATCGATCTCGTCATCGACGCCGGCCCATGCGAGGTCGGCGTGGAATCGACCATCGTGTCTTGCACCGACGAACCCACTTTGCTGCGGCCGGGCGGGATCGCGCGCGAGGCGATTGAACACGCACTGGGTGACAACACTGGCGACACTGCGCCCCACCGATGAAGCGCCCCTGGCGCCGGGGATGCTCACATCGCACTACGCGCCGAAGGCAACGCTGCGGCTCGACGCCGACGCCGCTCAGCCCGGCGAAGCGCTCCTCGCCTTCGGTCACGCGCCATCCTTTCCCGGTACAACGTTCAACTTGTCGCCACGCGGCGACCTGATCGAAGCCGCGGCCAACCTTTTCTCCCATTTGCGCGCCCTGGACGCTTCCGGAGCACAGCGCATCGCGGTAATGAAGGTGCCGCACGACGGCCTGGGCGAGGCGATCAATGATCGTCTCAAGCGCGCCGCGGCGCCGAAACGGTAACCGGAATGAACGAACAGCTTCGCCGCGCGCCCTCGCCCGATCTGCTGCCGCGCTTTGCAGCCATCGTCGGCGACAAATACGCGATCACCGATCCGGTTGTGCTTGAGCCATTTCTGGTCGAAGGCCGCGGCCTCTACCATGGCCGCTCGTCGATGTTGCTGCGGCCTGGATCGGTCGGCGAGGTTCAGGCGATCCTCAAGCTCGCCAACGAGACCAAAACGCCGCTGGTGCCGCAAGGCGGCAATACCGGCCTGGTCGGCGGACAGATTCCCTTCGACGGCGAACTGATCCTCTCGCTGACGCGGCTCGACAGGATCCGGGAAGTCGATCCCGCTTCGAACGCGATGACCTGCGAAGCCGGCGTCGTGTTGGCCAAAGCGCAGGACGCAGCGGCCGCGGTCGATCGGTCTGTTCCCGCTGTCGCTGGGCGCTGAAGGCAGCTGCACCATCGGAGGAAATCTCTCCACCAATGCGGGCGGCACGGGCGCGGTGGCCTACGGCATCGCGCGCGATCTCGTCCTCGGCCTCGAGGTCGTGCTGGCCGATGGCCGCATAATGAACCTTCTCTCCGAAGCTCAAGAAGAACAACACCGGCTACGATCTGCGCCACATTTTCGTCGGCGCTGAAGGCACGCTCGGGATCATCACGGCTGCGGTGGTCAGGCTGTTCCCGCGCCCGCGCGCAGTGGAAACCGCATTCATCGCGGTGCCCTCTCCGGCCGCCGCGGTGAAGCTGCTCGATCTCGCGCAGGCGCGCGTCGGCGGCACCGTGACGAGCTTCGAGTTGATCATCCGCGATGTGGTGGAGTTCGCCATCAAGCATGCGCACGGCGTGCGCGATCCGCTCGCAACCAAGCACCCTGGTACGTTTTGATGGAAGTGTCATCGCAGCACGGCGACGGCCTGCGCGAAAGCGTCGAGCAACTGCTCGCCGATGCGAGCGCGCAAGGTCTCATCGAGGACGCGACTGTTGCGGCGAGCCTCGATCAGGCGAAGGCATTCTGGCACATGCGGCACGTGATGCCGGAAGCGCAGAAACCCGAAGGCGGATCGATCAAGGCCGACGTGTCGGTGCCGGTCGCTGCCGTCCCGCAATTTCTCGAAGAAGCGAGCGCAGCTGCCAAAGCGATCATTCCGGGCTGCCGGCCAGTGCCTTTCGGCCATCTCGGCGACGGCAACGTGCATTTCAATGTCAGCCAGCCGATCGGAGCGGACACCGCGCAGTTCCTCGCGCGTTGGGGCGAGGTGAACGACGCCGTCAACAAGATCGTCCTCAAATACAACGGCTCGATCTCTGCCGAGCACGGCATTGGCAAGCTCAAGCGCGACTCGCTGCCGAAAGTGAAAGATCCCGGTCGCCCTCGAGCTCATGCGCGGCCTCAAGCGCATGCTCGATCCAGAACGGCATCCTCAATCCGGGCAAGGTGCTCTAGCAGCACCTCACGGCGCGACGGTCACGCGGCCCTTCATATTGGGATGATAGCTTGCAGAAGTAGTCGACTGAGCCGGGCTTGTTCAGCACCAGCCTGTCCGGTCTGTTTTCGGCGCGATATTCACATTCCAGTCGCCATTCGTGGCCGTCGCGGTGTGGACGAGCGCATCCTTGTTGATCCACTCGATCGTGTCGCCAACCTTGGCGTTCACCTCGACGGGCGCGAAGACGAGCTTGTCGATCGTGATCTGAATCGTCTCCGCCCGCGCCGAAACGGAAAGACCCAACACAAGGAAGGCTGGCAAGGACAATCCGTTCCGGCGTCATGGCGGAGCTCCCGCCCTACTTGACGTCCGCGGCGACGTGCTCGGCGTGCTGCTGGTGGCCCTGGAAAATCTTCAGGCCGGTCTGCAGCAGGCCTTTAAGGTCGGCGTTGCTGGCCGAGGGAATGAGCGTGCTTTCAAGCGCGCCATTCACGGTCTTGTGGTACGCGACCTCGTTGGCGACATAGGCCTTGTCGAATGCGACGCCGTTGAGTTTCGCGAGCTCGTCGCGCTTGGCGGCGGCCTGCTTGGTCAGCGCGCGACTGGTGTCATTATCTTCCGGCTTCACCTTCAGCTTAGCGACCAAAGCGAGCGCCTGCTTGTTCACCTCAGCATGGTCGCGCACCATGTCCTGCGCGAAGTCACGCACTTCCTTGTTTTTGACTTCTCCAGCGCCTGCTTGGCTGCCTCGATATCGATCTGGCCCGCCGTATAGGCGATGTGCGCAATTTGCGGATCGGTCGGCTTCGCCGCGCCTTGCGCAAATACGGGCGCGAACAGCAGGCAAAGCGTTGCAAAACCCGCGGTCAATCTGGCAATCATGGGAACCTCCATTCGTGCGGCCTTCCGGCCGTGCCGTGCATCAGCAGTGATTGGATGCAGGAGGACGCTGGAGGTTCCCGGACGCTACGGCCACGCAGATGCGCTGAACGATGATTTCCGTCATGCGCTCGCAGCGTCGGCCGCCGAACGGGAAGCTGGTCGTGAGGGCCGGGACCGAGCTGCTTGTCGAGTTCCGCACGCAGACAGGACACGGGCGCGATGCAGCCGCGTTTTGACGGTTTCAGGCCGCAGGCCGAACAGATCGGCGGTTTCCTCCACGCTCATCCCTTCGACAATCCGTGCAACGAAGACAGCGCGGAAGGCATCCGGAAGCTGGATCGATCGCCTGCTCCAGCACCGCGCGTACTTGGCCTTGAGCCATGGTTTTCTCCGGATCGCTGCTGGCCGCCGAGGCTGGAAAATGAATGATCTCCGCCTGATTGCGGTTGACCCCGTAGGTCTCCCAGTCGACGGTTGGTTTCCTGCGCCGCAATCGCCCCAAGGCTTCGTTCATGGCTATGCGCGTGATCCAGGTGCCGAAGGCGGCGTCGCCGCGGAAACATGTCGAGGCCGGTAAACGCGCGCACGTAGGTTTCCTGCACGACATCCTCGGCTTCCGCGTCATTGCGCAGAATGCTGCGCGCAATGCGGAACAGGCGACGGTTGTACCGCCTGGTGATGGCGCGAACCGCGGCTTCATCGCGCCCGGCGAGCGAGGCCCACGAGATCCTCGTCGCTGAGGCTTTCAGCCTTGGCCTGTTGCGGCCCGGGTCAGAGGCATTTGCTGTATCCTCCGTTCTGACGCGCGTTAGATGCGTCAGCTGGCGCAAAGGTTCCGGGCCAGTTCTCAAAACAGGACCCCTGCCCGTCGTCCTTCTTGGCACGGACAGTGTCGCCGAGGGGCCGCTGCGTCGTTCCGGAACCGCCTCGGTTCCAATGAGCGTCAAATCGCGTTCGATCAGTTTCGGATCGTCGTTGGCCGTCCGGTTGACCGGCGGTCGATACCTCGTAAGCCTTCAGCAGATCGTCGGGCGCGGGCGCAATCAAAGCTGGCGGCGGTCTCGGCGTCGACGTTTGCGCAATCGAGCCACAGGTTGAACGCATCCGGCGCCACGATGACCGGCATGCGTTCGTGGATGTCGGCGAGCGGCGATTGGCCCGCGTCGTGACTGATCGTCGCAGTTTCCATTTCTTCGCCGTTCGGTCCGATCCAGGTTTCCCATAGTCCGGCAAATGCCAGCGGCGTGCCCGACTTCGCGCGCACATAATAAGGCTGTTTGCCCGGTCCAACGGCCTTCCACTCGTAAAATCCGTCGGCCGGGACGAGACAGCGCCGCCGCTTCATCGCCGCGCTGAAAGCCGGCTTGATCCATGACCGACTCTCCACGCGCGTTGATCAAGCAAAGTGAAATCCTGGGGTCCTTGACCCAGGATGGCAGCAGCCCCCAACGCACCAGCGCGAACTGCACGCTTGCCGTCCGATCAGGCCGGACAACCGCGATCGGTTGCGTCGGGGCAACATTGTAGCGCGGAGAGAAAATTGGGCTGTTCGGGGTAGCCGAACAGCGCCCGGATCGCCTCGGAGCCGAAGTCACCGCGATAGCGGCCGCACATCGTCCAACCTCACCTGTCACGTAATGCGCAATTTAACTCCTGGTCATAACACTGGCGGCCAAAGGTTTCCGTGATGGGGTCTCCGGTGAGATATCGGAATGGCACCGGCGCCACGGCAAACGGCGTCGGTCAGCGCCCCCGATGCCGATACGGTGGCGTTGACCGACGCCCGCATCAATCCGACGGCGGGACTCGCGACGGATTACCTCAACCGCTTCCAATGCGAAGCTGCGTCATGTTGCTCGCCATGCTGTCGAGCTACGTCGGAATTCCGCGACGATTATCACCTCACCGCCTGGGGACCGATGAGCTGCCGGGAGCATTTCCGTCTTTTCGCGATTATCCAAGACGCGCGCGATCTTGCGATCTTGCCGCCTACGACAAGGCCGACCCGGACGTCCGAAATGCGCTCGATACGCTGGCCGTCACAATGACGATCGTGCTAGAGGCAACCCAGGGCTGCCATGGACGATGTCGACAGGGCGGCCCGAGGACAGTGGCGGCACTCGCAGGCAATGCCATCGGCTGGCTGGGTAAAGCCGTTGATCGCGCGAGCCGGCGCGATCATCAACGAGGAGATCCGTCGGAGAGAATGCCCCGCGCCGCGGGACGTCGTCGACAGGCTTGATGAAACTGATAGACCGCGTGGCCGACGAGCGAACCTACCCTGCAATCCCTATTTGGCAGATCCCAGCGCCGCCATATTCCGAAACGAGGAAAGTCCTTCGTGGTGCGCGGCGCGAGGCGCACCGACCGGCGCTCAATCTCTACACCCTGCCTGGGCGGCGGCGCGGTCGAAAGCCGGCGAAACGCTTTGTCGACGCGGTCATCCGCGAAGTGCGTGAAGAGACCTGCAACGCGATCAGAGCCGCATCGCACTGGCCGGGCATCACCCGTGAGGTGATCGCACGCGACAATCAGGGAAAAGTCGAGCGGCACTTCGTCATTCTGTGTTTTGCCGCCCGCTGGCACGAGCGGGCGAACCCGTGCTCAGCGACGAACTCGACGATTCACGCTGGCTCGATCCGCAGAGCTCGGGAACTACCGCACCACCGACGGCCTGGCCGAGAATGTGACCGCCGCAGCGACGCTGCTGGCCACGCGGTGATCCGCCTTGCGATTGCCGTCGAGCCAGCGCATACCATCGCCCCGGAGATGCCCGAGGCTATCGCGTGAAAGACTTCTCACCATCGGTTGCGTGCTGCTGTCTCTCAGCCTGCCCGCTCCGCGCATGCCCAGAGCGAGACACCCGGCGCCGTTTGACAACGACCTGCGCAGCGGCCGGGGCGAGATCAGTGGCGCACTTCACGTGCCTCTGCGTGTGCGATCTGCGGCGCCAACGAGGGGCCGAAGTGGCCGCGGCGGGGATTGCAGAAAGCCCTGCTCGACGCCGGCGGGCTCCTGGGCGGCGACCGGCGGCGGAAGATCGTGGCCAGCTTCAACCGCGGCTACCGCCGCGGGTTCCAGCAGACTCTACCGCACTTGCACGCCGGCGGCCAACGGCATCGCAATCCGCCGCTATCTCGACGAAGGGCTAGATCGCCCGATATCACCGCGCGATATGCCCCCTAGCGGCCGCAATTACCTTTTCTGAATGCCGGACTACGGTAAACGCCGTTATTTTCCGGCGTTTTTGACGGTATCCGCCTTTGTTCAAACTAACGACCAACTAATGGGGTCACCGGGTTTTGGTGGCCCGAATATCAGGGGCATTCTTCGCCCGTTAGTAGCCCGGGGTCCCTCTACTCGGCCCCACAAAACACCCGCGCCAAATCGCAGGAGACTCCGCGAACGCCCTGCTTAAATTGTCGGCCACTGGGACACGCAATGGTGCGTGGACGTCCATGCCCATTACATCGGACACTGACACCACGAAGTGCGACACGGATGGACGCCTCTGGCGCCATCGGATTTCAAGCTGTCAGGACGCTTTCGCCATTTGCTGGTTCGAACCGGTGGATTTATTCGGAACGGAAGTTCGAGAAAGGCAAAGCCAGGGTGTCAAGGCGAACTCGGCGTTCCGCCATTTCAAAATAATGAGGGTCAATCTCTAGCCCAATACTATTTCTTCCCCATCTTGCGGCTGCAACGCTAGTGTGGTCCCAGTGCCCATGAATGGGTCCAAAAACAGTATCACCAACAAAGCTGAACATTCGCACGAGCCGCTCAGCAAAGTTCGGAGCCAAAAGGAGCAGGATGGTTTCTAGTGGATGCGCCAGTTAATCCCGCCGTCCAAATTTGCTGAAATCCATTTCTGTGCATCGCCGCCGGGATGACGGAAAGGATACGCGTTGTAAGGTCGGGGCTTCGGTACCCGCCAGGTTTTCTGGCATTAAGATGAATTCAAATGTCGTTTCTGATTACCGCGTTCGGTTCATAGGCTTCCCAAGAAAACCACCACCGTTGCCGTCAGCCTCGTAAGCCGCGTTCGAAATCTTATGCCATATGATCGGTGCAAGGTTATTGAAGCCGATGCTTCTACACATCTCCTGAATACTGGCATGAAGAGGAACCACCGTGTGTTCGCCTTTGTTCGCTCTTCGCGAAAGGCAAACGTCCCCAACCACGCATAATCATCAACCGTCCTTAGCGAAGCTCTTTATGTTCTGGATTGTTTCGACGAATATTTAGAGACTGAAGCTTATAAGTTGCCGGCGGTTCCTTAGACGAAGTTCTCTGGTGGTCGACACGAAAGCTCCTCTCACAAAGAACCGCATGAAAGCCGAAGAATACGGATTTTCGGTAGTGCGATAGTCACCAATCTTGCGGCTTCCCAGAGACTTTGGCCCTTTATTTCTGTGCTCGAAGTCCCTATCAGCGGCCACCCATCCGCTTCTAGGCCTGATCGTCATGATTGTCGTCATCATCCCCGTCGTCGTCAGGTTCGTCGTCCTCCTCGCATCAACCGCCATTGAATTCACGTAATCATTTCGAACTTTGCGCGATTTTTTTGATTCCGATCGACCGTGAAAACCACCAGCCATTGGTCCGCTTCTTCCTGCGATGGAGGTCGCCGCCTGACGGCTTGAGAAAATGCCAACCCATCAACTTCTAATCGGCCATCAGGCAGCAAAATCGCGTTTTGGCCCAAATGTTTTCTTTGCGTCTCGGGAAAAGTGACATACCCGGCTCTAAATGCCGCCGGCAATCAAATCTGAAAGTCCGATTTTCTTGCGAAGCCTGGGGTTTTCGATGCAAAACCGGAGCGGTGATTTCAAGCTTCTGAACAGGCCAGATCTTTGTGTAACCACGCGCGCCACCCTGAGTACGCGCTTTGATCGCCTCATCAGTCCACCGCCGACGGCGTCTGCGGCTTTAATGATCTCGCGATTTAGAACAAAACGTCGTGGGCGTTAACGCCTGACCGCTTGCCTTTCATTTCCCAACCACGCACCATTTGATACTTTCGAATTCAGCTTCGTGCGCAGTAATGTCAAATTGCCTAACGTATGGATCAGACGATCCCGCCCTCTTCTCCATCGGGTTTCTTTATAGGCTGCCCGTCTGCCATTTCCTCGGCATTACGTGTTCAATGGCTAATTCTCCCCGCGCCACTCGCTCTGCCCGAGTGCTTCTTCATTGCCGCGCCAGCCGCGAAGTTGATCTTCAATAGCTTCTAGCACCATGCCAGTCGGTCAGTGATGAAGACGTCGGTAAGCCATCAGCTCTTCTAATTCTTGTCGAACTCCTCGTCGTCTGGCCAGTAGCTGAGCAATACGTAACTGAACGAAGTACAA
>ERZ1370068.5685-contig-470_pt1 | contig 41719 bp, 71 predicted proteins | sample MGYA00561227_ERZ1370068 | MGnify/ENA primary metagenome ERZ1370068 (study PRJEB38410, sample SAMEA6850437) | metagenome | study: Metagenomic assessment of the ecological functions of the soil: analysis of the soil microbiota associated with the... | reverse complement strand
GTACTTCAGTTCCGGTTACGTATTGCTGCGCCTACGAGCAGCCGCTGATTGCGCTGATGATGCGGACTTTCGTTGTCGCGGGCCTGTTCTGGTTCAGCCATCACCGCCGGCTCACCGTCGCACCGGAAGGCAGCCGGGGCGGGAAGTCATGCTGAACCTGATCTCTCCCTGCATATCGATCATCGGGCTTCCCGTGACCAACGGCCTTTACGGCGCCTATCGTCTCGACAGCGCCGTCGTCTGTCACTACAGGATCCATCACCATACTGACGCTGATCGCGGCGCTGAACGCGCGCTGCTTTGGCTGCTCGCCTCAGGGGCGCGGCAATCGTGCATTGATGGCAATCGCCGGCTTTCCGGTCCTTGTATTCGTGTACTCCGGGACGATCGTCGCTTCCGGTGTCGCCCCGTCCGTCGCCCAGGCCCCGTATGGTGCCTGGCATTTGCCCGCGCCGCTGGCAGAGATGGCTGTGTGCCGGGCGGGTCTCCCTGGCCGCGCGCGTCGCCTGCCTTGAGCAGCCGCTCGGTCTCGTCGACAATCCAGCCGCTCCGCCCGCTCCTGGGAACTCGCCACGGTCAAGCCCGGGCGGGATTGGCGCAAGGTAGGACATCGTCACGGTGCCGCTATCCATCACGAGGCTCTTCTTGCCTGAACAATCCGGAATTATGCGCGGCCGGCAGCACCGGAACGTTGAGACCGGAATAGAGCGCGCGGCGGCGCCTGCCCCAGAGATATTTCGGCTTCTCGTCGATCGCCTGGCGGTGCCTTGCGGGAAGATCAGCACCTTGCGCCCCTCGGCGGTGGCGCGCTTTGCCTGCTCGATCATCTGGCGCAGCGCCTGCCGGCCGCCGAGGCGATCCACCAAGATCATCGGATATTTTCGCGACAGTGTACCAGCCGACGACCGGCAGCTTCACGCAGCTCTTTCTTCGCGACGATGCTGGCATCCGGGAAAGATGCTGCAGAGGACCCACCGTCTCCCACAGCGACTGGTGATTGCAGGCGATGATGCACGGGCCGTCGTATTTTCCCGGCCGCGTTCGCGGTAGTCCAACCCGATGACGTATTTGAGCAGGAATACGATGCCATTGGCCCATAATTGCGCCCATGAACGAACCGCAGCGCTGCTGGCTCGGCGAGCCACAGAACAGGCATGTCAGGGCAAACGGCAATGTCCAGACGACCACAGCGGCGTAAAGATGCGATCGACCTCAGATATCGCACGGATGAGGCTCCCCGGGCTCAGTTTAGCGAGTTAAGCGGCACGACCGTCCTGGCCCGGCCGGGTGCGTCGTCCGACTTCAGGCCCGCAACTCGCTTTCCCTGTGATTTCGCGCCGCTTTACGATTTTGCGAGGACCGCGTCAACCGCTGCGGCTGATACGGCGAGCCCCGTTTCACGCCCCAGGTGGAGTGGTACCTTTCGCTCATTTCGTCGGCCGATGTGGCCGAGTTCACGATACAGCGGCAGCTATGATCGCACGCGACGGAGGCTGTGCCAGGTATCCCGACGTCCCTTCAAATCGAGGTTTCATGCCGGAGATCGCGCCACGCTCCGCGCGGCATAACCAACGGCACTGGCGTGAGGCGCGTTCGTAGAAGCAAAGCCCGCTTTGGAGACTTGCGCACGCACCCACTATGTTGTTCTGCAGCAAAATGGAGCACGACAACACTGGCCAGCGACTATCTCAACGGACAGCAGGCGGTGGACGAGCGCAGGCAGCCCCGGAGATCCGCGCACCCCGGCGCCGCGCCTGCCGCAGAACGGGCCGCCGCTCGTCAATGAGGGGCTCGAGGTTCCCGCAGCGTCCACTGCTGAACTGCAAATGAAAACGCGACGGAAGATTTTCGCTTCCCGTCGCGTCCTGACGATTCAGCCTCACCGATCCGCCCTATTCCGACTTGTCCATGTTCCAGAAGACCGGCGTCGCCGGGCCGTCGAGCACGCCTGAGAGTCGACTTGCGCCACGCCGCTCGGGACCAGATACTGGCCGAGCGGGATGTAGATCACCTGTCATAGAGCTCTCGCTTCTGGATCTCGGCGGCGATCTTCTTCTGCTCGTCCGGGCGTTGGATGCGCGCAAACTGGTCGCTGCAGCTGCCTCGATCTTGGCGTCTTCCGCCCAGCCGAACCAGCCGCCATTCATGCCACGGCCGCCGACCGAGACGTTGACGACGGGATTGGACACGTCGGCGGCGACCCAGTTGGTGAAGAACATGTTCCAGCCGCCCTCCTTCGGCGGCTTCTGGCTGGCGCGGCGGGTCACCACCGTCTGCCAGTCGGTGGCCTGCAGATCGACCTTGAAGCCGGCTTCGCGCAGCAGCTGCGCGGCGACGATCGGCTGCGCCTTCAGCGTCACGACGTCGCCGGGCGCCATGACCGCGATCGGCGTGCCGTCATAGCCGGATTCGGCGAGCAGCTTCTTCGCTTCCGCCATGCCGTCGCCCTTGACCAAGCGTCTCCGCGCCGACATCGGTGCGCCAGCGGCGTATCGCAGACGAACACCGCGCCGCAGATCTTGTGATATTCTGGCATTGCCGACCAGCGCATCCAGCACGTCCTTCTGGTTCATCGCCAGCAAGGCGGCGCGGCGTACCTTGACGTTATCGAAGGGCGGATGAAGGAAGTTCATCCGCCCGAGCGTCTGGAAACCGAGCTTGTTCAGGACGTCGATCTTGAGATCCTTGTTTGCCTTCCAGCACCGGCAGCAGGTCGAACGGCAGGTTCTCCATGAAGTCGATGTCGCCGGACTGCAGCGCGTTCACCGCGGTCTGCGCATCCGGCATCGTCATCCATTCGACGCGATCGACCTTGACCACCTTGCCGCCCGGAGGTCCAGCTCGGCGGCTCCTTGCGCGGCACGTAATCGGTATTCTTTTCGTAGACCGCCTTCACGCCGCGGCTGGAATTCGGCCTGCACGAACTTGAACGGACCGGATCCGATCTGCTCCGGCGATCTGCTTGGCCGGCGGGCGTTTCCGCCAGCCGCTTGCGGCATCATGAACGGCACGCAGGACGACGGCTTGCCGATCGATTCCAGCACCAGGCCGTAGGGCTCCTTCAGTTTCAGCGTGATGGCTCTTGGCGTCGGTCGCCTCGATGCTGGCGGTGAAATCCATCAGCTTCTGGCCCATACCGTCGTTCTTGCCCCAGCGCTTCAGCGACGCCACGCAATCTTCCGCCGTCACCGGCGCGCCGTCGTGCCACTTCAGGCCGTCGCGCAAGCGTGAAGGTGTAAGTCAGCTTGTCGTCGGAGACTTTCGAACGTCCGCCATCTGCGGCTGGATCTTGAAATTGGCATCGGTCGCGAGCAGCGTGTCATAGACCATGTAGCCGTGGTCGCGGGTGATGTAGGCGGTGGTCATGATCGGATCGATCACGCGCAGATCCGAATGCATCACCGCGGTGATGGTCTTGCCCGCGGCAGCATGGCCTGCGACGTCAGCACGCCGCCGAGCAGCGCGACAGCGGACAAACGCCGACGCGTAGCGTCGTGACGTTTCCAGCGTGAGAAGTGGAACATTCGTATTTCTCCTGACGTGAAACTGGTCAAAGCCGGCTGATTCATTATGCATGCAGTTCGTTATTTAGGCGAACTAACGCACTGTAAGGCTTGCACTAATCGAGACTTGCATCAAGCGTGCGGCCGTCAATCCGGTTTTCGTCGAGATCAGACGCACTACAAACGAGCGGTGCGGCCACGCTGACGTTTGACGCTACAAATCCGCAGCCAGGTCATTCTTCATACGCCGCCGCGCGGCATCTGGTGCCTACGCCCAGCTTCAAACCCGAGAGAGACAGTCCATGAATCCCGCCAATCTTCCCTTTGATTCGAGGCCATGCTGCAGGGGCTGCGTAGCTGGGTGGAATGCGAAAGCCCGACCTGGGACACAGGCCGCGGTCGAGCGCATGCTCGACCTTGCCGCCGCGCGAGATGGCGATCATGGGTGCGACGATCGAGCGCATCGCCGGACGGCAGGGCTTTGCCGGCTGCGTGCGCGCCCGCTTTCCGCATCCGAAGCAGGGCGAGCCCGGCATTCTCGATCGCCGGCCACCTCGACACCGTGCATCCCGTCGGCACGCATCGAGAAACTGCAATGGCGGCGCGAGGGCAACAAATGCTTCGGCCCCGGCATCTTCGACATGAAGGGCGGCAACTACCTGACGCTGGAAGCGATCCGGCAACTGGCGCGCGCCGTCGTTCACGACGCCGCTGCCGATCACCGTGCTGTTCACGCCGGACGAGGAGGTCGGCACGCCTCGACCCGCGACATCATCGAGGCGGAAGCCGCGCGCAACAAATACGTGCTGGTGCCGGAGCCCGGCCGGCCCAACAACGGCGTCGTCACCGGACGCTACGCGATCGCGCGCTTCAATCTGGAAGCCGATCGGCAAGCCGAGCCATGCCGGCGCCACGCTTTCCTCCGGCCGCTCCGCGATCCGCGAGATGGCGCGCCAGATCATCGCGATCGACGGCATGACGACGGAGGATTGCACGCTTCTCGGTCGGCATCGTGCATGGCGGCCAATGGGTCAATTGCGTCGCCACCACCTGCACCGGCGAGGCGCTCAGCATGGCCAAGCGCCAGGCCGATCTCGACCGCGGCGTCGAGCGCATGCTGGCGCTGTCGGGCACCGCCAACGACGTGACGTTCAAGGTGACGCGCGGCGTCACCCGCCCGGTCTGGGAGGCCGGACGCCGGCACCATGGCGCTTTATGAAAAGGCGCGCGGCATCGCCCGGCGAGATGGGCCTCGAGCTGCCCGCATGGCAGCGCCGGCGGCGGCTCCGACGGCAACTTTACCGGCGCGATGGGCATCCCGACGCTCGACGGCCTCGGCGTGCGCGGCGCCGACGCACATACGCTGAACGAACATATCGAGGTCGACAGCCTCGCCGAGCGCGGGCGCCTGATGGCGGGACTGTTGGCGACGCTGCAGTGAAAGATCGTCGTCATTCCGGGGCGATGCGATAGCATCGAACCTGGAGATCTCAGATTCAGGTCTGGTTGCGCATCATCCGGAATGACGAACACAGCGACTACCTGCAGTTAGGCAGCCGCCTGCACCGCAAGCCCGTGATGGCACGGGACTTGCTGAACTGCTACGCTGGTGGCAGGATCCAAGACCGGCGCCACCCAATTGGCCCACAATCCAACGGATCAAGATGCTCGGATATCTCTTTCGCCGCATCCTCGCCGCTATTCCCGTGATGGGCGTGGTGGCGCTGTTTGTGTTTCTGCTGCTGCGGCTGACGCCCGGCGACCCCGCCGCGATCCTCGCCGGCGACAATGCGACGCCCGAGCAGCTCGAGCGCATCCGCACCTCGCTCGGCCTCAACGAGCCGCTCTACACCCAGTTCGTCACCTGGATCGGAAAGCTCCTGCACGGCGATCTCGGCCAGTCCCTGATCTCGAACAAGCCGGTATTTGACCTGATCGCCTCGCGCGTCGAGCCTTCGATCTCGATCGCGCTGTTCACCATGATCCTCTCGATCCTGGTCGCGGTGCCGCTCGGCGTGATCGCGGCCTGGAAACACGGCACCTGGATCGACCGCCTGGTGATGGGGCTTGTCGGTGCTCGGCTTCTCCGTCCCGGTGTTCGTGATCGGCTACGTGCTGATCCAGATCTTTGCGATCGAGCTGCGCTGGGTTCCGGTGCAGGGTTTCGCAGCATCACCGCGGGCTTCGGCCCGTTCTTCGAGCGCATCATCCTGCCGACCTGCACGCTGTCCTTTATCTATGTCGCGCTGATCGCGCGGATGACGCGCGCCGTCGATGCTGGACGTGCTCGGCGAGGATTATGTGCGCACCGCGCGCGCCAAGGGCATCGGCGAAGCCGGCGTGCTGCTGCGCCATGCGCTGCGCAACGCCGCCGTGCCCGTGATCACCGTGATCGGCACCGGCTTTGCGCTGCTGATTTCCGGCGTCGTCGTCACCGAGAGCGTGTTCAACCTGCCCGGCATCGGCCGCCTCACCGTCGATGCCGTGCTGGCGCGCGACTATCCGGTGATCCAGGCGATGATCCTTCTGACCTCGGGCATCTATGTCGCTGGTCAACCTCTTGATCGACGTCGCCTACACCCTGCTCGATCCCCGAATTCGCTACTGAGGCCAGGTACTGATGGCGATCGAAACCCTTCCCGAACCGTCAATCCCGATCACCACGCCGTTCCGGCCAAAGCTCGGATTTCTGACGGCAACCCCGATCATGGCGGTCGCGACCGTCTGCCTCGCGCTGATCATCGCTGATGGCGATCTTCGCGCCGCTGCTCGGCACCGCACGATCCGATCCAGCTCACGCCGTCGCTGCGGCTGAAGCCTTCCAGCGCGCAATTCTGGCTCGGCACCGACGCCTATGGCCGCGACGTGCTGTCGCGCGTTATCTATGGCGGACGCATCTCGCTGATCGATCGGTCTCGGCGCCGCCGTGTTCTCGGTCGCGATCGGGCTTCTGATCGGCCTCGTCTCCGGCTTCTTCAAATGGGTCGACGCGGTCATGATGCGGGTGATGGATGGCCTGATGGCGATCCCGAGCATCCTGCTTGCGATTGCCGTGGTGTCGCTGTCGGGCGCCAGCGCTTGATGACGGTGCTGGTCGCGATCACGATCCCCGAAATTCCGCGGGTGGCGCGGCTGGTGCGCTCGGTGGTGCTGTCCGCGCGCGAGGAGCCTTATGTGGAAGCCGCGATCTCGGTCGGCTCCAGCCTGCCAAAGATCATGTGGCGGCATCTGATGCCGAACACGATCGCGCCGCTGATCGTGCAAGGCACTTACGTCTGCGCCTCCGCGATCCTGACCGAAGCCATCCTGTCGTTCCTCGGCGCCGGCATCTCGCCGGAGACGCCGACCTGGGGCAACATCATGGCCGAGGGCCGCGCGTATTTTCAGATCAAGCCGTCGCTGATCTTCTGGCCGGGCCTGCTGCTGTCGATCGCGATCCTCAGCGTCAATCTGATCGGAGATGCCGCGCGCGACGCGCCTCGATCCGCGCATGAAGCAGGCGGGGAGGGCGCAGTGACGGCTTCAAAGAGTTGAACCCGTCATTCCGATGGCGCGCCAGCACCAGACCGGAATCTCGAGATCTCCGTGTCTGATCGCGCAATAATCGCAGTTCGACGCTGACGTCGCCCGGAATGACAGCGATTCCAGATCTGTCGCGCTCGCTCGCAATGACGGCCAGAGATTTTGACATGACCAACACCATCCTCGACATCAACGACCTCGTCGTCGGCCTCGGCAAGAAGCCGGGTGGCAGCCGCATCATCGACGGCTGTCGCTTCAGGTCAGCGAGGGCGAGACGCTGTGCCTGGTCGGCGAGAGCGGCTCGGGCAAATCGGTGACCTCGCTGACCGTGATGGGACTGCTGCCGAAGGGCTCGCTGGTGCCGTCCGGCGGCAGCGTCAAGCTGGTCGGCGAGGAACTGCTCGAAGCGAGCGACCGCGCGCTTGCGGCAGTTGCGCGCCACCCGCATGGCGATGATCTTCCAGGAGCCGATGACCGCGCTCAATCCGGTGGTGCCGGTCGGCCGCCAGATCGACGAGGTGCTGCGCGTCCACACCGATCTCGATGCCCGCGCGCGGCGCCGGAAGATCCTGGCGATGATGGAGCACGTGCGGCTGCCCGAGTCGGAGCGCATCTTCGCCTCCTATCCGCACCGGCTCTCCGGCGGGCAGCGCCAGCGCATCATGATCGCGATGGCGCTGGTGCTCGAGCCGAAGCTGCTGATCGCCGACGAGCCGACCACCGCGCTCGACGTCACCACGCAGAAGCAGATCCTCACGCTGATCCGCGACCTGCAGCGCGACCACGGCACCGCGCGTGCTCTTCATCACCCACGACATGGGCGTGGTCGCCGAAATCGCCGACCGCGTCGCGGTGATGCGTCACGGCAGGCTGGTCGAGACCGGCCACGCTCGATGCAATCCTGCGCAAGCCGACGATGGAATATACCCGCAACCTGCTCTCTGCCGTGCCGAGCCTGCGTGCCGCGCGCGCCGCGCCTGAAACCGAGCGAGCCGGTGGTGCTGGAAGCCAACGAGCTCGGAAAAGTCTATCGCGAGCGTTCGTTGCTTCGGCAAAACCCGCGAGGTCGCCGCCGCCAAGGACGTTACCCTCACCTTGCGCAAGGGCCGCACGCTCGGCATCGTCGGTGAAAGCGGCTCCGGGAAATCGACGGTGGCGCGCTGCATCGTCCGCCTGATCGACCCGACCTCCGGCGGCATCCGCCTGGCGGGCCGCGAAATCTCCGAACTGTCGCGGCGGCTCTTGCAGCCGCACCGCAAGAAGATCCAGATCATCTTCCAGGACCCGCTACCGCTCACTCAACCCGCGCATCACCGTCGGCGAGTCGATCGCGGAAGGTCCGATCAATTGCTGGCATGCCGCGCCAGGAGCGCTCGGCGAAAGCGCGCGACCTGCTCGAACTGGTCGACCTCGCCGCCGGACGCGATCTCGCTGCCCTGCATCAGTTCTCCGGCGGCCAGCGCCAGCGCATCGCGATCGCCCGCGCGCTGCGCGCTTGATCCCGACGTGCTGGTCGCGGACGAGGCGGTCTCCGCGCTCGACGTTTCCGGTGCAGGCGCAGGTGCTCGAGCTGCTGGACGAAATCCAGCAGCGGCTCGGCATCGCGCTGTTGTTCATCACCCACGATCTGCGCGTCGCCGCGCAAATCTGCGACGATGTTGCTGTCATGCGGCATGGCCGAATCGTGGAACAGGGACCGGCGGCCGAGGTGCTGACCAACCGCAGCAGCCCTATACCCGCGCGCTTCTCGACGCCGCCCCCGGCCGCGGCTGGGATTTGCGCAATTTCGGGCCGGTCGCGGACGGAGCGAGTAGCGACGGCGTCGGTTCTTCTCTCCGTCATCGCGAGGAGCAAGCGCGACGAAGCGATCCCATAGACGCCCCGGCGGATGGATGCGCTTGCTTTCGCTTCGCTCGCACATGACGGTGCGCGGTATGCAAAACAGGATTGCTTGATCGCTTGCACATCCCGCAACGACGCGCTTAACGTCGCCGGCTACGTACCATTTTTCCGAGACCTGCCTGATGCCCCGTATCGCCGTTGGCGGCTTCTGCACGAGACCAACACGTTTGCGCCGACGAAAGCGACCTATCGCCGATTTCGTGTATGGCGGCGGCTGGCCGCCAATGGCGCACGGCATGGGGCGCGTCTTGAAGGTGTTCTTTTCTATTGTGGCATTCTCACTGCGCGACAATATTTCTCTGATCCGGAGATTCAGGACCTCTGCAACGAAAATCTATGAACGGGTTGATTGGCCGTGGATGCTCAATGGAGGCCCGTCGTTTTCTATGGGTTGGCATCCGAGACCGGCTTCATCGACGGACGATGGAGTCACTATTGCGAGCTGATGATGATCTATCTGCTCGCGATTGGCTCGCAAGCATCCAGTTGGTCCGGAAACCTGGGATGCTTGGACTCGACCGACCATTCACTATCAGGGAATCGAGTACATCTCAGGGAACGACCCACTATTCACACACCAGTATTCGCAGGCATGGTACGACTTCCGAAACAAACGAGACAAATACGCAGATTATTTTGAGAATTCCGTGAAGGCGACACGTGCGCATAAGTTGTTCTGCCTGTCACTTCCGGGATAAATTCCTGACTACAAGGAGAACTTTTGGGGAATATCGGCATCCGATTTTGCTGGCGGATACACAGCGTGGGATTGGCCCGCCTCCTCAGGGGCCGATCGATGGAACGCTCGTGCCGTGCGCGACCGGAGGATCCTGCCGTTTGTATTTCCAGACTGTTTTGCTGTGTTGAGCAATGTGCGTGCGAATTATCCAAAAGCGTGGGGCCGCTACAGCTTCGTGGATGCGTTTAATCCGCTGACGAATTGGTACGATCCTGACGTGATCGGCATTGATCTGGGGATCACGATGCTCATGGCGGAGAACCAACGATCCGGATTGATCTGGAAAACGTTTATGAAAAATCGTGAGGCGCAGGAAGCGATGCAGAAGGTGGGATTTAAAGCGGTTTAGCGGGGACCGAACTGTATGGCGTTGTTCGCGCGATCGTGTGTTCTACCTCTATAATCCTCATCACAAATTCTCGCTCATAGGATTTCAGCCATGGTAAAGACGTCGTCCCCTAATATCGCAGCTGATGCTTTCGTCTTTTGGAGCGACAGGAGACCTGGCGTACAAGAAAGTCTTCCCCTGCCCTGCAGAACATGGTTCGTACGGGCGTACTTGCAACGTCCCCGTAATCGGCGTTGCAAAGAGTCTGGGTGACCGTTGATCAATTAAAAGATCGCGCACGAAAAAGCGTCGAGGAGAATGGCGGTGGCGTCCAACCGGAAGCTTTTGAGCGGCTGATGAAACTGCTCGACTACATTGATGGCGACTACGGCGATCCAACTACTTTTCAAAAGTTACGCACAAAACTAGGCAATGCGCAGTGCCCTACACACTATTTGGCCATCCCGCCGAGCCTCTTTTCGGCACCGTCGTAGAAGGGCTCGACAAGGCCGGATACAGCCGCGGGGCTCGAGTCATCATCGAAAAGCCGTTTGGGCGCGATCTGGCGTCAGCGCGGAATTGAATCGCATTCTCAAACGGCGTTTCCGGAAAAGCAGATTTTCGCATCGGTCACTATCTTGGCAAGGACGCAGTTGAAAACCTTCTCTTTTTCCGCTTCTTTAATACCTTTGTTGAACCGATCTGGAACCGAAATTATGTTCATCACATCCAGATCACCATGGCTGAAAGCTTTGGGGTTCAGGGTCGCGGGAAATTCTACGAGGAAGCCGGCTGCATACGCGACGTGATTCAGAACCACATGCTACAGGTCGTTGCTTTTCTAGCGATGGAAGCGCCAACGAATCTCTACATTGAGTCTCTTCGCGACGAACAAGCAAAGGTGTTTCATAGCATTCCTCCGATTACGCCGAAATATTTGGTGCGTGGGCAGTTCAACGGGTACCGCGAAGAGCCCTGGCGTGAGCCCTACTTCGCAGGTGGAAACGTTCGCAGCAGTTCGATTCTCGATTGATTCGTGGCGCTGGGCAGAGCGGTACCGGATTGTGATCCGCGCCGGAAAGTCCATGGCCGTGACGGCAACCGAAGTCACGGTGCGGCTCAAGCGTCCCCGATGATGAGAGTGCCCATCGATAAAAACAACTATTTCCGTTTTCGTCTCGGACCCGACTTGGAACTGAGCCGGGGCTCGCGTCAAAGGACCGGATGACCCGAACAATCGCTTTGCTCGGCAAACACGGAACTGGCCGCCGTGCACAAAGCTGAAGCGGATGAAGTGGATGCCTACCAACGTCTTTGACGGATGCTTTGCGAGAGACCAACTGATGTTTGTGCGCCAGGATGCAGTTGAGGCCGCGTGGATGGTGGTAGACCCGATTCTCGGAAACGTGGAACCACTCGAGTTTTACCAGTCCGGTAGTTGGGGACCGGCCGCAGCCGATGAGCTGGCGAAAGATCTTGGTGGATGGGTGAATCCCGTTGTACAGCCCACACCGGCTGCGGTGCCTTCGTTGGATGTCGCGGCTGACTAGATCCGAACGCAAGAGTGTCAATCTCGCGATTGGATTTTCCCGGCATGATCTGTCGCACCATGCCTTGGAGCGTTTCCACGTCTGATTTGTTGATCGTGAGGCGCCGGACAAGCCGACGTAGTTTGTCCTCTGCGAGATGGGCCAGCTCCGTGTTTGATGTATCCACTACCATGAAGTGCTTCGAGAAGATATTGAGTTAAACGTTCCTGTTGAGATGCGGGTGCTACTTTCGGTTTTGACGAGTGACGATTTCTGGATCGGGTTACGTATTAGCTCGTAGAGGCAAATGGCCACCGCCTGCCCCAGGTTCATTGATCCGTGCTCTTCGCGTGGTGGGATACGGGTGATCCAATGACAGTGGGTTAAGTCGCTAGTCGACAGGCCAAGCCGTTCCGACCCGAGAGAAGCAGTGCAACCGGCGCGGCCGGTAGCGCCCAGCTTTGCGGATCAAATTTGGCTTTCCGTGCTCAAAGGCGCTTCGAAGGCTGATGCAACTCTCTGTGGTTCGCGGCGGTTGATACCTGACCGCAAGAGTGATGAACAGTCGGCAACTGCATCCGCGGCGGTGCCGAATTCACGGCCTCGGCCGGCAATTCGTCTCGCACCCACCGCGGAACGGGGCTGCACAGCTTTTTCGTAGGGTTGGACAACCCGCAAGCTGCGAAAAGCCGAAGTTGCTGGCTGCGCGAGGCCACCGCTCCGATATTGAGAGGGGTTGCGCGTACGGAAGCAAGCACCATGCAAAGACGAGGTCGAGTTGCATCTTTTGTAGCAAGACGTAATCATTCTACGATGCCCGCATATTGACGAGCTTTACAGGCGTGTCGAGAAGAATCCTTATCCTAAAATCCCGGAGTTGCATCTATGATTAACACGAGCGCCCCAGGGTGCGAGACCGGTTCCGACAAGGTACAGCATGCATAGACGAGCCATGTTAAGCGCAGCGCTAGCAATCACAGTGTTGGCGCTGGTTTTGCTTTAAGACGGAGTTTGTCAGCTGCCGATTCGGGCGGATCAGCAATGGAAGAATGATCTTTTGAGTTGGAGGAAGTAAGCGGGCCGCGGGATTGCAGGCGCTGAAGGATGGTTGTCCTTTGATTGGGCTGGACTGGCCTAAGGATGGCGACAACAGTTTTGGGCTCCGGAAGATAACCGCTTTGCGATTTCCGCCAAAGTTCCCGCCCATCTTGCCGTCGTGCGGCTTGATAAAAACGTGCTTCGGTTGTGTAGCTCCAGCGGGCGGGGTTTCCCAAGGAACTCACGGTGGATGGTCAAGCTGCGAAGGAACAACCGCTGTTTGCCGATGATGCACAAGCCATCAAAGCTGTCGATTGGGACCGTGACCATCATTATTGTTCATCGAGATGATAGGTATGCCCTGCGGATTAAGGATTCGCTGGCTCCCACTCGAACCGAGCTTTCATGGCTTGAAGTGGTATGCACCGAATACTTCATACCGGATTTCAGGCGAAATGGGTTCCTTATGTTCCCGCAAAGAGTGCTCGATATTCCGACGATTCTTGGTACGGTCGGGAACTTCCTGCACCGGGGCGGCGGAATTTTCGCTGATGGTAAAACGATGCGCGCGAGCCGGTTCTGGAGGAACCAGATTCAAAGGAACTGTTCGTTCATCATGCGAGACACAACGAGCAAAGCTAGCGACCTATGGGGCAGGTCGATTCATACACAGAACTTCCAAACCAGCGGCCCACACAGCCGGGAGAACTTGTGCTCGACTCTGACGCAGGTTGATCAACCCTCCTGCGCATTTACTGCTGCGTATGTAACGTCATCCCTCCGCGCCAGCAGAATCGCCTGCCGGTTGAAATTCCGGCTGGTGAGCAGCGCTATCATGACTGAGCCACAAGTTCACCGAACTGTCAGCTAAAGTGATTTCGAGGTGTCGGAATGAGACGGGTGTTGGTTGTTCTAGCGCTCCTCGGCGTTGCTGGTCGCCTCACTCGCTTTACGTGAACACTACCGCACCGATACTTCTCGTCGCAGTATCAATGACCGCTGGGATTGCGGCATTGTGAACCACAGTCCGTATGCACGGTTCGGCGGCATTCATGTCGCGGCCATCGGCGATACGCGCGGTACCTCTGGCTAGGAGCGTTGGCCTCCCGTCGCGCTCTATCGCCTGATGCTGTTGCCCGTTTCTGCTTGGACTCGGGTTCTCTCTTTATCTGACGCGAATCGAAGCGCGAGTCCTTGGCGTATATTGCATCTACTGCGTGACATCCTTGTAGATAATTTCCTCACTCGGTGATATTAGTAGCGGGCGAGTGATTGTGGGACGGAGGGCAGCGCTAAAGAAGCCTGCCAACAGAACAGAAACTTTCACTAAACCAAATAGTCTCGTTGGCGTCCAGCCCCGCCACATCGCCCCAAGCCCGGCTGAATTTGAGTCGCACGGCGCGACCGAGGAGTCCGGGGCATTTCTGCTGATGATGACGTTCAGGTCGCTCGCCTGATGTAGAACACTCCAGCTATTGAGTTCGGGTTCCGTAGTAGATGCGCATTGTCCGTATCGATCACCTGTAAATCTTCGGATTGGATGTCTCTCTCAAGAGCGGCGGCAACCCTGCCGTGAGCTGAACATCCTTCTGGACTAGAAGCGTTAGTAGGTGTGGCCTTGCAGAGCGCATTGAACAACACCACGCCGGAAACAATGAATAGTGGACGCGCGAAAGAAGGCCCATCCGAACTGCTGAACAACAACGTGCTCAAACATGATTGCGCGAGTTGGTATCTCGCAAAACTCTGTGTGTACGCTGTATTCGCCTTGGCCGCTTTGCGGCCTGATTGCGGCCTTATGTTTCGCCGATGGGAAGGATTGACTGCTGCGTTCCGAGGGCTGCCTTTCCCGTAACCTCTGCGCCGCTTCCCCGAGTAGGTGAGCTCCCGTGATCAGTATCGTTCGAGAAGATGTGGCTGCATACCTCCTGGCTGAAAACCGCCTCCTGCGCGAAGCACTAGCGCGAATTCGTAGGAAAATGGGTGGTATCCGCCTGGTTGGCGTGTCCCTTCCGTCATCGGGAGGCTTTAGGCGAGATCGTGGCCAATGAGCCGGAGGTGTTGTTATTCGACTCTATCGGCTTGGCTCTCGGAGAACCCAGTTTGCTATCAGACCTGCATCGGGTAGCGTGCCCCATCTCAAGACAATTCTTTTGGGATGGAGGATGACGCAGAAAAGTTCCTGCTTGCCGTGCGCGGAGGAATTCTCGGCTACATCCTGAAGGATGCGTCCGCACGCGAGTTGGCGTCTGGCCATCCGCATGGTCGCCAACGATGAGGCGGTGTGCCCCCAGGTCTTTGCCGGGCGCTGTTCGACTTCGTAGCCCGCCAAGCGACGGGACAAGCTCCGAATGTTCGCGTGATGCAACACTTGCGTCTCAAGTCGGCGCGAAACAACAACTCGTTCAACTGCTCGCCGAAGGTTTAACTAACAAAGAAATCGCGGGCAAGTTGAACTTGTCAGAACAGACTATCAAGAAGTCATGTGCGCAATATGCTTCACAAAGGACGCGTGCGAGATCGAATCGAGTTTGTGGAACTGTGTCGTGATCACGGGTTGTGTGCTTAGTGAGATATTCCATTTCGTTTCTAGTACGTTTCGTGGTAGTGCCTCACCGAATCCAAGTTTGAAACAGGAGTTGCAACAGTAGTGGATGAGCCAAAAAATCGCCATTACACAGCTCGACGTACCGCAGGCCGCGAAACATGACAACATCTGTATCGTTCAAGCATGCGCGCTAATCGCGAGCCGTTCCCCATCTCGTGACCAGGCATGCGCGATGATCGCCGCTGGTTCGAGAATCAATGTGCGTGAGTTGGATCGGTGCCCCGCCGCTCACACGGCTGCATGTACAAATTTTCGGCGTTTCCGACCAACCGCAGAAAGGTGAGGTTGGTGGCGATCGGAAGTCCGATTCTGCCGTTCGCCGGTTTGCCGGCACGCTGATCGCGAGTGATGTCGAAGGCGGCTCCTGCTCCGATCAGCTCGTCGCGATGGCAGTCCCGAGCAATGTCTAAACAAAATTTGTGGATGAACCCCATGCAACACGGCAGGACCGCCGTTCGGACTGACAAGTCGCGCCTCATGCCGAGAGACAAACACCGTGCGAAATTACTTTGATACCTTTCCCAGGAGAGGCGTGAGTCCGGTTTTCTCTGATTTGTCTCAGGCCATATGGGAGATGCAAGAGGCGAGTGCCAGCGATAACGGGGACAAAGGGATACCTGGTTACAATTGCTTCAGTAGCTCCCGACTCTGTCGGATCATCTCACGTACGCGCTTTGTTCTGCCCTATTTTCCGCAGGAATACAGCCCGTGCTCCCAACGCGAGCGCCGTGATCTCGCCAAACCCTCTGGGGTACGAGGCCCGGTACTGGCGCCGCCGTGCATTCGACACTCGACCGTTGCGCATTGCAGGTGCTCTTACATGCCGTTCCAATACCCGCGTCGTTGCCCCGCATCTGGGCGCGGTATTGGGGTCACCTGGCAGATTCCCATTTTTCAGCCGCCCTCTTCGAAAAGGCGGTTTCTGCTCAGTCGATTTTCTGCGTCATCTTCCGTGGAGCGCCTCTCGCGACCGGCGTGGCTCACAGGCCCAACGATTGCCTGACCGCCATTATTAACATTTACGTTCCCCACTACCAGCTGTCTGGTTGACCTTTCCGCGATGGCGGTTCAGAGCCTCCATCTGCGATGTAAAAGTTCGCAATAATCTGACGGCTCCGATTCACATTCGCATCTATCCCTTCGAAAGTTTGGTTTTCTAGCGACGCACGCACTCGAGACATTTCATGGCCAAATTAGTGAACACCAATCATTTGGGCTGCGAGCAATCCTTCCAGTTCATCTTTGGGGCCGATGCCGAGGACGGTGGCCAGCGCCCACTTCAAATTCTGCAAATCGTGAGTACCGCCGTTCGTCACGACGCCGACAACCTGGTGTATGAGGGCGTTGTTTGAATCCAGGTTGTTCGTTCCAAATATGCGCGAATTTCCGTTGATGCCGAGTCTGTTGGTGGCGGCATCCATTTTAAGCGACAAATGTCTCACCGGAGGCAATCGCCTCTTTGTTCCCTTTTGAAGACCAGTTGGTAGCGATGCTCGTTGTGACTTCGAGAGACGACTGTTGTTGTTCGAAGACGCATCGTGACTGGTGATCGGAGCCGTTCGCTGATGATGCTACGCTCTTGAGCTTGTCTTGACCTTGTGATCTCTTCCGCCTAAGCTTTGACGGGCTTGTGCGAGCCCCGACCGTGTTTTGGTTCATCCGACATTGGACTTTTCCAAACGCTCTCGGTGCAGACCCAACGATAGCGGTTATTCTCAAAGGTTGGCATCTAACGTGTCTATCATTGCGCAAAATGGACGAAAAAGCTCAGCTGATTCTGACTTCATACTGTTACAGAAAGTTTCACGCAGAAAAACCTTACTGCAGACTGTTAAGCGACGCAGAACCGCGCTTGAAAACTAGCAGATCTCTAAGCGCGTTGAGCTTGATGAGCCGGCGTTCGATCTGACTTTGCGTCAGAGTCTGTCTCTTCCTGTCAACAACCACTCGATCGTCTTCCCTGATGCGCGGGCTAAGCGAAGAAGAACGGTCGCACCAATTTCGCTGATCCCCTGCTCTCGTATCTCGAAAGTTGTCCCTGGCTCACGCCGAGTTCAAGTGCAAACTGGGCCTTGGTTAGCTCCAAACCCGCGAATTTCACGTATGCGGCGGCCCACGGCTCCCAGTCGATTTCGGGTTTTGCTGAAGTCGGCATAAATAAATTGACGAATATCTTTTATGCATATAAAATAGCGATATGTACATTTACATAACCTGTCCCTAATATCCCGCTCTTTATCACCCGATGCGCGGTCCCGAAGTAATCATCTGGTGAGGTACCTCACGAAAGGATGCGCCAAATGGAGACGAGGGAGTAGCCACACCAAAGACACCCGCAGCAAATTCGAATAGACCCTTACGCGACCCCGCTGGACTGGTGACGCGGTCTCGTTTTTCTATCGAAAATGGCGATCTACTGTGGCTAGATGGCCACTGGTATGTCAGTCATTCCGGCCTCATTCGTCTAAGCTCGGCGAAGCCATTGCGCTGGTATCCATGTCGAACCAGTTTCAGAATTCTCAGATCCGACAACCTCAAAATGGGGCGTTCAAAGCCACGGTTTACAAGTCACGAACTTGCAGAGGTTTCGTCGGATATGGCGACGCCAACCCTTCCAATGTCTCTTCGCTAGTGCACGGCGCCGAAATGCGCGTGGCGGAGACACGCGCAGTCAATCGCGCCCTGCGCAAAGCCTATGGCATCGGTCTCTGTTCGGTCGAGGAAATCGGGACAATTCCAAACCCCAACGAGAAGGTTCCTCTCTCAGAATACGAACACTAATAGGAATACCGGTAGCGTCAAGGTTCGGGACCGTCTCTGCCAGATCATTCGCCAGCACTAGCTCGACCCCGAACTCGTAAAGGCCTATGCCGTCGACTTCTGCGGCACTAAGACTCTCCGAGACGCCACCCGGAACAGGTCGAGAACTTCGTCCAGTCAACTAGCCGACTGGGCCGAGAAGGACCGCAACGCCCTGCTCTGCCAGCTCAACAGCTATGCGACGACCGAAACAGGAGGTGATCGCATGAAACGCCAAGTCCCTGGTCTTGCCGAAACTGTTCGCGATGCTCGTCCGGAGATTCCGGATGGCATTTTCCTCGTCCGGGTCGACGGCGCCCAGTTCCGCTGGCACGCGCACAAAACCGTTTTATGTCCTTCGGCTTTCGATCCTAGAACCTCGGACTCTGGTAGGACAATCCATCGTCGGTCGTCTTTACTGCAACCAGAAAGCGATGTGGAAGCTCGGCTGGTTCCTGCGGGACTTTCTTCTATGACCCGGAACTCCTTCGCCCACGAACAGGTCGATGAAAAGGCTTTGCCCGGGCTTCGCGGCGTCGTCAAGATCAGCCACTGCCGTGATCAACGGCATTTCGCTGATCAATCTTGACGGCTTCGCACCCGCCAGCCAGTGGGAAGAATTGTCCCCGGCTCCCGGTCTCCAATGCTTCCGCTCCGAACACCCCAGAGGCGATCCGATGACCTACTCCTACACCCAGATCAGCCAATACTTGAGCTGCCCGCGCCGTTACCGGCATCGCTATCTGGATGGGTGGCTTGAAAAAGACAGGCGAGCAGCCATGTTATTTGGCCGAGCGTTCGAACAGGTCCGTCGCCGCACTCTTTCGCCGTGAATGACCCGGCGGGCGTGCTCTTCGAGCAGTGGAGCTTGTACAAGAACGTGGGCATAGCTTACTCCGGCAATGACACCTGGGACAGTCATGCTGCGACAAGGCATCCAGTTGCTCGAGCGCTTCGCGCAGGATGGACGCGTTCGCATTCGCCGCCCTCATTCAACACAGCAGGTTCAGTTCCAAGCGGACTCTCAGTTCTGGCAATGAGTTCGTCTCCTATGTCGGACGCTATTGGCGAACTGGACGCCACACCAATGCGTTCTGGAATGGAAGACTACCTCCGCACGATATCCGGAACAGCCGGCGGGCATCGTCGCACTCGATCCCCAACTCGTCTGTTATTCATGGATGACGCGGGATCGACGAAGTCGCCCAGATTGTTTTCGTCCGCAAGCGGCTGGTCGAAATCCAGTATTTGCGTGCCACGATTACCGACGAAACAGCGACAGGAGTTCGCAGCACTGGTCGATGACACCGTACGACGGATCGAGTCCGGGCTGTTCCTGCCACACAGTGGAATCCGCTTTCCACAGAATCCATGCACGACCTGCCCCTTCATCGGGCTCTGCCTCGACAAGCCCGACTTGGTCGAGGCCGGGCTCGTGCGCAAACCGGGAGTCGATCTTGGTCTGTTTGACGAACTTGTTTACTAGGTATCCGCCGATGCCGCCGAAGCTCAATCGCAAGCGGGCTTTGTTTGTACTCACCAAGATCGACGAGATTCTCGCTTGGGAACAGCGCAAAGAGGCAGAGCGCGACACCCGCTTCGTCGAGTCTGGCGGGTACTTGTGCGAGGTGCGGGCGGGACAGTACTGGAGGCTCGAGAACCTGAAGTCGTTCGACGAGTTTCTGGCGAGGCGGTTCCCGGAATCGAGAAGGAAGGCTTACTACCTGATGTCCATCCACGAACACCTACCGCCGCAGGCGCGGAAGGATCTGAGGGAAGTGGGTTGGACGAAGGGCCTGGAGCTGGCAAAGCTGGCACGCCGGGACGGGCAGGACTTCGATTGTGCAACCTGGTTGCACAAAGCCCGAGAGATGCCAAAGGAGGCATTCAGGCGTGAGGTCGAAAAGGAACTGACGGGACGGGTGGAGGAACCGTCAGAACTGATCTACTTCAAGATCTTCCAGAGCCAGACCGCGATCATTGAGCAGGCCATCGATACGGCTGCATTGATGCTGGGCACGGACAAGTCGCGTGGTTACTGTCTGGAAATGATCTGCGCCGATTTCCTAGCCGGCGCAAATCTGGACAATGGCGACTCCGAAACCTTGCTTCAGTCGGCGTTCCGATTCTTCAAATTCCTGCCACAGCAGCAGAAACAAGTCCTTCTCGACCACCTGAACCAGAAAACTCGTGACTGACCCTCCAAAAGAGGCGTCGACTCTCGACTCGATGTTCAAGACTACAAGAACCTCCACAAAGCCATTCTGGAGCGCGACCATTGACGTGCCAGTGCTGTGGTTCCCGTTCCAATCTACAGGTACACCACCTGCGCCGACGGAGCCAGCAGGGGACGATAGTGAAGTGAACCTGATTACCGTGTGCGATGTGTGCCACTGTCGGCTGCACAATTGATTTCGGCATGGAGCAGGCCCTACGGGAAAAGGTGTCAGGAGCTTGATGAATCTTGCGGATCCCCGCTGCAACAACAACAGGGTTAGTATCTTGCCGGAGAGATAACGAGATTCAATGACCGCTCCCTGCGAACGATGAGAAATTCCGTTCCTGGTGCGAACGTGAATGGAACCGGGAGCGCTGCTGGGAATCGTACACTAGTGCACCGGGCCCGAGCACGTCGCGCTTTTGGTCGCATTCTGGCTAGCCAAAAGGCGCTATCAAAAACCAGTAGGGCGAGGCCGGACAAACGCCAATGTCCGTAATATCCGTACGAAACTACGAGGCAGGGATCGGCTACTGACGGGCGAATCATCGAACTAACCGGGGTGGAGGTGACACCAGAAAACGCACAGTCGCCATGCAAAAGCAAAGGGAATTCAAGAGATGAGGCGTGAATCGTCGCGATTCAACTGGGATGAAGCTGACAAATGGACACCCGTGAGCGGGTGGCACTCCGCTCTGGCGCAACAAGCTCGACCTGGAGAGTGTTAAGGGAACCACCGGATCGGTGACGGGTTTACGATCCCTTTGTCATGCCCTTGTGCATCATACCTAAGATGAAATAACCTCAACTGGCAAAAGTACACGCCCCGATTTTGAGTCAATCAGCGTGGGCAGGAAAGGACAGAGCGTTTCGGCACACAAGGTGCAAGGGCACAATGGGTATCGAGTCAGGATGGCCCCTGCACCCACATTGGGTGAAGCACTTCGGCGCACTGATTTATGAGTTGCTGAGACGGTGTGCACGGAAAACCTCCCTGAGATCGATCTAGTCGCCGGGAATCTGTCGGTCCCTACACGCATCTTCTATTTTTGACGTGAGATTTCTCGAATGCGAACGTGGTGCAGAGCATGCCGATAATAGACCAAGGTTCAATGAGGTAACGCCGCCAAAGCCGCGTAGGCTCGTGGCATAGCCGAAAAAACCATTCCACGCCCGTTCGGCCCGTCCACCGGGGAGGAGTTCGTACGGCTCCCGCCACATAGTCCATTGCGGCACCGCAAACGAGTATTGCGTTTGCGTCTATTTTGTCAAGATTGTCTAGCACCCAATGTTCCTGGCGCGGCATACCCATTCCAACAAGGAGCAGATGCGGATGATAATCGCGAATGGATGAGAGAAGAAGGTTGTTCTCGTTAGGAACTCGATGAGGCATCGAAGTAGCCATGAGCCGTTCTGATGTTCAGTCTGGGATACCTTTCCCTCAACACATCCGCACCACGCGCCGCTAAGCCGGGTTTGGATCCGGAGGTAGAAGACGCGCCACCCTTCGCTGTTCGCCCGCCGCATCAACATGTCGGTCCAATCCGCGTACGTTACCCTGTGTTCGCGCTTTAGTCTCAAACCGAACCATTTCGCAAAGAAGGATGACCGACATACCATCCGCGTGAACGAAGTCTGCCCGGTCATAAAACTCTCGCATTCGCTGGTCGTGGCCGAGAAGGTACAGACTGTGCATGTTGTGATGTCCAAAGATGCACTTCTTCGATTGGCGAATCACGACGCTTACTAAATCTGTCAATTCGTCAGCATTGAGCCGACAAATTGCGCCAGCAGCCATCAACAGCTCGGCGTTTTGTGCTGGCAGAGAAATAGTCGACTGACTCACGATCGGCTGGAATCCGAAATTTGCTTCAACTTCTTGAGCTTACGCAGTGGCTGCCACAGTAACTTTACAACGCGACTGCCCCAAGACCGCTCGGTAGACGTCACATGTCTCTGATGCAGTCCTCGACCAAGAAAAGCGAGTGTGCCCGCTCAAACCCACGAGCGATCAAATCCTCCCGCAACGCCCCATCAGATATCACCTGATGCATAGCCCTTGCGATGTTAGTCGGATCCCGAGGATTTACAAGAATGGCTGCATCCCCAGCAACTTCAGGGAGGGAAGATGTATTGGAAGTTATCACCGGGCAGCCACAAGCCATGCTCTCTAAGACCGGAAAACCGAATCCCTCGTACAAGCTGGGATACAGAACCGCGGCGGCAGCACGGTAAAGCGTGGGCATACAGTCCCGAGGCAAGCATCCCGTCAAAACTACACATTCTCCAAGATCTAGGTCTCGCACCAAGCGACGGACTGATCGGATATCTTCCGGTGATCCTTCGCCCGTAACCAAAAGACTGTGCATTCCTCCCAATCGCCTAAATTCAGCTAGAGCGTGCAGCGTGACCTGTAAATTCTTGTTCTTAGCAACACCTCCGGGAAAAAGGAAGTAATGCTCCGTACCAAATTGCTCCGCAATCATTGCGCTGCTCGCCGTTCCGTTTCCAGGACAAAATAATTCCTCTACACCCGGAAATATGACTACGATTTTGTCTAAAGGGACACCAAGGTACTTAGAAATGTCAACCCTTGAGGTTCCTGCGGATACTGTGATTACCTTATCGGCCGTGTGTGCAGCCACGACATTCACAATCCAGCGATATGCAGTTCGGAAAAGGCCGTACTTCCTAAACTTCAGGTCAAGAACATCATGAATCGTTATCACGGTGCAAGTTGTCCGACGGAAGAAATGGCATGGTATTCGGAAGATGCCACAACTCGATCCCCGCAGCACGAATTGCATCGGAAATTCGCAATGCCTGCAATATTTGCCGGTATGATCGACCACACACGACCTTCACTTCGTACGCAAAACCCTCAGTTCGGATGGAAGAGACGAACCTTTCCCTTGAGAGGTGAATAACACAAGATCGACTTCACCCGAGCGCGCCAGTACTCGGGCCAAGGACAGAAGATAAACACGGGCGCCGTTGGTCGGATCAAAACCGGCCAAGCAATTTAGAGCAACTCGTGGTCTTTGGGAATTTCTCTGATCCCCCACTGTCTAGGTCCACTCCTTTATCTGACTGCCATTTTCGTTATGGCATGTCTCATGCCGTCCCATAGGCCGCGCCCTATGGCTGCGATCCTTTCGAACTGACCCAAAACTGAATAGCCCGCTGTTCGGTATAGCAGAATAGCTAGGAGGCACGCTACAAAGGACGGCCAATGGTAAAAGCGTGCATGCTTCCGGGCAAGCAGTAGCGCGTTACGCATGTTGTAATAGTCGCGAAATGCCTTACCCTTCTTATTCCTGATTGTGTAGGATTCTCGATGACTTCATCTCCGCTTCCGCGACGTATATCGCCTTGAACCCGGCACGCAGGGCGCGTATCGACCAGTCCGTATCCTCGCAGACCATAAAGAAATTCTCATCCAGGAGGCCGATCTGGCGAACTACCTCAGCTTTGATGAAGAATGCACAACCGGTGATAAAGTCACCTCGCGAGTTGAGTCACGCAGATCGCAATTGCGCTTTTTCATGCCTTTGTGCCGTGCGAAGCCAAACCATGGGCTGAAGCTTCCACCCGCATACCAGATTCTGTCTGGAGGATCGTAGTAGTAGATCTTGGGATTCAGAATCCCAATCCTGTTATCGGATTCCGCGACACGCACCATTGCACTGATACATGAAGCGGACACGAGCGTGTCATTGTTTAACAAGAGAATGTATTGGGCACCCTCGCTAGCGCATATTCCACACCGACGTTGTTCCCCGCCGCAAAGCCGAGATTAACTCCATTCTCAAGTACAGCTAAATCGGGAAATTGATGGCGCAACTTCTCCACTGAGTCGTCAGAGGAGCCATTATCAATTACGGCTACATCGCAGTTCTTATAGTCAAGGCTAGCCAAGGACCTCACGCAGTCGGACGTTACCTCCCATGCGTTCCAATTGAGCACAATAATCGCAACTTTGGGTAACCCTGCACCGTAGTCGTCACCGGAACGAGCCACAGTTGACGGGTTGCGGGAGGCTGACGATCTGGATTCGTTTGTGAGCATTCAACCGAAATTACGAAAACACGAAGTAAGTCCGGCTCTCAATACCCGGGCCGGCGTTCTGGTCTGTAACCACTTTCAGTATTGTGCCTCCCATGCTGTTGATTGCGCTCATGACCTCTTGCTCGGGAATTGCCATCATAGTCATGGGGTTAAGACCGAGTTGGCAATATAGAAAGTGAGCAGGTACGTGCAAGGACCGGAAGCATCCTGTAGAGGTGGCTTCTTGGCTGCAAACGACGCCGCATTGGCACATAGTGCGGCAATTGAAATACGATTAGCCCACCGCGTCGCACAATCCGAAGGAATTCACGGATGTAATTGAAGACTACAGAGCAGTGCGGCTGATGTTGAAGCACTATGTTGCTGTAAACAAAATCGAACTGCTCGTTCGAAAACATCTTCAGGTCGGTCCCTTCAAGAACTGTGAACTGACAATCAGCATTCAGTTCTCTCTGCTTTTCGAATCATCGATTCCGAAATATCAACGCCGACACAATCTTGGAAAGACCGCTTCAGAGCTTTGGACAGTCTGCCCACACCACATCCAAAGTCGAGAGCAGGCGAGATGTTGCTGCGGACGACCGAACTGGCGCGCAATGGCAAGTATTGAGGATATTTCGTCCTCGCCGGTTTGAAAGAATGCATCGACATTCCACCGACCAAACTTCCGGTCATTATCTGACAGAATTGCCCACAGAGGATCCAAGGTACCTAGATCGTCCCATTCACGTTTATGTTGCGATAGGGACACAGCACGAGCGGGCGTCAACAGGGTTCTCCTGAGGCAAAAAGCCTCTTTTGATATGCCGACTTAATATGGTGATTACCCTAGCCAGGTGCATCCTGCCACGCGTCCTTGTTGCGACCAAGCATGGATTTCTCGGTCGCGATTCGCGTGCACACCCCGGTTGGTAAGAGCTCTCATGACGGATTGTCGAGCACAAAGACATCATCTGCGTTGCTAACAGCAATTGCAGCGATACGAAGGAGAGCGCGATCTCAATGCAAAAGGCGGCCGTTTGCGTTTGCAGTCGATACCGGCAAGTTAAACGCGATAAGCTCCAATCAGGATGTCCTGAAAGACGCCCTTCGAAGTGATCGGGAAAAGGGAGGCTTGAATCTGATATTCGAATCCTGCCAGTTCAAGCTTACGGAGAAAGTCAGCCAGGCAGGAGCGTTCGTCGCCGATGTGATGGTGGTATTCGATGACCATTTGCCGGACAGATTGAGCCTTCCCGGTCGAAAGCAAATCGCAGAGGACGCGGTGTTCAGCGCCTTCTACGTCCAACTTGAGAAAGTCAACCGGCCCCTCAACTGAAGTCGGAGAGCCTTCTGCTCGGAACTTGGATGGCGTTACCATTCAGTCGAGAACGGTCTGCACTCATCAATGGTGACCCGGGCATTGTACGATCGATGAAGAATTCGATTTCCCGTTCTCACTCCAGAGGGCACAGTTGTGGGTGGCGACATCGGCAAGGCCGTTTTGGATGACATTTCTTTCAGGACCGCGAAAGTGGCCGGGTCTGGCTCGAAAGCCTCTATTCGCGCTTTCGGATATAGCCACTTAAAATAGAGCGTGGCCATTCCGAAGTTAGCCCCACAGTCGAAAATCCGGGGAGATTCGATATTGGCACGGAAGTAGTAATACTGGCGAACAAAAATCTCCCGGTAAAGACCTACGAGGGTTGGACGATCGAAATAGGCAATGTCAAACCCTAGCATTTTCCCGGAGGGGTGAATGCGATTAAGCCACAACTCACTTTTCCTCCCAGCTGGAAGTTGGGCCCGCAGAATACAGTAAGCGTCGTTCGCGAATCGGGCGAACTTTTTGATCACCGGTTAGGGTTTTCCTTTCTTTGGAACAATCTATTCTGACCATAGGACGAACATGATCTATGCGACTTTTTACGTATACGACAGCAAACGGTGCGAGTACTAGCAAATGCCCGGATCCGATCGGGCAGGAAGATCACTGCCATCGTTGGGGTAGCTGTCAATCCCCTGGTAAAGAGTGACCCTCTTCCATCGGCACAGCAGTCTCAGGCGCCCCCGCGATTCAAGCCAATCTTCCGCAAGTCCCACCTGAACTTCTTGTCTCGTCACTCCTGGGCTGCATATTACGCTCTGTAACCTGTCGTGACTGCGCTGAACCTCGCCTAAGTCAATCTTCAATCGGAGTGAGCCCACTTCATCGGAGACAATACAGTCGCTGCCTGTTGCGCAGTGTACGCGCTCAGACGAGATGCAACGGTGGGCAGCACACTCACGAGTATCCAAAACGTGAATCCGAAAGGACTCGGTATCAATCGTCTCCCCATCGATCCCATAATCAGGACATAGAACAAAAGGCCAGAAATGGCAAAAGCCGTTCCATTCCTGGTGCTGCGAAGGACCCTAATCGAATGGTACCCAAGAACCACGAGTAGTAGTAGAAACACTGTGAGAGTTACCAGACCGCCGCCGATGAACACATCAAGGAAGATTGAATGGCCACTTCCGAGGCTAGGATCGAATTCCAGTCCAAGTTTTCTTGTTGCGGCTGTATAGCCTAACCCGAGCCATGGTGAATCTTTCAACACAGCATCGGACATATATGCCCACAAACCGAGACGACTGCTTAGCTCGTACACACTATCTGGGTCACGATATTCGGAAAGCTTCGAATAACCTCCAGCGAACGACGCCAAAACGCCCAGAAGCGCAGTAGCGTAGATCCATTTTTATTCCCTGATCTGTGGCCTTCGGAGAATTGCAATGACAAAAATGACCGCCAGAGCGATCCAGGAAGTCCTTGTAAGCGAGAGGAACTGCAGGACGGAGAAGAACACCAATCCTAGCGTTATTGAGAAGTGGGAAATTCGTCGTTGTCGACTAAGAAGTAATATTATCGCAAAGGCCGACACTACGTTAGTGCCAGCGATGTTCCCGCCGCGAAGGCGCGGGGAGCCCATCTCGGAAACTTCGATCACGTAATCAGGGGCTACCATAGCTAGTGCAGCGATCGCAATGCAGAGAGCGGTACTGCCCCAAAATATGCGGTTTAAGCAACTTTCAATGCCGTAAAGGTGCAGAAATATCCAGCAAAACAGCATTTCTCACAGTCACCTGCCATACCTTGACCGCCGTGAGTGCTGGTGCGACGGACACAAACGTGGACGTCCATAACAAGGCGATGAAAACAGCCGCAATATTATGTGTGGGTGTGAAAGTAAGTTTTGTCCTTCCTCGCCAAAACCGATAGCATACCCAAAGGCCGGCAACCCCCAGACAATAACCTGAAAGATAATTGCTGTGTCAACTTCCCGTACAACGACGAATCGTTGTCACGATGCCTGAAACTAGGCGGCCCCGAGAACAACAGAAAGAAGAGTACGTTTTCGAAAAATGGAACTCGATGTACCACTGGGGCAAGGGTATGTGTCATTGCGTCATTCATTTTGAAACGTAGGTGCGCGGAGAGCCTCGACTTCTCTTGTTATTGTGCTTAGCCAGTCAATCGACGTTGGAATAGCGCCGGCATCCAAATGAGTTGCTATTCCCGGAATCGGCATCCAAAGACTCCATCTGCGTCCGAAAAGGATCTGTCTCCATCCGTGAAGCCAAGCTCTAGCCATGATGCTAGCCTGTGGGCGGTCCCTTTGCTGACCGCACAACGCCAAAATTTCGAAGCGCTGAAAACTGCTCGTTTGCTCAGGCTGAGCCACAACGACGGAGTCATGGTTCCCTTGAGCATAGGTACGGAAGATATGTTGTGTTTTCTGCAAAGTCGCTTGTGTGGTCAGGAATGTAAGACATGCTGATGCTGCACTGCTCCAATAATGACCCTCACACATTGCCAGTGATGTAGTGCCGCGATGTAACTCCATACGGAAGCAGTCCGGGTGGTCGTACGGTGAGACGAAGTGAACATCAGGGCGTGAGTTGAGAAATTTCACGAGGATCGAAAATTGCGCCGGCAGGTAGAAATAATCATCTTCAGCAAAGTAAATGACTTCCGCGTCTTCCTGAGAAAGCAGTATGTCAATTTGTTTCTCAAAGGTTACATGATTGCCGACCCGGTTCAATTCCACGAAGACAATATGCTCCGCACCTGAAGTATTGACAAAAACAGTTTTCGGTATTCTGGAGGGCAGCCGTCGAGCAAGACCCAAACCTTTACTCGCAATCCGGCTAGCGATTCCTTGAAAGATTTGAGGCAAACTTCCGACAGAAGATACTTGTCGTCCCCAAACGGCAATGGGGAGGCGGGTTTTGAAACCTTCGGATAGATACGATATGCCACTGCAACATCATAAGTGCTCATTGGCTTTTCTGTAGGCGGATAGAGAACGATAAGGATCTTTTTGTCAGGGGTTCACACGACGCTTCGGCTAGACGGAACGGCCATCGGTTGATTTCACCACATCCAGTTTCGCGGGGTAATTACTGCCGCCCCCTCCGCCGCAGAACAGGCATACGGATCGTCGACACGGTCAGGATTGCGCCATCGGCGGTAAGCATTCTGGGTAACTCTGCAGACTAAACATAGGTCGCGAAACACCGACCTACGGCGGCCGTGGATGTAAGCGCATAATAGACCGCCATTCGAGACAAAGTATCGTTTGCAATATGGAGTGTTGCCCAGAAGCTAACAGCCGACCACGCAAATAGGAACAGGAGGCGTATCCAATCGCGCCAACCTTGACCACTGATGTCGCGCAGATTCCATTCGTTGATCTGCCACCAGATTAGCACCGATACGACCTGGGACGCCGCCACGCCCTCGAGTGAGCGTAATTGCACAGCGGCAACCAATGCGAGAAGTAGGCTTGTCAAGACGGCCCCGGAGGCCCAAATCAAGAATTGCCGCTGGCGTCGATAGATGTTCGAAAAGCTAAGCTGGAGGATCTGGATACCTTCAATGAAGGCCGCGCCGCATAATAAGATCTTCGCATAAGGCAGGCCTTCAATGTACTTGGGCAACACGTACCGCACAACGCGGTCAACTACAAAGTAGTAGGGGACCGAGAAGCTCCAGCACAAAAATGCCAGCACAGTCGCGCGGTGGTATGTGCTCTGATGATATTGGGGATGGATAGCTGCGAGGTGGGGGAAAAGATACACGGGAAACAGCTGCGATGGCAGCGATCGGAACCGCCATTATGCTGGCAGCCAGGCTATATTGTGCAAATCCATAAATCGATGTCGTTGCACCTTACCACGATCCTGTCAGCCGACTGAACGATGCAATACGCCCAGACTTGACAGCATTATTGGCCGGCCCGAGGTGATGAACTGCGCGAGCGATGACAGCTACTGACAAGGAAGAAGTGCGGCTCAGCGAGTTGCAGCGCGCAGCCACAGAATATCAAGAGGCAGGTCCAACCCAAGATATATGAAGCAATCAGGACCCGATAGTCGTCCACCTTCACGATGTGGCTGGCGACGGCGAGAGCAAAGAAGGCTCCAGGCGGAAACGAGACAGCTACAGCGACCATCCGAAACTTCCTCGCCGCCTGAAACGCAAAAAGCAATACCCCAGTCGTGTTCTGCACGATGGCGAAGATTAGTACTGCCAATAATACTAGCCAAAATGCAGGACGCAAGAACACAAGACAAAGTAGCGCCCCATCACCGTAATCAATATCTGTTGGAGAACAACGAATTTCAACGCCGGGCGCAACTGCTGATGGATGGTGGATAACGATTCTCCCACCCCAAGACGGCAGTGCGCCTTCAAGGAACCCAGGTGCAGGAGGCCAACGTATCCCGTATATAAGAGAAATATCCGCCAATAACCGAATTGTTCGACGCTCACCAGTCGCGGAACGACGAAAATAATGAGCGTGCCGGTAAATCGTTGCTGAGCGCGGTGCCGCTGCCGACAGCCGCTACGTCCATTGTAACGCGCAGCGCACGTCTCTGGCATTTCTGTCGGAAGGGCTTGTTTCAGGGAGTCGGACATGTACTGATTTACGCGAAGCTTACGCCATTGCTCCGGGTTGCCGTGTTTTCTGTCGGATGAGAAGCGTAGCCAGGATCGTGCCAGAACTGATACAGCCTTCCGGCCACCTTAAGAGTCAAGGCCGACGACCGACGACCAGGCCCTATTGGGTCGGGCCACCGCGTTCGAGTGGCTGAGCCCGGAAGAGAGAAGCTGATAACCAAAAGGGTAGGCCGAAGGTTCGCAAGGCCTTGCCAGAGGAGGCAGCGGGAACTGAAACGCCCGCCGATAATCGGATAAAACTCAAGGATTCTGTATCCAGAGTTCTCAATCAAGGCTAGAGCGGTTCGCAGAGTGAAAAAGCGCAGGTGTGTGCAATCTAGAAGGCCGGATTGATTGGTAATCGAACCTTCCGAAAATAGTCTTCAGCCTTTTGGGACCAAAACACGACATTTGGAAGGCTTACGATGATTACTCCACCGGGCAAAGCAGCTGGCGCACGCTTCGCAAAACTTCATCCGGGTAATACCAGGTGCTCCAGAACGTCTCCCCATTAGCACTCACGTCAAACCGCTCTTCTAGTTGCTCCATCCATCCATTGGTATTGAGATCAGCCAAAATGACCTGATCGCAAACGCACTCCAGCCGAGTGCGCTGCTACGGGATCACACTCAAGCCCGACGACACGGCATCCGCGTTGCTTGAGCAAACGGGAAATGTATCCGGTCGAACATCCCAATTCCAAGACCCTACGATTTTCCCCCACATACTTTTGAAGCAAGTACGCGCGATCAAATCGATCGTCCCTCGGTGCACTTTCGTATCGAGAACTGCCCAATGCCAAGGACCGATTAAAAATTCTAGTTTGCGAGCTCAAGATTACATCTCCTGAGGTTATCTGCGGCACTGCTTTTCGCGTAATGCCGATGTGCGCCAGTTTCTCCCGCCTCGGCCTCGTCGTCGGCGCCGGACACTGGTTGTTGGCCACTCTCCGAAACCTGCTGAGCAAGGAACTGCCTTTAAGCAGCATGAAGCGATTTACGAGACGTTCGTGCACTTCCGCTACGAATACTTTCGGGGATCATCTGCATGTACAAGCTGCCAACGATTCGAAAGCAGAATCCACGCCGCCGCCCCGCTCAGCGCTAACATCGTGAAGATTGCAATCGCGAGTGCGCGCGGGGAGACGACTTTTTCGGGCATGTTAGCGGCGTCGACTACATTAACGGTTGGGATATCCTTGGCTTCCCTGAACGCGCGCCAATTCATACTGCTGGTTAAGCATTCCATAGACGGTTTCCTGTATTTTTAAGCTGTCGGTATGGCAGGTCAGCCCACTCAACGCCAAGCAAGGGAAGTTTTCGGATAGATGGATACATCTGGTCGGGTTGCATGGACTCTGAATCGAGTGAGGCGTCCGTTGCCTTGCAAGTTCTGTGCTTGGCGCTTGAGTTCTTCGACCCTAGCTCTCAGGGACCGGACGCGAACATTGTTGCCCGTGTAGATTTGCTCCGAGACCGCGTAGCCCGACTGAGCAGCGATGAGTTGACCTTGCAGCACGGCCGCCGATTCGACCATGGCTTTTGTCTGCTCCTGATGTCGAGGGCGCTGTTCTTGCTAGCGAAAGCGCCGAATTGCTTCCAGCATCCTCGAGCTCTGCTCTTTACCGCGGTGAGACGTTGTTCGATGAATACGTCGTTCCGCGTCGGGCCTGCAGAAGTGCTCACCTGGGACACAATGCGGTTTCAACTCTTCCACATATGCCTGTGCATGTCGCAGGCCCGTTGCGGGCTTCGGTCGGTTACCGTGAGTGTGATCACGTCGCTCTTGCGCTCTACGCTCACGTCAGTGCGACTATATAGCTTCTTCCGCGCATCTTGCTTATAGCGGACCCAATAAACTTTTTGCAGATTCAAGCGGTCAACCACGCGATCCTGAACGCTTCCTGGCTGCGTAAAAGAGCGACAAAATAGTGCACTCGAGGCTTTTTGTCCCCAGCAAGCTCCCAGCCAACGTAGCCAACTCCGGAGATGCCCTTCGCCGATAGCGCGGCTAGCATGGCTCCGCTGCCATTCATGGAGTCCGGTGGCATTATGCTTACCGAGGATTCATATTCGTTCGGGATTAGAAAAGCGACAACGGTGCTGATGGCCAATGCCCACACGGCAATGCGGAAGAGCGACTGGCGTTTTTCCCACAAAAACTGCAGTGCCGCGAGCTTGTCAAAGGCGGGCTTGATTGGATACGGACTCGGTAGCTACCGAAGGAGACGGGAACTCGACCTCTGTGACCGGATCAAACTCATGGACCACTGTGTTTTGTCTTAGACTCTCCACGAATCAGTCTCTCCCAGTACTTGGGAACCTTCGACATAGATCCAGCACGAGGTCTTCACGTTGGCAATCAAATATTCCGCATTTGCGAAAACACATGGCGGAATAACAAACTCCACTGAAGTGGCTGCGATTGTGAACCCTGTCGAGTCCGCAGTCGATGTTCTCGTGATCAGAAACTCTTGATCGTCGTTGAGCCAAAAGCCAAGTCAGCCGCAGCATTTGCCCGACGCCTACGCATTTTCGGCAGATTAATTCATGGTGAACTGCATCTCACGTTGGGTTCACCAACAGAAACATCTTGCCGTTGATGCCTTTCACGCTAGCTCTGAAAAGGGTTTACGTTGGCTAGATTCCACGCATAGCAAACGCAGCGGTATGCACTAAGATAGCTATGTCGAGAAAGAAATTCTCATTGCGAATGTAATAGAGATCTGTATTCAAGATTCTCGTGGATCAAATACGCCGGTCGGCGCTCAGCTGCCACAACCCCGTGATGCCCGGCTTGACTCGCAGTCGCTGGTAGCTGCGTGGCATTGTATTGAGCCACGATGAAGGGCGTACCGGGTCGCGCCCTACCAGAGACATGTCTCCGCGCACTACATTGAGCAACTGAGGGAGTTCATCGAGACTGGTACGCCGCAAGAACCTTCCAACTCTTGTCGAGCGCGGGTCGAAGCGTCTTTGGGCGAGTATTCGTAGGAGGGCACATCGACCCGCATGGTGCGGAATTTATAGATCTGAACAGTTTCCCGTCTCGCGCCCAACTCGTTCTTGTTTAAACAGAGCTGCGCCCTCGGAGTCCGCGCACCAACACGGCCAGCGGTAGGATGAATGGTGACAGCAGGATCAAGCAAAGCTTGCAGCAGCAAGATCGAAAGCTCGCTTTGTTGTTTCGTAGAAATGGTGATCTCGCGTCGTTGTATATGATGCAAGTAAGCAAGACCCCATCCACATCTTCATAGTCAATCCATGCCTCTGTAAGGTCGCCATTCCGGCACGAAAGCAACGCGTGTTTCTGAGCTTTGAGCTTCGCTTACGATGTCACAAAACTGCTTGTGTGACATGCCTGGGCTGGCAATGACGATAAGTCCGCGCCGTGTTGGTTGATTAGTTCACGAGATAGGGGCCTTGGAATGACCGAGTGGAATGCCGCCGAGCATACCCCATATCGAATACAGTAGTTCCTATATTGTTCGCGTCGTCATCGACCAGAGCGACTGGATCCAAACCAAGCTTGAGTGAGCGTTTCAATACGGAATACACGCGGCGTCCGGCAAACCCTGGAACCGTAATAAGCACCCGAGCCCTGCAGTGTCGCGCGAGTGTAGAGGCTTGGATAATAGTACAGACCATGTTTTTCCCAGAACTCAAGGAGAGAGGAATTAAAGTGATTGTGATCGTCAGCCACCAACGCGAAAACAGATGACCGGCAAAAAGGTTAGCGAACGTCGGAAGGAATGCCCGCAGGAAACCGAATAATACGCTCCGTGTCCTGACACGAAGTAAGCCGCTCGCGTGGCCGTACGCGCTTCCAGCGCAGCAGAAACGCGAACAAGATGCCCATTGCAACCGGAGATTCCGAATACCAATTTGCTGGGTAATGCATATGGCGCCCGCAGTTCAAGCTGGTAGTAAGCGGCGTATGCGAAGCAAACCGCAACACAGACGGTAAGAATGTCCGCGAGAACCTCGACGCAAGAAAGATTCGCTGAGTCTTGCGGGCTGCACTACGCCTCATCCGATTTGCTTGAGCGCTCGACCCAGAAAGCGTGGTCCCCAGTAGAAAGCCGTCATGATGCAAGGAAGCTGCGAGCCCTCGCCGACAGAGCCCGAATTCCCGATCCATGTGTCTGTGTGGGTGGCCAATGGAACCTCAGGCGTTTGATTGCTAGTAGTTATCCAGCGATGCGCCACTGTGGGTAAAACGTTACTTGCACGCTCGCTGTTGTGTTGGACCCCGGCAACTTTGAAAGCACGGAAACTCTTCACTGTTCGTACTGAAGGCCCCTGAAACTGACGGCACAGCGGATTCACTGCCCATTCACCACGAATTCCGAAGTCGTTGAGCCCGACCGCCGCCGACAAATTCGCGATCAGCCTCGCGTGTCGATATGCCAGCTGGATTTGCTGCACGTGGAGACATCCAGTGATGTCGCCCACGCTTGTCCGCCCTGCCTTCGGCCAATCCAGCTTGCCAACAACTGGCCATCATTCGTGTATCCTGAGCGGGTATCGCCCGTTCCAATAAATGAAGCCGGTTGGTTGCTGCCCCGGAACATCCGTATGAGTCCTTCGAGCCGCAGACCTGCTTCTGGGACTTTTCGGAATCCGAGGGTACACATACGCCCATCCTCATGGAGGGTCGAGTAGAGCTCTAAAGGCGAGAATTCCATCCTCCACGTAGGAGTCCACAGATGGTCAACCAATCTGCAAGTAGGGAACACGATAGCTGAACTGAATGGTCGAACGGCGATCCCTGGATCGCTGCTACTGCCCGGGCCTGCGTTGAACCGCGTAAGGTCCGTAGGAAGTTGTGCCATGTAAATGGCATACCGGGATCGGCCGAACAAGATCGTATAAGCGAACCCAAACTCCAGGTTTTCGTCGGCTTGAAACTAATCTTTGAACCGTGGATAATGGCTGGGGACCGAAGCCGGGCCGTGAGCGTGCTATCCGAATTCACGAGGTTATGTCCGGAAAGTTGTCCCAGGAAAAATCCGTGCGGACGGGGCCTGGGAAGACGGGACAGTCCGGTATGCGCCCGGTGATACCCGATCGATCGAAACATCGGGATGGGCTCGGCGTTGTCGCTGAACATGAAAGGTCCGCTGTCGCCGGGCCCGGAGCCATAAACTTTGCTTTCACGAATGAAAACTGAAACCCGCCAAGTGCGAGCGCAGCGGCGCCACTCACCAGTCGGAGGCGGTTGATCGTGCCCCGCTGCCGTTTGGGACCGGAAGAGTTTCATCCTGAGCTGCCGTGGCTTCCAGCATACTTGCAGGGATCCGATGCCACTGCCGGTGAATGCTGATATTCAGCCTGAACATCGATCGAGAGCGGCCCCGCCACTCCATACCTTAATACCGCTAATGTTGTTGGGTGCTCTGGCATGAGGACGGCCGTTGTCGTTGGTGATTGTCTGCTGAAAGTGATACGCGTCTCGGAGAGGGCGGTCCAGAGATCCCAACGAATCGACTGTAAACTGAGTCGACACTGAGACCGAGATTTTGCCCGCCCCTCAATTCGCGTGAGTCTCATCGGCGAACTCAGTTGCCAATGCTCGTAGATCGCCGACACTTCGCTATTCTCTGAATGCCCGACCCGTTCGGCAGCTTCTTCCAGCAGGCGAGCGCACTCCATTCGAGTCCAAGGGCGCATTCCTGCATATCCCGTATGTATGAAGCCAAGCGCTGCGGAGACGATCCAACGACGCATAGACCCAGGTGTCCATCGACACGTATGGAGAACCCATGTTCTTTGGGTTACGAGATTTCGGCTCAGGGTCGATTCAAGGAAATCTCCCCAGCGCGGTTCCACCGAGTTCTGGGTCATGACGCGCCCGATAGATCTGACGTCCGAAGTACCAGCCCAGCACGCTTCCAATGAAAACGTCCGAATGAAAGTGCTTTTGACCTGTTAAACGGCTTATCGTGATACCGGAGGCGGCCCCGTACGCGAGAATCTTCGTGAGTGCCCGGGTACTCGTGAGCAAGAACGCTGGCGATTGACCATGCATGCGCCGCGTGTTCCGAAGGAAACTATCCGCCGCCCGCAGAGAAGTGTCCGCCGTGCCGCTTCCTCAAGAGGTCGCTCTGCGCTGAGTGATTCCCTTTATGCACGCGTGACGGCAGTGCTGTTCACAAATGCCTCCGTCGCAGAACACCAGTCTCGCGCAATGGATCATTTTCTTGTCGTCAAGTCCCCACATGTAGCTTCCGCCAGCCACACCGATCAGCGAGTACAGCGCTAATCGGAACGAAGTTTCGACTCCGGTTGATGTTGTCCGGTTATCCGAAACCTGATGGGAGAACCAGCCGTCACTGGCGATCACGTTCCTGTGAATCCCGCGAATGGCAAGAACTCACTTGATGATCGCGCCGCCCGAGTCGTGAGGGCGCGGGTCCAAAACGTCACTTGATCTTGCGCGAGGTGTTTTAGTAGCGGCGGCCCAATAGAATTCTGCGGATCGGCTCCGGGCTCGAGGCCGAAGTTCTGTCCTCTGTTCAGCGGTACGTTTTCGACATGTGTTGCGGACGGCGCATCCGGCAAGGCGTCGAGTCTTGTTCCGTTCGACACGCCAGATTGAGCGTTCACGTTCAAGAGGGAAGCCAGCAAGAAGAAAACTGACGGCCAGTGCGCGAGTCGAGAAAGTCCACTTCATACTTCACCGGGTTCTGTGAATCCGCGCGCGACCTGAATGGCAATGCCGGCCGCCGACACCAGCTGAGCAACCTGCAGGCTCGTCTTCCACTTGAGGTACCACTGTAGGCCTTCTCTGGAACTCACAACGAAGTCTCCAGCTCGTAGCTCCGCCTTCAATGCGTCGCCCGTAAAAACCCGAACTGCCGCCGACCACAGAACCGCTCGGCACGAATTACAAAGATGCCTTTCTTTGTTCGCCATCTGGGTGGGGCCTCCGGCCTGCTTGAGATACCATTCTCGCGCTCTTCTTCCCAGATTTGAATGTGACCGCGGTTGGGTTATAAAACCGATCCGTCCACCATGACAAAATTAGGGCTTTTTGGGAATTGTCAATGTGTCCCCTGCACGAACCTCGATATCTGACTGGTGTGTTCGCCCACTCATCGATCTTGCTCGAGATGTGGACTACAAGTCGACCTGCCGGCGGTGCAGTTTTGGAGTTTGTCTACGGTCGTCTGCCACTGCAGCACTGCCGCCTGCTTAGCAAGTCTCTGGTCTTCATCACAGCGGGTTGCATCAGGGGTTGACGACTACGGCGCCTTCCGGCTTGCACTGCCGCAGCAGATCCGGCACGATTCCTCTTCCTCGATTTCACGAACGGCTACACGTTCAAGAATGGCGCCATAAGAGGTACGCACTATCGCGTAGACCGCCTGCACGCTTGAGGATACCGCTCAAGCTTTTCGCCTTCCCGGATTCCCGTATCCTCCCTGATGTTGGACCTCTCGCTTCACTGTGATCACAGCGCCAAGATATCTTCCAGCCTGCAACTTGGCGAATGTTCAGCACATCACCATCGCGCAACGTAGGATCCGCATTTTCCACTCCGGACATCGCTTTCGAGATTTGGACGATCTGTTGCTGTCCCACGGTTTCGTCCATCTTGAGTCAAGTAGCGAGACAGATCAGCGCTCCTCTGTAAATGCGTCCACGCTTGAATCCGCCGGAAAGGCGGACAAGTTCCGACGCGGTCATTCCTTCGCCGAGAGTGATATTTTCCGGTGAGCCACTTCGCCCTGGATAGTTACTGTGGGCGGATCGATCTTCGCCTGGCTCCGTTGGATAAATACTCTCATCTTTCGATTGCAGCAGCACATTCTCTAGTCTCCACTCCAGCCAATGCCTTTTCGAGGTTGACGTTAAGAACCTTCAGTTTTCCATCACCTTCCTTACGAAACCGGGCGTCTGCTGAGTTGCGCATCAGGAGTTACGCCGCCGGCAGAAACACCGCATCGCGAAGACGGGTAACTCCATTCGTCAAGTGGTCACCGGGGTCTCGCACTTCGCCGTTGATTGTGATCGTCGGGGAGTCTTCGAAGTCGTATCGGCCAAAAATCCGCACAGTGTCGAATGGCCGCAAGTCCGGTCCCTTCTCAGCCAGGGCATCCCCCAGATTGAAAGCCAGAACCGTTGGTTTGTAGTCGGGCGCGATTGAGGCGAATGATTTCCGCGTGCCCTGCGAAGGTCCGGGCATCAGGTCAGCGTATCCTTTTATTAGATCCGAAAATCGCATTCCGTCATGATAGGGCGTACTTTCCCGGATGAAAACGTGACCGTCGAGATAAACGGTTTTTCGCCATACGGCAGGATTGGTGCGATACGTACGCTGTCACCGTCCTGTACTCGGAGTCATCAAGCGTACGGTTGGTTGAGCAGAATCATTGGTCTCAGGAATGTCCAACCTCAGCATCGTCCGCTTTCGTGGTCTGGACGCGTTCAACCTCTATGTGACGCAGCGTTCCGGATGGCAGTATCGCCACCAGCCAGCTCCAAGACTTCCGCAAGCTGTTTCTCGTCCCCTCAGCTCGTCAATCGCTGGACGTCGTACCATACCCTGAACAATTACTTCAGACCGTGGTGGAACCGCGATCGAATCACCGCTGCAAGGGTTGAACATTCCCCCATTTACTCCATGGAGAAGCAAGTCGTAGGTGTCGATTTCTTGCACGAGCTGCTTTCTCGATAGTGTCGGAGGGTACGCAACGAACCGCCTTGAGTTGGTCGCCTGCGGTGTAAACGGCGTTCGACGCGGCGTTGATAACGAGCTGATGTCGTACGTCTGGCTGCGCCACATCCCCGACGCCACATACACCCGGAACACTGCGTAGGCGGGCCAGGGAAACATCGACCTGAACATCGCGATACTCAGGTTCGGAGCACGCTTTGCACGGCACGCTGAATTTCACCTAGGTTCCTTCCGGATGCCTGTATAGAACCGACTTCCGGTAGGAGCAGAGGCGCCCTTGGCGGTCCACAAGTCGTTGTAGTCTCCGGGAGACTCTCCGTACGATTCGATGTTTCAGCCCATCGCCGGGGCCAAGCACGTAGTCGGGGCCGGCGGGTACATCCATTGGTAAGTCGTCGAAATTGCCCCGTGCCGTTCCGGAAAATATCCTCGCCGAACCTTCCAGTTTCACCGGACTCGACGGGGAGAAATTGAGCGTAAAGGTCATAAGAGTGAGAGGGATGTCCGCATAAGGATTAGCGCTGATGACGTAGCGGTGGGTGGTTGTCCACTCGCTCCAGGTTTCCGAGGGGCTGCGTGCGATACAAGTTTCGTCTCTGAGTCGCGCTTAAGCTGCGGGGTGAGCGCATATCAGAATTCAGCAGGTCCTGGTATTCGCGATACTGATGCAGCATGTCTTCACGCGACGACCCAGTCATAGGGTCTTGCAATGAAGGCACAGCAGCCCTGACCTAACTCGTAAGACTGAGTCAATCTACTAGAGCTGCTGACGTCTGAACCGGACTCACGTCAGACGTCGCTGAATCCCTGCCGCTCCTCAGCAATGACATGATGGCAACTGGTCTGACTGGACCTGCGCCATCATTCCTGGACTCATTTCTCCGCCAAGAGGTGAGTCGGGAGCAGGTCGCCATTCGGCACGTTCCACCCTCCTCTGGCGTCGCCTTGCTTTCTGAGCGGATCTAGCGGAAGTTGCACTGGCCTTTTGAATTGCTCCGGATTTGCTTGGCCTGGCTTGGCACTTCTGCGCTGCGGAAGCTGGCAGCGCAGCCGCTGCCGCTTCTTTGCTTGTCCACGGGCTTCTTCTTGGCTCGCGCGCTTAAGCTGATCCGCCGGTGAGTTACCCCCGTCGCTGTCTTGCAGTGGACCCATGTCCGTATCGCCAAAACCGTTGGCCACGCAACTCATTCTCGTGGGCTTTGTCTCGAACGCAGTCTCTGACGCTCGATCTCCTGGGTTGCGAGTTTCTAACGAGCGCATCGTCGCGCAAAGTCTGAACTAGTGCTTCATCAGTCAAGTCTTCGGATCAGCGATTCCGCCTTCGCTTCGCGCGCCTTTCACGGCATAGCAAACTTTTACTTCAAGAGAAGCCCAGTTCTGGCGGAGAACTCCAATGATCTTCTCCGCGGAGATGATGCCTAACGGGTTCGAATCTTGCAAGTCAGCGTCACGCAACCAGACCGGTTTAGCAGAGAGCAGTAGTTTAGTCCCTGACTGACAAAAAGACCAAGCACAACCACTGTGAGCAACGCCTTACCAACGACAGAGTTAGCGGAATATGTCTCATAGGCCTACTGCAACTGATCAAAGGCGTATTCCAGTGAAATCCCTTGCCTTTGACTAGGTCAGAGAATCTCAATCGCCGATTCGTCGACTTCTGCGGCGATCTAGGCGCTTGAGCGAGATGGATGGATAACACAACCCTACGAATCCTTACGACTGGCTCTAGGATGCCCTCAGTTCCAACCAACGGGCCGTATGTAACACGCACACGGCAGCCGATCGTTAGATCAAGTGATGCGTGCTCAACTCGTGCCTGTCCGCTTGAGTCCCCGACGGCAGGAAATCAATCTCAGATTCAGGGATCTGATCGTGAGTTCGGCTATGAAAGCTAACTAGGCTGATCACCACGATGAAGTTGAAGCTGAACAAGACGGTGAGGTGTTGCTGCTCTTTCGCAGTATGGATCGAATTATGTAACCAGGAAATAGAGCTGAGGCTCCAATCTCCTTTCGTCAGTCGCTTTACACTGGCGCAGGCGCAATAGGACACAGTGGCAGAAAGCAATCGACCCTCCGTTCGGATAATTTGGCAATGCCGCTTTCTTTTCAGCGCCTCACCAGTGTAAGCGGCATACCACCTGCGCCTCAGCTGGTGCGCCAATTACGCTTTTCGCTGCTACCGCCTGCAAGATCGTGATTCATAGTCATATGGCAGGCGTGAAGCTTCGCACTCAACTGGAGATTGTCTGTGTTTACAGTGCTGCGGGTCCTGTTGACACATGCACTGCGAGGGACGTTAATTAATCTTCTGATTCAACAGACAGCACGGGATTGGCAGCACCGAGCCGTCTCAAGGCACTGATAATCACGCCCTGAGGTCTCGGCATGGTTCGACCTGAACATTTGACCTGGCAGCTCCATAAAAGATGTCGCCGGCCTGTTCCAGCAACCAACCTTCGCGTGCGTATGCTCTGAGAAGAAACGCAGATACCGGGCGCTCTCCGGTCGGTTCAGGCAAAACGCGATTGTGTGGAAATCGGAGATGGGGCCTTGTCGACAGTCCGGCCATCTTTATCATCCAACTCCGCCTTACCACCAATGTCCTCAGAAGGTTCCAGATTGTTTCCATCAGTTCGCGCGATCGATGGTCGTCACGATAATTCGGACTTTCGCACAGCGCGCCTCACCGGAACCGATCGTCAGCATGTTTGAGCCGCCGTGGCATTTGCGGCGTTCAATTCAGAGCTGTGCAGATCGTGTGGTAAGACTGGAAATTTGAGCAGCAATACGTAAATGAACGTGAAGCGAAGCACTTC
>ERZ1370068.4949-contig-3996_pt1 | contig 41721 bp, 44 predicted proteins | sample MGYA00561227_ERZ1370068 | MGnify/ENA primary metagenome ERZ1370068 (study PRJEB38410, sample SAMEA6850437) | metagenome | study: Metagenomic assessment of the ecological functions of the soil: analysis of the soil microbiota associated with the... | reverse complement strand
TACGTACTCGCCTGGCGACATCATGGCTGACCACCGCGCGGCATCGTCCGCGGCCAGGTCCTCAGCCTGAAACACGAGCAGCTCGTGGAGGCTGCGCGCTGCGCCGGGGTCTCCGGACAGCGGCATCATACTTGCGCCACATCCTGCCCAACACCATCGGACCGATCATCGTCGCACGCCACGCTGACGATTCCTTCCGTCATCCTGGCCGAGGCGTTCTTGAGCTCGGGCTCGGCGTGCCGCCGCCCGCGCCGTCGCTGGCGTGCTCGGCGCTCGAGGGCGCGGAGGCGATCTCGGTGCATCCGGTGCTGCTGCACTGCACCCGCGGTGCTCGATGGCGGCGATCATGCTGGATGAGCTGAATCTCCTGGCGACGGTCTGCGCGACGCGCCTCCGACTCCGCGCGGCGGGAGAATCTCGTGACCGCCTGCTTTCGGTGCGGGATCTCCGCGTGACCTTCCCTCCGGCCCGCGGTCCGTCCACGCGTCGTGCAGGGCGTCAGCCTCGAGGTGGCGGAAGGGAAGCGCTTGGCATCGTCGGCGAATCGGCTCCGGGCAATCAATCACCAGCCTGGCTCTGCTTCGGATGGTGCCCGCCGGGCGCGGTCACGTGGCGACATCTTCTTCGAGGGACGGGACGTGGCGCTCGTTCGGCGAGAAGGATCTCCGCGCGATGCGCGGATCGAAGCTGTCCATGATTTTCCAGGACCTCGATGACGTCGCTCAACCCCTTCCTCCCCGGTCTGGGTCCAGATTGCGGAGCGACGCGCGAGCACCTGACACAACCGGGCCGAGGCCCGGGACCACGCCGTACACATGCTGGAGACGGTGGGGATTCCGGACGCCGCGTCGCGGGCGACTGAATATCCGCACCAGTTCTCGGGTAGGCATGCGCGCAGCGCGTCATGATCGCCATCGTCGCTATGCCTGCAAGCCGAAGCTCCTGATCGCGGATGAGCCGACACACGGCGTCTTGACGTGACGATCCAGGCGCAGATCCTCGATCTGACTGCGCGAACGGCGGCGGGACAGCCGGGCGGCCCTGATCCTGATCACGCACGACCCGGGATCGTCGCCGAGAACGCCGAACGCGTGCTGGTGATGTACGCCGGGCGGTGATGGAATCGGCTCCAGTGGCGAGCTGTTCCGAATCCGCAGAATCCGTACCCGCGCGCCGTTGCGCTGCATTCCCGAGGCTAGCCGCCGCGACGGCGCCGCTGTTTCAAATCGCTGGACAGCCGCCGGATGTGTCGGCGCTGCCGCCGAGTACCAGTGCCCGCTCGCGGACCGCTGTCTCGAATGCAGGGACTGCGCTGCCGGCGTGGAACATCCGCCGCTGCATGCGGCGGGCGAGAACCACTGGTCGCGGTGCTGGGTGAGGTGATAGTGCCGGAGACGCTGCTTTCGGTTCGCGATCTGAAAGGTGCATTTCCGTCCAAGGGCGCGGTCGCGCGCGGTGGACGGCGTGTCCTTCGATATCGCCGCGGGGAGACGCTCGGGTTATTGGGCGAATCGGGCTGCGTGCAAGACAACCCTCGGCCGGACCATTCTCCGGTTGCAGCGGCGCTACGTCCGGCGAAGTGCTGTATCGCGGCCGCACTCATTGGCGAAGACGCATACGTCACGTTCCGGCGCCACATACAGATGATCTTCCAGGGATCCCTACGCTTCGCTGCGAACCCCGCATGACAGTCGAGTCGATCATCGCCGGAACCGATCCGGCGCTGGGTCTCGCCCACAATAGCGGCGTGCCACGCCGCGCGTCGAACGCATGATGGATCTGGCGGGACTGAGCAAGCGCTTCGCCTCCGCGCTATCCCCACGAGTTTTCGGGCGGTCAGCGGCAGAGGATCGGCATCGCCCGCGCGCTGGCGGCGAGCCGATTTCATCGTGGCGGATGAGCCGATCTCTGCGCTCGATGTTTCGATTCAGGCGCAGATCCTTAACCTGCTGGAACGGCTACGCGATGAACTAAAACTGAGCTTCACCTGTTTATCTCGCACGACCTGCGCGCCGTTGGACGCATCGCTGACCGCATCGCGGTGATGTCATCTGGGCGAGATGGTCGAACTGGCGCCGGCCGGAAATTGTACTCGCGCCCGCTGATGCCGTACACGAAAGCGCTGGTTTCCTCGCTTCCCGTGATCGGCCCGGCGCCGGTCGCGCGAACGCGTCGTGCTGACAGGCGACGTCGCACCACATCTCCACTCAACCCCCATCAGGACGCCACTCCGAACGCGGTGCCCTTACGCGATTCCGGGATTGCGCGCCGAATCCACCTCGAACTGTGCAACAAGAAATCGGAGCAGGATCATTGGGCGGCCTGCAGCCGACCGAACCAGATACGCCCGGAGATTGAGAGCAGATTCGGCCGATAGTCTTTGAACAAGGGGAAACTGTTCAATGGGAGCGATCCCGACGAGGTGCAACTGCGAAAGCGGGAAGCGCAAGGCGTTCGGGCCGCATCTCGACATTACTGGTAACGCCCCATGGTTTCGTTGTTTGCTCTAAAGCGCGGTCCTCGAGCGTATCGTCGGCCACTGGAGAAATTGGCCCGAAGATGTTCTTGTTCGATTGCGCGATATCCCCGTCACAACAAACTTGACGTAAACGCGTTGCTGCTGACATTTGCCGGCTAAGACGGATACATTCTCGAGCCGAATGGCGATCGATCTCTGGCGGCTCAGTCGGACAGGTTCGTTTACGGGATCAGCCGCTACTGCGACTTTCGAGGAGTTGGCTTAAATTGCCCCGGAATTGATGATGCGTCAGCTGTGAACGCACGCAGCTCCACCGCTGGAGTCGCAGGAAAGCAACAGATCCGCGATCGAGGGTCCAGACTGCGTTGACAACACACGCCTCGTGGCCCTTCAGCACTTCAATGCAGCGACCCGTCTCCGATTCCCAAATCCGCACAGAGCGGTCATGGGAGGCCGATAGAATATGGCGCTGATCGTGACTCCAGGCGACGGATCGAATCGTGTCCCCGTGCCCTCAAATACCTGCAGGCATTCGCCAGTCTCCGAGTCCCAGAGCCGGATATCGCCGGCGCATGAAAGGAACCGTCGCTGGTCCGAATGCCATGCGAGACACTGCACATGGGCTCCCGTCGCATCAATCAATCGCAGGCAACGTCCCGTGCTGATTTCCCACAGCCTGATCGTACGATCGCGGCCTCCTGACAGGACTCGAGTCTGGCTTGCGTCGAAAACAGCATGATAAACCCCGTCCTGATGACCCTGGAATTCTTGCAGCATCTTGCCGGTCGCCAACTCCCAAAGCCGGACAACGCCGTCCCCGGATCCAGAGAGGAGTCGCTCTCGCGACTGGCTGAAGTCCACCGAACGGACGTAGGACCGATGACCCGCTAAGACACGAAGGCACTCACCTGAGGCAACGTCCCAAAGGCGAACGCATCGATCGAAAGCGCCCGAAGCCACCAATCGTTGATCCTCGGCCCAGGCAGAGAGCCGCAACAGGTTCTTTGTGCCCGTTGAGCACGCGAAGACAATTTCCGGTCTCGACATCCCAAATATGAACCTTTGGGATTGGCTCCATCGCCCCCAGTGAGTAGGCGCGATCGATCCGGACTAAAGACGCCATACATCTCCTCCGTTTCAACCTGCAGATGAAGTACTCGGTCTCAGGCTGGCTACTCATCATTTTGATTTTCCCACGTCGAAAGGTGTGTGCGCTTCGATGATTATTCCTCCTGACGGCGCAGGGTTTACTGCCACGGATCCCGTTCCTGAGTCGTGGATCACTCTCGCCCTTGGCGACTTCGTCGACTAATCGTCGACGCACCTTCCGACGTGTCCAAGTGATCAAGGATTCGTTGCTGATAGCTGGCCGCTAAGCGGACGACAATGATAACGTTATGACCGTGAATTCTGCCTTCAACACGGGTCGAGAGACTCCGAAGACATTTCTCGTAGCCGCGGCGCGATCGGCGGGACGCTTCCGCTTTGAGAGTGTTAGCCCAGGCGCAGGACAACAATTCCGCCATTGGGGTTGAAGCCGGCGACCCACGGGGTCCCCGTCTTACAGAACGTCACCGTTGGCTGACGGCACGGCGGTCCCGCCATGCGGATGACGGTTTCCGCCAGCCGGAGATCGAATCTCCCTCTGTGGGACCAACCAGCAGAACGGCGCGCCACCGGAGCCAGGATCGTGGAGGGCGGCGGCAAATTCGTCATCCCTGATTATGGGATATGCACTGTCACCCGTACGATCCGTGGATGTTCCCCCCTTTTCTTGCCAATGGAATAACGGGAATCCGCGTCATGGTGGGCGTTCCATTCCATCAGAAATGGCGCGCCGAGATCTCCGCAGGTACCCGTCTGGGACCCAGGATGGCGATTGCGAGCCCTTTCCTGATGGACCACCCGGCATCGACGGAGCCTTAACCCTCCCTGGCGCATCGTATCGTGTCCTTTCGGTAAGTTCCAGTGATTGAAGCGCTGGGCCCGGCTGCTGAGGTCGGTTTATCGCCCGATTTGGGTAGGGAGACCGCGGTGGCCATCATCGAAGCTGAAGTTCCGGTCGCAATGAGAGCGGTATATCGGCGTCTGGAGCGCTGGCGCAGCAAACGCAAGGGCCGGGCGCGCATTCCAGAGCCACTGTGGGCAGCCGCCGGAGAGTTGGCTCGGGAACATGGGAGTCAATCAAGTGGCGCGAGTGTTCCGTCTGGAGTTCAATCATCTCAAACGGGTGGCGCAATCGGATCGGCGGACGGCAGGCAAGGCAGGCGCGTTGCCTGCATTTGTGGAGCTGATCGCACCACAAACAGCCGTCGCGCCGACGTGCATCATCGAGTTGGAAGGGCGGCGCGGCACCATGCGAATCGAGTGGAAGGGAACGACCACGGACCTGGCCACTTTCAGCCGTGGTTTATGGGAGATGATCGCCTGATCCAGATCACGCCGCAACTCCGCATTCTGGTGGCGATCGAAGCCGTGGATGGCAGAAAAGGCATTGACTCTCTGGCGCAACTCTGCCGCGAGAAACTCGACGTCGATCCATTCTCCGGATGCCTGTTTATCTTCCGCAGCCGGAGCGCGAAGTCGATCCGCATTCTGGCTTACGACGGTCAGGGATTCTGGCTGGCCACCAAGCGTTTATCGAAGAGGTGTTTCCGGTGGTGGCCCACCGGTCGGGAGGCATCGAAAACGCTGCGCGCGCATCAGGCACAGTTGCTGCTGGCGGCCGGGAATCCGGAAACCGAAGCGGCGCCGGTCTGGCGCCAGGTGAGCCTGTAAAAACTTCAAAGAAAATCTGCGACCGGGACTTGCGTTCCAGTTTGCGATTTGCCATACTCGGCAACAGATGCCAGAGCCGTGGCGCTATCGAGGCAGAGCTGTTACCGCTGAGGACGTCGTTTTCATTCGCGATCTCATCGCGTCAGCATCCCGGTCTGAGCCGGCGCAGGCTGTCGGCGAAACTGTGCGAGGCCTGGCAGTGGAAGCAGGCCAACGGCGCCCTGCGCGACATGGTCTGCCGTGGTCTGCTGCTGATGCTCCACCGGGCTGGCGCGATCGAACTGCCGCCGGTTCGTCAGATCCCGCTGAATCCTTTCGAACGGCGCCAACGGCCCCAGTTGTGCCTGTCGATATGACACCACTTTCCGGGCAACTGAGCCAGATCCGGCCCATCGAGTTACGGCAGGCACGACGGACGACGGAAGAGCCGCTGTTCAACAGCCTCGATCGAGCACCATCACTATCTGGGCTATGAGCAGCCGGTGGGCGAGCATCTGAAGTATCTCGTGTGGGCGCAAGGCCGGCCGATCGCGTGTCTGGCGTGGAGTTCGGCGCCGCGCCATCTCGGCAGCCGCGACCGCTACATCGGCTGGAGCGCGGAAGCGCGGCGGCGCAACATTCGCGCTTCATCGCCTACAACACGCGCTTTCTGATTTTGCCGTGGGTGCAGATGCCGCACCTGGCCTCGCACATTCTGGGACGAGTGGCGGCATACCTTATCGCACGACTGGGAACAGATGTACGGACATCCGGTTTACTTTGCGGAGACCTTCATCGATCCGGGCCGTTTCCGCGGCACGTGTTATCGCGCCGCCAACTGGAAGCTGCTCGGCATGACCACAGGGCGCGGCAAAGACTCCACCAGCAAGCGGCCGAATCGATCCCTGAAAGAAGTGCTGGGCTATCCGTTGACTCCTCACTTCCGTGACTTACTGAGCCAGTTATGAAGAAGAAGATCCCGCGCCGGCGCATTGACGTGAATGTAGGAAGACACGACCCCGATCACCAGGCCAACCAGCACCAGCGCCGCCAGCACGAAGAGCGAGAGGAACCCGGCGACCAGCTTCTCCCAGGCGCGGCCGTAGGAGCCCAGGGCCGGGCACCAGGATCAGGCCGACGAACGCGCACACCGAGAGCAATCCGGCGGCGCCGAAGAGGTAGTACTCAGTCCCGAGCGCCAGCACCGGCGCCAGGGTCGAGCTGAGGGGCCGCGGTCATGACGCCGCGGGATTGTGTCGGATGTGGGCAACGGCAAGCACGACGGCCGCCGCCAGTGCGTAGCAGCGAAACCCCCAGCGCCCAGCCGCTCGACACGTCGCTCATCCAATGGACCCGCAGATAGATGCGGGTCAGCCCGATCAACACCGTGAGCGCGATCCCGGCCGCGATCAGGAGGCTCCGCCGCGTGATCCCGGGAACCAGCCTGAGCGCGAAGGTCACCGCGAGCCAGGCGTACAGCGTCGCCTGGGCGGCGTGACCGCTCGGGAAGAGCCGAGCCGCCGACCGAGACCAGCGGGTCCGCGGGCCGCGGCCGATCGGTCCACGTCTTGATCTCCGGGACCAGCACCGCGATCAGCACCGTGCCGCCGACCAGGGCCCAGAATTCCATCCAGCGCCGGCGGACCGGCGAGGACGATCGCCAACGACCGTGGCGAGCGGATAGGTCACCCAGCCGGAGCCGAGTCTCGTGACCACCTTCGCCACGTCCACGAGCCAATCCGCCTGCAGGTCGTCGGCGACATTCAGGGCGGTGCGGTCCCCGGCGTCGGCCCCGGATCTCCGGCGATCACCACCCAGTAGGCGATCAGGACGAACAGCCCGACCGAGAGCACCGCCAGGAGTGTCGTGAACTCGAGGCCCAGCCCACCCGGCGTCAGCCTCCTCCACAGGAAACTCGAACTCCGGCCGCAGGCGGCGCCCCAGCCGCAGGATCGGGCGGAGGGCGCGCCGCTTCTCCATCTCGGCAACGGCCGTCGCGCCGGTTCTCCGGCTTGCGCAGGAACCGGTAGGCCACGACGAGAGCCACGACGATCCCGACGACGATCCCGAAGACCAGGAGGCCCGTGCCGACGATGCTCGTGACCTTGTCGAGGCTCCGCGCGAAGAAATAGCCGAGCAGGATCAGAGCGATCGACCACAGACCCGTGCCGAGGATGCTGTACGGGGCGAAGGCCCTGTAGCGCAACTTGCTGCTTCCGGCGATGAACGGAGCCAGCGCACGGACCAGGCCGATGAAGCGCCCGATCAGGATGGTCCTCCCGCCGTAGCGGGCGAAGTAGGTCTCGACCTGCTTCAGGCGTTCTGGCGTGATCCCGACGCGGCGCCCGTGCCGGACCAGGAACCCACGCCCAAGGTGCGCGCCGAGCATGAAGCTCACCGAATCCCCCGCGAAAGCCGAAATCCAGGTGACCGCGATGATCAGCGGCAGCGAGATGTCGCCCTGCGATGCGACCGCGCCCCCCAGCAGCACGGTGAACTCGCCAGGCGCCACCAATCCGACGAACGCGCCCGTCTCCAGGAAAGCGAGAGCGCCGACCAGCAGGTAGGTCCAGGAGCCGAGGCTCTGGGACAGGTCCTCGATGATCTTGTCGAGGTTGATGGTGGGCAGCTGGTCCCGGAAGACGAAGAAGGCGACGATCGCCGCCACGACCAGGCCGCGGATCACCCACTTCCGGTCGATACGCCCGCTCACGTCGTCAGCGGGCCCGTCGCGATCACGTCCGGAAAGCGGCCGCGCAGCTCGGCGGCGGCGGCGGCCGCCCGATCCGCCGTCGGATAGAGCCCGAACGCGGTCGGCCCCGACCCGGTCACCATCGCGTGCGCAGCACCGGCCTGCTCGAGCGCGCGCAGCGCATCCTCGATCTCCGGCCGCAGGGAGATCGCGGCCGCCTGCAGGTCATTGACCAGATGCTCGCGGTAGTCGAGCGGCGACCCACCCTCGTCGACCGCGTCCCGGAGGCGGCGGCGGATGGCCTCGAGCTCGGCGTCACCACGTGGCGAACCGAGGCGGTCGGCCTCCGCGTAGACCGCGGCGGTCGGCGAGACCCTCCGCCTGTGGGACCAGCACGACCGCGTGCTCCGCCAGGCGGCGGAGCGGGCTCGATCACCTCGCCCGCACCCGCCACGAGGCACGGCCGCGGCTGAAGCTGGGAGGGCACATCGGCGCCGATCCCGGCGGCGATCGAGCGCAGACCCTCGACCTCACCCATGGCGAGGCGCAGCACCGCCGCGGCGTCCGCGCTGCCACCGCCGAGTCCGGCGGCGACCGGGATCCGCTTGGTGACCTCGATCCGCAGCCGCGGCCCGTCCCAGCCGTGCTCGCGGAGCGCCGCCAGCGCGGTGGCGGTCAGATCCGGTCCCTCGATCCCCTCGCAGATCACCTCGTCGGCATCCGCCTCGCTGATCCGGAGCTCATCGGCCAACTCGAGCGGCTCGAACAGGGAGCGGATCTCGTGCAGCCCATCGTCCCGGCGCGGGCCCACGTAGAGGCAGAGATTGAGCTTCGCGGGCGCGCGCAGTGTCCCGGGCAGTCCGTCGATCACAACTCGACCCCCGCTCGGCCAGTGCCTCCGCGAAGCGCTCGAAGTCCTCCGGCGAGAGCGTCTCCGCGCGGGCATCGGCGGGCCGCCCGATCTCCTCCAGGGCCCCCGGGCGGGCTCGAGCGTCCCCGGCGCGGCGAGCTCCAGCGAGCGGGCCATCGACTTGCGCCTGTGCGCGAACGCCGCACGGACCATCCTGGCCAGCCGCTCCGCCGGGGCAGGCCCTGTCCGGCGCAGCTCCAGCAGCGCCGACCCGACCCGCGGCCGCGGCACGAAGACGGCGGGGTCGACCGTGCGCAACAGGGTGACCTCGCAGGCGAGCTGCACCATCACGCTCGCCGACCCGTACTCCCTGGTTCCCGGCTCGGCCCGGAGGCGGTCCGGCGATCTCGCGCTGGACCATCACCACCCACCTCTGGATGGAGGGCAGCTCTGAGATCGTCCGGATCAGAAGCGGAGTGGCGATCGAGTAGGGCAGGTTGGCCACCATCTTCGTCGGCGCCGGGGCCAGATCCCCAGATCGACCCGCAGCGCGTCGCCCCAGACCAGGTCGACGTTTCCGGCCTTTCCCGCGAGCGCCTCGAGGTCATCGCGAAGCCGCTCGTCCACCTCGACCACGTGCAGGCGGGTCACCCGCGGCGCCAGCCGCTCGGTGAGCGCGCCGCCTCCACCTCCGACCTCCAGCACGACATCCGCCGGGTCGAGAGCGGCCTCGCGGACGATCGCGTCCAGCAGGTTGGGGTCGGCGAGGAAGTTCTGGCCAAGCCGGCGTGGCGAGCGCTCCGGCGGCCGGCGGGAGCCGGTCACCACCCGAACACTCTCGCGGCGTTCGCCTCCACCGTTCGCTCCAGATCACCGTAGGCGACACCGCGGACCTCGGCGAGCCGCTCCGCGGTCGCCACCACGTTCGCCGGCTGGTTCGGCTTGCCCCGCATCGGCTGCGGCGGAAGGAACGGCGAGTCGGTCTCCACGAGCAGGCGGTCGTCGGCGACGAGCGCCGCGGCCTCGCGGATCGGCTCCGACTTCCGGATAGGTGAGGTTGCCGGCGAAGGAGCAGTACCAGCCACGCTCCGCCGCCCGCTCGGCCCAGGCCGGGCCCGGCGGAGAAGCAGTGGAGGATCACCGGCACGCCCTCCGCCTGATCGTCGAGGGTCGCGAAGGCCTCCGCGACCGCCTCCTCGGATCCGTCGGGATCGCGCAGGTGGACGACGAGGGGCTTGCCCGCGCTTCTGGCGATCGAGATCTGCGCCGAGAACGCCCGGCGCTGGTCATCGGGGTCGGCGCTGTCCCGGTAGAAGTCGAGGCCGGTCTCCCCGATCGCGACCACCTCCGGGCGCGCGGCGAGCTCCCCGATCGCCTGCGCCGCCGTCTCGTCGAAGCCGGCCGCGCCGTTCGGATGCCGGCCCACCGCAGCGAACACCCCATCCTCTTCCTCGGCGGACCGCACGGCGCCGGGATTCGAATCCTCCCCGAGCCCGACGGTCAGGATGCGACGAACGCCCGCTCTGCGGGCCGCCGTGACCAGCTCATCCTCGTCGGCCTCGCAGAGAGCGAGGTGCGCGTGGGTATCGACCACGGGGCCCAGTACCGCACGTCCGTCATGACCGGCGGCTAGCCGCTTTGTATGAAGCTCAGCCAGGAGGCGACCCGCGTGTGGATCGCCGGGAAGCCCTTGAGCCCGCACCAGACGAAGCCGAACGCCGAGCGCTTCGGCGGAGCCGAGGTCGCCTCTGCGATGCCGACCTGCCTCGGGCCGGCGGGGCTCTGGGCCACCATCGGCCCCCGCTGTCGCCCGCGCAGACCGTCCTCTGGATCGACCGCTTGCGGACCTTCCGCCCGATCTTCGCGATCGCGATCAGCCCCGACTTGCCGCCCGCGTCGCACATCACCGAGGTCGGCAGCGGGCAGAAGCCACGCATCGAGACGTTGGCCTGCATCAGCAACCCGATCTTCGGCTTGCGACGCGGCGCGGGATTCCTGGCGCCGAATCCGGCCACCGAGACGACCGTCCCCGGCCTGGTCAGCGCCGAATCCTCGGCCGCGCTCGCCAGCTGGATCGCCGGAGCGCTGGTGGGAGTCCCGAGGGTGAGCACGGCGACGTCGCCGATGAAGCCGTGCGTCCAATCGGGGTTGACCGCCGCCGCGCTGACGGCGTGCACATCGCCCCCGGCGAACGCCGGGTTCGAATTGGTCCGCACGGTCATCGTCGACGGGCTGGCCACCCAGTGCGCGGCGGTGAGCACCTTCGTGGGCGAGATCACCGAGCCAGTGCAAAGCGTGCGCGGGTCAGCACCGCGGCGGCGAAGCCCCACTCGACAGGCTCGCCGCAGTCCCGCCGATCACGCTCGTCCTGGCGCGCGGCGCCTTCGCCGTGGCGAAACCCCGGCGACGGACGCGAGCAGTCCTGCGCGCAGATCAGCGCCATTCCCACCCTGGTGGTTGCAGCGACAGCATCACGATGCCGATCGGCAATGCCGCTCTAGCGCTTGAACTTGAAGTGACCGCGATACCGAGTCCATCGCCGCCGGTCGCCGGGTCGGTCGCGGTCGTATCGCTCACGTTCAGCCGGAACTTGCCTCGGCTGGGCCTTCATCGCCTTCAGGAGCGCACCTTGACCGTGATCCTGAGGCCGAACGGCGCGTTGGCCGCGAACGACCCGTATCGCTGATCGGCAGCTTGAGCCCCATGCCCTTGATGATCGCGTGTCCCGGTCACGGTGCAGTTCGATCGAGCAGACACCCGAGCGGCTGAAAGTTCTTCGCGATCTTGAGCTTCCCGGCGGAGACGAAGTTGACGATCGCACCGGACTTGGTCGCGATCGGTCCGTCGCCGCCGCTCGCAATCCGTGCGCCGGCTCCCGCCTGCGAGACGGGAATCAGAGTGCGCCCGCCACCATCAGCGCGACGAACGTCGCGCGCTTCCTGCTCTGCTCATAAAGCGTCTCCCTTCAAGCGTCCTGGTCTGACGCGGCCACAGTACCACGGGCCCTCAGGCCCGCTCGAGCGCCAGTTTCGGGAAGAGCGGGGCCAGTTCTCCGAGCGATTGACCGCCGCCACGGGACCCGAAATCGACCAGCCGCGGTCCGGCTCATCGAGCGCATCGAGCAGCCGGCCGGTCGTCTCCGGCATGTAGGCGTGGAGCAGCAGGGTCGTCACCCGCAGCCCCTCCGCGAGCCCGTAGAGCACCGAGTCCAGCCGCTCCGCCGCGGAGTCCTCCTTCGCGAGCTCCCATGGCTTCGTCTCCTCGACGTACTGGTTCAGCCGGCGGACCAGCTTCCAGATCTCCTCCAGCGCCTGGGTGAGCTCGGCGTCGTCCAGCGCGGCCTTGACGCGGTCCGGCACACCATCGAACTCGGAGGCGAGCGCTTCCTCGGCCTGGGCGTCCGGGACGGTCCCGTCGCGGTAGCGGCCGATCATCGACAGGACCCGGTTCGCGAGGTTCCCGTACTGGTCGGCGAGCTCGGTCTCGTAGCGCGACTCGAATCCGGCCGGGGAGATCTGGCCGTCCTGGCCGAACGAGACCTCGCGGAAGCAGTAGAAGCGCAGCGGGTCCGCGCCGAACTTGTCGATCACCTCGTCGGGATCGAGGACGTTGCCGAGGGACTTGGACATCTTGTGCCCCTCCAGGAGCAGGAAGCCGTGGATGAACATCCCCTCCGGCACCTCGATCTCCGCGGCCATCAGAAAGGCGGGCCAGTAGACGGCGTGGAACTTGAGGATGTCCTTGGCGAGGATGTGGAAGGGCGGCCAGAACTTCTCGGTCACGTCCTCGCCCCGACGCCGTAGCCGAGCGCCGTGTAGTAGTTGAGCAGCGCGTCGAACCAGACGTAGATCACCTGATCGGGGTCCCAGGGGACCGGGACCCCCACTTCAGCGTCGGCCTGGAGAGCGAGACGTCCTGCAGGCCCTGCTTGATGAAGGCAAGCGCCTCGTTGCTTGCGGAACTCCGGGATGACGAAGTCCGGCCGCTCCTCGTAGAGCCTCTCCAGGTCGCCCTGGAACTTCGAGAGCGCGAAGAACCAGTTCTTCTGGCTCTCGCGCGTGAGGGGGATCTTGTGGATCGGGCAGGTGTTGTCCGGGCCGAGCTCGGACTCGGTCTTGAAGTCGGCGCAGCGGGGGCAGTACCAGCCCTCGTACACGCCCTCGTAGACGTGGCCGTTGTCATAGACGCGCTGGACGATCTCCTGCACACGCTCGATGTGGCCCTCATCCGTCGTGCGGATGAAGAAGTCGTTGGAGGCGTTGACCCTGGCCGCCATCGCCTTGAAGCGGGGCGCCAGCCGGTCGCCGAGCTCGCGCGGAGTGACGCCCTCGGCCTCGGCCTGCTGAGCCACCGGCTCGCCGTGCTCGTCGGTACCGGTGAGGAAGAAGACGTCCTCGCCACGCTGGCGGTGGTGCCGGGCGAGGATGTCGGCGGCGATCGTCGAGTAGGCGTGGCCCGAGATGCGGCTCGCCATTGACGTAGAAGATCGGAGTGGTGACGTAGAAGCTCACGGGACGTGAGCGTACTCAGAGAAGCTTCTCCTGCCCCTTCGTGCCGCTCCGGCGGCGGCGGCGCGGAATGCCCGCAGCCTCGGTGAGGGCCTCCTCGACGTCGGCGAGGATCGCCTCGCTCGAGCGTGAGGCGACGATCGGCTCGGCCATGTCGTCGACGTGGACGTAGGTCCGCCGGCCCTCGCCGCGGTCCCTTCGGATCCAGCGGAACGAGGGCATAGATGCGATCCGCCCGGGCGAACTTCCCGTAGCCCAGCGAAACCATGCGTGGATCGCGCTTGGCCATCTCGCTCCTTGAAGGTAGCGCCGACGCCGGTCGCGCCGTGACTCTCGCCAGTGGGGCGCTTTGGTCGGCATATAGCCGATTAAGGCGCCCCGCTCCGCGCTCTTCACGCGTGCGTTAGGGGTTTCCTCTTCAATCCCGCTTCGCTCACCCGCCATGGCAGAACCTCTTCGCAACTCTCTGGAGCAAGTACCGCGTCGCGACGATCGCAGTCGCGCGTTGGCCTGATCGCCGTGGTCGGCGTCGGCGGCACCCTGCTCGTACTGAGCGGTGGCGACAACTCCGAGGAGACCACCGCACCGACTGCGACGACGACGACTGCCGCGCCGCACGGTCCGCCCGCTCACCCCTGGCCCACCTACGGCTTCGAGCTAACGCCCGGACGCGGTACCCGACCAAGGCGGTGAGGCCCCTCACAAGGTCGCCTGGTCCTACGACGCGCGGCACCTGATGGAGTACTCGCCGATCGTCGCCGATGGGGTCCTCTACGGCATCGACAACAACGGCGAAGCGTTCGCACTCAAGGCCGACAGCGGGAAGCAGATCTGGCGCCGTGACGTGGCGACGCTGAACGCCTCGGCACCCGCCTACAGCGACGGCTAAGCTCTACATCTCGAGACGCTCGAGCCCGGCCAGGTTCAGGCCCTCAACGCGCAGAACGCGGAAGGTCGCCTGGAAGAACTCACTCCCGGGCCGCACGGAGTCCTCGCCCCTAGTCGTCGGCAACACCGTGATCGCGGGATGTGAGTGCGGATCCGTGTACACGTTCGATAAGCGGACGGGCAAGCAGTTGTGGAGCACGTCCGTCGGCGGGCGGTCAAGGCCTCCCCCGCGTTCGACAAGGGCACCGTCTTCGTCGGCAGCTACGGCGGACAGATGACCGCGCTGCGTGCCTCAAACGGGCGGTGCGCTGGACGGCGTCGGCTGGCGGGCCCATCTACGGCACCGCCGCGGTGGCCTTCGGCCACGTCTACGCCGGCACGCCTGACCGGAGGCATGAACGCCTTCAATCGACGAGCGGACCGGCAGCCAGTCCTGGTCCACCTCGACGGGCGGCTACGTCTACAGCGCGGCGACGGCCGCGAAGGCGCCCGGGACTCCGCCGAGCGCTCGCTTCCGGCTCCTACTCCGGCACCGTCTACGCGCTCAACGCCCTGACCGGCAGCGTGCGCTGGACGCAGCCTGCCCAGGGACCGGTCTCCGGAGCGGGCAGCGTGGTCGGCGACATCTTCTATGTCGGCGATCTGAAGACGACGCAGACGTTCGGCTTCCGCGCGTCCGACGGCAGAAGCTGGTGTTCGCCTCCAACGATGGCGCCTACAACCCGGTGATCTCGGACGGCCGCCTGCTCTACATGACCGGCTACCGCGTGATCTATGCGCTCAAGCCGGGCAGGGCAAGTCGGAGAACGGCTTCGTCGTCCGCGGCAAGAAGAAGGCCAAGGTCGCCGCGTGACTACTTCCGCGGGTCGCGCCCGTGATCCCGCTGGTAGAGGTCGTTCGCCGGGCACCCCGGTGAGCGCGGACGACGACGCTGGCCGCCGCCCGTCGGCCGCGCCCCGCGCGGATCAGGCCCCGCAGGGCGTCTGTGGCAAAGCCGATGTCGGCCGTCCCGCGCTCGGCGGCCGGCCCGATGCACGACGACGATCTCGCCGCGCGCCTCCTCCCGGAAGCGGCGGGAGAGCTCGCCGAGCGTGCCGCGCGCGATCTCCTCGTGCAGCTTGGTCAGCTCCCGGCAGACCGCGGCGGGCCGATCCGGGGCGAGCTGGCGCGAGCGCCCGCAGCGACTCCGGCAGCGCGCCGCGGCGACTCGAAGGCGATCAGCGTCTCGGTGGACTGCAGGACCCGCTCGAGCTCACCGGTGCGCCTGGGCAGGAAGCCGTGGAAGCGAAATCGGTGGCGTCGGCAGGCCCGGAGGCGACCAGCGCGGTGAGGATCGAGGAGGGCCCGGGAGCACCTCGAGGTCGAGGTCCCGGTCGATGCAGGCGCGGATCAGCCGGTAGCCCGGGTCGGAGATCGCCGGCATGCCCGCGTCGGAGACCAGCGCGACGCTGTCCCCGCGCTCGATTCGCTGCGCGAGCTCCCTGGCGCGATCGGCCTCGTTTCCCTCGTGGTAGGAGACGAGTCGGCGCTGCGCCTCGATCTCGAGGCGCTCCAGCAGCAGCCCGGTGCGGCGCGTGTCCTCGCAGGCGATCACGTCGGCCTCATGGAGCGCCCGGCGGACCCGCAGGGTGATGTCCTCGAGATTCCCGATCGGCGTCGGGCAGACGACCAGCTTGCCGGGCACCTGTTCAGGTCTCCCTGTCGAGCTCGATCAGGGCCATGGCCGCCGCGCCGATCATGCCTCGCGTCTGGCCCGAGCTCTGCCAGCTTCACCGGCCTCTCGTTCTGCGGCGGGAGCGCCCGGGAGCGGAGCTCCCGCGCGCGCGGGATCGAGCAGCAGGTCGCCCACCACCGAGACCCCGCCGCCGATCACGAACACGTCGGGATCGAAGATGTTGGCGAGGCTCGCTCAAGGGCGACCCCGATGGCGGCGCCCGGCCTCGGCACCATCCCGCGCCGGCCCATCCCCGGCGAGCGCGAGAGCTCGGTGACCGTCCGCCCGCGATCGGGCCCTCGGCGAGCGCCTTCCCGAGCGCCGAGTCCGGGTCGCGCTCCGCGGCCTCCTTGCCTGCCTTCGCGATCGCGGTCCCTGAGGCGAGCGCCTCGACGCAGCCGTGGTTCGGGCAGGTTGCCCTGGCAGGGAGGGCCGTCCTCCTCGATCACGATGTGCCCGAGCTCGCGCGGCGGCGCCGGTCGAGCCGCGGTAGACCTCGCCTCCAGGACGAGCCCGCCGCCGATTCCAGTGCCGATGGTCAGCATCACCACGTCGCGGCGCCCCTCGCCCGGCGCCGTAGAGGAACTCGGCGAGGGCGGCGACGTTCGCGTCGTTGTCGACGAACACCGGGCAGCCCGACCCGCTCCTGCATCAGATCCCGAATCGGGACGTCGGTGATCGTCAGGTTGACCGCGTGGATCGGCGACGCCGCGATCGTGGTCGATGGTGGCGGGATGCCGAGACCGGCGGCGCAGCACGTCCGGGGCGCGCCTCCTTTGCCTCCGTCAGCTCCCCGGTCGAGCTCCTCGATCAGCCTCTCCTCGCTGAGCCCGGTCGAGGGCTCGCTGCCCTGGTACTCGGATCTGCTGATCCGGAGTCGACGACCCCGACCGCCATCTTCGTCCCCCGAGGTCGACGCCGATGGTCTCCTGCGGCGTCACGGGCCCGTCCGAATTTTGGACGGGTCGCGGTGTCAGGCAGGGTCCGACGGCATGCGCAAGTATTGATACCCCATGTCTCCGCAGGGAGATGATCGGCCGCCGCGGCGGTCCGAGCGGCTCCGAGGGCGGCGGTAAGCCGAGAGCCCAGAAACCTGGCGGGTCCGGGAGTCCGGCGAGGGCGAATCCGGCAAGAAGCCCGAGTACACGGTCTATGGGCGCAAGGGTCGGAGCGGGGAGAAGCAGGACCGCTTCCAAGGGACGAAAGCCGGGAGAGAGGCGGAGAAGCCCCGTTACCGCGTGTACCGCTCGCGCCCGAGCCTGCGCGACCGGTTCCGCAAGCCGAGTCTGGCCAGCCTGCGAGACGGAGACCGCGGACGGTGGCTGGCGCGGGCGGCTGAAGCGGCTCGTCCGGGGCAAGCGGCCCTGGCTGCGCTGGGTGCTGATCGTCGCCGTCGGCTGGCTGCTGCTCAGCTTCATCAGCTTCGCGATCTCCGCCCAGATCCAGAAGGGCAAGCTGCCGCAGTCCGCGAAGGACGCGCTCGAGGGCGGCCCCGCCGTGCTGCTCGGCCAGAACATCCTCATCCTCGGCGGCGATCGCCGAGGGCAAGACTCAGCAGCAACGCCAGCGGCGCCGAGGACAGGGCCCGCCGCGCGCCGACACGATCATGGTCCTGCACGCCTCCTGACCTCGTTCCACGAAGCTGTCGATCCCGCGCGACAGCTTCGCCTCGATCCCGGACTGCGGCGACCAGAAGATCAACGCCTCGCTCGCCGTGCAACACGCAACAGCCCGAACGGCAACCCCGCCTCGACGATCAAGACCGTCGAGAACTTCCTCGGGATCGACATCAACCACATCGTGATCGTCAACTTCGACGGCTTCGCCGAGTTCATCAACACGCTCGGCGGGGTGAAGATCGACGTGCCCGGATACCAACGGCAAGCAGGACGGGCGCGGTCGTCTGCGGTGACGTGGATGGCGGCAAGCAGCAGGGCGGCGTCTCGCTCAGCGCTGCCCCCGGGCGAGGTGACGCTGCAGGGCATGACAGCGCTCGCCTACTCCCCGTCTGCGCCATAACACCTGCAACCCGGGTGAGGACGATCGCGACCGCGACGCACGCCGGCAGCAGATCCTCGACGGGACCAAGGACCGCCTCACCAGCGTCCACCCGGTTTCCCACAACTTCATCAAGGGCCCTTCATCGGCTGGGATGCGCCGAAGGCGTTCATCAGCGACATGGGCGGCTTCGCCTGCCCCAGGTGGCCGTCATCATCGGCGGCAGCGGCGAGCAGCGGCGAGACTGAACCGTGCTCGGCGGCAACAGGCCGCCATCCTCATCCAGGCCCGGGCGGCAGCCTCCAGATCCCACAGAGCGCCTGCGTGGACGCAGTCAAAGGAGCTGACGGGCAGCGACCCGCCGCACGACGCCGAGTGCGCTCGCCGTAGTCGTCCGAGCTCGAGACCGGACTTCGCCAGTGTCACCCACGCTGTTCGAGGAGGACTTCCCGCATCGCTCGACGACTCTGGATGACGAGAGCTGCCCGCGAGCCGCTGGCCGGAGTCGCCGCCCGAGTCGTTGGACGAGGCCCCGTCCTTCGCCGCTCCGTCCTTCGCGCTTCTGGCGTAGTCGGTCGTACGAAGCCCGAGCCCGAAATGGACCGCGATCGTGGAGGAAGACCCGCTCTGACCGGCGCGCGCCGCACACCTCGCAGGTCTCGACGGGGTCATCGGACATGCTCTGGATCACCTCGAAGGTGTGTCCGGTTCCTGCAGCGGTACTCGTCAGGTGGGCATCGGGAGGAGAGGGTAGTGGGGCCGTCCACCGCCCAACGCATGCGGCGGTCCGTAAACAGTCCGTTTGCGCTGAGCGCCATGGCTGGGCTGACCAAGCTTCGAGGAAATCGTCGCGCTCTGCAAGCGGCGCGGATTCATCTTTCACGCGTCTGAGATCTACGGCGGTTTCCGGATCGACCTACGACTACAGGCCACTACGGCGTCCTGCTCAAGAACAACGTCAAGGCCGAGTGGTGGCGCGCGATGCTGCAGGAGCGCGACGACATCGTGGCGCTCGACTCGGCGATCATCCAGCACCCGAAGGTCTGGGAGGCCTCCGGGCACCTCGCCGGCTTCACCGACCCGCTCGTCCAGTGCCTGGCAAGTGCAAGCAGCGCTTCCGGGAGGACGACCTGCGCGAGGGCAGCTCGGCTCAGGCGAGACGCGAGCGCAGATCGCGCTGCCCGAGTCTGCGGCGGCGAGCTCACTCGGAGCCGCGCCAGTTCAACCTGATGTTCGAGACCTCGTGGGCCCGGTCGCAGGACGAGGCTCGCGAGGCCTACCTGCGCCCCGAGACCGGCGCAGGGATCTTCATCAACTTCAAGAACGTCCTCGCAGTTCTCCCGCAAGAAGCCGCCGTTCGGGATCGCCCAGATCGGCAAGTCCTTCCGCAACGAGATCACCCCGCGGCAACTTCATCTTCCCGCACCTGCGAGTTCGAGCAGATGGAGATGGAGTTCTTCGTCCCGCCGGCGCGACGTCAGCGCAGTGGCACGAGCACCTGGATGGAGGGCGCGCATGCGCTGGTACACCGACCTCGGCATCCGCCCGAGAAGCCTGCGTGCTGCGCGCCCACGACGCCGGACGAGCTCTCCCACTACTCGAGCGCGACCTCCGACGTCGAGTACCTCTTCCCGATGGGCTGGTCAGAGCTCGAGGGCATCGCCAACCGCGGCGACTTCGACCTCACCCAGCACGCCAAGTTCTCCGGCGAGAAGCTCGAGCACGTCGACCCGGGCAGCGGCGAGCGCTACGTCCCGTACGTGATCGAGCCTCGGCGGGTCGACCGGCGCGATCGCTCGCCTTCATGATCGACGCCTACGAGGACCGAGGAGGTCGCAGGGCGCAGCGGACCGTGCTGCGCCTGCACCCGCGCTGGCGCCGGTCAAGGTCGCCGTGCCTGCCCCTGGTCACCAAGGACGGGCATGCCGGAGAAGGCGCGCGAGATCTACGAGCGAGCTGCGCAGCTGATGTCCGACGAGTACGACACCGGCGGCTCGATCGGCAAGCGCTACCGCCGCCAGGACGAGATCGGCACGCCCTGGGGCGTCACCGTCGATCCACCAGACGATGGATGACGACACCGTCACCCTCCGGGACCGCGATTCGCTCAAGCAGGATCCGATCGCGATCGCGGGAGCTGGCGGAGCGAGCCTCACCCGAGCGCCCTGAAGGCGCCGTGGACCTCGCCCAAGCTCGGCGCCGCTGGCTAGACGTCCAGAACCCGCCGTCCGCGCCGGGAGGACGACTCCGCAGGCGATCAGCACCGCGCCCAACAGGCGGCTCGCCCAGCGCACGACCACGCCCGCGGCCCGGCCGTCCCCACACGGTCAGCCCGGTGAGCAGATGCACCGCGATCGCCATCGAGCCGGCGGCGAGGAGGGCAGCGCGCTGCCATGGTCCGCGCCGAGCGCCATCACCAGGCAGGGACAGCGGCGCGCTACTAGCGGGATCGCGACCGGGACCAGCGCGCGCGCCACCCGGCAAGCGAGGCTCGGGCTCCGTATCGCCGAAGAGGTCGGCGATGCCGCCCAGTGCGGCCACGGCGCCGGCGGCGATCCGGAACGAGGGCTCACCGACATCGAGCAAGTCGAGCAACGGGATCACCGAGCGCGGCGATCGGCGCGCGCGCCGACGCCGCCGATCAGCCCGCCGAGGGCGCTAGAGCCGAGGCGCTGGCGATCCCCTGCTGCTGGGGATCCCGAAGGCGGCCCTGGCGGGATTGACGCCGCCACCAGGGCGATCAACCAGAGCCACGCCGAGGGGCATCATCACCGGGTCCGAGCGGGCGCGCCGAGGTCGCCTCGACGATCGGGACAGTCCGCGGCATGCGCGGCTAGGGCGTGTTGCTGGTCGTCCATCCGGGTCTCGCCATCCCGGAACCAGGCTCCTCCACCAGGTCCGGTCGGGCGGCGCTGGCCGCGTCGGCGCGACCGGACTGGGCACTCACCGCCAGCCCGGCGATGGGTGGCGCGGTCCGCGATCGGGGCCCGGAGGTCAGCGAGGCGATGGTCCCCGTTCGCGACCTGCCACCACCCCGTCAACCCTCGCCGATCACCCGTAGCCACCGCCGTGAGGCACACCCCCGGGCCGCACCAGGCCCCAGGGGCCGGAAGCGCTCGCTGATCCAACGCGTCTGGCCGCCGAAGAGCTCGGCCTGCCGCGCGCGTAGCTCAGCTCGCTCCTCGTGCAGGAGGCGGCTGGGGCCGCCGCGAGACTCAACCGTGTCGGCCATGCGCAGGCGGCCCAGTGGTCGGCGACCGGAGGCCAGTGCCTCCGCGATCGTCGCGCGAGGTGGCCAGGCAGGCGCTCACGCGTCGGCCGCCTCGCCCCAGCCCTCGCCTGGGAAGGTCCGGTTGAGGCGAGCCAGGGCCCAGTAGGCGCCTCCCGCCGTGAAGTGCCAGAGTACTCGCCCGGTGCCCGCGCGTCGCGCGCGAGGCCGTTATCTCGCAAGCACCGCGCCCGGCAACTCCGGCTGGGCGGGAAGACACTGACCGACGCAGCAGGCGTCAGTCGTTGGCAGGTCTGGCCGGTCGCGTCGCGCCCGGATGGTCAGCCCGGCAGCGAGGAGCGCCGTCGGCGCTGGTGTCCGATCTCCGCGCAGCGAGCCGGGCGCTGGACTATCCCTCTCGCGAGAGATCAGCCTGTCGAGCGCCCATCCCAGCGCCCCGGTCGGCGGCGGGCTCAGCGCCGTCACCTGCAGACCGCGACGCGGCGGCCCGGTAGGAGGCCCATCGGCCGACGCCGGCGTGGCGGACCACGCTGTCGTTCGGTAGCCGCGGCGACCGAGTCCCGGCCGGCGTCGTGAAGGCGCACACCATCGAAACCATCATCCGGCCCGCTGGTTCCGGGCGAATCCAGTTCCACCGCGTTCCTGGGGCCGAGCGCGAAGCTCTCCCGCGTCGACCGACGGACGGCGCATCGGGCAGCGCCACTCGGCGAACCCGGCGGAGAGAGATCAGCACCAGCATGAGGCCCGCCCCGAAGCCAGCGAGAAGTGGGCCGCTCGCGTTTCAGTCGCAGCTCGGCTATGGCGGCCCGCAGCCGCCCGAGCCGCCGCGACCGGCATGCAAGCGAAGGCCCTCTGGAGGACCCTCGGCACGCGTGAGGCTGTGGACTCCCCGCCCGCCGGCACTGGCGAGCACCAGGGATCTGCATCAACAGCACCTCACCCCTGCTCGTTGGCGGCTCCCTCCCGCGCGAGGTGCGCCCAGGCCTCGCGCGTAGCGGTCGCGCCGCGTAGTGGCGCTCGAACGACTTGTGCGGCCCGCCGGACCGGTTGGTGATCGCGATCTATGGTGCCGCGCTTCGCTGCGCAGCTGACGGCGGCCGACCTCGTAAGGTTTTTCACGGCGCCAACCCTATCCGCCGGTTCCGGTGGGAAGCCGATCGTGTCCATGCTGCGCCGCGAGCTGTGGCGTTTTCGTCCTCGCCGCGGCCATAGTCGGTTGGAACTGCGGGAAACGCGTCGGCCCGGTGGTGGGCTCACTGCAGCAGGAGTTGACGCTGGGCTTAGGGAGGTTGGCCCTGCTTTCCGGCGCCTTCTTTCTTCACCCGGCTCCGCGGTCGGGAGCCTGGTGGGGCCGCGGTGGCTCACTTGAATCCGCGTCATGGTCGGGATCTGGGCCTGCTGCGTGCTCTCGATCGTGGGAACCTGCTCTTCGCCGTCGGCGACGGCGTCGGCGTCCCTCGCGATCGGTCGCGTTCGCCGGTGTCAGTTCGGCCCCTGGCCTTGTCTTCGTGCCGGCCTACGCCCGCTGCGGTCGGCGGGGTGAGGTTGGTCGGCCTGTTCGGCGCCGAGGCCACCCTGGGCGTGGCGGCCACGCGCTGTTGCTGGGCAGCGTCCTCCGGGAGCGGACGTCAGCTGGCGGAGTTGCGTTCCTGATCACACGGCCCGCCCTTTTAATGAACGGGTGAAGTCCCCGCACCACCTCGGAGGGCGGAGGACTGGCCCGGGAGGCTCTTACCAATCAGGCCTGGTGGCGGGTGCGGCTGCTCGGGCTTACCACCCTCACAATCCCGCTGGTCGTCGGCGCCTGGCTGATTCATTTCCTGATCACCGGCTACGGGATGTCGGCCAGCGCAGCGAGGGCACTCGCCTTCGGGCTGTTCAGGATCTCGGCGGTGATGCGGGAGGTCGCGGGCCGGATGACCTCCGGGGACAGTCCCTCGATGCTGGTCATCGTGGGTCTCGCCCTCGGGGCGGGCGGAGCTCTTCCTCACCTCGGTGTTGGGGATTCCACGCTCACCGCGGTCATTTCCTCGTCTGATGGCGGTCGGCGCTCGCTGCCGTACCGCTCTACCACGACGAGGCCGAGCGGGTCCTCCGGACCGGCCGGTGGCAACCTCGGTCACGATGCAGGTCAGGACCGGGATCTTCCCGATCCCCGTGATCCCGACACGGTCGGCGCGGCCACCGCCAGCGGCGGCGCGCCGGATCTCGCCTTCGCCGGGCTGGCGGCCTTCACCGTGCTGACGCTCATTGCTGAACGCCCGGCCCCCGTGCCGCCGCGAAGCGGCGACGCCTGAGGTCAGCTCGACCAGCGCTTTGACCTGGCCCGATCCGCTCTGGCCGATCCAGGGCGAAGTCCATCGCCGCCCTGGACGACCTAATCTTCGGGACCTTGCGATGAGGTCACCAGTCGGCAACGACTGCATGTCGCCCCCACCAGCTGTGCTGGGCGATCATCTCGACAACTGAGAGCTTCGGGAAGTGGGCGCTACGCCACTCCGCCTCCTCGCTCATCGGCTGGACGATGGCGGCGCGACCTCGTCGCGGAGGCGGTCGAGCCGCACCGCGTCGGGGTCGTCGGCGTTCCGGAACATGATCCGCCGACGCCGCGACGCTCCTGGACAAAGCCGAAGAAGGCCTCGTGCCGGCCGCATCCGGCCACTCGCCGGGCTCGGCGCTGGCCGCCCGCCCGCGGTCGTTCGACCAGCTCGTCTGGACGTGCACGTCTCGAGCATCGCCACGTACAGCTCGCGCAACTTCGAGGAGAAGTGCTCATAGAGGAGGGCCTTACGGAGACGCCGGCGCGTTCGGCGACCGAGTCGAGCGAGGTCTCGTGGTAGCCGCGCTCGGCGAAGAGCATAGCGCGCAACGTCGAGAATCACCTCTGGCGGCGATCCGCCGCGCTCATGCGCGCACGGGCGGGGGCTTTGTCGTGTGACGGAACTCACGCTACTAACTGACTGGTCAGTCAGTTGCATACGCGTAGATGCGGCGGTGTTCGTGGCCGCCGAATGTCGATGGAAACGAGAGGAGTAGCCATGTCGGTCGCGCAGCTGAACATCGCCGCCAGATCACCTACGACTGACCTCTACCGCCGCTGGGAGACGCTGGAGAAGGCGACCACGAGCTCGACTTCACCCCGGACAAGATCGGCTGGGAGGCCCTCTCAGAGATCAGCGGAAGTCCGCCATGTGGGTCTACTCGATGTTCTTCTACGGCGAGGATGCGGTCGCGACGAAGCCTCTCCTACATCCGAAAGAGGCCGCCCCGAAGAGGAGCAAGTACTTCCTCGCCACCCAGCAGGTGGACGAGGCCCGCCACCTGCGTCTTCTTCTATCGCCTTTCAAGGAGGCCATCGGCGTCGAGGGCGGCATCGCCACCGGCCTCAGGCCGCCTGCCGGGCGGCGCTGGGCGCAGGGGCTACCGGAATGTCTTCGGGCGGCTGAACAGATGGTCGAGGCTCCCACACCGACCGCTCCCTGCCAAGTTCGCTACAGGCGATCACGCTCTACATGAGCGATCGAGAGCGACGATGGCTCAGCCGACGCAGCACTTCATCAGGGGACTTCTTCGTCAAGGCGGGCGCGATGCCAGGCTTCAGCGCGGGAATGGAGAAGGAGGTCTCGAGGGATGAGTAACGCCACATCGGCTTCGGGGTCAAAGGTCTCCTCCGAGCTATTCGCCGAATCGGACAGTGCAAGGCCGCCGCCGACGAGCTCCTCAGGGAGGAGTCCTGCCGTACGTCACCGGGATCTTCGTGCCGCCCGGCGGACGAGCGCTACGCCACCAGGGTACGGCTTCACCATCGCCAGAGCTCTACGCCTGGGGCATGCGCTCGGTCGAGCAGAAGTGGCGGGCGACCGGCTACCCCGCTCAGCGAGCACCCGCCCGGCATCTGCCCGCTTCGGCCACCGGGATGCCGCCTGGCGCAGGAGCCGGGCCGACGCGGCGGCTCCACGCTCCGTGCCGGCGTGCGTCAGGCCCAACAGGCCCCCTGGGGCAGACCCCGAGGTCGAGGATCCTGCTGGGCATCATCGCCCGCTCCGCCCGCACCGACGCCCGGTCTGACCGGCCGGTGACGATCCAGTGGCGCTTCGAGGACGCCGGGCCCCGGCGTCGCGGATCGACAACAGCTCCGACCCGAAAGCTCCGGGAAGGATTCTCGCGCCCGATCCGGACGTCACCCTGCGGACCACCTGGGCGGACTGGGTCGACGCATCTCTGATCCGCGGCCCGGACGCCCCGGCAGGCGATGCTGCGCCGCAAAGCTCAAGCCACGCGGCAACGCATCCGCCAGCTCAGCCCGGATGCCGAAGATCTTCCCGCCGCGCCCGGCGCCCGTCGGAGTAGTCTAGCCGCCCGAGCTCCGCCGGCGGAGCCTTCTTCGGGCGCGGGATACTCCGCCGCCGATCCCGCCTGAAGTTAGGGACGCCGCGGAAGAGCACCTTGAGCAGAGCCTGCCACCGATTCCGGCACCTGCGGGGCGTCGATCGTCTGACCAGCTGGTCCGGGTCGATCCCGTGCTCGCGCGGATCCTCCTGGATCTCCTCCGCTTGCCAGTGCCACCGCCAGGTCGACCGTCTGGGACGGAACCGGGCTCGGTCAGCCGGGCTCGCCCATCGAGACACTCTGCGAGTCGGGGATCGCCTGATGCCGTCCACCGCGGCGTCGAACTCCAGCGTCCACCGGCTCCGGGCATCACCCGCTCGTCCTTGCCCCATGAGTAAAGCCCTGGGGGCACTGTACCGTCTGCCCAGCCGAACGTCCCGGTGCTCGCTGTGGGGTAATGCGGGACGTTCGGTGAGTCGACGCCGGATCGTCCTCGGGGTCCGGGAGGCTGAGCCGAGTTCGACCCCGACCAGGTTCGCCGGCCGGCCCGGCAGGTACATCGAAGGCAGTGGCCGGGGCGACCTGCTTGCCCTCGGCATTAGTCAGCTCCGCCGCGGCGACGATCAGGTGCGGCCCCGGTGCAGGATCGCGGCCGGGCGCGTCATCTCCTGCCATCAGGAAAGAGCCGGTCGCAGGTAGTTAGACCTTGAAGTCCGGGTGAGCGTCGGCGACGCGGTGTCAGCCGGACGCCGTGCTGGGCGCGCCGCCGCGGTCCGTCGCGCCTCTCGGCCAGCATCACGGTGAAGCCACCCCTGCACCGTCGCCCGCCAGGTCGAAGGCCACTTGCTGCGGGGCAGGACCGTCACCGGTCGCCCCCCTCGCCCATCTCGTCAGGCGCAGCCTCCTGTGGTGGTAGATCGGCACGCGGACGCTCGCCGGCGATCAGCGTCACCGGAATCATCTCAGGCCGCTGCGCCAGCTCGGCACACTCCTGCGGCGGCTCGCCTCGAGCCCTCGACGACCGCCGCAGCGGATCGTTTGGGTCGCTCCCGGGCGGCTCCTGCTTCGATCGGCGGCCGGTCCTCCGGTCAGGTCAGACGGTGGATCCACCGGCGGAAGACACGGTGCGCAAGCAGGGTCGTACCGTTGCGAGGATCAGCTGGTCAGCGTCCTCGTCGAACAGGAAGGCCTCCGAGATTCCCAGCGAGCGGCCCCGGTGGATCAGCATGGCCCGGAGCCGATGACCGCAGAGCCGGACTTCGTTTCGACCGGGGCGCAGGAACGATCATCAGAGCTCGGCCGTGGTCATTCCCTGCCCCGGGCCAACGTCGAATGGATGACCGAGCCGAGCGCGGCATCGCCGATCACCGCCAGCACGCCTCCGGAGATCAGCCCGAGAGGAGTTCGCGGACCACGGGGACGCCGGCATCGAGAAGGTGGAGTGGCGCGCGAGCCCTCGGTCATCCCGGCTCGGTCGATACCCCATCGCGCAGTGGGGGATCAGGCCACGGCAGGCGGCACCGCATCCGCTACTCGCCGGGCAGCCGCCGGAACGAGCGGTCCGGGTAGCCGCCCTTGGCCGGCTCCTGCCCAGATCGCGCAGACCGCTAGACCCGCGAGGATGTCGTCTCGCTGCCTGGGTTCCCGCGTCGATCACGCCGGCGTGGTCCCGGTCGGGATCGAGGGACCTGCGGGGCGATCCCGTCCGCCATCGCCAAGAGCAGCGCCACCACCGCGTTGATGTCGGTTCGGGGCGAGATCACGCCCTCGGCCTGCTTGGCGCTGGGGATCTCGGCGACGTGGTCGCGGGTCCGGTTGAAGAGCTCCCCCACTCGCGCTGGATCTCAGGGTTGCGGCGCCCGGCCGTGAACAGGTCGAAGAGCAGCGCCGCCAAGCCGGGCTCGTTCTGGATCAGTCCTCGAGGTCGGCGACCAGGATCCCTCGAAAGGATCTCGTCCACGGACTGCGCCTTGCCGAGGGCTCGTCGAGGCGGAGCGATGCGGTGCTCGGTGTCGCGGCGGACGACCTCGACCGACGAAGCGCATCCTTGTTTCCAAGTAGTAGTGGAGCAGTCCCCGGCTGACTCCGGCTCTCGCGCGGGCCACATGCTCGAAGGTCGAGCCGGCGATGCCAGCGGGCGACGGCTCAGGCGCATCGCCTCAGCGATCCGCTGCGCCTTCTCCCCGCTCAGTTCCCTCGTGTCTTCGTCGCCTCCACGCCCACCACTCTAAGAGGTTGGCTGGCTGGACAGCCTGCTGATCGCTGGCGCCCTAGCGGATTTCACCGGCGGATTGTGGCCGGGGATCGACCGCCGGATCGAGGTCGCGGATCGCTTCCACTGCGCCAGCAGCTCGGTCGCGCTCGGGCCGAGTCGTCGGGCAGGTCCATCCGATCGAAGTACTCGGGCGAGGCCCGACACAGTCGAGGCGATCACGACGAGGCGTCGTCGGTGTCGACGAGCAGTGAGATCAGCCCCTCGCTGTGCCCGGGGTGCGGATCCAGCGCAGCCCGAGGCTCGATCTCGCCCTCTTCCCCCTCGAGAAGCTCAGGTTGGCCATCTCGAGCACGCCGGCGACGAGCTGGGCGTATGGCGCCTCGGTCTCGGTTTGTGGACGTAGGTCCGTCGCATCGGCCATCCGCAGGCCCTCGGCGGTGGTCGAAATGGAGGTGGGTGAGGATCACGTCCTTGACGTCGTTCCGGGTCGACGCCGAGCTCCTCCGGGGCCCCGATCGCCGGCGCCCCCTGCACTGATCAGGCCGGGGTCGACGAGTGTAGTCGCGCTCGCCCCGGACCAGGAGGGTGTTCGGGAAGGCGACCATCGCGGTCCGCCCTCCCTGCTGGAGCGACTCGTAGCGCTCGAAGCCCTCGGCCGAGCTGTCGATCGTCGCCGCCTCCGCCTCGCCGTTGGACACGGCGAAGACGTAGCTGAGGCCGGCACCAGGATGTGGACGCTCGCCATCGGCGTCCGCCGAGGGTAATGATCGGAGTTGGCTATCTCTCTCTGTACCAACTACAGAAATTGGACCTACTCATGAGCCTTCTTCTGATTCCACTCGACGAAGCGATCGTCTTCCCCTCCGTCACGGCGACCCTGCCGATCGACATCCGGTGATGAGGATCGCGTCTTCCTGCTGCCCCGCCAGAACGGCGAGTTCGGCCGCATCGGCGTCGTCGCCGAGGTGATCGAGCGCGGCCAGCTGCCGGGCGGCGGGCACGGTCGCAACCGTGCGTCGGCCTGCATCGCGGGCTGGCCGGGCGCCGCTGAGCCCGTCGAGCGACGACGAGCTGCGCGATCGAGGTCCAGGAGATCCACGACGGCAATCCCGAGGACGAGCGCACCCACGAGCTGCGTGCGCGAGTACCGCGCCGTCGTCGAGGAGATCCTCGAGCTGCGCGGCGACGACGAGCGCATCGCCGCCTTCCTGCGCTCGGTCGAGGAGCCGGGCGCGCTGGCCGACACCGCCGGGCTACAGCCCCGACCTCACCCGTGAGCAGAAGCTGCAGCTGCTCGAGAGCGCTCGACGTCAAGGCCCGCCTCGAGCTGGCGGTCGAGCTGCAGCGCGAGCGCCTGGCCGAGCTTCAGGTCGCGCCGCAAGATCCGCGACGACGTCGAGTCCGGCGCCCAGAAGCAGCAGCGCGAGTACTTCCTGCGCAAGCAGATGGAGTCGATCCGCAAGGAGCTGGGCGAGGACGAGGGCGACCTGATCGGCGAGTACGAGAAGCAAGATCGCCGAGGCCGAGATGCCCGAGGCGGTCGCCGAGCAGGCCGAGCGCGAGCTGCGCCGGCTCGAGCGCCAGGGCGAGCAGTCGCCCGAGTCATCGATGATCCGCAGCTACCTCGACTGGCTGCTCGCCGTGCCGTGGTCGAAGCGCTCCGAGGAGCGGCTCGACCCAGCGCACACCCGCGAGGTGCTCGACGCGGACCACGCCGGCCTCGATGACGTCAAGCGGCGCATCACCGAGTTCATCGCCGGTGCGCAAGCTGCGCCAGGAGCGCGGCGTCGAGGAGGACGAGCCGCGCCAACGGCGCGATCCTCACCCTGGTCGGCCCGCCCGGAACCGGCAAGACCTCGATCGGCGAGTCGGTCGCCCGCTGCCCTGGGGCGCGAGTTCGTGCGCCTGTCAGCTCGGCGGGATCCACGACGAGGCCGAGATCCGCGGCCACCGGCGCACCTACATCGGCGCACTGCCGGGACGGATCGTCCGCGCCCTGCGCGACGCCGAGACGATGAACCCGGTGATCCTGCTGGACGAGGTCGACAAGGTCGGCGCCGACTGGCGCGGCGATCCCTCCGCCGCCCTGCTCGAGGTGCTCGACCCGGCGCAGAACCACTCATTCCGCGATCACTACCTCGACGTCGAGGTCGACCTCTCCGAGGTCGTCTTCCTCGCCACCGCGAACATGGTCGACACGATCCCGGCGCCGCTGCTCGACCGGATGGAGGTCGATCGCGCTTCGACGGCTACACGACCGACGAGAAGCTGGCGATCGCCCGCGGCTACCTGCTGGCCGCGGCAGCTGAAGCGCAACGGGCTCGCGCGCCGACGAGGTCGAGGCCTCCGACGCGATCCTGCGCGCAGGTGATCACCGAGTACACCCGCGAGGCCGGCGTGCGCCAGCTCGAGCGCGAGCTGGGCAAGTTGCTGCGCCGCGAGGCGACGTCGGATCGCCTCTGGCGAGGCCGAGGCGCCGATCTGCCATCGACACCGATGAGGTGCGTCGACGCCCTCGGCCGCCAGCGCGTTCTTCCAGGAGTCGGTGGAGCGCACGGCGATCCCCGGCGTGGCTCACCGGACTGGCGGTGACCGGAACCGGCGGCGACGTCCTCTTCATCGAGGCGACCGCGATGGAGGGCGACAAGGGCCTGGTGCTGACCGGCCAGCTGGGCGACGTGATGAAGGAGTCGGCGCGGATCGCGCTCTCCTACGTGCAGCTCCCACGCCGACGAGCTCGGCATCGACAGCGGCGGCTTCGAGCGCGAGTTCCACGTGCACGTCCCGGCCGGGAGCGATCCCCAAGGACGGCCCGAGCGCCGGCACCGCGATGACGACGGCGCTCGCGTCGCTGCTCAGCGGGCGGCCGGTGAAGCACACCGTCGGGATGACCGGTGAGGTCACCCTGCAGGGCCGGGTGCTGCCGATCGGCGGCCTCGAAGCAGAAGGTCCTGGCGGCCCACGCCGCCGGGCTGACCGAGGTGATCCTGCCGGAGCGCAACCGCGGCGACCTCGACGACGTCCCCGAGGAGGTGCGCGAGCAGATGACCTTCCACCCGGTGATGAGCATCGGCGAGGTCCTCGAGCCTGCGCTCTGGAGCCGGCCGGGCAGGGAGCGGATGTCGCCGCGGTGTCGTAGCTGCTCGCCGGTCCCCTCCGAGCTCCGCTCCGTGGCGGAGCTGCTGGAGCGCCGCTGGACGCTGGGCACGATCTATGCCTGCGCCAGCGGCGCCGCGCTTCAACGAGTTCCGCCAGTCGCTGCCCGGGGTCTCGCCGACGACGCTCTCGGAACGGCTGGAGCAGCTCGAGGCCGCGGGGATCGTCGAGCGGCAGCTCATCCCGGGCCGCCCTCCGCACGCCGAGTACCGGCTGACGGCCGAAGGGCAAGCGGCTGGCCACCGCCGTGTCCGGCCTGCTGCCTGCAGGGTCGCTGCGAAACGAAGAGGGCGCCCGAAGGCGCCCTCGATCAAACCGGTGACTGGCGCCGTCAGGCGCCGGAACCGTCTCGGTGTCAGAGCGCCGGGGTGGTGGTCGAGGTGTACTCGAACTCCTCCTCCGCGCCGAACAGCTTGTCCAGCACCATCTTGCGCGCGTCCTCGCTCAGAATGAGAACAAGAGCCGCGCCGAGGATTGCCACGAGCAGGGCCTTTCCGAGCCCGAACCGGCGACCTGTCCTCTTGCCGCGCAGCTGCTGTGAAAGCATCCCTCAGAGACTCGGCCGCCTGGCGCAGATCGCGGTGAACCTTCTTGTCGTCCATCAGGGCCTTCGCCGGGCCCTTTCCGTTCGACATCCGCGCGTACGCGCCCTTGGCCGCTTCGAACGCGATGCGGATGTTCTCGCGAAGCTCCGTCATCCTCGATCAGCCGCCGCACGTAGGGGTTGGACGCGACGGACCTTGCGGCGTCTCCGGCCTTCGCGCTTCTGCTTTGTGCCCCCATGGGTCTCCTCAGCTCGTTTTCCAGGGTGCAGATGCAGACTACCCGCTCGGAGCTTTTCCAGCCGACTTCGACGCCGACCTGCGGCCTCTTCCCGTCGGGCTCGAGCGCGGTTTTCAACGCATCGCCTATGTCGTCGGCGTAGATGAACTCGAGCCCTCGCCGCTCCTCCTCGGAGATCTCCTCGACGTCGCCCTCGTTGCGGTCCGGCACGATCACCTGCTTGATCCCGGCCCGCTGGGCGGCCAGTGACTTCTCCTTCAGGCCCGCCGATCGGCAGGACCTGGCCGGTCGAGCGTGATCTCGCCGGTCATCGCGACGTCATTGCGGACCGGTCGGTTCGCAGATCAGCGAGGCGAGCGCGGTCGCCATCGCGACGCCGGCCGAGGGGCCGTCCTTCGGCACCGCGCCGGCCGGGACGTGGACGTGGAGGTCGTGCTCGGCGAGACCAGTCGTCAGGCGAGCTCGGGGTTGATCGTCGCTGGCAGTGGGCGCGAACGCAGGAGAGCGCCGCCTGCGCCGACTCCTTCATCACGTCGCCGAGCTGGCCGGTGATCGTCAGCTTGCCCGAGCCGGGAACCGCCGTCGCCTCGACGAAGAGGACCTCGCCGCCCACCGGCGTCCAGGCGAGGCCCGTCGCCACGCCCGGGTCCTTGGTCCGGCGGCGCTGCTCGGAGAAGAAGCGGCGCTTGCCGAGCAGCTCGCGAGCCCGCTTGGCCGAGATCTGCACCTTGCCCTCGGCCTTGCCCTCGGCGACCTGGCGGGCGACCTTGCGGCAGATCGTGCCGATCTGGCGCTCCAGGTTGCGGACGCCGGCCTCGCGCGTGTACTCCTCGATGATCGCGGACAGCGCCGGGTCGGCGAACTCGATCTGCGAGGCGCTTCAGCCCGTTGGCCGCCGAGCTGGCGCGGGACCAGGTAGCGCTTGGCGATGTGCAGCTTCTCCTCGACCGTGTAGCCGGCGAGATTGATCACCTCCATCCGGTCCTGGAGCGGGCAGCGGGATCGTGTCGAGGATGTTCGCCGTGGCGATGAAGAGGACCTCGGAGAGGTCGAACTGGCAGGTCGAGGTAGTGGTCCCGGAAGGGTCGAGTTCTGGGCCGGGTCGAGCACCTCGAGCATCGCGCTGGATGGGTCGCCGCGAGTAGTCGGCGCCCATCTTGTCGATCTCGTCGATCATGAAGACGGGGTTGCTGGTGCCGGCGTCGCGCAGGGCGCGGATGATCGTCCCGGGCAGCGCCCCGATGTAGGTGCGGCGGTGACCGCGGATCTCGGCCTCGTCGCGGACGCCGCCGACCGAGATCCGCTCGAACTCGCGGCCGAGCGCGCGGGCGATCGAGCGGCCGAGGCTCGTCTTCCCGACCCCGGGCGGTCCGACGAAGCAGAGGATCGGGCCCGGCGATTCAGGGTTCAGCTTGCGCACGGCCGAGGTACTCGAGGATCCGGTCCTTGACCTCCTCGAGGTCGTAGTGGTCCTCGTCGAGGACCTCGCGCGCGTGGGCGATGTCGAGGTTGTCCTCGGTCTCCTTGGACCAGGGCAGATCGACCAGCCACTCGAGGTAGGTCCGGATCACCCCGTACTCGGCCGCGACGCGGCGGCAGCTTCTCCAGCCGCGAGAGCTCGCGCTCGGCGGCCTTCTGCGCGTCCTCGGGCAGGCCCGGCCGCCTCGATCCGCTCGCGAAGCTCGTTGATCTCGGCCTGCTGCTCGTCCTCTTCCCCGAGCTCCTCCTGGATCGCCTTCAGCTGCTGGCGCAGGAAGATACTCGCGCTGGCCCTTGTCGATCTCGGACTCGACCTGTGACTGGATCTTGGAGCCGAGCTGCACCACCTCGAGCTCGCGGGTGAGGATCTGGGAGAGGCGGCGCAGCCGCGCGGTGACGTCGACGGTCCTCGAGCAGCTCCTGCTTCTCCTCGGTCGAGATGCGCAGGGCGCCGGAGATCAGGTGGGAGAGAGCGGCAGGGCTCGTCGAGGTTGGCGACCGCCAGCTGCAGCTCCTCGGGCAGATACGGGATCTGCCTCGATGATCTGCGGTGAAGGTGCTCTGGACGTTGCGGGTGAGCGCCTCCAGCTCGGTCGACGGCTCGAGCACGTCCGGCATCGCCTCGATCCGCGCCACCAGGTAGGGCTCCTCGCTCACGTAGTCGCCGATGCCGGATCCGCTCGGCGCCCTGGACGCAGGATGCGAAGCGTGCCGTCGGGCACCTTCATCATCCGGGCGACGGTCGCCGACGACGCCGACGCCGTAGAGGTCGTCGGGGCCGGGCGCGTCGTTCTCGGGATCCCGCGAGGCGACCATCGCGAGCATCCGGTTGCCGGAGAGGACGTCGTTGACGAGGTTGATCGAGCGCTCCTGGCCGACCGCGAGCGGCGTCAGGGTGTCGGGATAGGTGACCGTCTCCCTCAGCGGGAGAATCGGCAGGGCGTCCGGGAGCGGCTCTGTCCGCCCGGCCGCCTCCTCGACGTCGGGATCTCCACGACCTCCAGCTGGGGGTCTCGACATCGGCCATCGTCAGTGCCCTTCCCGCCGGGCGGGTCCGCTACTCGGCGGGCCGGTCGATCGGGACCTGGCGAGCCGCCGCGCGGCAAGCGCGTCGGCAGCGCCACCTGAGGATTCCGTCCTCGTAGGTGGCCTGCGCCCGCTCCGCGTCGACATCGACGGAGAGCTCGACGACGCGCCGGAAGGGGCCGGAGGAAGCTCGACCTGCTGGTACGTCCGGCCCTCGGTCTCGCGGACCGGGCGCTCCCCGCTGATCACGAGAGTCCGGCCCGTGACCTCGAGGTTGACCGCGTCCAGCTCGATCCCCGGCAGCTCGACCTTGACGATCGCCTTCTCCGGGGCGTCCTCGCCGCAGTAGTAGACGTCGACCCTGGGGACGAACGCTGCGATCGGGCGGCGCTGGCGGTAGCCGGCCTGGTCCCAGAAGTCACCGAGCAGCTCGTCCATCTCCCGGCGCATCCGGGCGAAGTCCGCGAATGGATCGCGCTGGCTGGTCATTCCGGACACAGGGTACCTAGGGACGGCTTCGCCACTAAACGGGTCGCGCTTTCGCGCGCCCTCCATAAGCGCCTGCCTTCGGCTGCGGCGCGCCCTCACACTTCGTACACCGCGCCCTCGCGGCGATCTCCACCGGCCCGCCGAAGCCGCGCTCCGCCTCCTCCAGCGCCCACTCGTCCCCGAGCTCGTCGGAGATGTGGGTGATCACCACCCGCTTGGCGCCGGCGGCCTTGGCGTGGCTGCCCGGCCTCCTCGGGAGTGAGGTGTCCCGCGGTTGCCGGTGCGCTCCGGCCGCGGCAGCGTCCCCTCGATGAACAGCAGGTCGGCGTCCTTGGCGGCCGCGACGATCTCTTCTCCGGGACGGGTGTCCGCGCTGTAGACGAGATCGCCGCTGCCGTCGGAGCTGATCCGGACGGCGAACGTCTCGACGAAGTGGGGCACCGGGTGGAAGGTCGCGCGGATGTCGCCGATCTCGACGGTGTCGCCCGCTCGTACTCCTCGATCCGGAATGCGCTCTCGATCAGATCGTCATTGCCCCACGCGCCCACCACCTGCCGGAAGGTCTCCGTCGCGCCGGGCGGAGCGACGAGACGCGGATGGGCCGGCTCATCGGTGCCGTCCCGAGGTGTGGACGGCAACGGGCTGCTGCCGGGGCGCGTAGATCAGCGCGTACGAGTAGGGGACGAGATCGAGGAAGTGATCGGCGTGGAGGTGGGAGATGATCACCCGTCCAGATCGGTGTAGTCGATCCGCTCCCGGAGCTTGCCGAACACGCCGTTGCCGCAGTCGAGCAGGACCTTCGTCTCGTCGGTCTCGATCAGATAGCCGCTGCACGCCCCTCCGGCGTCTTGCCAGGAGGGCGACTTGCCGGAGGACGGTGATTCTCAAGGCGAGGGTCCCATAGCCCCGCCGGGACTGTAACCGGGTTTGGCCTACGCAGCCTGCACTGCGACGTGCGCTACGGGGAGCTCTGCTCTATCCCGCATGAGCAGCGCCGGCTGGCGCGGCGGCACAGGCCCGTCGGGCGTATCCGGCCGGAAAGGTGGGGCAAGGGGAGTCGAGGCCGAGGGCGCAGAGGCTGCGGCGCCGGAAGAAGCAGTCCTCGCAGCTCACCGCAGCATTGCGTGCTCGACCATCGGCCAAGGCGCTCCCCATCCTCTCTCGTCTGGTTCTCCCCGGGGCCCTGGGACCCCGCTCTCCGATCTCGGCCCCGGCTTCAGCCTTCCGGCGACCGCGGCCATCATGGCACCTGCACTCACGCCCGTCAGGCGCGTTTCCGCAAATGGCGCTCTTCTTTTTCACCACTTGGTCACGAGTTTCGCTAGCACCGAAAACCCCGGCCTCTGAAGGCCTCTCGCTAAGATCAGCGCCGATGGCACACGAGCGGACAGCCCAGCTCTCGGCCTCGCCGCCGATGTTCGAGAGCCGGTTCCTCGACTTCTTCTCCCGCGTCCATCCGGCGATCCCGGCGGTCATCTTCGTACCGGTCGTGGTCGGCGGCGTCTGGCTCGGGATCGACCGCGGCCTCTCGGTCGGGACCGCGGTCCTGCTTCTTCATCATCGGCGTCGCCATCTGGACGCTGACCGAGTACTGGCTCCACCGTCTGCTCTTCCACTGGGAGCCGAAGTTCCGCGGCGGCGACCGCATTCACTTCATCATCCACGGCGTCCACCACGACCATCCGAACGACGCGATGCGGCTGGTCATGCCGCCCGCCGTCAGCGTCCCCCTCGCGGCCCTCTTCCTCCGGTCTCTACGTGCTCGTCTTCAGGACGCCCCACGCCTTCCCGCCTTCGCCGGGTTCATCCTCAGGTACCTGAGCTACGACTACATGCACTACCACCTGCACCATCACGTGCCGAGGACCAACTTCGGGAAGAGGCTGCGCACCACCACATGCGCCACCACTTCCGGGACCACCGCTACGGCTTCGGGGTTTCCTCGCCGCTCTGGGACGCGATCATGGGAACGCTGCCCGCGAAGCCGGAAGGCCGGGCTCAGGCGAGACCGGCGAACCGGGATCCTCCGGCTAAGATCACCCGGCTGGGCGGGTCCGCGCCCTCGAGGACCGCGATCACGTTGTCGGCCGCCGCGCCGTGCCATCCCGTCGCGGGCGGGCGACCGTGGCCGAGCCGATGTGCGGAAGCAGGACGCAGCGCGGCGCGTTGAGCAATGCCTGCCGGGACGTGCGGCTCGCCGTCGTAGACGTCCAGCCGGCCGCGCCGAGCGTCCCGCTCTCGAGCGCCGCTGCGACGGCCTCGGTATCGACGAGTGGACCCCGCGAGGTGTTGACCAGCACGCCGTCCGGAACCGATCAGCTCGAGCTCGCGTGCTCCGATCAGCCCGCGGGTTTCCGGGATGGCTGGGGCGTGCAGGCTGACCACGTCGGAGGCTCTCGAGCAGCTCGTCGAGCTCGAGCAGGCGGGCGCCGAGCTCGCTCTCCGCCTCCGGCTTGGGAGATGGCCCGCGTAGGCGATCTTCGCTCCCAGACCGTGGGCCAGGCGCGCGTAGCGGTGGCCGATCCTCCCCAGGCCGACGACGCCGACGGTGGAGCCCGCGATCTCGATGCCGCGGTAGGCAGCCGGCGATCCCAGCCGCGCCAGACGCCGGCGCGCAGGTCCCCGCTCGGCGTCGCTCATCCGGCGGGCGGCGGCGAGGGTGAGTGCGAGGGCCAGCTCCGCGGTCGCCTCGGTGAGCACGTCGGGCGTGTTGGTGACTGCCACCCCCGCTGCCGGCAGGCATCGAGGTCGACGTTGTCGTAGCCCACCGCGAAGTTGGCGACCACCCGCAGGCCGTCGCCGCAGGCGTCGAGCAGCTCCGGGATCGACAGGCGACGCTCGGGTCGGCGACGAAGGCGCTTCGCGCCGGGGGCGATGGCGAGGATGTCCTCCCAGAGTCGCCTCGAGACCTCCCTCCCTGACCTCAGTATCGCTCCCGCAGTGGCGTCGAGCCCTGCCGGCAGCAGGACGCGAGCGATGACAACCAGGAGACGATCGCTATTCACCATCCAGTCAAACTAACCGTTACGGTGATGTAACCGTGACTCCGATAGAGAGGACTTGACAAGGATGCCAGGGTTTCCAGCACAGTCGATCAGGCCAGGACGCTGCTCGAGCGCCGGCTGCGCGAGCTCAACGACGAGCGCAAACAGGTGGAGTCCGCCCTCGCGGGCCTCGGCCGCAGTCCCGTCGCGGCCCGGGAAGGCCGCGCGCAGAGGGCGACCGCCACCCGCCGGCGGCGCGGCTCGACCAGAGCCGACCAGGCGGTCGGATCATCAAGCAGAACCCCGGGATCACGGTCTCCGAGCTGCGGCCGCAAGATGAAGCTCAACCACCCGAACTACCTGTACCGGGTGCTGCCCGACCTCCAGAAGGAGGGGCGCATCAAGCGCAAGGGCCAGGGCTACCACCCCGGCGGGTAGAGGCTCCGCGAGCTAAATCAATCCGAGGCGCTTGACCGCGTCGCGCTCGTCCTTGAGCTCGGCGACGGTCGCATCGATCCGCTCGCGCGAGAAGTCGGTGACCTCGAGCCCCTCGACCAGCTTCCACTCGCCGCCCGAGCACTCACAGGGCGCGCCGAGATCAGGCCCTCGTCGACACCGTAGGAGCCGTCGGATGGGACGCCCATCGAGACCCAGTCGCTCGTCGGGCGTGCCGAGCACCCAGTCGTGGACATGGTCGATCGCGGCGTTCGCGGCCGAGCGCCGCGCTGGAGGCTCCGCGGGCCTCGATGATCGCGGCGCCGCGCTTGCCGACGCGTCGGGATGAACTCCTCGGCGATCCAGACCTCGTCGTCGACCTGAGTCCAGGCGCGGGCTGCCGTCGACCTGCGCGTTGACCAGGTCCGGGTACTGGGTCGGTCGAGTGGTTGCCCCAGACCGTCATCTCGCTTGATGTCGGTGACCGGCCGCTCCGAGCTTGTTGGCGAGCTGGGCGATCGCCCGGTTGTGATCGAGCGCGCATCATCGCCGTGAAGCGCTCGTGCGGGACGTCGGGCGCGTGCGACATCGCGATCAGGCAGTTGGTGTTGGCGGGGTTGCCGACCACCAGCACCTTGACGTCGTCGGCAGCGCGCTCGTTGAGCGCCTCGCCCTGCGGCCTGAAGATCCCGCCGTTCGCCTCGAGCAGGTCCGCGCGCTCCATGCCCTTGGACCGCGGGCCGGGCGCCGACCAGCAGCGCGATGTTGGCACCGTCGAACGCCTGCTTGGGATCGTCGGAGATGTCGATACCGCGGAGCAGCGGGAAGGCGCAGTCGCTCGAGCTCCATCGCGGTGCCCTCGGCCGCCTTGACCGCGTCGGGGATCTCGAGCAGTCGCAGGCTCGACCTCGGTGTCCGAGCCGAGCATCTCGCCCGCTGGCGATGCGGAAGAGGAGCGCGTAGCCGATCTGGCCGGCGGCGCCGGTGACGGTGACGTTGACGGGGCTGCTCACGCTTTTCTCCTTAAGTCCGGGGGCGATTCGGCGCGCGCGGGCGCATTACTCGTCGTATGGCCGATGAAAGCGCCCCGCACACGTCAGGAGTGATCGCGGAATTGACTGAGCGCCAGTACGGGGTCCTATCGGCGGCGCAACTCTATGCCCTCGGCTTCAGCGAGGACTGGGTGACGGGGCGCGTCGCAGCGGGATGGCTGCATCGCCTTCATCGTGGCGTTTACGCCGTCGGACACCGAAGGCTGGCCAGGAGGGGCAGTGGATGGGGGCGGTTCTGGCGTGCGGCCATGGCGCGGTGCTGAGCCACCGTTCCGCCGCGGCGCTCTGGTCGATCCGACCTCAGGTCGAACCCGACCTGATCGACGTGACGCTCCGAACGCGTGCCGGTTCGTCGGCGGACGACGCGGTATCCGAGTCCATCGTCGCTCGGCGACTCCCCGACGACGAGCTCACCACCCACTGCGAGATTCCCGCGACGGGCCCCGCCCGGACAATCCTCGACCTCGGGAGCATCGATTGACACACGACCGCTTGAGCGCGCGATCGATGAAGCGGACAGATTGAAGCTGGTGGCCGCGGACGACCTCGTTGAACTCCCTGCGTCGCCATCCCGGGCATCCTGGTGCCGGAGGCTGCGACGAGTGCTGGCCCGTCACCAGGTTGGATCGACGGCTGCACCGGCAGCGAGCTCGAGGCGGTTCCTGGTGCTCTGTCGCGCGCACCGCCTTCCCCAGCCGGAGGTAAACGCTCCGCTGCTCGACTACGTCGTCGACTTCCTCTGGCCGGAGGCCTGGCCTGGTCGTCGAGGTCGACGGACGCGCGACACATGGCACCCGGCGGGCCTTCCAAGCCGACCGGGATCGGGATGGCCGCCTGGCGGTCGCGGGCTACACGGTCCTGCGGTTCACCTGGTGGGACGTCACTCGGCGGCATGCAGTCGTCGCCGGACCGCGTCGGCGGCTGCTGCCGACGCCGCTGACGGCGTCGCGGGGCGCTTTGATCACGCCATAGGCGAGCAAAGCGCGCGCCGCGGATTAGCCCACCGCCGCCTGCAGGTTCTCGTCGATGGACGGCGAGGAACTCCTCGCGTCGTCAGGAACTCCTGATCGGGGCCGACCAGCAGGGCGAGGTCCTTGGTCATCTTGCCGCTCTCGACCGTCTCGACGCAGACGCGCTCGAGCGTCTCGGCGAACTCGCGTGACCTCGGGCGTGTCGTCCATGCGGCCGCGGCGCGGCGAGGCCGCGCGTCCAGGCGAAGATCGAGGCGATCGGGTTGGTCGAGGTCGGCTTGCCCTGCTGGTGCTGGCGGTAGTGGCGGGTGACCGTGCCGTGCGCGGCCTCGGCCTCGACGGTCTTGCCGTCGGCGGTCATCAGCACGCTCGTCATCAGGCCGAGCGAGCCGAAGCCCTGCGCGACGGTGTCCGGACTGGACGTCGCCGTCGTAGTTCTTGCAGGCCCAGACGTAGCCGCCCTCCCACTTCAGCGCCGCGGCGACCATGTCGTCGATCAGCCGGTGCTCGTAGGTCAGATCCCGTCGCCTCGAACTCGGCCTTGAACTCCGACTCGAAGATCTCCTGCGAAGAGGTCCTTGAAGCGGCCGTCGTAGCGCCTTCAGGATCGTGTTCTTGGTCGACGAGGTAGACCGGGTAGTCGCGCTCGAGCCCGTAGCGCATCGAGGCGCGAGCGAAGTCGCGGATCGAGTCGTCGCGGTTGTACATCGCCATCGCGATCCCGCTCGCTCCTCGGCGGGAAGTCGTAGACGTCGAGCTCGATCGGCCCTCGGTGCCGTCGTTGGGCGTGAAGGAGAGGACGAGCCAGCCGCCGCCCTCCGGAATCAACGATGTCGGTCGCGCGGTACTGGTCGCCGAAGGCGTGGCGGCCGATGATGATCGGCTTGGTCCAGCCGGGCACCAAGCGCGGGACGTTCGAGATCACGATCGGCTCGCGGAAGATGACGCCGCCGAGGATGTTGCCGGATCGTCCCGTTGGGCGAGCGGTACATCTCGCTTGAGGCCGAACTCCTCGACGCGCGCCTCGTCCGGCGTGATCGTCGGCGCACTTGACGCCGACGCCGTGCTCCTTGATCGCGTTGGCGGCCTCGACCGTGATCTGGTCCTCGGTCGCGTCGCGGCTTCTCGATCGAGAGGTCGAAGTAACTCAGGTCGACGTCGAGGTAGGGCAGGATCAGCTGCTCCTTGATGAAGGCCCAGATGATCCGGGTCATCTCGTCGCCGTCGAGCTCGACGACCGGGTTCTTCACCTTGATCTTCTCCACCGGACGGGCGATGCTAACTGCGCAGCTTGTCCGGCAACCAACTTCAGCCCGCCTGGGAGAGAAGATATGAACCTGTACGCGATTCGCCGCCGCAACGCCTGGGAGTCCGCGGAGGAACTCGAGAAGGTCGGTGCCGCGGTCGAAGGAAGTGGGCGACACCGAGTTCCCCGACAACCTCGCCTGGATTCGCACCTACGTCGTCAAGGACGAGGACGGGACGCTCGGCTCGGTGTGCATCTACCAGGCGACCGACATCGAGACCGTCCGCGACCACGCCGAGCGCGTCGGCATGCCCGCCGACGAAGTGACAGAGATCGCGGACCACCGTGATCGTCAGGCCCGATCCGGAGGCTCAGCCGGCAGCCTGACCACATAATCTCTGCTAAACGGGTGCATCCTCCGCCGTTATCAGCAATACGTAA
>ERZ1370068.4385-contig-3460_pt1 | contig 41723 bp, 67 predicted proteins | sample MGYA00561227_ERZ1370068 | MGnify/ENA primary metagenome ERZ1370068 (study PRJEB38410, sample SAMEA6850437) | metagenome | study: Metagenomic assessment of the ecological functions of the soil: analysis of the soil microbiota associated with the... | reverse complement strand
TTGTACTTCGTTCCAGTTGTATTGCTCTGCTCGGCAACGATGAAGGGGCGGTGCGCTGTCCGCGCGTGCTGCGCGTCGGGCTCGATTTCGGGAGGCGCAGCCCGCTCAACTGCGTGCGCGATCTCCTCAGAGCCTGCGGGTTCGCGGACGAGCAGGAGGCGCGCGACGCGCTCGCCCTGCCCGGCGAGCCGTGCATCTGCCGGCCGGACCCGGCGCCGAGCCCGGCGCCGGTCGAGTTCGCTCTGGCGATCGACGCGCTCTACCAGGCGCTCGTGCTCGGCCTCTGCACCGCGTGGTGCTACGACCCGCGGCGCCCCGTGCTCTGGACCCGCGCCAGCCTCACGCGTCAACTCGAGCTCTTCGACGGACGAGGGTTCTACGCATGACCGCCAGAGACTTTCACAACGTCGTACGGGAGTTGATCGACGAGAACCCGCTCGCCATCCGCGCCGTGCTGAAGGTGCTCTGCGTGGAGTTCACCGACACCGTGCCGACGCTGGCCGTCACCTGCGAGCAGCGGCCGCGCCTGCTCGTGAACCTGGCGTTCGTCCGCGAGCACTGCCGCACCGAAGCGCATGTCAAGGCCGTGATCTGCCACGAGTTCCTGCACGTGCTGCTGCGGCATACCGAGCGCTTCACCGCGCTGACGCGGCCCGAACATCTCGCGGTCGACGCGGTCATCAACGCCATCATCCACCGCAGCCTCGGCCCGGATTACAGCGGGATGATGAGCCGCTACTACGCCGACGAGCGTGGCGTTGCACGGCTGCTGCGCCCGCCGACCGATCGATGAGCAGGCGCGCACGAACGCATCGTCGTCATGTCGGCATGCGCGCCCGCGCGCGGAGGAAAAGCGCGTGTTGTCCGCGTGGGAGGGCCTCTACGACGGGCAGACTCGTCGCCGACGACATTCGCGATCTCGCGCGCGACCTCGTCAAGCGGCGCACGACCGCACGGTCGTCTCCTGCTGGGCGACCACGACAACCTGGCGGAGCGGGACATCCGAGGCCGCCACGCTGACGGGGCCGCTGGCAGACGCGCTCGGACACGGCACTCAAGGCCATGAACGGGTCGGGCGTCTTCCGCAGCCCGAAGGGACGAGGCATCGGCGCCGAGGCCTATCGCAGCGAGGTGCGCGCCGCCGACACCGCCGTGGACCGATGGCGGCGCGAGACCTACGCCGTGCTGCGGCGCCACCTGCTCCCCGACCCGCGATCCGATCGCCCGCGAGCCCTCGCCGCGCAGCTTCACGCTGCCGGTGCTCGCCCGGCGATCGGCGCGCGGCGCTGCGGTCGCTGTGGAGCCCGTTTCTCCCCGACGCGCGATGGGACACCGAACACCCGGCTCGCGCCGGCTCGGCCCACGTCTATCTCGACGTCAGCGGCTCCATGGACGCGGAGATGCCGCTCATCGTCGCGCTGCTCGGGCGACTGCGCCGCCTACATCCGCCGGCCCTTCTGGGCGTTCAGCAACGTCGTCGCGCCCGCGCGCATCGAGCAGGGCCGGCTCATCGCCGCCACCACCGGCGGCACCAGCATGGGGCTGCGTGCTCGAGCACGTGGCGCGCACGCAGGCCGCGGGCCGCGCATTGTCGTCACCGACGGCTACATCGAACCGCTCAGCCCGCGCCAGGTGGCGTGCCACCGGCTGGCACGCGCCTGCATGTCATCGTCACGCGCGACGGCAACGCGGCACCTGCTGCAGCGCGCCGGTCTGCCCTACACGCAGTTATCGAGGTTGCCATCATGATCCGCATGAGCGAAGTCGTGTCTGCCGGGTCACCCGGACAAGTTCTGCGACCAGGTCGCCGACGCGATCGTCGCCGAGTGCTACAAGGCCGATCCCGCGAGCCTACTGCCAGGTCGAGATGAGCGTCTGGTGCGACCAGGTCTTCCTCACCGGCGGCATCGTCACGCAGTGCAGCCGCTTGGCGCGCGATCTGGCCGACATCGTGCGAGCCACCGGGCAGGCGCATCGGCTACGTCGCGCCCAACGCCATCGAGCGCCGATCGCTACTCAGGTGCGACGACACAGTCTGCCAGCGGCGCGAAGATCCGCGGACGTGGACCGATCACGTCAACGACCAGTGCATCGCCATCGGCTGGGCCGGCTACGACGCGAAAGTGCGCATGGCTGCCGCCCGAGCACTACCTCGCGCACGCGCTCGGCGCAGCGCTCGCGCAGAGCTGCCGGGACGGACGACCTGAAGGGACAGGGACCGGACGGCAAGCTCCTCGTCCGGCTGCGCGAGAGCACGGACCAGTGGCAGGTCGAGCAGATCCTCGTCACGCTTCAGCAGCTGCCGGACATCTGCGCTGATCGAGCTCACCGCACGCATCGTCGACGATCCTGCGGGATGCCTACGCCGCCTTGCGCGCAAGGACCGGCGCTGGACAACGCAGTTCGAGGACATCAGAACTGCTCATCAACCCGAACGGCGTCGCTGCTGAATGGCGGGAGCGACGGGGACAACGGGCAGACCGGGCGCAAACTCGTGGTGGACTACTACGGTCCGCGGGTGGCCATCGGCGGCGGGGCCCTCTCGGGGAAGGACCTGAGCCACATCGATCGTGCCGGCGCCTATGCCGCGAGGCACGCCGCGCTTCACGCCGTGCAGACCGGCGCGGACACGTGCCGGGTCACGGTTGCTCTACTGCGCAAACCGAGACGTCCCGCTCGACGTGGTGTGCAGAAATGGACGAGCGCGCAGAGCGACTACCACAGGAGTGGTTTGCGCATTCGGCTGGACGGGATCGGTATCGCGGCGGCGCGTTCGTGGCGGGGCTCGGGGCGCGGGGACACTTCGGCGACACCGCGTTGCCCTGGAACGACCCGACGGCTGCGCGTAGCGCGTTTCTCAACGACCGAGGCGGACGCCGCGCGAATCGGACGCTTTCTGACGCGCCCGTGTAGTCATTTGGAAATGGCGGAAGGTGTCTTCGATTTCGTATGAATGACCACGTTTCAAATATGGCGCTGGAGATTGGCTGTTGCAGCTGGGCCACCAGCGAAGCTCCATCGAAGTGCAGCCAGTGCTCGGCGATGCGCTCGGTTCTCGAGGCGATAGATGATCATCAGCGGCGCCGCTACGGATCGGCCCGTGGGCGGATCCCCGGCGAATGGTCCGCGCGATGCACGCCGTGAACATGCGCATCGCCACTAGATCGCGCTCCGCAATCAGTCGGTCTCGGCGATGAGCTCGCATCTCGGGAAACGCCGCCTCGACATCGCGGATGTGGGCGGCCAGGCTCGGGTCGCTGACGAACCGCTCGACGAGATCGGCCGTTTTGCTCTGTCCGCTCAACGCCTGGAGATACCGGCCGACGAACTGCTTGCTTTCGTGGACGTGAAATTCGTGACCACTCCTCCTTGCTGGTCCGCTTCGTCCAGCACCGGCATGCTGGACTCGGCCCGCACGCGAAGTCCCAGCGACGATGCAGGAAAATCAAAAGAAATTCAAAGGCCCGAGGGACGGGAGCTGCAGGTTTCGGCGAATTCGACCTGTCGCCGTCGGAGCGGCAGCTGTATCGCGGCGGCGAGGCGATTCCGCTCCAGCCGAAGATCTTCGACGCCCTGTTGCTGTTCGTGCGCAACGCCGAACGGCCTGGCGCGGCGCGAGGAATTGATCGAGACCCTCTGGCCCGACACGCATGTCTCCGACGCGAACCTGACGAACGTCATCGTCACGCTGCGCAAAGTGCTCGGCCGCGCGTCGATCCAGACGGTGTCGAAATTCGGTTACCGCTTCTGCCTGCCTGTCCTGGGAGAGCCGGGGATTCACCAGGGCACCTACGCGACCTTTCTGCAGGCGAAGGAACTGGTGACGGTGCGATCGTTCGGAATCGATGGCCCGCGCGCGCGATCTGCTCGCGCTCTGCGTCGCCGAGGACCCGACGTTTGCTGCCGCGTGGGCGTGGCCTCGGTCGCTGTTGCCGGTTTCTGGCGAAGTTCAAAGCCGGATCGTCGGTCAACCTCGAGACTCGCGCAGGCGGCGCTGCGGCGCGCGCTCGCGATCGACCCGCATCTCGCCTGCGCCCATCACTTCTACACGCAACTACAAATCGATCTCGGCGAGTCGCGCGTCGCCGCAGTTCGCCTCGTCCAGCGCATCGTGGCCCGCGGCGCAGACCCCGAGAGCTTCGCCGGCCTGGTGCAGGCGCTCAGATATTGCGGCCTTCTCGAAGAATCGCCTCTCCGCGCACCAGCGGGCGATCGGCGCTCGATCCGGCGCTTCGTGACGAGCGTTCCCCACACCCATTTTCTTCGCTGTGACTATCACGCGACGCTCCGGAGACGTACGGCGGCACCCGTTACTACCTCGATGCCGCGGCGTGGGCGGCGCTCGGCGACATCACGCGCGCGACGGCGCTGCTGCGAGAGCGCCTGGCGGCGGGCCAGTTGTCCACTGATGATGGCCGGAGCTCATGAGCTCGCTGCTGGCGACGCTCGACAATCGACGCGATGAGGCGCGAGACGACGATGACGCAGGTTCCTGTCGAACGGGAACCAGAGGTCGTCTTCTATCTCGGCACGTCATTACTCGATGATCGCGCGACGCTGTCCGAGACCGTGCGCATGTTGCAGCGGGCGCGTGCGGAAGGATTCACCTCCAGCGCCACAGCTCGAGCGTGACGCGGCTTTTGCGAGAGGTGCGGCGTCGCGCCGACTTCCAGCGAGAGCTGAAGGAGGCAAAGGTCACCGAGCGAGTGGCGAGGAGAGAGCTGGAACGCGCCGGTGCTGTGTCCGTTCTCCGCACCGGGTAATGCCGAAGCGGATGGACACGTCAGAAATACAGCTTGAGCCCCGAGCTGAATGATGCGCGGATCGCGAGTCGCGTGTACTCGCCGAAGAACGATGCCGAGCACCGACGTGTTGCCGGCCGGCCGCGTGTTGTTGGTCACCGTCAGGCCGGTGAAGTTGTTGAAGATCGCCGCAGCCCGTCTGGCCGGCACGCGTTGGTCACGTTGGTCGTGCGGTTGACGCCGGAGAACTGCGCGCATGTTGAGGACGTTGAATGCCTCGAAGCGGAACTGCACGTAGCGGCTGGCTGCTCGATGCCGATCGGAAAATTCTTGAACAGCGACAGGTCGTGGTTCTGGAACCCGGGGTTGCGCAGGTTGAACCGCGGGTAGGGTCCGCTGATCGTTGATCCCCGGACACGACGAAGGCGGCGGTGTTGATCGCGTTCGGGTCGCTCTGCGCGATCGCCGTTGACGTGGAAGCGCGGCTGCTGGCCGGCGGCGTTCCCGGCGGTATAGGTGCCGAGCAGGCGGTTGCCGGCGTCCTGGCCGGAGATGGTGAGCGCGAGTTCGGCCGGCGTTGCCCGACGTCGATCCACGACGATCCCGGACAGCGGTCCAGTTGTCGAGCAGTCCTCGCGAGCGATCGTCCCGCCGCCGAGCAGCCTGCCGCCCGCCGGCACGTTCCAGACGTAGTTGGCCACGAGGTAGTGCGTGCGATCGAACGTCGCCAGGCCCCGAGTCGAACGCTTCCGGATCGGCGTTGCTCGTGAACGTCGCCGTCGTCGGACACCGTCGTCGATCGCGCGCGACAAGGTGTACGGAGACGCCGAACGTCGAGCCCTCGCGCGAAGCGGCGCTGCACCGACGCCTGCAGCGAGTTGAACGACGGTCGTCCCGTCGAACATGGTAGTAGATGATGTCGCCGTAGCCCTGATACGGCCGGAGGAAGTCGGCCGGCAGCGCGAACTGACCGGCTGAACGGACAGGCCGGCGGTCGGAGCATATCGCCGGCAGTCCGGCCTCCACGGCCGGGACGACGCCGTTGCGTCGTTGGTCGGATCCTGCGCCGACGCCGTGGAACGTCGTGCCGAACGGCAGCACGTTCAGGTTGACGCGGCGAGGATTGTGGCGCGACTGCGAACCGACGTACGCGACGTCCACGACCGTGACGCCTCGCCGAGCTCGCGCTGCACGCCGGCGCTGTAGCTGTAGACGGTCGGGCCACTTGGCGTTCGGGTCGACGCCGACTGCACCGCCTGCGGCGCGAGCGCGCCGCCGCCGCCCGGCACGATATCCTGCAGGAAGCCGTTGGTCAGCGTCGGGATTGAAGACGAAGGGCTGGTTGGTCGCGCCGCTGCCGACGCCCGCGCCGCTCTGCGTAGCGGTCGAACGCGATAGCCGAAGCCGCCGCGGACGACCATCTTCTGATCGCCGGTCACGATCCCAGCTGACACCCAGCCGCGGCTGCGGCAGGACCGCCTGCCCTTTGATGCCGCCGCGCAGATAGCCCTCGCTCCGTCAGCCCCATGCCGTTGGTGAGGTCGCCGGTGTTGGCGCACGCAGCTTGCCGACGAAGAAGGACCCGAGCGGTATTCGCGGGCGTCGGCGGCGCGGAGACGGCGGGATCGATCGCGCGCAGGTTGTTGCTCGGTGCACGGCAGGGCCACGCACACCGGGCGATAGATCCGCGGCGCCTTGGCGGCGTCGTACAGCGCCGGGATCGAAGTAGGCGCCCTCGCCGAGGCGGTTGTAGTACGGCTCGTAGTGCGACAGCCGGAAGCCCAGGTCGAGCGTCAGGCTTCGGCACCACGCTTCCAGGTGTCCTGCACGTAGCCGGAGAGATCGTAGTAGGTAGTACGACGCCGACCGGCTTCGCTGCTCGCCTGCGTGTACGCCGGTGTAGACGCCGAGGAGCGCGTTGGCGAACGGATAGCCGGTGTTGAGCGGGTTGGTCGCGGAGTTGCCGTGAAGTCGATGTTCGGCTTCGACGTTGGTCTGCGAGTTGCTCTGGTTCGACGCCCGCTGATAGTAGAGGCCGAACTTGAAGGTGTGCTTCCCCGAGACCTTCGTGAGGTTGTCGATGAAGTTGTTGATCACGAAGCGCTGATCGAACGGGCCGAACACCGAGGTGTTGACGACCGCCGGGCACGCTGGCGATGCCGCCGAACGCGAGGCTGGGGATCAGGCTGCCGGTGTTGGCGTCGGGGAACAGCATCGGCGTGTTGACGCCCGGTCGCGGCTCGCGTGGCCTTGTCGTCGGCCGGCGCGATCGTGACGCCGCCGCGGCCGGCGCCGTAGACGAACTCGTTCGAGAGCGTCGGGCTGAAGACGTGCGACAGCGTGAACGACAGCGTGGTGCCCGGCCCGTTCCGGCGCTCGGTGACGGTCAGCGGGAAGTTCCACGACGCCGTGGTCGTGCCGTAGGCGAACTGCTGCGCGTCGTAGTTGTGGACCCAGCGCCCGCTCAGGCGCGTGTTGTTCGAGATCTGCCAGTCCATGCGCACGATGTCCTCGCGGCGCGGATACTTGCTCGGCTACCTGCGAGGTGTAGTTGTAGGCGTTGCCGCCCGCGGTCGAGTTCGGCGTCGGCAGAACAGCTGAGCGCCGCGCGCCCGGGCCGCATAGATGCGGTCCGGCCGGGATGACGTTGCCGGGGAACGGCTGGCCGGTCAGCGGATCGATGATCGTGATCGCGCCGGCCGGTGCCGTCCACGCTCTGCGAGAAGTTGCCGGCGCGCTCGAGCTGCGGTCGGCACCCGGATGTTGACCGACGTCGTCTGCGGCACGAGCTGGTCGTAGCATCTCCTGCGCCGCGAAGAAGAACATCTTGTGGGCTGCCGCTCTTCGTCGATCGGCACCGGGCCGCCCAGATCCCACCCGTAGTAGTTGAACCGGTAGGGCGGGCTGCGGGAAGCCGGCGTCGCTCGCCGCCCCGCGCGTTGTTGAAGAACGTGTTGGCGTTCAACTTCGTCGTTGCGCCCGAAATAGCCGCAGGCCGCCGCGATACTCGGTTCGTGCCGCCGCGCGTCGTCAGGGCGATGAAGCCGCCGCCCGGCCCGGCCGTACTCGGCCTGGTAGTTCGACGTGAGCACCTTGACGTCTTCGAGGCGCGTCGGGGTTCACCGAGACGAGCGCGCCGGTGTTGTTCCCCAGATTGAGGTTGGTGACGCCGTCGACGGTGTAGTCGTGCTGCAGCGCTGCGCGTGCCGTTGATGTTGAACCCGCCCACGACGTTCGTTGACGGTCGACGAGTCGTGATCGGTGCCGCCGGCGATCACGCCCGGCATCGAGCTTCATCAGGTCGGCGATGTTGCGGCCGTTGAGCGCGATGTCGCGCAGCTGCGCGGTTCGTGACCAGGTCGGAGCGTTCCCCGGACTCGGTCTGAATCTGCAGGCGGCCCACGTTGGCCTCGACCGTCACCGCCTCAGTCACGTTGCCCACCTCGAGGACGAGGTCGCCGACGTTGACGCGCGACGACGACCGGCAGAGATCACGTTGCTCTTCGCGGTTTTCTTGAACCCCGACAGCTCGACGCTCACTGTGTAGGTGCCCGGCGGCAGCAGCGGGAAGACGAACGCGCCCTGGGCGTTGCTCTGCCCCGCCTGCTCGACACCTTCGTCCGGGCTGGCGACCGTGACCGTCGCGCCGGGCACCGCCCCGCCGCTGGCATCCTTCACGGTCCCGGCGATCGATCCTGCTCCGGCTCTGGGGCCGGCAGCGGTACCCGCAGTCGACACGATCAGCAAGTGCGGCTCGAGCCCGCGCGCGTGATGGCGTGCGTCACACGTCCCTCCTTGGAAGCGTCGGTGAAACGCCGACACCTTCTCCCACGTGTGACCGTGGCGCAAACGCTAAGTCACGACAATTCTGTGTTTCGCTCTGCGAACCGTTGAAGCGCGCACAAATCAGGGCGTGGACGGAGAGCGCATGACCGCCGTGTTTCACATAGCGGAATCGGCCGCCGAGGTGAAAGACCTCCAGGCAGGTCGCCCGCCACCGGACTTGTCGTCAGGATGAGACGGCATCAGCTCGCGCATCGATCGCCACCACCGCCGGCAGACGTCGGTGCCGGCGATCGCGACCCACCGCTCTTCGCTCTCGATCTCCGCGTACGCAAACAGATCGTTGGTGCCGGGATCTAAGAAGATGCTGTAGCTGCGGACACCATGGCTCCGCAGCACCGCGTCGAGTTCCACCCAGATCGGATTGTGGCGCTGCGCGTATGCGTCCTGCTGTCCCGGATGCACCGACATTCTGAAGGCTTTACGGATCACGGCCGCTCCCTGTGTCATGGTCTGCGCAACGAATTCCCGCTTCGATGCCCGCGCACTCTCACGCGATCCGCTAGATGCAAGGGCATCGTGGCTGCCGCGCTGCTCACCTTTACCCTACATCAGTGCGGCTTCTTCGAAAAAAGTCGACGAGCTTCGCTCGCCCGGAATGACCGCCGAAGGTCCGGCGGCGCAAGCGGTCCCGGATCGGCTAAAGGCGCTTCAAGAGAAGCTTCTCCGGCCGAGATCTCCTGGAGGGGAACTCTGCGAAGAGTTCACTCGCGGAAGGCTAGTGCGAGCGCATCCATCCCCGATCCTAGAATGCCGTGCGCTGCGCCTGCCGATGCGGGCGGGAGAGGAGAGTCCCCGTGCGCTTCAAGGTGATTTCCTCTCGCTTCTCGTTGCTGGCCTCGCTCCCGCCTTTTCGGCTGTTTGCTGCCGAGCCGTCCGTGACGGGGCCTGTCGCGCAACAGGCGCCGCTGCGCTGGCGATCCATCTCTACGACTACCCGCGTTCTTCGCCGCGCTCGAGGACTCCCGGGCGCGCCTGGCTAAGTGTCGAGCAGGAGTTCACTTCGTCTCCGGAACGGCGGAGAATCGGCTACGAGACAACCCGACGGCGCCACGGGCAAGGTGATCGACGGGAATCCGCAAATATCGCGACGCGGCTCGTCGTGAGACGGGCCGGCCGCCGCAGCGAGATTCAAACGGGACTGTGATCGTCGAGTGGAACAACGTCACATCAGGGGCAACGATCTCGATATCGACCGGTGCACCAGATTCACGGAACACCTGATCCGATCGGGCTACGCATGGGTCGGCGTCACGCCGCAGGCGAGTCGGCGTCGAGCGCGCTCAAGGTCTGGAACAGGAACCGCCATACGGGTCGCTCGACGTCAGCGAGGCGGGGCGCGATCACGAACGACGCGCTCAGCTATGACGTCTCGCGGACGTCGGCCGCGCCGCCCGCACGCCGAGGTGCGGATTTCTCGGCGGCCTGAAGCCGCAGCGCGTCCGCGACAGGCCATTCGCAATCCTCAGCGCGCACTCACGTACGTGAACTCGGTCCATCCGCTGGGCGGTGCGTTCAGCTACGCGGTGATCCTGCACGGCGGCGGCGGAAGAATACGCACGGATCTGAAGATCAAAGTCTGGAAGCTGAACCCGAGACCGACGTCATCATCGGCCAGGCTGCCGCGCGTCAGCCGGACACCGACAATTTCCGCACGCGTGGAGGTTGCTGGCGATTCGCACGTGGACACGCAGTTCATCGCCAGCCGCGTCAAGCTGGTCGCGCGCGACGGTAATCCGATCGCCTCGGGCTTCACGCCCGGGCTGCGAGGCGGCCCCTCGCCGGTGTCGGCACCGGCAGCCGCGCTGCCGCAGCTCGCGGGCGGCGCCAGTCCATGCGAGCAACCGCCGCATAGCGACGTCGCCTTTCTATCCAGGTCATGGCGGCGGCGCTCGATCATCTCGTCGCGTGGGTGAAGGACGGAAAAGCCCCACCGGCCGCTCCACCGATCGATCTCCAGCTCCACCAGCCCGGTGGCCATCGCCCGCGACGGGGACGGCAATCGTCGGGCGGCGGCATCCGTCTCGCGGGCATCGCCGTCCCGATCGCGGTCAATACCGGCCAGAACTCAGGCACGGGATTCTGCCGGCTGAACGGATCGCACGTGGACTTCGATCGAGCAAAAGCTCGCGTCGCGGTATCCGACGCACGCGGACTACGTGAACGCGGTCCGCGCGGTGACCGAAAAAGAATCTCAAGGCCGGGATACATCCTGAAGCCTGAAGCCGACGCGACCATCGCCGCGGCAGAGGTATCAGCGACAGGAAAAGGAAATCGTCACCTCAGGCGTTCTGATCTGCCGTAACGCGCCCACTTGCTCGGCCCGTAGTGTCCCGTTCCTGCGCCGAGGCAGCAGTCGAGGTTTGCGCGGCTCGCGCGTAGTAGTTGAGCAACCCGCCAAGCCTGTAGGGTGCATAAACTCGCACCGCTCTCAGGCTGCGCGTTGATACTCGTGCAATAGCCCGCCCAGACGGTCGCGGCGCTTTATCACGGGCGTTCGCGGGTCGGTCTTCTCAGTCGAGCGTCGCCGTCGGGTGGCGCCAGCCTCGTCTACTGATATCGGGTGTTCCGGGAAAAATTGGCCGAGGTTGCCGCGACTATGCGATGGCACGCTCGATCGCTGACACCAGCCGGCGGCGCTCAGCGCGGCCGCTAGCCGCGGCCGATGAACGGCATGGTTGTCGCCATCACCGTCATGAACTGCACGTTCGCGTCGAGCGGCAGGCTGGCCATGTAAAGGACGGCCCGCACGACGTGCGCCACATCGAGGCGCGGTTCCGCCGCCATCTGGCCGCTGGCCTGGAGCACCCCGCTCGCGAATGCCGCGGTCATGTCGGTCGCGGCGTTGCCGATGTCGATCTGGCCGCACGCGATGTTGAATCGCCGGCCGTCGAGCGATGTGGATCTGGTCAGGCCGGTGATGGCGTGCTTGGTGGCCGTGTGCGGCGCCGAGTGCGGCCGCGGGACGTGGGCCGAGATCGATCCGTTGTTGATGATCCGGCCGCCCTGCGGCTGCTGCGATTTCATCAGCAGGAAGGCCTGCTGCGTGCAGAGAAACGCCCCCGTCAGGTTGACGTCCACCACCGACTTCCACTGTTCGACGGTCAACTCCTCGAGCGGCGCGCTGCGCGTGGCGATGCCCGCGTTGTTGAACAGCACGTCCAGGCCGCCCGAACCTCTCGCGCGTCGCGGCGAAGAGGGCTCGAACCGCGTCCGGATCGCCGACGTCGGTGGGGACGACGAGCGCGTGTGCGCCATGCGCTCCGGCCTCGAGGACCGCCTGCTCCAGCAGCGCCTGGCGGCGGCCGGCCAGCACGACGGCGTAGTCCGCTTCGAGCAGACCGATCGCCACGGCCCTGCCAATACCGGTCCCTGCTCCCGTTACAATCGCCACCTTGGATCGCGTGTCCACGTCGCCACGCTAACACGGAACCTGCATGAAGATACTCGTCACCGGCGCGAGCGGATTTCTCGGCAGTCGTCTCGCCGCGGCACTCCTCGCCGGCGCGCCCGACGTGCCGGCGGTCTCGACGCTCGTCGCCGTCGATACCGCGGTCGGCGGCATCGACGATCCGCGCGTCCAGTGGCGGACCGGAACCATCGCCGACGAGCGCTTCACGCAGTCGGTGGTCGAGGACGGTGTCGACCTCGTGCCCACCTCGCGGCGGTCGTGAGCGGTCAGGCGGAAGCGGAGTTCGACCTCGGGATGCGGGTCAACGTCGACGCGACGCGGGCACTGCTCGACGCGTGCCGCCGCCTCGGGAAGCCGCCCCGATTCGTGTTCTCGAGCACGCTCGCGGTGTTCGGCGGCCCGCTGCCTGCGGTGGTGCCGGAAGATGCCGCCGTGGTCCCGCAATCGTCGTGCGGCTCCGAGAAGGCCATTGCCGAACTCCTCGTCCACGAGTATTCGAGAAAGCGATTCGTGGACGGCATTGTCTGCCGCCTGCCGACAGTGGCGATCCGTCCCGGTGCGCCCAACGCCGCCGCATCGTCGTTCGTGAGCAGCCTGGTTCGTGAGCCGCTTGCCGGGATCGACACGGTCTGTCCGGTTCCGCTCGACACGCCGCTGTGGATCGCGTCACCCGGCACGGTGATCGCCAACCTCGTGCATGCGGCGCGTGTCCGGACGTCCGACCTGGAGCCTCGCCGGACCGTGAACTTTCCGGGCTGTCGGTGACGCCGGGGCAGATGCTGGACAGCCTCGAGCGGGTGGCGGGGCCGGCGGCCCGGGCGCGCGTTCGTACGTCGCTCGACGAACGCGTCATGCAGATCGTCTGCAGTTGGCCGGGCACGTTCGATGTCAGCCGGGCCCTGAACCTTGGCTTCAGCGCCGATCGCGACATCGATGGCATCATTCGCCAGTTCATGGCAGAGCAAGGTCACGAACGGCGAGCGTGAACGCGGAGACAGCAGACGCAGGAGGCGCATGACACCGCTGGAGCAACGCACGATCGCGAAAGTGACGGCACGGCTGGTGCCCTTCCTGATTGTCTGTTTCTTCGTCGCCTACCTGGATCGCGTGAACGTCAGCTTCGCCGCGCTGACCATGAACAAGGACCTGGGGCTGTCCGATTCGGCCTTCGGCTTCGGCGCCGGCATCTTTTTCCTCGCGTATTTCCTCTTCGAGGTGCCGTCGAACCTGTTCCTGGAACGGGTCGGCGCGCGCAAATGGATCGCGCGCATCATGTTCACCTGGGGCCTGTGCTCGGGCGGCATGGCGTTCATCAACGGGGCCACGGGCTTCTATGCGGTGCGGGTGCTGCTCGGGATTGCCGAGGCAGGTTTCTTTCCCGGCGTCATCTTCTACCTGACGCTCTGGTTTCCCTCCGATGTGCGGGCCCGCATCATCGGCTACTTCATGGCGGCGATTCCGCTGTCAACCGTCATCGGCGCCCCCGTCTCCGGACTGCTGCTGGGGCTGGACGGCTTCGTGGGCCTGAAGGGATGGCAATGGCTCTTCATCCTTGAAGCGGTGCCGGCGCTGATCCTGTCCGTGATCGTATTCTTGTACATGACCGATCGACCGGCCGACGCCGACGTGGCTCACCGAAGAAGAGCGCCATGGCTGGTCGCCCGTCTCGATCACGAGCGGCGACAGCGCGAGATGGTTCGCCGCTACACCACGATGGAGGCGCTCAGGAATCCGAAGGTGCTGGCGCTGAGCGTCGTCTATTTCGGCGCGGTCGCACTCAACTACGGGCTGAGCTTCTTCCTCCCGCAGATTGTGAAGTCGTTCCGGGCTGTCGAACGCCCAGGCCGGCGTCGTGGCGGCGCTGCCGTATGTCGTGGGGCTGGTGAGCATCGTCGCGTGGTCACGCCGCTCCGACCGCAAGATGGAACGCCGGTTCCATCTCGCGTTTCCGCTCTTTGTGGCGTCCGCCGGCATCGCCGTCGTCAACGCTGTTCGATGACCCGACGATGAAGATGGCGTCGCTGTCGGTGGCCGGCTTCGGCATCTTCGGCGCCCTGCCGGTGTTCTGGACATTTCCGGCTGCGTTCCTCTCCGGCCCCGCGGCAGCCGGCGGCATTGCTCTCATCAACTCGATTGGCAACCTGGCGGGTTTCACCGGTCCGTTCGCGGTGGGCCGCATCAAGGATCTGACCGGCAGCTACAGCGGAGGGCTGCTGACGCTGTCGGCCGCAGGCCTCGTGGCGATGATCATCGTGCTCGTGTTCCCGCACCAGCACCTCGTGGAGCACGTGCCGGATACCGCGACCGCTTCGGAAGGCGCCTCTGCGAGGATCGCTTGCCAAGATCGAATGCAGCCCGACACCACACACGGGAGGACCTGCCGCTGAGATCGCCGTGAATTCCTCCGAAGTGATGGCGGCTTGCGGTCGCCGCTGGCCCGACAGGCGGACTCTCAAGACGCCGGCATGCGAGTAGGGCCCGCCCGTTTTCGACCCTTCATTCCCATCTGCGTCCGCAGCCGGCGGCGAATCCTCGCAGCATCTGGACGGCGCGGGAGTCGCCAGAAAGCCAAACCTCCTCACGCGTGCGGAACTCGCTCGAGCAGGTCAAGGCACTTCAGGCGTCGCCGCACCTGGCCGATTCACCTGGTTCAGCAGCTACGACGTGGCGCAAGCCCGATGCCTCGCAGCGTACCTCACGCAGGCGGTCAAGGACGGCGCAGCGGGCTTCGGCGAGATGAAGTTCCACCTCGCCGCCGACGGTCCTGAACTGCGGCGCGTCTATGCGCGCTCGGCGCGCCGATCTGCACGTGCCGATTCTCATCCACTTCCAGGAGGTGGATCATTTTCCGAACGAAGGCACCTGGAGCACCGGTTTCGCGAAGACGTTCGAAGTCGATCCTCAAGGCCTATCCCGAGACGACGTTCATCGGACACGCCGACGCGTTCTGGGCCAACGTCAGCGCGGACTATCCACAACGAAGCCGCGTATCCGTCCGGGCCGATCAAGCGCGGCGGTATCACCGACAGACTGCTCGGCGACTACGCCGAACCTGTTCGGCGACCTGGCCGGCCAACTCCGGCAACAACGCGATGACGCGCGATGCCGACGTTCACAGCCGATTTCCTGAAGCGCCATCAGGACAAACTGATCTTCGGCAGCGACTGCAGCTGCGCCGACGGCACGGCAGCGGCGACAGCCAGTCGAACAATCCGGCGCGCCACGCCGCCTGGCGGAAATGCGTCGCGCGCGAAGACGTCTGGCGCTGCAGAAGTCGGTCAGCATCGCCGGCAGGCCTTCAAGAAGACTCGCCTGGGACAACGCGCACACGCTGCTGAAGATTCCAGCCTGACCGAAGTTGCGCGCCCCGGTCGGCGCGAGCCGGACGTTACACGATCGAGACCGTGTTCTCGAGTGTGCCGACGCCGGAGATGGTGATTCGCACGACGTCGTGCGCTTCGAGCGTGAACGAATCGGGTGGGACGATGCCGGCGCCGGTCAGCAGGACGGCGCCGTTCGGGAACGTCTGGGAACGGAACAGGTAGTGGACGAGCTCGGCGAACGGCCGCTTGATCTGGCCGGCGCGAGTGTCGCCGGCGAACACCGTCTCGGCGCCGCGCCGGATCTCGAGCTGAATCGTCCACTGACGGGCCTCGTCCTCGGTCGGGCCCACGACAATCCACGGACCGACCGCGCACGAGCTCGCATAGATCTTCGCCTGCGGCAGATAGAGCAGGTTCTCGCCTTCGATGTCGCGCGAACTCATGTCGTTCCCGATCGTGAACCCCACAACCGCGCCGGCAGAATTGATCGCGAGCGCGAGTTCCGGCTCCGGGACGTTCCAGCGTGCGTCGCGCCGGATCCCGACTGCCTCGCCGGGAGAGACGACCTTGTCGGGAAGCGACTTGAAGAAGATCTCCGGCCGCTCGGCATCGTAGACGCGGTCGTAGGCGCTGGCGCTGAACTCGGATTCCACCATTCGGGCTTCCCGGCTTCTGAGATAGGTCACACCGGCGGCCCACACCTCCTGGGATTCGACAGGCGTCAGCAGCCGGACGCTGTCGAGCGCGTGCGTTGTCAGTCCGGCCGCGCTGAGACGCGTGAGCTCGTCTGCGAGGTCGGCTCGTTCGAGGAGGCCCTTCATGCGATGCACGCCGGCATCCGTCAGATCGACGAGCGTCCGACCGTTCGTGATCAGTCCGACGCGGACGTCGGCGCTGCGCTGCAGCCGTGAAACGACACAGTTTCATGAAGCCGTCCATCAGGGCAGCGTAGTGCACCACCGGCGTGCGATGATCTGAGTCATGGTCCAGAGAACTCCGCCGCCGCTCGAGCAGGTATCAGTTCGGCCGCTTCGATCGGTTCATCCCGCATCGAAGGCGAGGGCCCGGACGGGCGTCTGCCGCTGACGGCGGAGATGCTGCGCGCCGAACCGAGCGGCAACATCTTCGGCCTGACCCAGAACGCCGGGATGGGCTGGCGCCCGGACGCGCTCGGCGGACCGCAGTATGTGATCGTCAGCACGATGGGCGGCCTGCGCTCGGAGCAGGGCGAGCCGATCGCGCTCGGCTATCACACCGGCCACTGGGAGATCGGCCTGCTCGTGCGCGGCGCCGCCGAAGCGCTGCGCGCCGCAGGAGCCATCCCGTTCGCGGTCTATTGCAGCGACCCGTGCGACGGGCGGACGCAGGGCACGACCGGCATGTTCGACAGCCTGGCCTACCGGAACGATGCGGCCATCGTCATGCGGCGGCTGATCCGGTCGCTGCCAACCGCATCCGGCGTGATCGGGATTGCGACGTGCGACAAAGGGCTGCCGGCCACGATGATGGCCCTGGCCGGCATGAAGGATCTGCCCGGCGTGATCGTGCCCGGCGGCGTGACGCTGCCCGCGCGGGACGCCGAAGACGCCGGCCAGGTCCAGAGCCTCGGCGCCCGGTTCTCGCACGATCTGATCAGCCTGGATTACGCGGCGACGATGGGCTGCCGTGCGTGCGGCTCGTCAGGCGGGGGGTGTCAGTTCCTCGGGACGGCGGCGACGGCCCAGGTGGTCGCCGAAGCGCTGGGCATGGCGCTGCCGCACAGCGCGCTCGCGCCCTCGGGCGAACCGGTCTGGCTCGAGCTCGCGACCCGCTCGGCCGCGGCGCTGCAGCGACTGCATCTGCTCGGCATCTCGATCGGCCAGATCGTCACCCGCTGCCGCCGTCGAGAACGCGATGCTCGTCCATGCCGCGTTCGGCGGCTCCACGAATCTGCTGCTGCACATCCCGGCGATCGCCGCCGCCGCGGGGCTGAAGCCGCCCACGGTCGAGGACTGGATCCGGATCAATCGGGCGACGCCTCGCCTGGTGGACGCGCTGCCGAACGGACCGCGCAGCTTCGCGACGGCGCAGGTGTTCATGGCCGGCGGCGCGCCGGAAGTGATGCTCCATCTCCGCCGCATGGGGCTGCTGAACGGGGGCGTGCTCACGGCCACCGGCGACACGCTCGATGCCACGCTCGACTGGTGGGCAATCGAGCGAGCGTCGGCAGGCGTCGCGCGCCCGGCTCGCGTCAGCGGCGGCCATCGATCCGGACCAGGTCATCATGTCGCCTGACGCGGCGCGCCGCGCCGGACTCACCAGCACCGTCGCCTTTCCGCTCGGCAACCTCGCGCCGCAGGGGTCGGTCATCAAGGCGACCGCCATCGACCCATCGGTGATCGACGGCGACGGCGTCTATCGGCATCGCGGTCCTGCCCGGGTGTTCACCGACGAGCACGACGCGATCCAGGCGGTCAAGGGAGTCGCCGGCAAACCCGTGCGCGAGGGCGATGTCATCGTGCTCATCGGCACGGGGCCGTCGGGCACCGGCATGCAGGAGACCGCCCAGATCACGATCGCGCTCCGATACCTGCCCTGGGGCAAGCGCGTGGCGCTCCTCACCGACGGGCGGTTCTCCGGCGTGTCGACCGGGGCCTGCATCGGCCACATCGGTCCCAGAGGCGCTGGACGAAGGACCGATCGGACGCGTGCGGGACGGCGATCTCATCGAGATCGTGATCGACCGGAATACGCTTGACCGGCAGCGTCAACCTCGTGGGCGCGGAAGGCGTGCCGCTCGACCCCGACGCGTGCCAGGCGCTGCTACGCGGCCGGCCGCCGCATCCGGGCCTTGCGCCACACGAGCGTCTGCCCGACGACAGCCGCCTCTGGGCGGCGCTGCAGCGCGCGAGCGGCGGCACGTGGGGCGGGTGCGTCTACGACGTCGACCGGATCGTCGCCGCGCTCGATCGAGCGGCGTGCGGCGTCCGAGAGGAACTGCCATAGAGAGCGCTTCTCCCTCTCCGAGTAGAAAACGCTCGCACCTGGTGACGACGATGATCTCATTCACGCGAGCTTGGGCGTTCGGACTTTCCTCTGCTGCAGAAATGGCTCGCCGCTCCTCACGTGGCGGCCTGGTGGAATGAGCGTTTCGATCTGGCTAGCCTTGAGGCTAAGTACGGTCCTGCCATTGATGGGGAGCGAGCCAATTCACGTGTATCTCATCCAGAGCGAAGGCGTTCCGATCGGCTGGATTCAATGGTATCGCTGGCGTGACTTTCCAGAGCATGCAATCCAAGTGGGCGCTGACCCTATGTCGGCAGGAATCGATCTCGCGATCGGAGAAATCGAGATGACGGGCCGCGGGTTTCGGGCCCGCGGTCATCCGGGAGTTCGGAACGAACTACATTTTCACGAACGGCGACATAGGTGCGATCGTCGCTGATCCGGCCGCGAGAAATAAGAGCTCGATCAGCTGCGTTCAGAAAAGCTGGATTCAACATCGTCGAGACAGTCCAGCTCGTTGATGAGGCCTTCGAACGCCATATTGTTCGCTTCGATCGCGGTGCCGCCGCGGCGTCCGCTACCTCGTGAGCTCAGCAGCCGATCAGCACCCTGATTCGATTCGCGTTCGCGATCAGGCGTTCGCCCGCGAGACGCTGAACTGCTTGCCCGACTGCGCTTGCAGATGGTTGATGTATGCCCGCCGAGGCTGCCGCAGGCGCGCGGTCTGGCTTCCGCCCGCGAGATGGGCGAGCGCGTTCTCGAGCTGCGACGCGAAGCTGCCACCGCCCGTCGAGCCGACCAGCGCGATCTGATCGCCGATTTGGGCGGTCGCTCCCTTGACGTAGACGTCGAACGAGCCCGGCGCCGATGGATTGCCGTGCGTATCGGTCGCCGTGCAGGTGACGGCCGTGTGTCCGATCGGGAGCGTGGAGCCCGGGGCCGGCTTGCAGTCCACCTGGTCGGTGACGTCCACCAGGTCAGTCGCGGTCGCCGTGAAGCTGACGACGGCACCGCTCAGCGAGGTCGCATCAACGGTCAATGCGCTCGGCAGGTGCAATGTCGGCGATGTCGTATCTAGAACGAGCACACTAAAACTGCCGCTTGCGGTGACGTGGAACGAGTTGGTTTGCCGAACAAGTCACCGTGTGCGCTGCCAGATTGTCAGGCGAGACCGAGAACGTCGTGCCGGACGCCGGCGTGCGGGTGGGCGTGATCGGCCCGTCGATCGGGTCGGTCGCGGTCGCCGTGTATGAGACCGCGGTGCCCGCCGGGCTGATCGCCTCGACCTTGATATCGTCCGGCAGCGTCAGCGTCGGCGGCCGCGCCGTCACGACTACCGCCGCGCTCGTCGTCAGACTCGGTGGTTGAGAACAGCGTGTAGGTGACCGTCACCGTGCATGAAAGCTCGTGACCGATGTCAGCGACGGCCGGCGTGTAGGACTGGGCGGTCTGGACCAGCGACCGCGCTGCCGTCGATCCGCCACTGGTAACCATCGAACCCAAACGCGTTGAGCGAAGGTTGCTGTCCGGCCCAATCCGCCCAGCGAGCGCCGTCACGCACATCTGCTGGGTGCCCTGTTGCCCAGACCCGTGCAACAACCGGCGGCGAAATCAACGCCGTCGGCGCACCAACATCGAACCGCCCGATCGCCTTCGTGGCGCCCGTATCGGTGAACCAGATGTTGCTATCCGGGCCCGTCCTGAGCCCGTTAGGATACTGCCCGTATTCAGGGGGTAGATGGTGACGGTCCATGTCGGCCCGCTCGGCGTGATCCGCCCGATCGCCTTAGGTGTCGTGCGCTTGGTCGGTGAACCACACGTTGCCGTCCGCACCCGGCGTGATTTCGCCTGGGATGCTGTTTGCGCTCAGACCGCTGCTGAGCTCAGTGATTTGCCCGGCGGTCGTAATCCGGCCGATCGCCTTGGGAGCGCTGGGCGTGCCCTGATCGGTGAACCAGATATTGCCGTCCGGCCCCGGCGTGATCGCAGCTGGGAGGCTGGGCGCGTTCAAACCGGCACTGAATTCAGTCATTGCCCCGTTCATTGTGATTCGCCCGATCGCCTTGGTAGCGCCCTGGTCGGTGAACCAGAGGTTGCCGTCGGGGCCCAGCGTGATCCGTTGGGAGGCTGCCGATGTTGCCTCCGTTCGCGGCGATGCGCCGAACTCGCGTAATCGCGCCGCTCGGCGTGATTCGCCCGATCGCGGGGCGCTCACGCTTTGTCGGTGAACCAGAGGTTGCCGTCCATGCCACCGCGACCGCGGTGGGTGCGCTTCCCGGCGGAAGGGCTGCTGACTCGGTGATCGTTCCGCTCGTCGTGATTCGCCCGATGGCCGGGATGGCCCCGATGTCCGTGAACCAGATATTGCCGTCCGCGCCTACCCTGATCTGGCGAGGAACGCTAACTGGATTGCCCCCGTTCAGGGCGATGCTGAACTCGGTGATTGTCCCGCTCGTCGTGATCCGCCACGATCGCCTCGTCGCCCTGGTCAGGTGAACCAGAGGTTGCCGTCCGGGCCGGCCGCGATCCTGAACGGTGAGCTCTCGTTGAGCTCAGAGCGAACTCGGTGATCGTCCCGAGCGGCATCGCCGCCACCAGAGATCAGGATCGTCGCCGTAACGACGACGACTGTCGCGAGGAGCGTAAACGTGCGAGGCATGATGATCCCACCTTCGCTTGTTCCGTCGATGCGCGGCAGCATGGACAACCGCCGCAGCAGGGAAGAAGTAGTGACGGGTGACCTTACTGCCGAGTTAACAGCTATGCAAATAAAGATTGCATGTGTTTCCTTCTGCTCTCGAAGTCTGCCCACAGGGAGGACTTCGAGCCTCGAACTGAGTTGCGACGAACGCCGACCACGCGGCGCGAACTCCGCAATCACGCGATGCGTCGTGGTCGGGACAGCCGTTACATCGACGTTGCATCGTTGAGACGTCGATGTGACGTGCCACTGCAGTCTCTTGTGACCACTGCCTTCACACGGCTTTCCTATCGCCGAGACACCTGAAACTGAGGAGGACAAATGAAAAGGTTCCTCGCGCTCGGCATGATCGCCGTGGCGCTCGCCCTTGCCACCCGGCGTCGCAGCGGGCACGAATCCAAACACACTGACGCTCGCGGTGTTCGGCGACTTCGCCGTGCTGGGACACGACGACGAAGCCCGCCTTTGCCGAAGAAGGCCGAGTTCGATGCGACGCCCGCGTTCATTGACACGATCAACGCCGACCCGAGCGTGCAGGAGGTCGTGCACGTCGGCGACATCCACTCAGGTAGTGAAGCGTGCACAGTCCCTGCGATCAGGCGATCTACGACCGGTGGACGGGGACCGTCGGTTCGGTTTCCAGAAGCCGCTGATCTACACGCCGGGCGACAACGAGTGGAGCGACTGCAGCAAGGCGAAAGAACTCGCCGGCACGGATGTCTTCGGCAACCCGGCGGACCGCGCCGGCAATCCGCTCGCGCCTGTGGCCAACCCGCTCGCGCATCTGAATTTGGTTCGCTCGATCTTCTTCGCGAACCCGGGCTCGACTCTGGGGGTAGCGCTGAGCAAAGCCGATGCGGGTGATCTCGCAGGCCAACGCGTTCGATCCGAAATATCCCGCAGACGCGGCATACGTCGAGAACGTGATGTGGGAGCAGTCGAAGACGGTCTTCGTGACGCTGAACATCCCCGGCGGCTCGAACAACGACGCCGACGCGTGGAACGGCCCAGGGAACACCGGGAATCGATCAGTCCGAGCGCCTGGCCCGCACGCCGGCCGACGTCCGCTGGTTGAACGCAGGCGTTCGCGCTGGCGGAGGCCGACAACGCGCACAGCGTCGTCGATCATCGGTCAGGCCGACATGTGGGACGTCGGCCGACGGTCGCCGATCACCAGTCGACACTACGAGCCGATCATCTTCGCGATGGCATACAACGCGATGAGGTATGGAGAAGCCGGTGCTGTAACTCAACGGCGACTCGCATATTTATCGCTCGGACAATCCGCTGTTGCCGAACTCGACGTGCTACGCGGAAGACGACTCGTGCAGCATCGACGCGTGGACTCCACCACCCGTATTACTACGTGCCGAACTTCCACCGGATCGTCGTGCACGGATCAACGTTCCCGCTGGAGTGGCTAAAGCTGAGCATCGATCCGCGGGCCGCGTGGGAGAACGCCTCGACGCCGACCTCCTGGGGTCCGTTCAGCTGGCAGCGCAAGACGCAGGCGCAGCTAACGCCCCTAGCGGCTGTGCGGGGAGATCGTCGAACTGGCTCGACGATCTCCCGCCGCCTTCCTGGGCGCTGTCCGCTTTCCAAGCTGAACCATAGCATCCCAGGGGACGACTGAATCGGCGTCACCCGAGTAAATCTCACACGGTAGCGGTCCCTCCCTCTGGCGGTGACGATTTCTAGGCAACCTCGCAACCTCGCCGCGCACTTGCAGTTGCCTCATGATCTGAAACCGGCCGGTTCTGGTCAGGGTCATCGGGCAAACGGATTGCTCGCCGTCTCCCGAACAGGTTGCGTCCGTCTGCAGGCGACCATCGTGAAGGGTCCCAGCACCGGACGCTGCGTGCGTGAAAGATCCTCTCGCGACAAGCGAATGCGAAAGCTGTTCACTTATTGCCGGAAGGTGTTTCGGTACCTGCGGCCGATGCTCCGCGCTTGCCGTCGGAGCGGTCGTCCGGCAGCCTGGCGGCCACTGGCGTCGGCCTGCTGACGCCGTGGCCGATGAAGATTCCTGGTCGACAGCGTCCTGGGCAACGAGCCGCTGACGCGACTCCTCACCGGGCTCGGCGCGGGCGGGCTTGAACAAGAGCGAGCTTCTCCTGCGCCGTCGTTGCGGGCGGTTTCGGGCTTGCCGCCCTGACCAGCGTCGTGACCGTGGTCACAGGCTACATCACCACGAAGCTCGATCTCGCGATGACGCTCGACTTCCGCAGCGACCTTTCCAGCAGGCGCAGCGACTGTCGATGGCCTATCACGATCCAGCGCCGCTCGGGCATGGTGATCTACATCATCAATTCGATGGCGGGCTCGGCGACGAGCGTGCTGATGACGGTGCTGCCGCTCGCGCAGAACAGCCTGACGCTAGCCGGCATGTTCTGGATCTCGCTGCGTCTGAACCGCAAGCTGGCGCTGCTGTCGCTGTCGGTCGTGCCATTCCTGTATTACTCGGTGGGCTACTACAGCAAGCACATTCGCCAGCGCCTGATCACCGTGCAAGAGCATGGAAGGCGAAAGCTCTCGATCATTCACGAGGCCGATCTCGATGCTTCGCGTGATCGTCGCGTTCGGTCGCGAGGACTACGAGCATAGCCGCTTCCGAAGCCAGGGTGCGCGCGCGAACGCGGCGCGCCTGATGATCACCGCTCAGGCAGGAGATCTTCGCGCTCGCGGTGAACCTGACCAGCGCGCTCGGCACCGCGATGGTCCTCGGCTACGGAGCGCACCTGGCGCTGCAGCAGCAGGCTCACGGTCGGCGAACTCCTCGTCGTGCTGGCGTACATCGGCTCGGTCTACAAGCCGCTCGAGGCGATCAGCGGCACGATCGGCATGCTGCAGGACGGATTCGTCAACCTGCAGATCGCGTTCGATCTGCTCGAGAAGGAGCCGGACATCCGTGATGCGCCCGGCGCGGTGGCGCTCGGCCAGGTGCAGCGGGCGCGTTCGCTTCGAGCATGTTTCGTTCAGTTATCCGGGACGCACCGGCACGCTGATCGACGTCACGTTCGAGGCGGCTGCGGGTCAGGCGGATCGCGATCGTGGGACCGACTGGCGCCGGCAAGAGCACGCTGGTCAGTCTGCTGCCGCGATTCTACGACGCCAGACCGGGCGCGTGCTGGTCGACGGCGTCGACGTCAGGACGCTCACCCTGCAAGTCGCTTCGGCAGCAGATCAGCATCGTGCTGCAGGAGCCGCTGCTGTTCTCGGCCTCGATCGCCGACAACATCCGCTACGGGCGCCTCGATGCGACGATGGACGAGATCGTCGACGCCGCGCGAGCGGCGAACGCGCACGACTTCGTCATGCGCGCTGCCGCAGCAATACGACACGCTGCTTGGCGAGCGCGGCGCGCAGCTGTCGGGAGGCGAACGCCAGCGCATCGCCGTGGCCCGCGCGTTCCTGAAGAACGCGCCGATCCTCATCCTCGACGAGCCGACATCGTCGATCGACTCGAAGACAGAGGCGGTCATCCTCGACGCGCTCGAGCGGCTGATGGTGGGCCGCACGACGTTCCTGGTGGCGCACCGGCTGTCGACGCTGCGCAGCGTCAGCTCGATCCTCGTCCTGAATCACGGCGGCTCGTCGAACGGCGAGCACGCACGACGAGCTGTTGAGGCTGGGCGGTCTGTACCGGCAGCTTCACGACGTGCAGACCGGACACACCAAGCGTCGGCTTCCTGAACGAGCTCAAGGCGTCGGCAGCCAGTCGTCGCGTGAATCGCATGCACCTCACAACCAGGCCGAAGGTCGTGGTGCTCGGGACGATGAGCAAAATGCCCGTCGCGGGGATCGTCTTCATCACCGTCCAGCACCTGCTCGGCCTCAAGCGTCTGGGCTTCGACGTCTACTACGTCGAGGCGCACGCGCGAACGCCATCGATGTTCGTGACCGCCGAGCACGCCAGACGGCACTCTGCCGGCGGCGGCGTTCATTCCGACAACGTCATGCGGCGTTTCGATCTGGGCGAGCGACCACTGGGCCTTCCACGCGCTCCACCGACGGCGCCGGAATGCCACGGGCTCTCAGAGTGCGCGCTCAACCAGCTGCACGCGACGCCGCCATCATCCTCAACCTGCACGGCGGCAACGGTGCCGCGGCCGGAACACTGCGAAACCGGCCGACTGGTCTACATCGGCACCGGATCCGGTCGAGCACGAGGTCGAGGTCCATCAGCGGCGTGCGCGACACGATCGACTATCTCGAACCCCATTGCGCGTTTTTCACGTGGGGCGAGAACTACGGCAATCCCGATTGCGGCGTGCCGGCCTGCGACCGCATTCATGTTCGTCCCCACGCGGCAGCCGATCGTGATCGATCTCTGGGAATTCTTTCGACGCGGACCGGCGGATACCGTTCACGACCGTCGGCAACTGGCGCCAGCTCGTGGCGGCCGTCGTCGCTTGAACGGCGAGCTCTATCGCTGGAGCAAGCACCTCGAGTTCCTCAAGTTCATCGAACTGCCTCTCGCGAACTGGTCGCGTTTCGGAGCTGGCGCTCAGCGAGCTTCGACGACGACGACCGACCGGACTGCTCGCGATGCGCAACGGCTGGACGGTGCGAGACTCGCTGGCAGTTCACGACCGACGTCGACGCGTATCGTGCAGTTCATCGGGCAGTCGCGAGGCGAATTCACGGTGGCGAAGGACCAGAACGTCAGGCTGCGCAGCGGCTGGTTCAGCGATCGCAGCGCGAGCTACCTGGCGTGCGGCCGGCCCGGTGGTCACGCAGGAGACCGGTTTCAGCAACATCCTGCCGACCGGCGAAGGCTTGTTCGCGTTCTCGACGTTCGAGGAGATCGAGGACGCGCTCGATCGGATCGACCAGGACTACGCCCGTCACTCGACCGCCGCTTCGAGGATCGCGCGCGAGTAGCTCGACTATCGCGTCGTCCTGACCGCGATGCTGGACCGACTCGATTGCAAACCCACGGGCGCGCAGGGAGTGCCGCGATGACGACAGCTGCCCTGCTCCACCCATTGCCGGACGACCTCATGCTGGCGCCCGTTTCGCGGTGGCCGACCACGCTGTCCGCGCGATGACGCGATCATGCCGTGCTGGCCGAGCGCACCAGTGGACCGCGTCCGACCGATCACGGCAGCGCCGGAATGTCCGGAGGTCAGTATCGCGATCGCGATGCACGACAGGCTGCTCTTCTCGCGGATCTGCCTCGAAAGCCTGCTCGCCACCCGCTCGGATGCGACCTACGAAGTGATCGTCGGTCGACAACGGATCCACCGACGGCACCGGCGGCTACCTCGATCAGATCGCGCAGCTCGACGCCAGGGTGCGCGTGCTCCACAACGCCACCAACGCGGGCTTTGCCGTCGCCACCAACACCGCCGTATCGCGCGCGCGCGGCAGCATCGTCGTGTTCCTCAACAACGACACCATCGTGCCGGACGGCACGCTGGACCGCATCGCGCGGCATCTCGCCGATCCTCCGATCGGCCTGCTCGGCGCCGTGACCAACCGCGCGGGCAACGAAGCCGAAATCGACACGTCGTACCGCACCTACGGCGAGCTGCGGCGCTTCGCGCGCGACCGCGCGGCCAGCCACGCGGGACACCGCTTCGACATCCGCACCGCGACGATGTTCTGCGCCGCGGTGCGGCGCGAGGTGTGGGACGTCGTCGGCCCGCTCGACGAACGGCTCAAGTCGGCCTCTTTGAAGACGACGACTACGCGATGCGGATGCGGCAGATGGGATACCGGGTCGTTCTGTGCCGACGACGTGTTCGTGCACCATTTCGGGCAGGCGTCGATCGGCCGGCTCGGGCCGACCCGGCGGCATGCGGCCGCGTCTTCCACACAACCGGACGCGGTGGGAAACCAAGTGGGGCAACACCTGGCAGCCGCACCGCCGCCGCGATAAACCCGGCTACCGCGCGCTGGTGGAACGCGTTCGCTGTGAGTGCGCGAGGTCGCGCCACCAGACGCCACCGTCGCCGTGATCAGCAAGGGCGACGGCGATCTGCTGCAGCTCGACGGCCGTCGCGCGCGTGGCACTTCCCGCAGGGCGCTGATGGGCAATACGCCGGCCACTCACCCTGCCGACAGCGACGCGTGCATCGCGGAACTGGAGCGCATCCGCGCCATCGGCGCCGAGTACTCGTGATTCCAGCCACCTCCGGAGTGGTGGCTGCAGCACTCACCCAGTTTGGCGTCCATCTCCACCGCTCGTATCGATCACTGGGCGAGCAAGGAACGGCAACGGTCTTCGTCTTGTCAGGACGGGAAGCATGAAAGCCACTCGAGGAGTGACGAGCTCGTCGATCGGGTTCGTGACCGGATTCGTCTCCACGTGCCGCCCGGATCGGTGGTGCTGGTGGCGAGCAAGGGCGACGAAGCGCTGGTGCAGCTCGACGGCTATCGCGCCTGGCACTTTCCGCAGACCGAAACCGGCGTCTATGCCGGCCACTACCCAGCCGACAGCGCGGCGGCGATCGGGCATCTCGCGGATCTGCAGTCGTGCGGGGCTCAGTATCTCGTCTTTCCATGGACCGCCCGCTGGTGGCTTGACCACTACGCCGATCTCGCGCGGCACCTCAACACCGTTCATGCGTCACTCGTGGCAGACGATGGCGTCTGTCTGATCTTCGAGCTTTGCGAGGTGGCCGCGTCCGAGGCGGACGGCGAGGCAAAGCGACGCCGGCCGCCCAGAGATTGCCGCTGGACGATCCGAACAAGATCGACGCGACGCCGGCGACGCCGCTCCGGCTGGTGGCGCCGACGGCGGCGGCACCGACGCGGATCTGACCATCCTCGCCCGATTCGGCACGGACCAGTATCCACGGGCCGAACGGGAGATCGACGAGATCTTCCAGCGCCAGTTGCCCGACGTGCAGCGCACCGTGATCGTCGTCGACAATGCGTTACCACCCACTTCGTCGAACCGCGGCCAAACGGCGCGCTCATCGGCGGCGACAACCGCGCCCGGGAATTCTCCGCGTTCGACCGCGCGCTGGACTTCGTCGATCGCCAGCATCTGGTCATGCGACCTGGTGCACTTCGCCACCAGCGCCTTCAGCACCCTGTCCGTCGCGCTACTCGATCGATTCGAGGCCGAGGTGCTCAGGGCGATCAACGGACGCCCCGTCTGCCTCGGTCATGTCGACTGCTATAACGAGCCCATCGAGGTCATGACCTGCCGGTCGCAGCACTGGGTGAGGTCACTGCTTCTTCTTCCTGCCGCCGACGGAAGTGCGGGCGCTGGGGCGCTTCGCCTTCATCAGTGACGGCCGCCGCCTCTTCAGCGGCGATCCGGACGCGCCGTTTCGACTCGACGCGCCAATCAGCCCGAACTATCGCGACTACATCTTGCATTGGCTGGCAGGAGCTGACATCGGGCAGGGAGTGACCTGGCACTCGGGCTTCGCCCTGAGGCTCGGACACGCTGCGCGGCATTCGAGCACAAGGCGATATCGATGCTCAACGAGCAGCTCCTCGGGATCAGGCTGCGCGCACTCGGCTGCAGCTTGATCGACGTCACGTGGCTCTGGACGCAGCTCCGTCGACAGCACGCGACCGCGGTGATTCCATGGTCAGCGAGTTGGAAAGAGCAGCTCGCGAATCGCGAAGCCGATGCGCTGCGTGTGCCGCGCCAACCGTCCGCAGCGTTTAGCACGGTGTGAGAACGCAGATGTTGGATACCGCGAACCAATCCGGCGAATTTGAACTGAGGGACGGACTCGACGTCCGCTTTCTCTACCGGCCGATCGTGTTCATGGAGCCGGAGCGCACGGTGCATCCGGTCTCATGGCTGGACCACACGCCGTTTGCGTTCTGGATCATGGACGCCCTGCGTCCATCGATGTTCGTCGAGCTCGGCTGCCACTCCGGCAACAGCTACGCGAGCTTCGCGCAGGCGGTGCAGGCGCTGGGTCTCTCCACCGCGTGCTACGGCGTGGACACCTGGCGGGGGCGATCCGCACGCGGGCTTCTTCGACGAGACGGTCTTCGATGAATGGTCCGCTTTTTCACGATCGGCGGTACTCGACCTTCTGCGCACTGATTCGCGCGACCTTCGACGACGCCTGCAGCCACTTCACCGACGGGAGCATCGACCTGATTCACTGGACGGCTATCACACGTTCGCGGCGGCTTCGCACGACTTCGAGTCGTGGCTGCCGAAGCTGAGCGCGCGCGGCGTCGTAGCTCTTCCACGACATCAACGTGCGCGAGGCGGACTTCGGCGCCTGGCGACTCTGGGAACATCTCAGCCAGGACTGCCCGTCGTTCGAGTTCCTGCACGGCCATGGCCTTGGAGTCCTCGGAACCGGACCCGACTTACCCGACGCCGTCCACTGGCTGCTGTCGCTCTGCGCCGCGGCGGGGCCGAAGCGTCAGCCGTGTCCGGATGTTCTTCTCGAGGCTTGGCGCGGCCGTGGTCGGCAGGTTCACGGCGGAGCAGTCGAAACACGCGTTCGATTCCGAACTCGCATGCCGCGACAGCCAGCTCGCGGCGGCGAACGGCGAGGCCGAGCGGCGCGCGCGTGAGGCCGCGGATCTGCAGGAGCGGCTGGCCCAGGCGGCGGCGGACGCCGATCGGTTGAGTCGCGACCACGCCTCCGCGAACCCAACAACTCTCCGAGGCGAATCGGCAGCTGGCGTTGCGAGATCAGCAGCGCGTGGACCTGCATCGGCAGCTCACGCACGCGAATCAGCGACGTGGTCGTCGTCCAGGGACATGCCGAAGCTCTCGACGAACGGCTGCGAGTCAGCGAACGGATGCTGGCGAAACAGAGCCGCGCAAGCCCGATCGGTGTGCGCAGCGGCCAGGGCGAAACGATCGGAACTCAATCGGCGGGCCCGGCAGATCGAAACGGTTACGGCGAGAAACGCCGCTCTCCTGCGGCGCCTGCGCGAGCTGGCGACTGATCTCGATGACCGTGCTGCGCAGGCCATGCGCCGTGACCCGCGATCTCGAGCAGGTGCCGCGAGCCCTTCGCGAAGCGTGACGAACGGATCGCCGCGCTCGATGCCGAAGCGTCTGGCGCGCTCGAAGCCTTGCGGCGCGAGACCTCGGCGCGGCACGACGAGGCGGCGCGGCGGCAGAAGCTCGGGCGCAGCTGGCGTGGTCGCAGGCACAGGTGTCGGCGATGGCGAACGGCGAGAACGGTTCAAGCCGGGTCGCCGCGGCGGCGCCGCTGGACCCGGCGCCGGGCCACTGGGCGAGTCTGTCACCTCACGACCGCTCGCTGATGTCCCCGGCGCAGCAGCGCGACTTCAGGCTGATCGCCGCCAGCCGACTCTTCGCCCCGGCGTTCTATCGGAACGCCAATCCCGACGTCGCGGCGGGGGGCGGAAGTCCGCTGGTGCACTACGTGCTGGCGGGGGCCAGGCAACGTCGCGATCCACATCCGCTCTTCTCGACCGCCTACCAGCGCCACCCAGGTTGCTGATCTCGACGCCGATGCAAACGCGCTCGCGCATTGCTTGACGCGGGGTTGGCGTACGGGACACTCGCCGCACCCGCTGTTCGACCCGGCGTATTACCTCGCACGGAACACGGACGCCGCTCGGGCGGGGATGCGATCCGCTGCAGCACTATCTCGAGCACTGGTGTGGCGGCGCGGCGAAAGCCCCATCCGCTGTTCGACGTGCCCTTCTATCTTCGCGAGAACCCCGAGGTGGCAGCGGCGGGCATCGAGCCGCTGTCGCACTTCCTCGAACAGGGTTCACACGAGAGGACGCCGGCCGAACCGCTGGTTCGACATCGATCTCTACGTCCGCCAGCATCCCGACATCCTCGAGTCCGCGGTGAATCCGCTGATGCACTTTCTGCGTCACGGCGGCCTCGACGCTCATCCGTCGCCGCGCGGAACCACGATCTAGCGGCTCGAACGCTTCTCAGAGCGCCGCATCCCGATGACGACGCGCTCGCTCCAGCCGCCCGAGGCCCGGTCGGCGCACGGTGTGTGCTGGTCTCGCACGTGGGCCCCTGGCGGCCGAAGCGCCGGCGAACGGATTATCGCGTCGCCCGTCTGCTGCGCTGGTATCGGCGCAATGGATACCGCGTCATTCGATCATTGCGCCGCTGCCCGGTGAGGAATTGCCGTGCGAAGGGGGTCGAGGCGATCGCCGCCGAGTTCGGCAACGCCGTGCGGTGCCCACCGCGACGGACGGGTCGAGTAAATCACTTCCCGACGTGTCGCAGGCGCTGGCGTCCATGGACGCGCAGTTTGACGCGCTCGATCGGCGATCTCCTGTGGGAGCCGCGCGAGCCCGAAAGCCCCGGCAGCGGCAATTGCTCCAGATGGAGCGCACGTTCTGCCACGATGTCGTCGCATCAACGGTGCTTCAGCTCGGGCAGACACCTGGGTCCACACGTCCTGCAGGTCGAATACATCTGGATGACGCGCGTGCTGCCGCTGGTGCCCGGGAACGTCCTGAAAGTCGTCGACACGATCGATGTGTTCTCGAATATTCAGGAGAAAGTCTCCGCGTTCGGTCTGGACGACGTGGTCATTCAGTGCGACGAGGAAGCCGAGCGCCTGCGCCGCGCCGATCTCTCGTCGTCGCCATCCAGGACGAGGAACGGTCGGCGCTCGAGCGTCTCGCATTGTCCGTGCCGGTCGTCACCGCGGGCGTGGACTTCGACGTCGTCCGCGACGGCGGCGCGCCGGACGCGCATCGGATCCTCTATGTCGCGTCGAACAATCGAGGAATCGCAAGGGGCTCGACGATTTCCTGCGCCTGGCGTGGCCGCTCGTCCGCAGCCAGGTGCCGCAGGCAGAGCTGGTCGTGGCCGGGAGCCTGAGCGACAGCATCGCTGCCAGAGAAGCGCCGGGGGTCAGCGCGATCGGGCCGGTCGATGATGTCTGCCCCGCACTATCGACAGGCGGCGCTCGTCATCAATCCTGCCGTCGCGGGCACCGGACTCAAGATCAAAACGCTCGAGGCCTTGTGCCACGCGCGGCCGGTCGATCACCTGGCCGAACGGCGTGGAAGGGTTGGATCCGAGCGCTCGCGGAGCTGTGCCTGGTGGCGCGCGACTGGTGCAGTTCTCGGAGCACCTGGTCCACGCGCTCGCGGCTTCCGGTAGCTGCCCGATTGGCCACGGCGCACGGAAGGTCATCGCGCGTCACGTCTCCCCCAAATCGGTCTACGCCTCACTGGACGACGCATTTCGCGCGTTCTTCGAACAGAGCACTGGCGGTGGACGATGCGCGCGATTGATGTCTTCGCCGACTTCTCGTTGCTGACCGATGCCGCGGCGTCGGACGCGATGGCGCGGCTGGAACACCCCGATTCGCTGGGAGACGTCGCGGCTCGGATCTTCTGTGCGGCGCCGCGGATCCGATCCATGTCCGCCGATACGAGGGGCCGCGGCTGGCGGATTCCTGGATCTCGGGCCCGTCGCCGCGTGCGGGCGCGCGATCTCGGCGCGGCGAACAGCGGCCGTCCGCTCCTCGTGCTGATGGGCGGTATCGAACCTGGTTGTGAGGCGGTCGCGCGTTCTGCTGGCGGCTGGCTCGATGACTGACCCGATGATCGGGTTTGCGTCGCCACGCCTGACCGGCTCGAGCGGGCATACCATCGCGGCGCTCGACGAAGGAGGCGACCGCGCGCTCCGGAGATGCCGCGGCGTCTGCTTGCGGAACTGCCGCCGTCCATGCTCGTCGCCCGACGCTCGGTTCGCGCTGTCTTGCTGATCAAGCCAGACGTCCTGGCGGATTTCGGCCAGCGCGCTCGATTCGCGTTTCAATCGCTGGCTGCGGCGCGCTCTGGCATTGCGTCCCTGGTTGCGCGCGCCGATGCGGAGATTCCGCACGCTCGTCAGCAACCAGGTCGTCGTCACAGAACTTACGGGCGCGAGACGGACGGCGCCCATCCTGCACGGCGACGTTTCGCAGCGCCGCCTCGACGGCTGGTCAGATGCTGCTTCGCGAACTGCTGCCGGAGGTCGAGGAGCACAGCTCAGTTCGGCACTTCCCGCCGATTGCGGCGATCCGAACGCGGCTCGCGAGCGCATCCGCTTCCGCGTAGTATGCGGCGCGGCCGTCGCGCTGCTGCTCGGCGTGCGCACCAACTGCGGACGGACCATGAACGGCACGGCGATCGCGGCGCTCGGTATCGCGGGCGGCTTGCCTGGGCGGCTCGGCGGCGACTGGGAGGTGGCGCTGCTCGCGCGTCGCGAGGCGTCCTGGCTCACGAGCTGGAGCACCGGTTCCCCGAATGGCCGATCTACACGAGCGTGCCGGACCGTCAGTTCACGATCGCGCTTCGGTTGTCGCAACCGTGGCACGTCGACGAGCTGATCCGAGCTGCACGGCCTCGCGGCGATTAACGTCCTTCCTCTTCCTCGACACCATTTCGTGGGATGTCGCCTACCCCGCACCGCGACACCTCGGGCGGCACGTGGCGCTTCCTGGCCGATCAGGCTGGCGGTCTCGTGTTCATCTCCGAGGAGTTCACTCGCGGCAGGTTCCTCCGCCGTTTCAGCTCACTGGGGCCTCGGTTCCGCGGGTCGTCTCCCATCTCTCGTTCGACGCGGCCGATTACATCCATCCCGAAGTACGGCCGCCCGAGACGCGCCGGGACCGAAATCTTCGTCGTCGGCAACACGGCTACGACCATAAGGGCGTTGTCGCGCACTGATCCAGGCTGTTGACGGCGGCACTCTCCGTTCGAGCCGATCGTGGCCCTGGGGCCCGGCGCCCTCACCTCGACTCGCGGGTGATGCCGTGTTCGAGCGGCAGCGTTGTCGGAGCCCAGCTGCATCGTTTGTGCGCAGGCGCCCGCGCGGTCGTCTTCCCCCTCGTTCCCTGCCAGGGCTTCGACCTTCGATCCGTGACGACGCTGGCATACGGCGGCACCCTGCTCAGCCGCCGCTCGGCGCTGCCAGCAGGCGAGATCGCCGGCACGAGTCCATGCCGCATCAGGGCCGCATTGTGCCGTTCGATCGGCGTGAAGACATGGTGGAGCTCGTCGGACGGATCCTCCCATCACAAGGCCGTCCGCGAGCTTCCGCTCGGTGGTGCACTCGCAGGCGGGAGGCCCAAGTCGTGGCGTGACGTCGCCGCCACCATCACGACGTTTGCCGGAGAGCGCTCGTCCGATCTGTCGAAGCCGATGGCGATCCCGACCACGCGATCCGGCAACTCCTCTGCAGCCCGCGCCGACGCGTGGCCGTCGGGAGCTGCGCGATGAAATCCATCGTCATCGCCGGATCGCTTTTGCGCAGAAGCCGGCACGCGGCGGAGCACACCGCGGGTGTTCCTGCGAGTTTTATCTCCTCGGCTTCCAGAAGCTTGGCTGGGATGTCGTGTTTCTCGATCGGCTCGAGCCCGAGATGTTGCCGTGGACGAAGGCCGGCGCACCGAAAGCGCGCATCGCGAGGATTCCGGCGAACCTTCGATACTTCCTCGAGATCATGCGTCGATTCGGGTTCGAGGCCGGTGCGGACTGCTGTGCGGAAGCCGGACGTTTGGTCTCGAGTCCGATTGGAGATCGTCGGGCGCGTCGCGGCGTGTGCGGCGCTCGTGCGCCATCATGGGCTTCATGAACGACCCGGAGGTGCTCGCCGCCGCACCCAGACGCCATCTTCCTCGACATCGACCCGGGGGTTTGGACAGATGTGGCAGGCGCTGGGCCTGCACGACGCGTTTCCGGGGCACGACTCGTTCGTGACGATCGCCGAAAGCGATCGGCCAGCCCACGTGCTCGATTCCGCTCTGCGGCCGGACCTGGATCACCACGCGACAACCGATCGTGCTCGACGAATGGACGGTGGCCGACGCACCGGTCGACGGCGGCGTCATCACCGTACTTGCGAGCTGGCGGGGCCTACGGACCGATCCTCGTATCGAGGCACGACCTACGAGGCTGCGCGCCCACCAGTTTCGGAGAGTTTGCGCGGCTCCCGGATCTGGCGGCGCGCCGGTTCGAACTGGCAGCTCGATCATCTGAAGCGCCGATGCGAAGGGCGTCGAGCTGCTGTGTGCCCAACGGCTGGTCGCTCGTCGAGCCCCACGCGCGCCGCCCGCGGGTGATCCGTGGCGGTGCGCGACTACATCCGCCGCTCGGCGGCAAGAACTGAAATGATCGCGAAAGGCTTTATGCGCTCGCGGGCACGACCCTGCGGCCCGGATGGTTCCGGCGATCCGCGGCGTCTGTTATCTCTCGCCAGCGGCCGTCCCGTGCTCGCGCCGGGACACCGGAGTTCGGCGAGACGCTGCCCACCGGCTGAGGGCCTGCTCGCGTTCGAGACCGTCGAGCAGGCAGCCGATGCCGCGCGCGCGGTCGCGCGCGACTACACGCGCCACGCGCGCGCCGCGCCGCAGGTCCGCGGAGACGTATTATTTCGACTCATGTCGAACGTGCTGGGCATGCGCTCACTCGAAAGTTGAACCTGTGCTGAGGCGGACGTGGCGTTGATCGTCGTGGCCGGCGCGCGCTCGCCGACAAGCCGCACAACGGCGGCGCGGCGTGGACGCGTCTCAGCTGGCCGCTTGGTCTTCCGCCATCTGGGCTGCGACGTCTGCCTGCTTCGAACAAATCGATTGAGTGCGCGGACGACTCCGGCGCCGCGTGCGGGTTCGATCCGCTCGGCCAACCTCGCGCCTGTTTCGCCCGACGTCACGGCACGATTCGGTCTCGCCGGCCGGGCAGCGCTTTCTCCCAAACGCAGACGGACGCGCCGCCGGTCTCGATTCGAGCGCACTTGCGCCGCCGAGATCGCCGACGCCGCCGACCTGCTCGATACTTATCGAGTGGCCACCTCACGCTGGACGCGTTGAAGCCGCTTGCTTTCGCAAACGGGTATTCGTTGATCCGGGATCCCGGATACACGCAGTTCTGGCACCTGAACGGTCTCGCTGAAGATCGGCTTCGCGATCATCGTTTCCGCTACACCGTCGGCGAGAGCATCGGCACCCCCGGATGCGTCATTCCGTGTGGTGGCATCGCATGGCGACCGCTTCGCCAGCCGGTGGTGCTGGACGAGTGGCCGGTTGCCTCGTGCGACGGCCAGCCCCGTTCACGACCGTCGGCAGCTGGCGGGGACCGTGCGGCCGCGTCGCCGTCGACGGACGGCTGTTCGGTGCCCAAGGCCCATGGGTTCGAGGAAGTTCCTCCCGCTGCCAGCCTGTCGCACCAACGCTTCGAAATCGCGTTGTCCATCAGATCCATCCGACAGCCGGGACCGTGACGCGCTGCGCGAGCAGCGTGGGCGATCGTCGATCCGCGAACCGTGGCCTGCGACCCGTGGAGTTTTCGCCGTTACGTCCAGAGCGGGGGCGCGGAGTTCTCGGTCGCTCAGGGCATTTACGTCGAGACTGCGCGGTCCGGGTGGGTTCAGCTTGATCGAACCGCGCGGTCACTGGCGTCAGGAAAGCCGGCGCTCGTGCAGGATACCGGATTCACGGCCAGATGCCCCGAACCGGATGCGAAGCCTCGTATTGGCGTTCGCGCACGCTCGACGAAGCGGCGCACGGGGCGCGCGCGATCGTCCACGACTACGGCACGCATTCCCGCGCGGCGCGCGCGATCCGCGGAAGAGTTCTTCGAGCTCAGACACGGTGCTGACGAGCTTCCTTCGAGACGTGGACGTGACGATATGACGTTGTCAATCCCGTTCCCTGCCCATCGGCCGGTTGCGCCTCGCTGCTGGCCTGTCTCTTCGTCGCAAGCCTATCCTGGCGCAGGTCGCGACGCAAGGCGAGCTTCGCCCCGGAACCGTGCGCGACCAGACCGGCACGCCGTCGTGGCCGGCGCTACCGTCCTGGTGTTCGCCCGCCAGACGGCCGCTCGCGAACACGACGACCGATGGCGAGGGAGGTATCGCCTCCGAACGGGTGCCCGGAGGACGGTACCATGTTGGTCCGGCGTGGCGGGTTCAGGAGTTCACGGGCGACGTCGATCTGCGGGCCGAGCGAACTGTCCTGCGTGACGATGGTGCTCAAGGTCTCGATCGCCGTGAAGGTCGACGTGGGGAACGCCAGGGTCTTTCGGCCGACCCGCGGCGGAACCTGTCGGCAGTCATCCTCACCGCGAAGGGATCTTTGCCGCCATGCCCGATGATCCCCAGCAGCTGCTCTTCAGGGCGCTGCAGATGATGGCCGGTTCGACCGGCAGGCCCGGCGATGTGGTCGGTCTAACGCCTGGCGGAGTTTCGCGAGTGACTGCGCCGGCTCCCGCAGAAAAACACGATCGAGATGATCCGGATCAACTCAGAATCCGTTTTCTGCGGAATTCCCGGAAGCAGAGGCGCCCGGCGCGTCGAAATCTTCACCAAGGCTGGAACCGACACCGTTCACGGGGACGATCGGCCTGCGGCTTCGCGCCAGCGCGATGGATTCGCAAAACCCTGTCTCGCAGACCAAGCCGGACACGAGCTACTCCACCGCGAAAGGCTATCTCCGGGGTCGTCAGATAAATCCTCAAGAGATCGCGCGAGCTTCCTCGTATCCGGCGGGCGTTGGCGGCAGGACGACAATGCGTTCGTCCACGCGACCGTTCTGTCGCCTGGCGCCGGCTCGCCGCAGCCGTTCGGCGCGACCGTCGCGACGCCGAGCACCGTCCGATCCGGATCGGCGCAGGTGGACGTCACGGCCGGCAGCCACACGATCAATGCATCCCTACGCGCGGGCCGGGGAGACGGACCCAGAACCTGGGACTGCAGAGCGGGTTCGACCTGCCGGAGCACGCCTACGACCCGCTCCGGCGAACACGACGGCACTGGGGCCGGCTGTGGGAGGTGGACCTCGATCGGCCAGCACATGGTCAATGACGCGCGATTCGAGATCCAGTCGAGGCGTCTCAGCGCCACCCAGCCGCTCGCCAGCGCGCCCGCGGTGATCGTGCTCGATGCGTTCAACGCGGGCGGAAACCAGTCGGCCCCCGTTGAGCGATCGGTCAGCGGATGGTTGGCCAGCGAGACGCTGACCCTGCAGCGGGGCAGCACACCTTCAAGGCCCGGAGCGCAGATCGAATCGACGCGCCAGGCCTACGTCGATCGGTCGGGATTCGGCGGAACCTACACCTTCGGGGCTTCGGATGTGGAGCACGCGGCGCCCTGGAGCAGGCTTCCGGTGCTCAATGCCGCCCGGCGGCCGATTCCCATTTCGCCGATCGAGCACTACGCCGGACGATGATCGGCAGCCCCGGCTACGTGCCGTCGCCAGTTTCTCATCGTTCGCGGCAATCCGGACATCGCCGTGGAGCAGCGGAACTTCGCCTGGTCCTTCCTCGACGACTTGTCGCTGTCAGAACAGATGACGTTCTCGTCACGGCGTGCGCCAGGAACGTTGCAGAACGATGTCCCGTTCCGCGTGTGAGATCTGGCACCCAAAGGCGGGTCTCGCGTGGCTGCTCGATGCTGCCGGTCGGAACGCGATCCGGTTCCGGAACCGGAATCTTCCACCGGCGCGTCGAACCGCGGGCCACCCTCGACACCAAACGGTTCGACGGCGTCAACCGGGCGCAATTCACCTGGTCGAGAACCCGTCGTTCTTTCCGGGAGCCGCCATCGCTCGACGGGTCGTTGCCGGTGCACTCGACCATCTACACCAAGGCGGACGACCTGCGCGTGCCGTGGTCGTTCATCAGCACCGTCAGCTACGAGCGTCGGCTGCCCGGCAACATCGTGCGCCGTGGCTCAATACCTCTTCGCCCGTGGCGCCGACCTGCTGCGATTGCGCGGACGTCACCGCGCCCCGGCCGCCGGCTACGACGGACTGCCGCCGGATCCGCGCCTCCAGGTTCAGATCGACCGGCCGGTCGCTGCAGCAGCAGCCGATGATCGGTCTGCGGCAGAGCAACCAGGACGCGTGTCGGTCTACGCATGGAGCTGTATTATTGCCGGCACAAAGCGCAGCGACACCAGACAACCCGTACCCTGCCGCCAGTTCACCGAACAGCGACCTGACGACGGAGTTCGGCTGGGCGGCCGACGATCAGCGTCACGCCAGATCGTCGCGGGTGCGACGCCTGCAGATCGACGGTCTGATGCTGGATCCGAAATCAGTCACGATCGCCTCGGGCCGCCCGTTCCAACATCACCACCGGCCTCGACAACAACCGCGACACGCTGTTCGTCGACCGGCCGTCGTTCGCGCGCGATCAGCGAAGCGATCCGGGCGCCATCGCCACGGCGTGCCGGTCTGCTCGATCCAAACCCGCGGCCTGGCCCGGCGATAGATTGCCGCGCAGCTTCTCGGACGGGAGCCTGGACGCGAGATCCTATCGTGATCGACATGAGCGCGGCGCGGACGCTCGCCAAAGGTGTGACGCGTTGACCGTGGACCTGCAGGAAGAACGTGCTCCCAGCGCCCACCGCCTGTGCGGCACCGACCAGAAGTGCTCACCGGTCCGCGCTGTTCGGCGTTCCCAATCAGGCGGCTCAATGGACTGCCGTCTCTGGCTGGCCCTTCAGTGCGCCTTCCTGGCAAACGCCGTGGCGCGCGGACTTCGCATTCTTCTCGGCGGCATGCTCGCGGGCGCGACCCGCATCCGGGGCGGCGCAGGCCCTGGGCCGTTCTGCGGTGCGCGGTCGGGCTCCGCCGCCAGCGGATTTCACTGACAGTCTATGCCGATCCGGGCCGATCGCGCAGCGTGCCTTGCAGCCCGAAGGCGCCCCGCTCGCGCAGATCAGCCAACGCCAGATATTTCCGCCAGGTCGTGGCGCGCGTTTCGATCTGACGTCGCGCGCCGCGCGCTGCGGCAGTGGGACGCGCGAGACAGTCCGGACTCGGCTACGGGAAGCTGGCGCGGGCGGTGCGACAATGCGACCTGCTGATCAACATCTCGGGGATGCTCACGCGATCCTCGCCTTGATCGCGTCGATCCCGCGACGCGCGTCCTATCTCGACTTCTCGATCCGGCATTCAACCAGTTGTGTGGCATGCCGTGGAAGGGATCGACGCGCGCAGCGTCAGGCTCCAGGGGCCACACCCACTTCGCGTCACCAGTCGTTGGGCGCTGATTCCGGAGCGCCGGCGCGTGCGGCGTTGCGCGACATGCGGGCGGAACTGGATTCCGACGCTGCCGCCGGTCGTCCTGCCGGAATGGCCGAAGCGCGTGCCGAGGACGATGCCTGACGGTGCGTGGACCACGGTCGGCAACGCTGGCAGGGGATACGGCTCCACTTTATCGAGCATGACGGCGTGGTAGGCAGAGGCAGCCCGTTTCGGTTTCCGATCGAATCGCTCGACCGACGCCAGCGCGCGCCCGCGTGCGCTTGCGGCCAGCATCTCCGATTCACCCGGACAGAGGTCGACGATCTCGCCGTCGCTCAGCCGCCAACAAAATGGGCGGTGGTCAATCCGCGATCCGTCGCATAGCCCACGCCTACGATGCGTATCGCCTGTTCATTCAGCGGCGGTCAGAGGGGAGCTCGGGTTTGTGAAGAGCGGGCACGTGCTGTCGCGTTGCCTGGTTGGTTCAGCGACCGCAGCGCCTTCCACGGCTATCGCGTCGGGACGGCCAGTGGTCGCCGAGGACACCGGCTGGGTCGAGGTCGTTGCCTCCCGGTTGGCGAAGGCCTGCAACCGTTCAGGACGGTGGAGGAGGCCGCCGCCGCGCACGATTTCAGCTGCGTCGGCCGCCTGCGACCGGCACTGCCGGCATAGCGCGCGAGATCGCCGACACGTTCTTCAGTTCGGACATGTCGTCCTTCGCACGCTGCTGGAACGCGCGTAGGAGTTGCAAATGATGCAAACAGCGAACGCCCGTCAGATACCGCCGGCGCAGTCGTCGGGCTGTGAGCTCGTCAAACCAGCGGCTATTTCCGGTCGGCAGCGGGCCCCATCGCAGCTCGATCGGCGGCCGTCGCCGTATCCTCAGCTTTCGGTCGAAGAGCTCGACGTCCGGTTCCGCCTTGGACGGTATGTGGCTCTGCACACACACATGGTCATGAAGGACCTGAGCCAGAGGCTGATACCGGAGGCCGTCACTACTTTACACCCCACGTTCTTTGTAAAACTTCCACCTGGTGAGGAGGTATATGCAACGTTGGATCACCGCGCACGCGCCGCGCGCTGTTTGCAGCCACCTGGTGCGGCGCGGTCAGCCTCGTTTTTGCCGCGGCGTGTACTGGTTTGTTCTCCGAGCGCGTCCGCGCGAGATCGGCTGCCATGTCGGCACGCGCCATCGTCGTAGCAGTATCTGATCTGGGAGGCGCGCGTGGGCGGCTGATTTCAGTAAGCTCAGTTCTCACGCGTGTTTTATTGATATGCTCTTTTGCTCCAACTTTTATTTTTTATTCAAATATATCATATATATATTCTCCTTTATATTCTTCATTTCATTCTTCCTTAAATATGTTTTTATGCACTTTTTACCTTTTTTATTATAAATGAAAACTCTCAACGTTCGTTCTGTTAATCATACTCTTGCTGCAAAGCTCTTATCTGTTGTTCTTCTCTTATTATAAATTCTGGTGTGATATATATCAACACAAAATGATCATTAAGCATAACAATATTATTAATATACAAATTATTCTTTCAGCCCAAGTATTTCAATATATAACATAACCCAAATGAATGGTGAAAAAATATTTTTTAATATATTATACAATCTCATATCCTATTTTATTGTTTTCATATACATTTATGGTGCGGCTGTGGCTGTGGATGGTGTGGATGTTCTGTGGATCTGTGGAGGATTCTGTCTGTGCGTTATGGCATGTTCGTCTGTTGGCGTGTATTTTCTTCACCCCTGGGAGATTGGTGGGGTTATTTTCACGTTTTTTTTTTGTTTAT
>ERZ1370068.10678-contig-9356_pt1 | contig 41724 bp, 40 predicted proteins | sample MGYA00561227_ERZ1370068 | MGnify/ENA primary metagenome ERZ1370068 (study PRJEB38410, sample SAMEA6850437) | metagenome | study: Metagenomic assessment of the ecological functions of the soil: analysis of the soil microbiota associated with the... | reverse complement strand
CTACGTATTGCCCACGGCTACAGTGATGGCGCTGCCTGGCGAGCAGGGCTGGAAGCGAGAGCGCTTTCGAGACCGAGTATGGCGACAACGACGACGAGGAGCCGGCGTCGGCGCTGGTGCCGCCGCAAGGCGAGGGCGCCTCATGCCGCTTTCTCTGCCCGGCTCTTCGCCGAGCTCGACGCGAGCACCGCCACCGCTGCGCAAGGTCGACGCGCTGGCGCTACTTCATGCCGACGCCAGCGCCGCGCGACGCCGCCTGGGCGGTGTACTTTCTTCGCCGGCGGCAAGCCGCGCCAGGTCGTACCGAGCGGCGTGCTGGTGGGCGATCGCGTGCCGCCGCGCGCATCGACGACTGGCTCTTCGACGCCTGCTACCAGGCGGTCGGCGACCTGGCCGAGACCGATCGCGCACGTGCTCGCCGCGCGGCGCGACGAGCCGAGCGACGTCGGCCTGGCCGAGTGGGTCGAGCGACGCTCCTGATGCCCTGCGCGGCCTGCGCGCCCGAAGAGCAGGCCGCGGCGCGTCGCCGCCGTACTGGGGCGAGCTCGACGACCGCCGGGCGCTTCCTGCTCGACCAAGCTGATCGGCGGCGGCTTTCGCGTCGGCGTCAGCAAGCTGCTGGTGCAGCGCGCGCTCGCCGCAGGCACGCCGGCATCGACGCCAAGCTCGTGGCGCAACGCATGATGGGCTACACCGACGGCCGCACGCTGCCGAGCGCCGCAGCGCTACCGGCAGCTGGCCGCTCAGGCCGACAGTCGGCCCGCTCGACGCCGGCGCAGCCGTATCCGTTTTCCTCGCCCATCAGCTCGACGCGCCGCTCGAGCGACTTCGCGCGCCAGCTCGGGCCGCCGGCCGACTGGCTCGTCGAATGGAAGTACGACGGCATCCGCGCGCAGGTCGTCAAGCGCGGCGGCCGCGGTCTGGGTCTGGTCGCGCGGCGAGGAGCTGGTGACCGAACGCTTCCCGGAGATCGCGCTCGCCGGCCGCGTTGCCCGACGGCACCGTGCTCGACGGCGAGATCGCTCGTCTGGAAAGGATCGCAGCGGCCGGCGCCGTTCGCCCTGCTGCAGCAGCGCATCGGCCGCAAAGACTGCTGACGCAAGAAGGTGCTCGCCGACGCGCCGGTCGGCTTCATCGCCTACGACCTGCTCGAAGACTAGGCGGCGTCGACCTCGCGCGAGCTGCCGCAGGCCGAGCGGCGCGCGACGCGGCTCGAGGCACAGCGACGCGGACAGCCGGCGATCGGCCTCTCGCCGCGTCGAGACGGCCGAGCTGGGCGCGCTTACGCCGAGCTGCGCGACGCAGTCGCGCGCGCGCGGCGTCGAAGGCTTCATGCTCAAGCACCGCGCGCGCGCGCTACGGCACCGGCCGCGCAAGCAGGACGACCTCGGCGGCACTGTGGTGGAAGTGGAAGATCGATCCGATCAGCGGTCGACTGCGTGCTCGTCTATGCGCAGGCCGGCCACGGCCGCCGCGCGCAGCGTCTACACCGACTACACCTTCGCGGTCGTGGAACCGGCCGCCAGCCGGCGCGACGCGGCCGCAAGCCGTGGTCGACGCGATCGCGGCCGATCGCCGCGCGACAGCGAGCCGCCAGGCGCCGCCCCCGACGCCCTCGCAGCTGGTCGCCGTTCGCCAAGGCGCTACTCGGGCCTCACCGACGAGGAGTTCAAGCGCAGTCGACCGCGTGATCCGCGCGCACCACGATCGAGAAGTTCGGCCCGGTGCGCAGCGGTGCGGCCGAGCGCTGGTGTTCGAGCTCGGCTTCGAAGGCATCAAGCGCAGCAGCCGCCACAAAGAGCGGCATCGCGGTGCGCTTTCCGCGCATGCTGCGCATCCGCGACGACAAGCCGCTGCACGATGGACACGATGGCCTGCTCGAGGCCTTGCTGGCGCTGCAGCAGGGCGCCGCATCGCCCATCGGTGCCAGGCGCCGAAGAGTGACCCCTGAATTGGCCCGACCGGGCCGCTACTTCATGTCAGGCCGCCATGAGGGTAATTTCCAGCTGTTTCGTTTGTCCGTACCACCTGTTCTTGCCCGCAACCACTCGAGCCCAGCTTCGGACAAGGGTCACGCGGGGTCATGGTCTACCAGGCGTCCGGGCTTCAATCAACCGCAGAAGCGCCATTGCTCGTGTCCACGCATCGCTAAAGTGGACGATGTGATGTCGTCGATATCAATGGCAAGCGCGCCTAACCTCGCGATGCCATCTCCGCTCACTGAGCAATCCTGATCGCAATCATCGTAGGCAATGCCTTCGCGGCAATCAGTGTCTGGGCGGGTCTGGCTGCAAAACGTAATGGTCTGGGGCTCTGTCCTGTCGGCGGTCCCGCCGCTACTGGCAGTGTTTACTTCCTCTTGTCGTCGTCGCGGCAACCGGCGCGAGGGTTCAACCCTCCATATCTAGCGACGTGCCAAAGCCGTTGCGCAGCCTTTAGCCTGCCGCCCATGTCGAACGTTAGCCCCACCGGAGAGATCCTATGATGCGAACGTCTGATTCAGCGCACTGTTGCCTGTATCTTGCCGGCCTCGGCTTGCCTGGCCAATCCGACCAGCGATGCCTCGCCTCGAAGACTTCTACTACCGGTCGTTGGTCCTCCCTCAGCAGGTAGGGGCTTGCGTTCACAGGCTCCTGGCTCCATTCCCAATGCGGCTGAGTTGGTGGCTCGGTGGTTGCGCGCACCCACGACCGTGCGATCCACGCTCAGGAGCAAGACGCTATCGCGGAGGACAAGAGCAGGCAAGCCGCTTGACCTGATTGGTTCGCGCGGTCCATCGGTCAGCAGTGGAATATCGTGCCGATCGACATACTGGCTGAGAACTGCTTGCGTCTTAGAGTCGAGTTGTGTCTGGCGACAGCCGGGACGTGACGCCTAACCCCTCCATCGAGGATGCTATGAAGGACTGCCTAAGCCAGACCCGTTGAGCTAGAACGGGATTTCCAACTTCTCTCGGAAAGGAGTACGGAAATGGCGACGACTCAGGCAATCCTTCGAGGCAAGGATACGACCACGCTGGGCGAGCTGTACAGCAGCTTCGAGCTGAGCGACAAGCAGTGGAAGATCACTGCGAGTGACGGCGAGCGCAACGCCAGCCGCTACAGCGTCGCAGCGGGCGACAAGGCGGCTGTCGTTGACTGTCTGCGCAGGGCCAAGACCCGCTTCGGGCTGCCGGAGCAGGCCAAGGTACACAGCTGCTACGAGGCCGGGCGCGACGGCTGGTGGCTGCACCGATGGCTGATCGAGCAGGGCATCGACAGCATCGTGGTCGACTCAGCCAGCATTGAAGTAAACCGTCGCGCGCGGCGGGCCAAGAACGATCGACTCGACGGTGACAAGCTGCTGGCGATGCTGCTGCGCTGGCACGGCGGAGAGCGGCGCCTGTGGTCAGTGCTCAAGGCACCGACGGCGGAGCAGGAAGATGCCCGGCGCGTGGAACGCGAACTCGATCGGCTGAGGAGCGAGCGAACCGCGCACATGAACCGAATCGGCTCGCTGCTGGTGATGCATAACCTCAGAGCGGGCCGCGTTGGCGGGCGCGCCTGGGGCAAGTGGTGGAGCGAGCACGCACGGGACTTGCCGCCGACGTTGCGCTCGGAGATCGAGCGCGAACTCGAGCGGCTGGCGCTGGTGCAAAGCCAGGTCAAGCTCATCGAGGCCGGCAAACAGCAAGAGGTCGTCGACAACCAGCATCCGCTGGTGGCGGCGTTGAGCCGGCTGCGCTCGATCGGGCCGGTCTCGGCCTGGAAGCTGGACAAGGAACTGTTCGGTTGGAGGCGGTTCAGCAACCGCAGACAACTGGCCGCCAGCGTGGGCCTGACGCCTACGCCGTACGACAGTGGCAGCAGTCAGGTCGAGCAAGGCATCAGCAAAGCCGGCAACAAGCGAGTGCGATCGCTGCTGGTGGAGCTGGCCTGGAGCTGGTTGCGGTATCAGCCCGACAGTGACTTGAGCCGCTGGTATCAGAAGCGGTTCGCGGCCGCCGGCAAGCGCATGCGACGCGTGGGCATCGTCGCTCTGGCCAGGAGACTGGTCATTGCGCTGTGGCGATACCTGCAGTGCGGCGAGATCCCGGCCGGTGCGCAACTGAAGCCGGCGGCGGCGTAGACACGTTGAGCCGTTTGAGGGCAACGACGTGATCGAAGGTCAACGCGCCCGAGACGTCCGTGGGTCACCGTGCTGTGACCGTCAATTGAGATGGGGCGCGTCGGCAACTGGGGTCAAGCCAGGCGCAATGCGCGCATGTTGCATGTGGTGCGGGCACACGTTGCCTTGCACGGATAGAAGCTGGTTCGAGCGCTGGCTCGAACCCACTAACGACTCCGACCTTGGATCACGCAGGTGCGCTCAGGGCAGGCCTGCGGCGGACGACCGGCCCTACACAGCAAGGCCGCCCTGAGGCATAGTCATCATCAACCACCAACACAAACGGGCTTGACAAACGAGTCCTCATAGAGAAGCGTGGATCGTCCCAAAGGCCGCTTCTGCGCTCCCCTGCGCCGCCGCTCGTGTCGTCGAAACGTTGAGCGCCTCCTCACAGTCACCGATCACCCCCGAAGGAGAGTCCGCATGATCACCGCCATCACCACGTTCCGGTTGCCCAACGCCCATCACGCGCGACGAGGCGCGAAGCGATCTTCCTGGAGCACCAGCGCCGAAATATCATAGGCGTACCCGGTCTTGTCCGTAAGGTCTATGTCCTCTCGCAGGACGGGAACACAGCCGGTGGAATCTATCTCTGGAACTCCCAGAGGCAGAAGCCGACGCCATGTACACCGAAAGTTGGAAAGCTGTACGCGAGAAGTACGGTACCGATCCCTCGGTCACGTATTTCGACAGCCCCGTCGTGGTAGACAACGTTACACACGAAATTCTCTCGGATGAGAAGTTCCAGTCGGCACCGCTGACAGCACCAATGCTGAGCATCTCGAAGGCCAGGCAGTGCTCGTGGCGAGGCTTAACCCTCCATCGAGCGGACAAGCCTCCAGCGAGCCTTGCTTGCTTACGGCCGCCGCCGCTCACGTCGAACGCTAGGTCCCGGAACAATTGTCCGCCATGACCGCTCCCAACGAGCTGACTTTGCATACGCAGAGGCTGTACTTGCGTCCCTTGCGCGAGGCGTGATGCCGGAAGCGCTTTTTCTCCATCTCTCTCGACCCACAGCGTTACCCGCTAGTACTTCGGAGTAGGCCGGCGTGGTCGCATCGCGAGCGCCCACGAGCGAATTTCCCAAGACACCAAGGCCAACGCATCGGGAGGCTACTTTCGGTTCGCGGATCGAACTCGAGTTCCAGCGCAGAGGTTGGAAGTTTGGGGCGAATGCTCGCTCTTCAACCTCGTGGGGGAGTCCTCGACGCGCGAGATTGGCTAAAGCATCGCCTCGATTCGACGTGTGGGGCAACGGATACATGAACGAAGCCTTGGTCTGCCTTCTGGAGTTCGGCTTTCTCGGGCCTCTCGCTGAACCTTGAGTCGAAGCCGATATTGATCCTCGCAACCGAGCGTCGGCGAAAAGCCTGGAACGCCTTGGCTCAGCGAGGAAGGTCGCCTCCGAGAACGAGCTGGATCGTGAATGGCGGAGGTGCGTCTGATACTGCGTAACTATGGGCTCCCGTCGAGCGAGTGGCGTGCGCGACACGGTGCACTGGGCCAGAGCACCGTGAAGCCAAGCCCCATCCAGCGTTAGGCAGTCACGAGGGGAGGCACATGACACGTCGAGCTCCTTCTGACACCGAGTGGACTGCGCCACCGTGGTCGGACGCCCCATCCGAGCTGATGTGGATTGGCCCTCGCTCGAGTGAAGATATGCGCATCTTGGTAACGGTACGCTTCTCGTCCGAGGTCGTGATAGATCCGTTCTACCAACGCCTCTTGCATTTCCGGCGCATTTCGACTGATTTGACCTCGGTGAGCCGCGCGCTCTCTAGGGCCCAGCTCGCGGCCGCGGTGATCGACTTTTTGTGGCGCAGTGGACGAATTCTGGGGAGTGTGATTCCGACACTCGAGAGGTTCTCGAGTGGTCTCGGCTGGCGGACAAGGCGGCTGAGACGTACGCCAAGTGCCGGGACGCAGATCTTCAGATGCTGCGAGCCCTGCTGGAATCCCTGGCCCGCAGGTTGGCCAAAACCGCTTGCATGGATCTCAATGCGGGCAGCGGTAGCTGCGGCGGTCGAGATCCCACCGAGAGCGGCGAATCGTCTCACCCGCGCGTCCACGTCGAGCGGAACCGCCAGCTGTACGAACTTATTCATGCGGCACCCAGTTCTTGAGCGCATGGCTTTGGCGGTCGCATGCCTGTGCCCGTGAAGGTCGTCGCTTCACGCGAGTGATCGGGAGCCGTGGGAAGTGCTTGCGCGCGGCTACAGCGGAGTTCGAGCGCAACGCCAACCACCGACGCCGAGTACTCCGCAGCCTGGGCGCGCCTCCCCGCGCAAGACGGCGTTCACGGTTCTGGGCGGCTTCTGTCGTGAAGGCAGGCTCGTTGGCATCGCGCACTACCTGTTTCCCATGCAAGCTGTCAGGGCGAAGTCAAATCGCCATTCTACTAAGACCTGCTCACCTGCCCCGCTGCGCGCGAGGTCTTGCGTGTTCGCGCTGCCCGCTCATTGAGGCGGTCGCAGCGGCAGGCGAGGTCTGCCATGGCGCCGCCCGCTACTATTATTGGCTCACGGCAGGAGCATTACAAACGCCGTTGCCCGCGTCCTGTACGACAAGGTGGCTAAACATGCCGGGTTTAGTTCCCGCTGGCGACTCTTCCGCTTCGATAGAGCCAGGCGCCTACCCCTCGATCGAGCGCGCACGGTCCAAAGGCCGCTTCGCGCTTCCTTTGCCCCGGCGCTCACGTCGAACGCCGGGGGCGCCGCAAAAAGTGACATCGCGCCTCTCGTAACGCTCTACGGGTCTCGCAAGCCCGTCCAGTGCGTTCAAAGCTACCGTCCTGGACGCCGTCCACTCTCAGCACCGGTCTCATCTGGCGTGCCAGCGGCAGACTTGTTTCAACGGGTCATCGAGCTCGGGGCAGAGGACTTTCGGTTCGATCCGGCGTGTATCCGGACGTCAAGACCATTCGAAACGAAGAACCCGCACTCATAGAGATCTTGTGGTCGGTAGGGCGAAGCGTCAAAGAAGAAGAAGTTGCTGGGGAGCTGAGCGGAGATCCCTGCTCGGGCCGGTCTTGACACAGAGAACGTGATGGTTCTGCTTCGCTGGAAACGCTCGTGGGAGAACTGGTCATTCGCAGTGGTGGCCGTCCCCATCCACACCTGAGCCGTGAGAGCCGTGACGGCCGAACCGCCTCCATCGAGCGGACAGCTCGAAGCCGGTGGCTTCGCAAGCCTTTGGCCTGCCACTCATGTCGAACGTTAGGCGCCATGGCGAAGACGCCTGAGTCCGCCGCCATCGCGCCGAACGTTGGGGTCGCATCTGCAGATCGCTCGGCCCCGAGGCAGCCGGGCGTAACCAGGAGGTGCTCGCGATCAGTCTCTGCTCGGCTGCTTGGTCGTATTTGCGGCGCAACCTTTGTCTCGCTGCTGACTCCAGACCCCGCCACGATGGCGACCGTCCGCGTACGTCGGACATCATGCGATAGACGGAGCCCCAGGGAACCTCGCTGGCTTCGAGCACCGCCGCGTTGGATGCATGGCGACCGCTCGAACCTGGGCTCTACATCGTCCGCGTGCGCTTTGCGCCTGGCAACGATGTCTCCGCCACACTTTCACCCGGAGGAACGCTACATCGCAGTTCTAAAGGGTACGTGGTGGGTTGGCGCCGGTCCGAAGTGGGACCGGAACGCCAACAACGCCGCCTGTACCTGCCGGCAGCTTTGTTGTTCACCACCCCACCAAGATCCACTTCTGATGGCGCCAAAGACGAAGAGGCGTGACGCTGCAGATCACCGGAATCGGACCCAGCGCCACGCAAACTCGTGGACGAATCCGGCGCTGTCAAACAGGTCACTTTCCCACTCGCTCGAATGCAACCTGCAACCCTCTTCCATCGAGCGGACGCGTACTTCCAAAGGCCGCTTCGCGCGGCTCCTTTGGCTCGCCGCCTCATGCGTCGAACGTTAGGCAAAACCTGAGTGCCGCAGTTCGTCGCGCTGTCCGAGGTGTGAATGTCGGCAAGGCGAACCGCGTCTCATGCGCCGCGTCGCGAGCTTCCTCGAGGCTCGGGGGCGCGCTTCTTCCTGAGGTCAGAACGCTTTCTCAACAGCGGCAACGCGGTGTTTCGTTCTTTGTCTCGCGCTCGGCCGCCAGTCAGCGCCGAAGGCCATTGGCGCTGGCCTTGCAGGAAACCCTAGGCGTTCGCGTCGTGGTCGTAGTCAAATCTTCATCCTCGAGTTCTCCGCCGCCGTCGCAGTGAGAATCCGCTGGGGCGTTCCCGGAGAGCCATCACCCGCTTCCCGGCCGCGTTCGCACAATCCGAAGCGGCAGCGCGTGGGCGGTCTGTGTTCGGCGCCGCCGCCCATGGTCGAGCCGCCGGAGCAGTTCCACACGGCAGGCACGCCGCCTTACCTTCACCTGCGCCGGCGGCATCCTGGAGAGAGCATGGGCCGGCAGTGCGCTGCTTGCAATGCCGGGCCGCGAGGTCACCACGAGAAACTGGGCTACGGTGCTCAAGCCTGCGAGCGGGTTGCTGGGTAGCGGTGTCGCCTAACCCTTAGAGGGACTCGACGCCGTCAAGTTGAGTTTGGCTTCATGGTCGATGGAGCTTGAGCGATCGATCGAAGCGCGCAGCTATGGCGATGGACTGAACGAGGAACAGACTGCCACTCTAGAGACGGCCTTGTTGCACGCGGCATCGAGCCGATGATGCGTGCGGGCCCAGATGCGAACCGCTCGGCAGGGCTCCAATCCGTTCGCGTGGCACTCGATGTCGTTCGAGTCACCATGGGTTAGTCGAGCTTGCCCGCCGCCGGTCTGACCTGTCAGAGCATCTTCATAGTTTGTCTGCGCAAGGAAGAGCTTCAGAGCGGGTTCATGCCGCCGGTGTTGACGCGCACGGGCTTGACGCTCACGTGACCGGGCGTCGAATCTGATCGCCCTTGGTCATCACCGCCCAGAGGATGCGCGCGTTCTTGTTGGCCAGCGCCACCGCAGCCGACCTGCCAGCCCGAGCGTTCGCGCAGCGCCAGCGCCCAGCGCGAGATCGGATCGGTCCTCTTGTGCGCGGTCAGCACCGCCGATTTGGCACCTTGCACCAGCAGGCTGCGCAGGTAGGCGTCGCCGCGGCGCGTGATGCGCCCGAGCTTGCGTCTTGCCGCCGCTCGAGTCGCTGGCGCGGCGTGATGCCGCACCAGGCGCCGAACTGAGCGCCGTTCTTGAACTGCGCGAAGTCATCCACCGTGGCCACTGACCGCGCTGGCAGCGACCGGACCGATGCCCATCAGCTGTGCGCGCCTGGCGCACCGTCGGCGTTGTCTCGGCGTGCTGGGCGATCGCGCTCGTCGCACCAGGCGATGTGCGCATCGAGCTCGCGCCACTGCGCCTGCGCGCATGCTCGATCACCAGCCGCGCCAGCGCGTTCATCTCGTTGGCGCGCGTCCTCGAGCACGTCGGCCAGCACCGAGCTGCAGCGCCTCGGGGCCCTGCGCGAAGACCAGGCCGAACTCCGCCAGCAGCCCGCGGATCCGGTTGATGCACGCGGTGCGATCGGCCTTTAAGCCTTCGCGCAGCCGGTGCACGCACAGCATGCGACTGCTGCTCCACGGACTTCACCGGCACGAAGCGCATCGTCGGGCGCGAGGCCGCCTCGCAGATCGCAGCCGCGTCGTTGGCGTCGTTCTTGCCAGTCGCGCCCTCGCTGCGGTAGGGCTTGACCAGCTGCGCCGACATCAGCCGCGGCTGCAGACCCATGCGCCTCCAGCCGCCGCGCCCAGTGGTGGGCGCCGGAGCTGATCTCCATGGCGACCACGCAGCCTGGCGGGCAGCCGGGCGCACCAGCCAGGAAGGCGTCACGACGCAGCGCACGGCGGCACACCACCTGCCCTTGCAGCATCGACCGCGTGAACCTGAATGCACTCGTTTGGCCAGGTCGGCCCCGACGCGCACGACGCTTCGACCTGGCGTCCACACCGACGCCTCGTGTAATCTGCTCCACGGACTTCCCCTTTCAATGAGCTTCAGATTGATGACTTCGAACACCACCAATCTTGGCGCATCGACGCCGTCGCTCGAAGGTGGGAAGTCCCTTCGCATTCCGTCGAGCGGAATATCCTCCGCAGGCCGCGCCTGCCTGCGGATGCCGCCCATGTCGACTTCTCAGGAGGCTTTGCCGAGTCGCCGTGTTCTCCGCTGGCGCGCAAGCTGCCGACTGATGTCGTTGCAGTTGCGGGGTCAGTCGCTGAGGTTGCGTATCGCTCGGCTGCGCCTCGTCGAGGTAAACGTAGGCCTCGATCGCCGCCGCCATCGCGACCTCAGGCGGCGCGCGTTGTTGCCATCGTCGATCTGATCGCGACGCCGAGCCCGCGCTCGGGAAAGGCGGCGCAGAACACGGCCTCGGCGCCGACCTTGCAGAACACGCGCTCGCCCAGGCGCTCCATCACCCGGGTGTCGAAGCGGCCGGTGCCGCCGACCATGAACGGATGGCGGGCGACCGCCGTCGCGCAGGCCGCCGGGCCGCGTCGGCATGCGCCGGGCGCGAGGCCGACGCCGCTGCCGACGCGGGCGAAGGCGCGCGCCAGGTGGCGCAGCGGGATCGCGTAGGTCGGGATCGAGCAGCCGTCGGTGCCGCGCGCGCGTGGTCGACGAGGTCGTAGCCGGTGCGCAGCCTGCAGCGCCGCGGTCACGCGCTGCATCACCGGATGCTCTGGGCCGACGTAGCCTTCGCGTATGCGGCGCAGGTCGGCGCCTTCGGCCATGCGGCAGGCGAGGCAGAGAAAGCCCGCATGCTTGCCCGAGCAGTTGTTGTGCAGGGCGCTCGGCTCGATGCCGGCGCGCTGCCATCTCGCCGCTGGATCGGCTCGCGATACGGCCAGTGCGCGCCCGCATTCGAGCGCCCGGCGTCGAGACGCGGCGCGCGCCGGCATGCGGGCGACGACCGCAGTGTGCTCTGGGCTCCGCCGTTGTGCGAGGCGCAGGCGACCGCCAGCTCCTCGTCGCTCAGGCCGAGTTGTGGTCGGCGGCGCCGCTCGCCACGAGCGGCAAGGCCTGCAGCACCTTCACCGCCGAGCGCGGGAAACACCGGCCGCTCGATGTCGCCGGGAGCGCGGCGACGGTCGCGCCGTCGGCGTCGACCACGGCGATCGCGCCGCGATGCGCCGACTCGCGGATGCCGCCGCGCACCGCTTCGACCAGGACCGGGTTCAGGCGGCCATTGTCATCCCGGACGCCTGCCAGCGCTGACGCCAGCGGCCTGCGTATCCGCTGGCGACAATCGGCCGCATGTCGGCCACTGGCCCCGGGCCTCGTCCTCTTCGCCGCGCTGCTGCATGCGCTCTGGAACGCGGGTCGCCATCGCACCGGCGGCGACGCCCGCTTCGCCTTCGATCGCCGCGCTGTTCCTCGTGGTCGTCTGGGCGCCGCTCGGCGTCTGGGCGCTGGGACGCGCTGCCGCGCTGGGGCCGGTCGAGCGGGCGGTGCTGCTCGCGAGCGCGATCGTCCACGTCTTCTACTTCACCACCCCGCTGCGCGGCTATCGGCCTTCGATTCCTCGACCGTCGTCTACCCGGTGGCACGCGGCACCGGTCCGCTGCTGGCGCACGCTCGGCGCGCTCGTCTGGCTCGGCGAAGCGATGAGGCGTCGTCGCCGCGTGCGGCGTCGCCGGCGTCGCCATCGGCGTGTTCTTCATCGCCGGCGGGCCGGGCCTCTGGGCTAAGGCGCATCGACCCAGCGCAGCGCGCGCGGGTGCGCGCCGGCATCGGCTGGGGCGTGGCGACCGGCGCGCTGATCGCCGGCTACACCGCTGATCGACGGCTATGCGGTCGGCGGCGCTGCTGCTCCCGCCGATCCTCGTCGACTACGTCGGCAACGTCTTCGCGTGCCGTCTTGCTGCCCGCCGGCGTGGCTGCGCGACCGGCGCGGCTTTCGCCGAATGCTGCCGCACGCAGTGGCGTGCGCGGCGCTGGTCGTCGCCAGTGCTCGGACCGCTCGGCTACGTGCTCGTGCTCTACGCGACGGTGGCTCGCGCCGGATCAGCCGCGCGCGCTCGGCGCGCGAGGTACCCTCGATGCTGTTCGCGCGCGCTGACTCGGCGGCCGCCTGCTCGGCGAAGGCGACCCGGTCGTCCGCCTGGCGCCGGCGCGGCGTGCATCGCCGCCGGTGTCGGCGCGCTCGCGCTCGGCTGATCGGCGATGCGAACTCGCCGGCGTCGACTCTCACCAGCGCGCCGTCGCGGAGGAAGCCGATCACGGTGGCGTTCGGCTCGATGCGCGCGGCGATTCGTCGTCGGTCGCGCTCGACGCGGTCGTCGCCCATGCCGACTTCGCCTCGTTCGCTGGCCCGGCTGCGCTCGCCCGGGCCGTGGCTCGCCGCCTTCGACTTCCCGTTCGGCCTGCCGCGTGCGCTGGTCGAGTCGCTCGGCTGGCCGCGCTGAGTGGCTGGCGCTGACGCGCCACTACACGAGCCTGTCGCGGGCCGAGAATCCGCACGACCTTCCAGGCGTTCTGCGCCGCGCGCGGCCGGTCGGGCAGCAAGTTCGCGCACCGCGCCTGCGACGCGCTCGACCGCGTCGCCGTCGATGAAGTGGGTCAACCCGCCGGTCGCGTTCATGCTCCATGCCGGCATCGGCCTGCTGCTCGATGCCGGCGTGCAGATCGCGACGCTGCATCCGGCGATCCCGCGCGCGTGGCGCTCGAAGGCTAGCCCCGGCCTCTGGCGCGCGAGCTGATCGGCCGCCGCTCGTACAAGAGCGTACTACCTCGGGCGATGGCAGACGCCCGACGCGGCGCGAGGCGCGCGGTGCCGAGCCATGCTGCGCCGGCTCGAAGCCGGCGAGAGCAGCCTGGCCTCGGCGCTCGCGCCCGAGTGCGCGCGCAACGCGCCGCGCTGCTCGACGACGGCTCGGCCGACCGCCTGCGGACGCCGTGCTCTGCCTGATGCAGGCGGCATGGGCGGCCAGCGCGCCCGGGACTGGGGCCTGCCTGACGTCGTCGACCCGCTCGAAGGCTGGATCGTCAGCGGCCGCGGCGCTGACGCGCGTCCGAGGATCGCCGCTGGCGGCATGCGCCCATGCCGCGACCGGTCAGTCGGCCTTGAAGCTCCGACGCCTTGACGATCGGCCCCCAGCGCGCCGTGTCCTCGGCCATGCGCTTCGCCAGGTCGGCGGCGCTGCCGCCGGTGGGCTCGAGGCTCGAGCTTGGTGAAGCGCTCGCGCACCCGGGCGCGGCGAGCGCCTTGTTGATCGCCGCGTTGAGCTGGCGCAGCGGTGGCCTCGGGCGTTCTCGCCGGCGCGTAGACCGCGAACCAGCCGGTGCCCTCGACGCCGGCGAGGCCCGACTCGACCGAGCGTCGGCACCTCGGGCAAGCAAGGGCTGCGCGTTGCCCCCGAGGTGCCGAGGATGCGGATCTTGCCGGCGCGATGCAGCTCGATCATCTCGACCGTCGTGTCGATGCCCGCCGCGATCTGGTCGCCCATCAGCCCGTTCATCATCGGCGCGCCGCCGTTGTAGGGCACGTGGATCAGCTCGACGCCCGCCCCCTGCCGATCATCAGGCCGAAGAAGTGCGGCAGGCTGCCCGGCGCCGGGCTGCCGAAGTTGGCCTTCGCCGGGTTGGCCTTGCACCAGGCGACCAGCTCCTTCATGTTCTTCGCCGGATGCGTGGCGTTGACTGAGAGGGCGAACTGGAAGTTGGCGACGTGCGCCACCGGCGCGAAATCGACCGCGGGGTCGTACGGCAGCTTCGAGAACACCAGCGGCGCGAGCACCGGCACGACCACCGGCGCGAGCATCAGCACGCTGCCGTCGGCGGGCGCGTTCTTCATCGACTCGGCGACGATGCGGCCGCCCGCGCCGGGGCGGTTCTCCACCAGCACCGGCTGCTTCAGCTCGTCCTTCATGCGCTCGGCGATCAGGCGCGCGGCGATGTCGGCCGAGCCGCCGGGGGGCGAAGCCGACGACGATCCTGACCGGCTTAGTCGACCTGCGCCTGGGCGGCGAAGGCGAGGCCGGCGAGGCACAGCGCGTCGCGGCGCATCTTCTCAATGTCTGCATGGTCTCCTCCGGATGACGCCGCACTGTAAGTCCGCAGCCAAGGCGCTCCTCGCTAAGGTGCTTCGCGAATAGCGAACCTTCTCGGAGCCATGGAAATCGCCGCCTGGTCGGCCGTCGTCGGCCTGTTGCTGATCGTCATGGCGCTCGGCGATTCGCTGCTCTGCGCGGCTGCCGCTCAGCACCTCGATGCTGTGCCTGGCGGTCGGCGCGGCGGTCAGCCCGCTCTGGCTCGGCTGGACCTCGCTCGCGCCGGGCGCTGCACACCAAGGCGCTCGAGCAGCTCGCCGAGATCGTCGTCCCTGCTGTCGCTGTTCGGCTCGGGCCTGAAGATGAGCGCCGGCCTGAGCGACGGCCGCTGGCTGCTGCCGCTGCGCCCGGCGATCCTGTCGCCATGCTGCGTGACCGTGGCGCTGATCGCCGGCGTCGGCGTGCTCGCGCTCGGCCTGCCGCTCGGCGCGCGCCATCCTGCTCGGCGGCATCCTCGCGCCGACCGATCCGGTGCTCGCTTCCGACGCTGCAGGTCGCCGAGCCCGGCGACCGCGATCGCCTGCGCTTCGCGCTGACCGGCGAGGCCGGGCTGAACGACGGCACCGCGTTTCCGCTGGTGCTGCTCGGCCTCGGCCTGCTCGGGCTGCACGAGATCGGCAGCTGGCGGCTGGCGCTGGCTCGCGGTCGACGTGCTCCGGGCCGTGACCGCGCGAGCGTCGTCATCGGCGCGGTCGCTCGGCACGGCGGTCGGCCGGCTCGTGCTCTACCTGCGCCGCACGCACAAGGAGGCGGTGGGCCTCGACAACTTCCTCGCCCTCGGCCTTCGGTCGGCCTCGCCTATGGCGCCGCGCGAGCCTGGCGCACGCTTAGCGGCTTTCTCGCCGTGTTCGCCGCCGGCGTCGCCTTGCGCCGGCTCGAGCAGCAGGCCTCGGCGCAGGCGGCCGGCTGGCGGCCCGGTCGACGCGCGGAGCAAGGGGCGCGGTGCGGCGCCGACGCTCGGCCGAGATCGCCGCCGAGGCGCATGCCGACCCCGATGCGTCGCATGCCGACGCGGGTCGCGACCGATCCGAAGCACGCGCCGGCCTTCATGGCGCACGCGATGCTCGCCTTCAACGAGCAGATCGAGCGCATCGGCGAGGTCGCCGCGGTGATGGCGGTGGGGATGCTGCTCTGGGCGGTCGAGTGGCGGCTCGCGCTCGTGGGGCTTCGTGGCCGCGCTGCTGCTCGTGATCCGGCCGGTCTCGGTCGCGCGTCGGCCTGTATCGGCTCTTAGCCACCTCGGCGCTCGCAGCGCGGCGCTGATCGGCTGGTTCGGCATTCGCGGCATCGGCGGTCGCTCTTACTACCCCTGACGTACGCGATGAACCACGGCCTCGACCGCGAGTCTCGCGGCCAACCTCGGCGCGCTCGTCTTCTCGACGCGTGGTGGTAACCGATCGTCGTCCTCGGCGTCTCGGTGACGCCGCCGCTGATGGCGATCTACGAGCGCACCAAAGCGGCGCCGGGCGAAGGCCTGACTCGCCCTCGCCGCGTGCGATGCGCGGTCGTCCCGATGGACCGGAGGTAAACCCTCGCACCCGATTGCGGGCCAGGCGGGCGACGACGCCCCGCCCAGAATGCACCCGCCCGATTCGGCGCTCGCCGACGTGAGAGCCTGCCGAGAAATCCAACTGAATCAACAACGGAGACCACCGATGACCAAGCTTTTTCACGGCGTCCTGTTCATGATGGCGGCCTTTGCGCTCGCTGCTGCCGGCGCATGCCGGCAAGGGCAGGCGGCACCGTGCCGCCCACGATCGACAAGAAGCAGCCGCAACGACAACAGCCATCTATGTCGGCATCAACTGGAACTTCGGCGTGCGCAACGGCGCGACGGCGGTGCTGGGCTATCGCGACGCCACGGTCAAGGCGAACGGCAACGTCGACGGGCTGGAAGGTCGAGGCGACCATGGTGCTGAGCGGCGCGCCCATGAGCTTCGGCGAGCTGCGCGCAGAAGTATCTCAAGGGCGAGCGCGACGTGCAGGGCGAGCTCGGCGCTCGGCTTCTCCGGGGCGCGCACGAAGCGCTTCCTCGCTCAACGCCGGCGTCCAGGGCCCGTACATCAACGGCAACGTCGACTACCTGTTCAACAAGGGCTTAGCTCGGCTCGATCGGCGTCAACACCCTGAGCAGGGTGAAGAAGCCGCAGGAAGCGACGACCTGCCCGCCGGGCTACATCCTCGAGCGCACGACGTCTGCGTCCCGACGACTGACGACGTGGAACCACGCGCCACGGTCTGATACCGTGGCGCGGTGACTGATCTCCGGCGCCGGCCGAGGCGTGGTTCGCCGCGCGCGGCTGGCAGCCCTTTCCCTTTCAGCGCGAGGTCTGGGCGGCGATGGCCGCGGGCCGCAGCGGCCTGCTCCACGCCACCACCGGGTCCGGCAAGACCTACGCCGTGTGGTTCGGCGCGCTCGCCGCGCGCCAGTCAATCGGCGTTCGGCACGAAGCGCCGGCCAGGCGCCTCCGCTCGGCATCCTCTGGATCACGCCGATGCGCGCCCTCGCCGCCGACTCGGCGCCGGGCGATCCGGGCGCCGCTCGAAGACATCGGCCTCGGCCACTGGAGCGTCGGCATCCGCACCGGCGACACGCCGTCGGCCGAGCGCGCGAAGCAGGACCGGCGCTTCCCGACCGCGCTGATCACCACGCCCGAGTCGCTCAGCCTGATGCTGACGCGCGAGCTGGCGCATGCACGAGCTCGGCGGGCGTGCACACCGTCATCGTCGACGAGTGGCACGAGCTCATGGGCAGCAAGCGCGGCGTGCAGGTGCAGCTGCGCGATCGCCCGGCTGCGCCGCTGGAATCCGCAGCTCGTGGTCTGGGGCCTGTCGGCGACGCTCGGCAACCTGAGCCGAGGCGATGCAGGTGCTGCTCGGCCACGACGACGGCGAGATGGTGCGCGGCCGGCTCGAGAAGAACCTCGTCATCGACACCCTGCTGCCGGTCAACCCCGGGCGCTTCTCCTGGGGCGGCCACCTCGGCAAGCAGATGCAGCAGCCGGTGGTCGAGGAGATCGAGCAAGGCCGACGACGACGCTCGTCTTCGTCAACGTGCGCTCGCAGGCCGAGGCCTGGTACCAGCTGATCCTCGAGCTGAAGCCCGAGTGGGCCGGGCTCGTCGCGCTGCACCACGGCTCGCTCGACAAGGAAGTGCGCGACTGGGTCGAGCTCGGCCTGAAGGAAGGCCGGCTGAAGGCGGTGGTGGCGACCTCGTCGCTCGACCTCGGCGTCGACTTCCTGCCGGTCGAGCGGGTGCTGCAGATCGGCTCGGCCAAGGGCGTGGCGCGGCTGCTGCAGCGCGCCGGCCGCAGCGGCCACGCGCCGGGCCGCGCCGAGCCGGATCACGCTGGTGCCGACCAACACGCTCGAGCTCGGTCGAGGCGACGGCGGCGCGGCGCGCGGCGCTGGCCGGCAGCATCGAGAAGCGCGCCACGCCCGACAAGCCGCTTCGACGTGCTGGTGCAGCACCTCGTGACCGTCGCGCTCGGCGGCGGCTTCCGCGACGACGAGCTGTTCGAGGAAGTGCAGGCGCGCCTGGGCCTACCGCAAGCTGACGCGCGCCGAGTTCCAGTGGGCGCTCGACTTCGTCGTCGCAGGCGGCGCCAGCCTGACGCCTATCCCGAGTACCACCGCGTCGTCGCCGACGCCGAGGGCGTCTACCGCGTGCCGAACCGGGCGATCGCGCGCGCGCCACAAGCTCAACGTCGGCACCATCGTCAGCGACGCGTCGATGCAGGTGAAGTACCTGAGCGGCGGGCGCATCGGCACGGTCGAGGAGGGCTTCGTCGCCCGCCTGAGGAAGGGCGACTGCTTCGTCTTCGCCGGCCGCACCCTCGAGTTCGTGCGCGCCGAGGAGATGACCGCCTACGTCAAGCGCGCCGATGGCAAGAAGGGCGGCGATGATCAGCTGGGCCGGCGCCAAGATGCCGCTCTCGAGCGAGCTCGCCGATTCGGTGATGGAGCGTGCTCGCCGACGCCGCGCAGGGCGACTTCTTCGAGCCCGAGATGGAGGCGGCGCGGCCGATGCTCGAGACCCAGGCGCAGCTCTCGCGCATCCCGACGCCGCAGACCCTGCTGATCGAAAGCTCGACTCGCGCGAAGGGCCAGCACCTGTTCCTCTATCCGTTCGCCGGCCGCAACGCGCACATCGGCCTGGGCAGCCTGCTCGCCTGGCGGCTCTCGAAGCACGAGCCGAACACCTTCAGCATCGTCATCAACGACTACGGCCTCGAGCTGCTGAGCGCCAAGCCGGTCGATCCGACGCCGCTGGTCGACCAGAGCCTGTTCGAGGGAGGCGACCTGCTGCACGACGTGCTGGCCGAGCCTGAACTCGAGCGAGCTCGCGCGCCGGCGCTTCCGCGAGATCGCGCGCGGTCAGCGGCCTGATCAGCCAGGGCTTCCCCGGCCAGCCGAAGAGCACGCGCCAGCTGCAGGCGTCGAGCGGCGCTGTTCTACGAGGTGTTCCGCAAGTACGACGCAAGGCAACATGCTGCTCTGGCCAGGCGGAGAGCGAGGTGCTGCAGCCAGGAGCTCGACATCCGCCGGCTGAAGGAGGTGCTGCGGCGGATGCGCCGGCAGCGGGTGACGTTCGTCGAGCTCGCGGTGCCCAGCCCGTTCGCGCTGCCGCTGATGGTGGAGCGCTTCCGCGAGAAGCTGACGACCGAAAAGCTCAAGGACCGGCTCGAGCGGATGCTGAAGGGAAGATGGAGAAGGAGGCGGCGCAGGCGAGCCGCCGATGCCCTGATGGGGACGGTGCCAGTTGTAGTGGTGCGTCCAGAAGTCGAGGGCGGCGGTACGCTGCGCCGAGTGCTGGTAGGTGAAGCCATAGGCCCACTCTCTGAGCGCTGATTGGATGAACCGCTCGGCCTTGCCGTTGGTTTGGGGTCGGTACGGGCGTGTGTAGCGCTTGGCGATGCCGAGCTCGTGGCAGGCTTGGACGAAGGCTTTGGAACGGAAGGCTGAGCCGTTGTCGGTGAGCAACCGCCTGATCGTGATGCCGAGCTTGGCGTAGTAGGCCACGGCAGCGTGCAGGAAGGCGATGGCGCTGCCCTTCTTCTCGTCCGGGTGCATGGCCGTGAAGCCGATGCGCGCATGGTCATCCACAGCCACGAACAGGAACTCCCAGCCTGCCCCGGGTGAGCGATCGGTCCGGTCGCCCGTGACGCGGTGGCTCGGCCGCTCGATCCGGCCGAGCTTCTTGATGTCGATGTGCAGCATGTCGCCTGGCGCCTCGTGCTCGTAGCGCACAAGAGGCTCGGCCGGCTCGAGGTCGCTCGAGCAGCGACAGTCCGGCCCGCCTCAGGACCCGCCCGATCGGTGCTCTTGGAGACGCCGAGCGCCTGGGCAATGCGGGCCTGGGTCAGCCGCTTCCCTGCGCAGCTCGAGGATCGCCTAACGCCTTGGCCGGCTCGATCGAGACGCGGTGAATGAGCCGGCCTGGAGGACGCGTCGGTCAGGCCCGCCTCACCCACGGCCAGGTAGCGCCCCAGCCATTTCCTGGCCGTCTTGTCGGTCACGCCGTTCGAGCGCGCCGCTCGCGGCACGCTCGAACGGCCATGGATCACGTCAAGAACCATTTCAGTCGACGGGCAAACGTGAGTCGGGCATTCTTGTGGCTGTTCATTCGGCTGAGCTCCTTGAGAGGCCGGGTAAGGTGGTACTTCCCAGTCTCTCAAACTCAGTCCAGTGAACACCGAAGGCCTCAGCCGGCGGTCGCGACCCACTCGACCACGCGCGTCGAGCGCCGGCGTGGCGCGCCGCGGCCGCCGGCGTCGGTGACGACCAGCGACACCGCATAGACGCTTGCCGCTCTTGCGCGCGCACGTAGCCGGCGAGCGCGCGCGTGTCCGAGAGCGTGCCGGTCTTCAGGTAGGCCTGGCCGGTGGCGCGCGCCGCTCGTCATGCGGTGCGCCAGCGTGCCGTCGACGCCGGCGATCGGCAGCGAGTCGAGCAGCGTCTGCGAGCCCGCGCCGCGCCAGGCGGTGCGCAGCAGCTCGACCAGCGCCCGCGGCTTGCCGCGCTCGGCGCGCGACTGGCCCGAGCCGACGACGATGGTGATGTCGCCGTCGCGCAGGCCCTGGCTGCGCAGCCAGTCTGCGCACGCTGCTGCTGCGCCGCCCGGAGCGCGGCGTCGAACGCCGGACCGCTGGCGCGCCGGCGGCGCGCCGTCCGGCGCCAGCGCCAGCAGGACGCTGCGCGCGGCCTCGTTGTTGCTGGTCTTGTTCATCTCGCGCAGGACCTCGCCCACCGGCGTCGCCAGCTCGCTCAGCGCCTGCGCGCTGTTGCGCGGCCGCGGCCGCCGCGGCATCGCGCTCGATCACGGTGCCGCGCAGGCTGCCGCCGGTCTCGGCCCAGAGCTCGGCGACCATGCGTGGCGCGGAGATCGGCGGCGCCGGCGCGACGCCGGGCTCGGAGCTGCAGACGCAGCGGCGCCGGCGGTCTGACGTAGGCGATGTCCTCGCCGGGCAATCGCGCTTTCCAGCGGCCGCGCACCCAGAGCTGCAGCGCGCGGGCCGGACTTGATCTCTTCGGCACGCTTCCAGCTCGCCCAGGCGCGCAGCAGCCGCCGCCCATCAGCACGTCGTTGATCGACCAGCACGTTGGCCGGGCGCGGCTGTCACGCTCACCGCTGCGCGTTCGCCCGCTGTCGGGCGCACCGAGACCACGAGCTTGCCCTGGTTGTAGGTGCGGGCGTCGATCGGCGTGTCGAGGCGCGCGTTCGTCTTCGGTCGCCTTGACCTGCTTCGGATCGCGCTCGTGCAGCAGGGCGACGTCGTCGAGGACGATGTTGCCGAAGATCGTCAGCAGCGCCTTCCTGCGCGCAGCTGCACGAACCAGCGGCGCAGCTCGTTGCCGGTAAGGCCGACCGGTCCGCCGATGATCACCAGGTCGCCGCGCAGCCGGCCGTCGCTCACCGGCGCGGTCGCTGTAGGCGGCGGTGCGCCAGCGATGCTGCGGGCCGAGCAGGTCGAGCGCGGCGAGCGAGGTGACGAGCTTGGCGGTCGAGGCGAGCAGCACCGGCTGGTCGGCGCGGAAGCGAGAGCAGCGGCGCGCAGTCGCCGTGCTTCCACCGGGCGCACCTCGAAGGCGAAGCTCTTCGCCGGCAGGCCGGAGCGGCCGACGATCGCGCGCGACCGCAGCCGGCAGGCCGGTCGCCACTTCGCCGCGGGCGGGGCGGCGGCTGTCGGCTGCGGCGGCACTCTTGCGGCGGCTCGCGCCGGTGCGGCTGCCCGCGGCGAGCGCGTTCGGCGTGCCGAGCGCCAGCCCGACGAGCCAGCACAGGCCGGCGGCGAGGAACGCGGGCGACCGGCGGACGATTCGGCATGGTGGCCGCCCCAGGCAATCGGCGTACTCGACCGTGCGCCGGGCGCCGTCGCACGAACGGGACGGCGCGGCAATGCGAAGGGCCGGGCCCGACGGAGTCGGACCCGGCCCGCTGCGCCGTCGCCAGGTGCGGGTGTCAGCGGCCGCTGTAGGAAGTCCGCGGTCGTGGCGCCGGTCGTCGCGACGATCGAACCGGTCGGGGATGCCGTCACGGTCGCGATCGTGAGCGCAGGTTGTCGACCCGGTCGTAGCGGTTGGGGATGCCGTCGCCGTCGCGGTCCCAGGCCGGGTTGTAGAGCCGGTCGTAGCGGTTCGGGGATGCCGTCGCCGTCACGGTCCCAGCGCGGGTTGTAGACCGCGGTCGAAGCGGTTCGAGATGCCGTCGTGGTCGCGATCGAAACCGACCGACCACCGGGGCGGACGACGCGGACTTCGCGGACCCAGCTGCGCCCAGCCGAGCCGGCTGGCCGATGCTCACCGAGAAGTGCACGTCGCTGCGGTCGCGCGCTTCCGCGAAGGTCGTTCCGACGGCTCCGGCCAATGCCACCGCAACGATGGCGAAGTGCTCTGACTTTCATGTCTTCTGCTCGCGAGTCGCGCCGCCGCAGGGTCTGCGACGTTGCACGTGCCTATACAACGCGCGCGGCGGCGCCGCGCAGTGCTGCAGGGAGGTCAAGGGTTTGTAAAGAAGATCCCGCGGCGGCCGACGCTGGCGGCGGCAGGCGGCGACGCGATCAGGCGCAGCTGGACCGCACCGACGCCGCATGCAGCCGGCGAGGGCCGGCCAGGCGGGCCTCGGCGACGCCGCGCGAGCGCAGGTGCTCGCGCATCCGGTCGGCGCGCTGCGTCGCCAGCGGCGTGGTGACGGCGGCGTCGTCGGGCGCGGCGAGCAGCGCGACCTGGACCTGCGGCGCGCGGCGCAGGCTCTCGGCGCACCTTGTCGAGCACCGCGGCGAGCGCCGGCTTGACGGTGCTCTTGCCCGGCGTCGAAGCTGAACTCGCGCGGCACCTCGACGCTCACCGCGCCATCGCCGCGCTGCGCGACCTTCACCGGCGTGTCGCGAAACCACGAGCCCAGCCACTGGCGCTCGACCGCCAGGGCTTCGGCGGCGGCGGTGCGCTGCGCCGGCGTGCTCGGCGCAGGCGGGTCGCCGGCGACGGGCGGCGTCACGCCGGCGCAGGCGGACAGGAGCGGTGGCGACGAGCAGGGGCAGGGAGAGCTTGGGCATGGTGCGGGAGACGACGGACTGCCGGAAGTGGACCACGCCGACCATACCCTGGCGGCAAAGGAACCGTGCCGCCTCTGATCGCCGCCTTCGACTGGAGCGGCACGGCGCTCGGCCCGATCGGCAGCTGGCCGCCGCACATGAGGACGCGACGGCACTGGATGCTGCGCTCAGTCGTGCCGATCGTCGATGCTCTGGGGCGAGCCCGGCGTGATGATCTACAACGACGCCTATTCGCTGTTCGCCGGAGGGCGCCACCCCGCCTGCTCGGCACGAACGTGCGCGAAGCCTGGGACGAGGTCGCCGGCTTCAACGACAACGTGATGCGGCCGTCGGCCTGGCGGCGGAACGCTGAGCTACTCCGACCAGGAGCTCACGCTCAGCCGCAACGGCCGCGCCGAGCCGGTGTGGATGAACCTCGACTACTCGCCGCTGCTCGACGAAACGCGGCCAGCCCGCGGGCGTGATGGCGCTCGTGGTCGAGACCGACCGGCCAGGTGCTCGCCGAGCGGCGCCTGAGCGGCGAGCGCGAGCGGCTTGGCCCAGCTGTTCGAGCAGGCGCCGGGCTTCATGGCGCATGCTCCGCGGGCCCGACGCACCGCATTCGAGCTCGTCGAACCCGAGCTACCTGCGCCTGGTCGGCACGCGCCCGCTGCTCGGACGCACCGTCGCCGAGGCCCTGCCCGGACGGCGGCGAGCCAGGGCTACGTCGAGCTTGCTGGACGGCGTCTACGCAGAGCGGCCAGGCGTTCAGCGCCCAGGTGCGCGCGCTTCGACGTGCAGACCGCACCCGACACGGCGGCCGCGATCCGCCATGTCGACTTCGTGTTCCAGCCGATCCGCGACGAGACCGGCACCGTCAGCGGCGTCTTCATCGAAGGCGCGGACGTCACCGGCCGGGTCGCCGCCGAGCGGCGCCGCGAAGCGATGGTGCAGCTCGCCGACAGCTTTCGCGACCTCGACGATCCCGGCGACGTCGCCTTCGTGGCGGCCCGGTTGCTGGGCGAGGCGCTCGCCGTGAGCCGGGTCGGGCTACGGCACGATCGACCCCGACGCCGAGACGCTGCATGTCCGCTCCGACTGGAATGCACCGGGCGTCGAGACCCTGGCCGGCGTGCTGCACCTGCGCGACTACGGATCGTTCATCGAGAGCCTCAAAGGACAACGAGTTCATCGCCATCGCCGACGTGCGCGACGACCCGCGCACCGCGGCGGCGGCGGCGGCGCTCGAGGCACGCTGCGCCCGCTCGTTCGTCAACGTGCCGGTGGTCGAGCAGGGTCGGCTGGTGGCGGTGCTCTACGTCAACCACGCCGAACGGCGCGACTGGTCCGAAGACGACCTGGCGCTGGTCCGCGAGGTCGCCGAGCGCACCCGCACCGCGGTCGAGACGAGCGCGCGGCGCGCTGGCCCTGCGCGAGAGCGAGGCCCGCCTGCGCGAGGCGAACGAATCGCTCGAGGCCAAGGTGCAGGCGCGTACCCGCGAGCTGCTGGAGGTGGAGGCGAAGTTCCGTCAGGCGCAGAAGATGGAGGCGATCGGCCAGCTCACCGGCGGCATCGCCCACGACTTCAACAACCTGCTCGGCCACCATGAGCACGCAGCCTTCAGGTCCTCGACAAGCGCCTGCAGGGCGGGCTGTTCGACGGCAGCGAACGCTACATCGGCATGGCCGCAGAACGCCGGTGCGCCGCGCCGCCGCGCTGACCCAGCGCCTGCTCGCCTTCTCGCGCCAGCCAGACCCTCGATCCTCGCCCGACCGACGTCAACCGGCTGATCGCCGGGCTGGAAGAGCTGATCCGTCGCAGCGCCGGGCCCTCGGTCGAGCTCGAGGTGGTCGGCGCCGGCGGCCTATGGCCGACGCGGATCGATGCGCCGCAGCTCGAGAACGCGCTCCTCAACCTGTGCATCAACGCCCGCGACGCGATGCCCGACGGCGGCCGGCTGACGATCGAGACCGCCAACATGCTGGCTCGACGGCCGCATGCCGCCGCCGAGCGCGACCTGCCGCCCGGCCAGTACATCTCGATCTGCGTCACCGACACCGGCACCGGCATGACCGAGGAGGTCAAGAGTCGCGCCTTCGACCCGTTCTTCACCACCAAGCCGGTCGGTGCAGGGCACCGGCCTCGGCCTGTCGATGGTCTACGGCTTCGTGCGGCAGTCCGGCGGCCAGGTGCGGATCTATTCCGAACTCGGCGTCGGCACGACGATGTGCCTCACCTGCCGCGCCACCTCGGCAGCGCCGAGCGCGAGGCCGGCCTGCGCGCGTCCCGGCCGGCCGAAGGCAGCGACGGCGAAGGCGTGCTGCTGGTCGAGGACGAGGAAGCGATCCGCCTGCTGGTCGCCGAGGAGCTCGAAAGCCTCGGCTACCGGGTCACGGCGGTCGGCGACGGTCCGGCGGCGCTGACCGTGCTGCAGTCGCAGGAGCGGGTCGATCTGCTGATCACCGACGTCGGCCTGCCCGGCGAGCTCAACGGCCGGCAGGTGGCCGACGCCGCGCGCGCGCGGCGCCCCGGCCTGCGCGTGCTCTTCGTCACCGGCTACGCCCAGAACGCGGCGGTCGGCAACGGCCTGCTCGAGCACGGCATGGAGGTCGTCACCAAGCCCTTCGACACTGGTCGTGCTCGCCAACCGCGTCCGCGAGATGCTCGAGCGCTAGCCTCGGCGGCGCTGCCGCCGGCGTTCTCAGGCCGGCTCGAGCACGTGGATCGCGCGGCTCGCGGTGAATTCCTTGACCTTGCCGGCGTAGGCCTTCATGTGCGGCGCGACGGCATGCGCCTGCAGCGCCTCGAGCGAGGCCCACTTCTCGACGACGACGAAGGCATCGGCGCCGAACTGGGCAAAGCCCGGCGCCGGGTTGGCGACGTCGACCACCGCCTCGTAGGCCAGGCAGCCGGCCTCGGCACGCACCGCCGGAACGTTGTCGCGGAACGCTTCCAGGATGCGGTCGCGCTGGCCGGGCTTGGCGGTGATCACCGCAAGGACATGGATCATCGGGGTTCTCCCAGGGCTGAGCGAGCGACTGTATCGGTCGCCGGCGGAGCCAAGATTCTCACGATCGACGGCCCGGCGGCCCGGCGCGCGCGCCGCGCGGGCTCAAGAAGGCGCGGTCGGCGGTCGAAAGGCGGAGGTGGAATCCCGAACAACGGACCAAGGCGACGCGCATGGCCGCTAGATCGCTGCGCTGGGTGAAAGACGTGCTGAGCCGCTCGATCCAGCTCCAGCACAAGCGCACCCATGGCCAGGCCGCCGAGAAGGGGCGCAGTCCGGCCGCCGACCCCGCCACGACGCTGCTGATGGAGCAGCGCGCCGACCTGGGCGCCCGCCTCTGGTCCACGACCCGGCGACCCAGCTGGTGCGCAACCTCGTTCGTCATCCACGACGAGCTCGGCGCCCGCGGCTGGGCCGGGGTCGGGCCCTGCCGCTGACCCTGGTCGGCCGGGCGCTCACGGAGGCGGAGATCCTGCAACAGCAGGAGCCCTCGTCGCTGCTGATGACGATCATCGAGACCCTGCGCTCGATCAAGATCTCGGCCGAGGCGCGTGCCGCGCAGGCGGTGCAGGACGCGCTGGAGAAGCAGTGGGAGCGCGAGCAGCCGGCGACCCCGAGGTCTCCGAGACCAACTACGACGAATACGAGCTGATGGAGCGCAGCTGGATCGGCACCGTGCCGGCCGGCCTCGACCTCTCCGAACGCTCGCCGCCCACGCGGTAACCGCGCGGTAACGGCGCTTCGCCTATACCGGACATCGGCACGCCGGAGCGGCTGCTCGCCCCGGGCTCGACGTTGCCTGCCGCCGCCGGCGGCACCACACTCGCGCTCAATGTCCCGTTCCGTCGCCGCCCGCCTTCCGTCCGTCGACCCGGCCGCGGTCGGGCTCGAGCTGCGCCTGCTCGGCGCGCCCTGCCTGGTGGTGGGCGGGCGCCAGATCGCGCTCTCGGCCAAGGACGCGGCCCTGCTCTGCCCTGATCGCGCTCGCCGGTCCGATCCGCGCCGACCGGGCGGCGACCATGCTCTGGCCCGCGGTCGGTGCCAAGCAGGGCCGACACCAGCCTGCGGCAGCGCCTCTACCGCCTGCGCCGGGACGCCGGGCTGCCGCTGCTCGGCGGCGGCACCGGGCTGCAGCTGCAGGAGACGGTGCAGACCGACCTGGCGCAAGCGCTCGAGCGGATCGACCGCGACGAGCATGCCGCGCTCGAGGAGCTGCTCGGCGACCTCGACTTCGACGTCGCTTCCCGAGCTGGCCGAGTGGCTGCGGCAGCAGCGCCGGCAGTGGCAGGAAAGTGCGCCGCGGCCCTGGCCAGCCGCGGCCGCGCGCTGCGAGAGCGAGGGCGCTGTGGCCCGCGGCCTGGTCTACGCGCAGCGCCTGGTCGAAAGCGACCCGCTGGCCGAGCACGGCCAGCGCCGGCTGATGCGCCTGCACTACCTGCGCGGCGACCGGGCCGCGGCGATCGCCGTCTTCGAGCGCTTCGAGCAGCGCCTGAAGGACGAGCTCGGCGCCCGGCCCTCGGCCGAGACGATCGAGCTGCTGGCGACGATCGAGCGCGGCGGCGACGCGCTGCCGGCGCGGCGGGCGACGGCGCCGGCCAGCCTGCTGCGGCCGCCGCGCCTGATCGGCCGCGAGCGCGAGCTGCAGGCGCTCGAGCACGCCTGGGCGGACCGGCGCGCGTTCATGCTGGTCGGCGAGGCCGGCATCGGCAAGAGCCGCCTGCTGCAGGAGTTCTGCGCCGGCCGCGCGGGCATCGTCGCCGTCCAGCGCGCGGCCGGGCGATGCCGGCATCGCCTACGCCGTGCTGGCCGCGGCTGCTGCGCGTCGGTGCTGGCCGCGCATCCGCTCGCGCATCGGCGCCGGCGCGCACGCCAGGAGCTGGCGCTGGTGCTGCCCGAGCTGGGGCCCGCCGGTGGCGCCTGGCCGGGCGAGGCGCAGCGGCTGCTGCTGCAGCGCGCCGTCGACGCAGACCCTGGCCGATGCGCGTCGGCGCACGGCCTGCAGGCGCTGGTCGTCGACGACCTGCACTTCGCCGACGACGCCAGCCTCGAATTCCTGCAGTCGCTGGCGCAGTCGGAAGCGCTCGCCGCGCTGCACTGGGGCTTCGCGCAGCGTCCGGCCGAGCCGGGCGCCGCCGGCGCAGCGCTGCGCGCGGCGCTCGAGGAAGCCGCGCCGCCTCGAGACCAGCGTCCTGCAGCCGCTCGACCTGGCGCAGCTCGCTGCCCTGGTCGAGTCGATCGGCCTCGCCGAGCTCGAGCGCCGAAGCGGCTGGCGCCGGCGCTGCTGCAGCCACACCGGCGGCAATCCGATGTTCGCGCTCGAGACCCTGAAGGACCTGGTGCTCTTCGGGCAGCGCGGCGACAGTCGCGGCCGGCGGCCGCGCCTGCCGCAGCCGGTGACGCGTCGGCGCGCTGGTCGAGCGCCGCCTCGGCCAGCTGACGAGCGAGGCGCTGCGCCTGGCCCGCGTCGCCGCCCTGGCCGGCGCCGAGCTTCAGCGCCGAGCTCGCGGTCGCGGTGCTCGAGGCGCATCCGCTCGACATCGCCGAGCCCTGGCGCGAGCTCGAGACGGCGCAGGTGCTGCGCGACGGCGCGCTTCGCCCACGACCTGATCTTCGAGGCGACGCGCGCCTCGGTGCCGGTGCCGATCGCCCGGCCTGCTGCACCGGCGCATCGCCGCGCACCTGGCGGCGCGCGCGGCGCTGCCCGGACAGCATCGCGCCGCACTGGGCCGGCGCCGGCGAGTGGCAGCAGGCCGGCGAGGCCTATCGCCGCGGCGGCGCGTCGCGCCCGGAGGCGCATCGCAGCGCAGTCACGAGGTCGAGTGCTGGCGCCTCGCCGCCGACGCCTTCGACCAGGCCGGCGCGGCCGACGCCGCGTTCGATGCGCGCTGCGAAAGCATCCATGCGCTGATCGTCGTGCGCGGCGTGACGCACGCCAACGACGGCGATCGACGGCGCTGCTGGCGGCGGCGCGAACTCCGCGAGCAGCGCGCCGCCGCGCTGACCGCGAAGGCGACCGCGGCGCTGATGGCCGCCGACCATCCGGCCGGCATCGCCGCGGCGCTGCAGGCCGCGGAGCTGGCGCGCGGCTTCGACCTCGCCCTGGCCCGGGTTCGAGGCGGCGCGGCTGCACGCGGTCGGCCTGGCGCAGGCGGGCCGGCCGACGGAAGGCGCTGGCGGTGATCGAGCCGTACCGGCCGCTGGTCGAGCGCGAGGCGCCGGCCGAGCAGCGCGGCCGCTTCTGGGCCGACTACGCCTACGTGCTGAACGCCGCGCGCGGCGCCTGCGCGACACCGCCTTCGCGCTGCAGCAGGCGATCGCCAACGCCGCAGGCGCTCGGCGACATCGCCGAGCAGGCGACGCTGACCTCGAACCTGGCGACGGTCACCGGGCAACCTCGGCCAGCGTGCCCGAGGCGCTGGCGCTGGCGCGAGCGCTCGCTCGCGCTGCAGGCGCAGCTCGGCGCCACCGACGGGCCCGGAAGGCGCGGTGGTCGAGACCTACGCCGGCGCTCTACTGCGGCATGGTCGGCCGCTACGAGCGAGGCGCTGCAGCGGCTCGATGCGGCGCTGGCCTGCTTCGTCCGCGACCGGCAGGCGGTGTGGATCGCGGTCGCGTCGAACCACAAGGCGCAGCTCGCTGATCGAGCTCGGCCAGTTCGCGCGCGCCCGGCAGACGCTCGAGTACGAGCGGCCGCCGATCGATCACGTCCGGGCGCGCACGCGCCACCGTCGCCGCGCGGATCGAGCGCGCGCTCGGCCACACCGGGCCGAACGCTGCTCGACAACGCCGTCGGCGCAGCTCGGTCCCGGCGCCGATCCGCATGTGCGCATGCACGTCCTGCTCGACCAGCGCCGACGGCCGACGACCCGCAGGCCGACGCTGCGCCGCTGCGACGAGGTCCTGCAGATGGCGCTGGCGCTCGAGTTCGCCGGCGTCGCGATGAAGGCGCGGCTGCTGCGCGCGCATGCCCTGAGCCGGATCGGGCAGAGCGAGGCGGCGGCGGCGGCGATGCGCGAGCTCGTGCCGCTGCTGTCGACGCGTGCAGCCCGCCGATCTGTACCTCGGCCACGCCTGGTGGCTGGCGGCGCAGGTGTTCGAGGCGAGCGGCGACGGCGACCAGGCGCTGATGGCGCTGGCGCACGGCGCGCAGTGGGTGCGCCGGGTCGCCCTGCCGAACGTGCCCGAGGAGTTCCGCGACAGCTTCATGCAGCGCAATCCGATCAATCGGGCGTTGCTCGCCGCCGCCGACCGGAGTCTCGCGCGCTGACGCCGCGGTAACTGCGCGGTAACGCGCCCGGTCTACCTTGGCTCCTCTCGGCGAGATCCGCCGGGATCAAGGAGGCGAGGATGAAGCGCAACCCATGGCTCCTGCTCGGGCTGGCCCTGGCATCGACGGCGGCCTTCGGCGGCGACCGGGCGATCACCGTGTCGCCGTCGCTGCAGAGCTCCTGGGAGTTCGTCACGCCCGGCACCGGCGCGCGCGCTCCGGCCGTCGCTGCGGCGTCGGCTTCTGGCAGCGCGCCAGCGGCGCCAAGCCCGGCGTCGGCGCCAACTACGTGTCGGTGATGGAATTCCAGCTGCCCGAGGCGGCACCGGTGCGGGTGCGCTCGGCCAGCTTCCAGTTCAGCGGCCGAGAGTCGCAGTGCGTCGGTGCCGAGCCGGTCGTGGTCGAGGTGCATGCCTGACGCCGGCGACGGCCGGGCCGACGTCGCCGACACCCAGGCCGGCAGCCGGGTCGCGCAGTTCAGCGCGAACTGCAGCGACAACCCGGCGTTCGCCCGGCCGATCGACGTGACCGCGATCGTCCGCCAGCTCTCGGTGGCCTCCGGCATCCGCCACGTCGGCTTCAACATCCGCAAGGGCAACAACCGCCAGGGCCCGGGGCTGTTCACGCTCTCGGCGGGCAAGCTGACCGTGGTCCTCGCCGATCATGCGGTGGCCGCGCCGCCGCATGGCCCAGGCACCGGCGGCGACGCCGGCCGTGGCCACGGCAACCGCCGCCCTGCCGCGCCGGCGGCACCGACGCCGACGGCAGCGAGCACGCAAGCGCCGGTCAAGCAGGCGACCACGAAGGTCGCCGTCGCGCCGGCGGTGCCGCCAGCCCCGAAGGCGACGACGCAGAAGACCACGAGCGCCAAGACGGCCGTGACCCCCTGAATCCGACGGCGATCCCATGTCGAGGAAAACACCATGCGCTCTCCACATTTCCTGCAATCGCGCTCTCGCTGCTGGCCTACGGCAGCACGCTGGCGATGACCGGCGACAGCGTCGCCGAACCGTTTCGCGGCAGCTGGGTGCCGGCCAAGGCGAGCTGCGACTCGCCGCTCAAGCTGGTGATCGACGCCAACGTCGTCACCTTCGTCAACGGCGCCCAGCGCGCCGAGTTCAGGAAGCTCGAGCAGTGCTTCTAGCTGCATGGGCCACGACGTCCAGGACGTGACCTTGCTCTCGACCGAGGCGATGGGCGATTCGCCGTTCGCGATCACCCTCGACGGCAGGAAGAAGGCGCAAGCCCGCGCTGAGCGCCGATCTCAGCAACGACAAGAAGCTGGCGGCGCGCTTTCCGCTCGGCAACGCAGCGCTGAAGAAGTGCCCCTGACCTGAAGCCCTGCGCCGCGCCCTCGCCAGGCGCTCTCGGTCGCGTCAGCCGATCACGCGCGACAGCAGCTTGAAGAGCCTGGATGAAGGGCGAGAGCGGCTGCGTGAAGTCGGCGAGGTTCTCCGGCTCGACGTTGCGCATCGGCGGGCCGCGGTCGAGCGAGTTGTCGACGAACGGGCCGACCGTGGGCGATGCCGGCCGACTCGATGCCGGTGCCCGAGAAGTCGATGATCGTCAGGCAGTGCGAGTCGTTGACGTTGCGGAAGTAGGGCACGTGAAAGCTCACGTTCGCATAGGTCGCGAGCTGCGCGGTCCAGCGCGCATGTCGGGCCACCAGCGCGAGAACAGGGCCTCGCGGTAGGCAGCCGGGGTGGCGGCGTTGGCGACGTCGGCGAAGAACTTCTCGTAGCTGAAGGCCGAGAAGTTGGTGTCGCGGGTGAACAGCATGAAGCCGAAGCGGTCGCCCGGGAAGGTGAGGGCGAGCGCGCCGCTCACCGAGCCGAGGTCGTTGGCGTCGAAGCCGGTGAGCAGGCCGGCGAAGCGCGTCACCAGGCCGTCGGGGCCGTCGAGGCCCCAGGCGTCGCGGATCTTCTCGTGCAGCGGCAGCGACGGGTACTGCGTGCTCGTTGCCGCTGCGCGGCGCCGGCATCAGCGGCCCGGAATCGGCGAGCAGGGTGGCGTTGCCGGTCGGCTGAAGAATGCCGCGCACCAGCGGATAGGTGACGGTCGAGCCGACGCCGCCGGCGGAAAAGCCGGTGAGCAGCATCTTCTCCGGCTGCCCGAGGTGGCTGCGCAGCCACTGGGCCGCGGCGGTGACGTTGGCCTGGCCGCGGTGGTACTCGACCCGCGGCGTGCGCCGGATCGGCGTCGTCGTAGACCGCGACCTTGCTGCCGCTGTGCACGTCGCCGGTGCAGTACGGCAGGAAGACCATGTTCCACGACTGGGTCTGGACCCGCTGCGCCGGGTCGTTGCGGGCGGTGAACGGGGTCACCAGGCCGAAGACGACGTTCACCGACTGCATGTAGTCGGGCGGAATGCCGTTCGGGTTGGCGGCGGAGAGGTGGCCTTCGCCGAGGCAGGCCTTCTGGTCCCAGCAGGCGCCGCCGCCTTCGTAGCTGATGACGATGTCCTTCGACAGCGGCGTGCGGTTGACGAAGAAGCGGTAGGGCGAGCCGTCGCCGCAGGCCGCGCCCGTTTCGGGCGGCAGCTCGACCATCTCCCACTGGAAGAAGCCGGCCTGGGCCAGCGGGGCGGCGAGCAGGAGCGCGAAGGCTCGACAGGGCGCGGCTCAGGGACATGGCTCGATCTCCGGAAGAGGGTCGTCGATGGCCTGAAGGATCGGTCGCTCAGCGCGCGCCGGTGCCGGCGGCAAAGCTCTGCTGGCGCAAGGCCTCGAGCTCGCGCTCGAGCGCGGCCCGGTCGCGCGCCGCCGGCGGCAAGGCCGACCACGCGGCCACGATCTCGACCTGGCGGCGCTCGAACGCCGCCTGGCGCGGGTCGGGGGCGGCGGCGGGCGCGAGCTCGGCCGCGGCCCACTGGCGCAGGCGCTCGCTGCGCTCGGCCTCGTCGGCCACGCTCGAGCGCGAGGATCGCGCTCTCGATCTGCCGCGCCTCCGCGGCCGACACTTCGGCGTTGCGGACCCGCTCGCCCAGGCCCTGCGCCAGCACCTGGGCCAGCGCCACGCCGCTCCGTGTCGGGAACGCCGCCGGCGCGCGCCTCGCGGAAGCGGCGCAGCGCATCGCTCCACTGGAGAAAGGCGCGCAGGCGCTGCAGCCTCGGCCGGCGCATCGGGCCGCTGCGCCACTTCGGCTTCGATCGCCGCCCATTGCTCGCGGGATACGCCGGGCGGCAGGTCGGCGGCGGGGCTCGCGACCGCCGGCGGCGGCGTCGCCGGAGCCGTGTCCGGTGCGGGCCGCGGCCGGCGCCGACTGGCGAGTCCGGCGCGGTCTGCGCTCGGGCGGCGACGCGGGCCGGCTCGTCCGTCGCCGCGAGGGTGAGCGCCCAGAGTCCGCAGAGGATCACCGCCGCCATCACGGCCGGCCACCACCGACGCCACGAATGCGCTGTTCGCATCGCGTCAGTATGTTCTGCGCGCGGCGCGAAAGTGGAACCGCTGGCGGGCTCCGACCACCGCGATGCGGGGTCTACCAGCGAACGTCCAGCTGCAGACCCCAGGTCGGGCTTTTCGGGCGGAGGCGGTCGGGTCGCGGCCCCGGCCGCGCCGTCGCCGGCATACAGGGCGGTTGCGAGGGGGCCGGAGGTCGGCCGCGAGGCGTACATGCCCCGGAACGGCGTCAGGGCGACCTGGGTCTCGACGCCGAAGAGCCGATTGGTCAGGTCGTTGGCGGCACCCAGGGGATCGGTGAGGACCAGCGCGAGCTTGTCCCAGTTGTCGAGCGGGCCCGGCTTGGCCTTGATGTTGCTGCGGATCGGCGCGAAGACGAACTCGCCCAGCAGCGACCCGATCAAGGGCGTGACGACGAGATCCTGGTAGGACGGGTGCTCGAACAGGGCCTCGGCGCCGAACTCGTACAGGGTCGAGAGAAGGGCCGAGTAGCCGAGCGATTGCCAGCGGCCCAGGCCGCGCTCCCGGCCGCGGGTGTAGTACGTCAGCGCCCCAGTACGGATGCAATATGTAGTTGATGTAGAACGGCGTCGTCGTCGAAGGCGGGATGGGTGACGTTGTCCCACCACTTCGAGAGGTGGTCGCCGCTCCGGTCCCAGTTCGTGACCGATTCCGGCATGACGTACAGCACGCCGATGGCCACGAACTGGTAGGCCAGGAAATAGCCTCGTGTCCTGGCGGAGCCCCTTCCAGTCCGGCGGACTGCGCCGCTGGCTCCGCGTCGGCGGTTCTGATCGCCGCTTCGAGGATGGCCGCTGGACTCGATTCCCGGGTCGACGGCGTCGGTGGCGGCGAGCGCCGGGCTGCCGAGCCACGGCAGCAGCGCAAGAACGAAAACCGCTGAAAGCAAAGCGAAGCCGCGCGACATCCAGAGTCGTATCCCATGCGAGACGTCATCGCAAGGCTCCGGCCTTGCGCGGTGGCCCACGCGACGCGGTGCCTGGACCCAAGACTACACCGACTCTGTTACACGGCGCGCCGGAGCCACTTTTCGGGCCCGTGGCGAGACCCGCCGGCGCTTCGCGCGGTCAGAAAGAGAACCCGTTCACGCTTCGCGAAAGAACCCGCACCGGCGGTTGTGGCCTCGCCCTCGGTCGCCTCCTACAGTTGTGTCCAGTTGCTTCTTGGGGCGAGGCTTCGCATGTCGGACGTTCGGATCATCGCGGTGTCGCTCGAAGGCGGGGAGCAGCTGCAGCACCTCACGCATATCTGGACCGTCGAGGGCGCCATGCCCAAGCAGCGCGCGGTCGAGGACATGTGGTCGGGGCGGCGCCGCTACTACGTCGTCCTGCCGAGCGGCCGGGTCGACGTCGCGCCCGTGCCGGGCGCGGGCCCAACGTTCTTCCGCATGTGTTCGGCAAGCGCGTCGAGGGTGACCTCGAGTCGCCGCGCGGCGCGAGCGTGAAGGACAGCCTCCTGACGCTGCCCCGGCTGCCGAGCCCGACGCGGCCGCGGCGCAGCCGGGCGATGGCGCAACATGGCCCTCGGGCGCCTGAAGCTGCCGCAGCGCTTGCGCGGCATGCCGCTGGCAAGCGCGGATCACCCGCCGACGACGCGGCTCCGACGCTCGCGATCAGGGCTGCACGGCCTGCTTCGGTCGCCGGCGACGGAACCAGACGCCGGCGAGCGATCGCCGTCGCGACGATGACGCCGTAGCTCGTCAGGGCCAGCGCCAGCGCAGCGAAGGCCCAGGCGAGCGAGCCGGTAGAGGGTGAGGGCGAGCCAGCCGCCGCCGACCGCGATCAGCGAGCCGCAGCATGCCGCCGATCAGCGGCCAGGCGAGGCCTGCCCGCGCCCTGCGACGCGAAGTAGAGCGACAGGCCCAGGCCGAAGAAGCCGTAGCGTCGGCCCGACGACGCGCAGGTAGGCCGACTCCCGTCTCGAGCATGCTGCGGGTCGTGGCCGAAGAGGCCGAGCCACGCCTGCGGGCCAGATCGCGGCGGCGAGGCCGACCGTCTCGCTGATCGCGAACGCGAGCGCGCCGCCGATGAGGGCGATGCGCAGCGCGCGCTCGCGCTGGCCGGCGCCGATGTTGGTGCCGACCAGCGCGACCATCGGCGCGCCGAGGCCGAACACGAGCGGGATCAGCAGGTACTCGAGGCGCGCGCCGGTGCCGTAGCCGGCGACCGCGTTCGGGCCGCCGTGGGCGCCGACGAGCGCGGTCGTGAGCGCGACCGTGAGCGAGGTCTGCAGCGTGCTGATCGCGCCGACGCCGCCGACGCGCAGGATGTCGGCGAAGAACGGCGCATTGCAGCGCGCGCGCGGCGCAGGCTTGCACGACGCGAGCGGCCCGGAGACGATGTACCAGGCGAGCACCGCCGGCGGTCAGCGCCGTGGTCACGACGACCGCGAGCGCCGCCGCCGGCGATGCCGAGCGCAGGCACCGGTCCCCAGCCGAAGATGAAGCAGCGGCGAGAGCGGCACCAGCAGCGACGATGCCGAGGCAGACCGCGAGCGACGGCACGAGCATGTTGCCGGTGCCGCGGATGACGCTGGCGAGCGCGTTCAGCAGCCAGACCAGCGACGTTGCCGACGAAGACGACGTTCGAGTAGGCGAGCGCCGCCTCGAGCGAGCGCGCCCTCGCCGCCCATCGCCGCGTAGATCGGCCGGCCGAAGGCGAGGAAAGAGCGCCGAGGTGACGACGCCGAGCCCGAGGTTGACGAGGATCGCGTGCAGCACCAGCGCGTCGGCGTCGGCGCGGCGGCCGGCGCCGAGCGCGCGCGCCACCGCCGACGAGATGCCGCCGCCGATCGCGCCGGCCGAGAGCATCTGCATCATCATGAAGCCGGGGAAGACGAGGCGCCATGCCGGCGAGCGCGTCGGTGCCGAGGCGCGAGACCCACCAGGTCTCGATCAGGCCGGTCGACGCCTGCGCCGTCATCACGAGGATGTTCGGCCACGCCATCATCAGCAGCGTCGGCACGATCGCGCCCCTGCAACAGGCGTCGGGTGCGCGGGCTCATCGCCTCGGCAGGGCCGCAGGCGGCGTCGCAGGCGGGGCTCCGGCGGAGAGCCGCTCGGCATGTCGACGGCGAGGCTGCTCATGCGCCGCACCGCCTTGGCGTCGCGCTCCGGCGGTCGCGACCGCGAGCAGGCCGGCGCTTTCCGGCGGACGGCGCAGGACTTCGCCAGCCTGGCCGCCGAAAGCTTGCCGCGAACGATCCTGAAGTCCGGCTCCGCCAGCGGCTTGCCCGAGCGACGGTCGACCAGCATCGGCTCGGCGATCTCGCCGGTCTCGACGTCGACGACGCGGGCGCCACTGCCGCCTTCGATCGCGAAGTGGCGCTGGCCGAACGCGAGCAAGGCGATCAGGACGGTGCGAAGTCGCGGCCGCGCTCGGTGAGGACGCATTCGTGGCGCGGCGGCCGCTCGCTGTAGCGGCCGTCGCTCGAGCATGCCCGACTTCGACCAGCGCTGGCAAGCCGGCGAGTCAGCATGTTCGAGGCGATGCCGAGGCTTTGCTGGAACGTCGTCGAACCGGGTCTTGCCGGCGAAGGCGTCGCGCAGGATCAGCATGCTCCACCACTCGCCCACCTGCTCGAGGCTGCGGGCGATCGGGCAGGTCATGTCGGCGAAGCTCTTGCGTTGCATGGCGGATGATAGCACAGTAACTTGCATGATGAAAAGCAAGTCATGTTATCAGCGCAATCGCGGATCCTTTTGCGCGCGCTGGCCGGGCGAGCCGTAGCGCGCGCTCGGCTCGTCGGGACTGGCGCATGGAAGTGGCGGATCGCAGCGTTCAGGTAGCGCTCGCCGTTGTGCGCCTTCGCCAACTCGCGCGCCGCCCAGCAATCGGCCTCGGCTTCGCTGGACGTCGCGAGCGCGATGTGGCCGTACTCGTGGACGAGGTAGAAGTGCTCGGCCCCCGGGTCCTTCTTGCGGACCAGATCGACGACGCGCGGACAGAGGTAGATGGTCGGCGGATCGAGCCGGGACACGGCGACGTCGCCACCGGTCTCGTCGCAATCGCGGATGACCGGAACCTTCGCGCAGCGCGCGCCGCTGGGCACCCATTGCGCCATGGCGGCGGCGGCGAACACGAGAAGCGGCAGCGCCGCGAGCGCCGCGCCGCCTCATTGCAGCCCCACGTCGAGCCCTTCGGTCGGCGCAGCGCGCAGGAGTTGCTGATTGACGGGTTGGCGCGCATGAAGCTGTCGCGGAATGCCTCGGGCACCTGGGCCTGCAGCGTCGTGCGAATCCACTCCACGCCCTGGGTCAGCGCCGCCTCGGCCGCCACGCCTTTGCCCGGCGAGCTGCCAGGCACGCCAGGCGTTGAGCCAGCGCTCGGCCGGGTAGAGGTCGTTGGGAACGATCTCGGCGTCGATCGCGGCGCTGGCGCGGGCGTGGAACAAGGCGTCCTCGGTTCCGTCCCGCTTCGACGGCGAAGCGCATCGCCCGGAATGTGTCCGCCGAGCGCGGTGCTGGGCTGGCCCGAGGCGATCGCCGTCGGCAACCTCGCGCGCCGCCGCCAGTGCCTCGGCCGGAGCGAGCGACAGACCGTGGTCCAGGGCGATCGAGGCGCGCAGCGACCTTCGCCCGGACTGGGCCGCCAGCGCGCGCGCCTCGCCGATGAGCTCGCGCATGCCGCGGCCCAGCCCCAGGCGCATGCGGGCGCGCTCATCTGCAACGCCTTCGCGCGCATCCAGCCGGCGCTTCCGCGCGGCGAGCGCGGCGTCGATCGTGCTGGGCACGCGCGTGCTGGCCGAGGTGATCCAGGTGCACGCGACCTGGCAGCGCACCAGCGGCTTCCAGGCCGCGAGCTGGCCGTCGGCGGCGAGCGCCGGCTCGACCCAGTTGAGCGCGTCGGCATAGCGACCGCAGTCGCGCAGGCGCCGTTGTGCAACTCGATCGGCAGCGAGGAACCGCAGCCGCGGGCCTCGTCGTGGGCGGCGGCCAGGCGCAGCGTTTGTGCAGCAGCTCGATCGAGCGCGCCATGTAGCCCGCCGTCGCCCAGCTGATCGGAGAGGATGGCCAGACGGCCACCACCTCGCTCCAGGCGCCGATGCGCCGCGCCAGGTCGATCGAGAGCTCGTGATACGTGCGCGCGCCTCGCGGCCCCGGTCGGCGTTGTCGAGGACGATGCCGAGATCGCCGTAGAAATCGACCTTGCGGGCGTCGGTCGCGTGCTCCGAGATCCACGGCTGCAGTTGCTGCAGCAGGGCGACGGCGGCGTCGCACTCGCCGCTGAAATGCAGGAACAGCGCGAGCTGCTCGCGCGCCTGCGCCACCCGGCTTCGTCGCCGGCGGCTTCGCCGAGCTCGATCGCCTGCCGGCAGAGCTGCTTCGCGCCCTCGACGTCGCCTTGCTCGTGAACCCAGATGGCCCGCATGCCGAGGACCACGCCGCGCTGCTGCGCCGTCTGACGTCGCCGCGGCGGCGAAGCGCTCGTAGATCGCCGCGTCAGACCGCCGGCGGTCGGCGATCCAGAGGGCCATCGATCATGGCGCGCAGACTCGAACTGCGCGGCGTCGCTGCTTTCGGCCTCGATCTGGACGACGCGCGAAAGAGCCCGCCTCTTCCTTGCGCCGCATCGCCTGCCGCGCACGCGTCGGCGGCGGCTGCAGCGCGGCGCGCGCGCGTTGCGGCTGGCCCGAGGCGATCCAGTGCGAAGCGACGCGTGCCGGCGCACTGGCCGCGAGCCTCGGGAAATTCGGCGATCGCCTGGTGCGCATGCGAGCAGCGATCGGCGCCGGCACGCCGGCCAAGGTCGCCTCCAGCACCAGGTCGTGGGCGAACGCATGCGATCGCGCAGGTGACCTGCGCCTCCCTCGAGCTCGCGCCACGGGTCGGCGAGCGCCGGGCCCGAGTCGCGAGCACCTGCTCGGCGAGCTCGATCGAGGTCGACGCCGGCGATCGCGGCGATGCGGGCGAGCGCGATCGCCGTCCGGGGAGAGCTGCCTGAGGCGGCGCTCGATCAGGGTGGCGAATGCTCGGCGGTCGCGGCAGGCCCTCGTCGAGCGAGGCTCGCGCCGGTGGCAATCAGGTGCTTGAGCGTCTCCAGCGCATAGAGCGGGTTGCCGCCGGTGTGGCGGACGAGGCAGCGGCGCGAGCCGCGCCGGATCGGGGCTCGTCGAGGCCGAGCGATCTCGACCAGCCTCGCGCATCGCCGGCTCGTCGAGGGCGCCGAGAGCGACGAACTCGACCCGGTGCGCTTCCTCGAGCGCCGTCGCCAGCGCTTCGACCGCGGCCTCGCCCTCGGCCGGACGCTGCGCGCGAAGCCCCAGCGCAGATCGGCGAGGCCTCTCGGCGAGCACCAGACCCTGCAGCATCTCCAGGCTGGCGCTGTCGGCGAAGTGCGTGGTCGTCGATGACCAGCGCCGCCAAGCCATCGGCACGGGCGTCGACGCAGCAGAGCCTCGAGCGCGGCGAACAAGCGTCGGCCGGCGGGTCGCGCCCGCTGCAGCGACGACGGCATGGCTCGATTTCCGGCAGCACCCGCGCCAGCTCGTCCGCGCTGCGCCGGTTCGAGCACGCGCCGGGACGCGCTCGATCACGGCCCGCAGCGCCCGGCCGAGGCTGGCGTAGGGCACGCCGGCAATCGCCCGGCCGCGCCGAGACGAGGAGGACCTGCGCCGCGAGCCTGCCCGGCCGTGGCCTCGGCCGCGAATTCGGCCATCAGCCGCGTCTTGCCCAGGCCGACGCCTCGCTGAGCAGCCAGAAGGCGCGCTGGCTGGCCCAGGCGGCAGCGAGCGCGAGCGCTGCTCGCGCGCCCGGCCGACGAGCGCGCGGCGGGCGCAGCAGGCTGGTCGGGATGTCGCGCCGCGCGACCGGCTGCGGCGCTGGGCGCGGCGCGGATCGTCTCCCGCAGCTCGCGGGTGCTCTGCGCCGGCTTTGCGTCCAGCGCCTCGGCGAGCGCGGCGGCGAACCGGTCGTAGACGGCCAGCGCCGCCGCCGCGTTCGCCCTGCAGGTAGCGCAGGTGCATCAGGCGGCGCGCTGCCGCGCCTTCGTCGAGCGGGTCGGCCGAGACCAGCGCGCTCCGCGATCTCGCTGCCTTCGGCGAGGCGGCCGTCGCGCTCGAGCGCGTCGATGCGCGCCTCCTGCTGCTGGCGCCGGCGTTGCTTCAACGCGCGCGCTGTGCAGCCAACCATGCGTCGAGCTGCGTCGCATTCGGCGAAGCGCAGGCCGGCGAGAGAGCTCGCCGGGGCCGTCGTCGAGATCGTGGCTTGACGCCGGGCGCCAGCGCCAGCAGCTCGGCGCCTCTGCGCCAGGACGCGTCGGCGCCGAGGCCGCGACGGAGGCGGAACAGGCGCTGGCGCAGGACGTTGCGCGCGCTTTCGGGCGGCTGCTCCGGCCAGAGCAGACCGAGCAGCCGCTGCGCGACGTCGCCCCTTCGAGGGCGACGAAGGCGAGCAGCGCCGCGTCAGATCGGTGCCAGCGACTCGACGGCACCATCGGCGCGGCGGACCAGCGCCGCCGGCCAGCATCAGGTGCAATGCATTCAAGACTGCCATCTGATGCGATCGCGGCCGGCGCGTCAACCGGTTCCGGCGCGCGCGTCCTCGACTCAGGGCACGAGGCAGCCCCGCTGGTCGACGCCGGCCACGACGCAGCCGCCGGCGATGTAGTTCTTGCTCTGGGTGCAGACTCGCGCCGGGACTCGTGAAGATGTTCGTCGCGGTCAGGATCGGCCCGAAGCCCGGAACCCTGCCAGACCGAGTCGATCGCGAAATTGCCCGCGTTGTTCGAGAACGTGCTGTTGGTGATCAGGCACCGCCGGCGGCTCGTACTGCTGATCGGTGTCGTCGCCGACGAGCAGCGGCGCGGTGTGGCGGGCGGTGATCGGCCCGCAGCTCGCCGGCCGATCGCCGCGTCGCCGCCGGCGTATTCGAGCCGCAGGTGGTCGATCTGCGAGCCGTTGCTGGTGCGCAGCCAGATGCCCGCCCAGTCGCCGGCGGCGGGCACGCGCTTCGTCGGAGGTCAGCGTCACCGGACTGGCGGCGGTGCCGCGCACGACGAAGGCGGCGTTCTTGTCGGTCGGCTGGCCGCCGTCGCCGGAAGATCACCATCGTCGGCCCGGTCGACCACTTGCTGAACTTCAGCGTCACGCCGGCCTCCAGCGTCAGCGCTCATGTTCGGCACGAAGCTCGGCGCCAGGCCGCCGACGTGCACGCCCGCGGTGTTGAAGCGGATCGGCAGCGGCGTGCTGATCGTGAGGTTGTCGAAGATGTTGGGCGTTGTCGACGACCAGGATTTCGTCGTGCTGGTTGCTCACCAGCGAGGCGCCCGTCGGAAGTGAGCCGAGCATGGCCGATGGCTCGATCGAGTACGGCGCGATCGG
>ERZ1370068.10143-contig-8866_pt1 | contig 41726 bp, 43 predicted proteins | sample MGYA00561227_ERZ1370068 | MGnify/ENA primary metagenome ERZ1370068 (study PRJEB38410, sample SAMEA6850437) | metagenome | study: Metagenomic assessment of the ecological functions of the soil: analysis of the soil microbiota associated with the... | reverse complement strand
CTTACGTATTGCTTGGGGATCAGCTACCTTCCCCAGGAAGCCTCGGTGTTCCGCGCGGCCTGACGGTCGTGATAACATCAACGCGATCCTCGAGACGCTTCCGATCACCCGAGAGGTCCGCCGCGCGCGTCTCACCGAGCTACTGACGAGCTGCCGATCGCACACCTCGCGCAGTCGAGCGCGAGCGCGCTCTCCGGCGGGCGAGCGGCGCCGGCGACTCGAGCATCACGCGCGCGCTCGTGATCTCCCCCTCGTTCATCCTCTCCTGACGAGCCCCTTCGCAGGCATCGACCCGATCGCGGTGATCGACATCCAGAACATCATCGTCCCAGCTGAAGGAGCGGGGCATCGGCGTGCTGGTGACCGACCACAACGTCCGCGAGACGCTTCGGAATCTGCGATCGCGCTTATATTCTGAATGAAGGAACGATATTAGAAGAGGGTACACCTGAAACGATCCGCCTCCAGTCCGTCGCGCCCGCGAGATCTACCTCGGCGAACGGTTTCGGCTATGAACCTGATCAGACGAGATTTAAGACGTGGCGTACGAACAGAAGATCGGTCTTTCCGCCGGCTCACGCCAGAGCCTGGTCATCACTCCCCAGCTCAAGCACGCCATCAAGATTCTTTCAGCTCTCGCGCCAGGATCTGGAGCAGCTCGTCTCGGAGGAGATGGAGCAGAACCCGACGCTGGAGGAGCTCGCCGAAGGTCAGGAGGAGATCGAGCTCGACCGCGAGGTCAGCACCCCCGACGAGCGCATGCCGGAGCTGACCGACCCGGCAGCCGAGACGGCCGCTCCCGCGAGCGACGAGACGCCGGCCGAAGTCGCCCCGGACGAGTCGACGCTCGGAGACATCAACTGGGAGGAGTACCTCTCCGACTACGCCAACAACACGACGCAGGGCTCGCTTTCGTCGGGGAGCTACCCCGATTTCGACGAGGAGCGCCGGCCGAGCCTCGAGAACACCCTCACCCGCACGTCGTCGCTCGCCGATTACCTCACCTGGCAGCTCCGCATGGGAAACTTCACCAGCGAGGAGCAGGCGATCGGCGACGTGCTGATCGGCAACACCGACGACAACGGCTATCTCCAGATCTCGATCGAGGACGCCGCCTTCGAAGCCGGCGTCGCGACCGAGGTCACCCTGGCGACGCTCACCAAGATGCGGGACTTCGAGCCGCCGGGCGTGCTCGCGCGCGACCTCCGCGAGTGCTTGCGCATCCAGCTTCGTCTCCCTCAAGGCCGACAAGACGCCGCCGGCCCCGCCTCGAGAGGTCCCTGCCGCTCGAGGTCCTCGGAGCTGGCCGATCAGATCGTCGCCGACCACACTCCCGCTCGTCGAGGCGAAGCGCTTCGACACAAGCTCGCGAAGGAGCTCCATGTCGGTCGGGACGAGATCGCCGACGCGATCCCGCGTGATCGCTGAGCCTCGAGCCTAAAGCCCGGCCGCGACTACACGACGACCGAGACGCGCTACGTCACCCCCGACGTCTAATCGTCGACAAGATGGACGGCGAGTTCGTCATCACTTTGAACGACGACGGTATGCCCCGGCTGCGGGTGAGCAGCAGCTACCGACGCATGCTGGTCGACGAGGCCGGCAGCAAGTGAGGCCAAGAGCTACATCCGCGAGGAAGCTCTCCGCGGCGCAATGGCTCATCCGCAGCATCCACCAGCGCCAGAGCACGCTCTACAAGGTCACCAAGTCGATCGTGGAGTTCCAGAAGGAATTCTTCGAGCACGGCGTCAAGGCGCTCCGTCGCTCTGTCCTGAAGGACGTCGCGAACGACATCGGGATGCACGAATCGACGGTGAGCCCGCGCGACCGCCAGCAAGTACGATGCACACTCTCCGCAGGGAACCTCGAGCTCAACGCTACTTCTTCACCTCGAGCATTCGCTCCTCGGACCGGCGAGGGCGTCTCGGCCGAGTCAGTGAAGGAGAAATCAAGAAGATCATCGACACCGAGGATCCACGGCGCCCGTACAGCGACCAGCACATCGCCCAGACATTGGCGGGAGAGAGCATCGAGATCGCGCGGCGGACCGTCGCGAAGTACCGAGATCATGGGGATCTTGCCCTCGTCCCGCCGTCGACAGATGTCCTGAGATCGGGAGGAACCCTGGATGGAAGCCGCATGAGACATCACCGATCTCCTGTCGATCGACCGGGTCATCCCGGAGCTCCGCGCGACCCACCAGGAAGCCGCTCTCCGGGAGCTCGCCGAGCTCCTCGCCACCAGAATCCGAGCGCAACCGCCGCTCAGCTCGCCTCGATCCTGAGAGGCGCGAGCGGCTCAACAGCACCGCCATCGGGGACGGCATCGCGATCCCTCACGGCCGCCTCACGGGAATCCGGAACGTCGTGGGAGGGTTCAGCTCGGAGCACTCCGGGATCGACTTCGAATCGGTGGACCGCCAGCCGACCCACCTCTTCTTCGTCCTGATGGCGCCCGATGACGCAGCCGCCCAGCACCTGAAGGCGCTGGCGCGCATCTCGCGGCTGCTGAAGAGCGCGGCCTTCCGAGAACACCTCCTCACCCTCTCCTCGGCGAACGGGATCTACGACGCGATCGTCGCCGAGGATGGCAAGACGATGGAGCCCCGAGACCCCCGGCGGTGAGGTCGCGCACGCGGTGAAGGGACCGCTCGAGGTAGCCGTCATCACGGGCTCTCCGGCTCGGGGAAGAGCACCGCGATTCACGCCCTCGAGGACCTCGACTACTACTGCATCGACAACCTACCGGCCGCGTTGATCCCTCGCTTCATGGACCTCTGCGAGGCAGCGAGAGATCTCGCGCGTCGCTCTCGGGGTCGACTCGCGCGCGCACCTTCCTCGCAGGAGCTGCCCCGCGCCCTCGCGGACGCGCGCCGGCGCGGCCACCGCGTCGACGTCACCTATCTCGACGCCGCCGACGGGACGCTGCTCCGGCGCTTCAGCGAGACCCGGCGCCCGCACCCGCTCGCCGAGGAAGCGACTTGACCGCCGGGATCCGGCGCGAGGCGGGATCTCCTCGCCTCGCTGCGGGAACAGTCCGACCGGATCATCGACACGAGCGCGCTCACCTCCCACCAGCTCCGCGACGCGGTCGCGCGCTCTCGTCTTCGCGAAGGGCTCGACGCGTCGAAGCTGCACGTCGCGCTGCTCTCGTTCGGCTTCAAGTACGGCTTGCCGTCCGACGCCGACCTCGTCATGGGACGCGCGATTCCTCCCCAATCCCCTTCTGGGTCGAGGAGCTCCGATCCGCTGACGGGGCTCGATGCCGCGGTCTCGGAGCACGTGCTCGCGAGCCCCGCGGCGGAGCGCTTCATCGAGATCGTTGCCGAGTACCTGCGCTTCTCGCTCCCCTCTACGTGCGCGAGGAAGACCTATCTCACCATCGCGATCGGCTGCACCGGTGGCCGGCACCGCTCCGTCGTTCTGGTCGAGCGTCTCGCGCGTGCTACAGGAGGAGCAGGTCGCTTTCGCGATTCGACACCGAGACATCGAGCGATAGTCCGAGGCAGGAGGATCCCCTGAACGCGCGCCGTACCTTCGTGATCCGCAACAAGGCGGGGCTACACGCGCGGGCGATCACCGAGCTCCACGGGCGGATCCAACTCATTCGAGTCGGAGCTGTGGATCGAGAAGGACGGGGAGCGCGTCAACGCCAAGTCGAGCGGCGTCGGTAAGGGGATCGGCATAATCTCGCTGCTGGGCCTCGCCGCCGGATGCGGCTCGGTGATCGAGGCCGAAGCGCTCAGGCCGGATGCCGAGGATCTCCTCGTTGCGGTCGGCGCTGCCATCGACGACAAAGTTCGGCGAGGCGAGTAGGGCGGAGCCTCAGAAGAACTGCGCGAAGACCGAGTCGGCGAGCTCGAGGCCGCGGGGAGTGAGCGTGAGGCGATCGCCGCGCCACGCGAGAAGCCCCTCCTCGACGAGCGCGCCCGTCTGCGGGTAGGCGCTCTCGATCGGCTCCCGAAGCGCGCGGCGAAATCGCTCGACGCCAAGCCCGCGAGCTGGCGCAAGCCGAGCCAGCAGGCCTCTCCCATCGCCTGCGCCCGGGTCAGATCTTCGGAATCCGCGACCGCTGCGCCCGCGGCTCCGCGCCTGGGCCATGTAGCTGCTCGGGTCGCGCACGTTGGACCAGCGCGAGCCCCAGCCGGTACCGTTCGCGCTCCCGGGACGCGAACGAGTGCGCGCCGGCGCCGAGGCCGGGAATAGGAAACACCCTGCCAGTAGGCGCGGTTGTGGCGGGCGACCAGGCCCGCGCGCGCGTAGTTCGATATCTCGTAGTGCAGCGTAGCCGGCGGCGCCGAGACTCTGCCGTGCCGCGGCGGACATCGCGAGCTCCACCTCCTCGTCGACCTGGACGACGCGGCCCGCCGCGCGGTCGCGCCTCGAGAGGCGTCCCCTTCTCGTAGGTGAGCGCGTAGGCCGAGACGTGCTCGGGCGCGACCCGGATCGCGGCGGCGACGTCCCGCTCGCAGTCGGCGACATCCTGGCCGGGAACCGCGTAGATCAGGTCGAGCGAGAGGTTCTCGAAGCCCGCGCGCGCGCGGCGTCCAGCGCGGCGAGCGAATCTGCAGCGGAGTGATGGCGGCCGAGCTTGGCGAGCGAGGCATCGTCGAACGACTGGACGCCGAGCGAGAGCCGGTTGACGCCCGCGGCGCGGAGTCCGCGAGGCTCGCCCGCTCGACGGTGCCGGGATTTGCCTCGAGCGTGATCTCGGCGCTCGCGTCGACTCCGAGGTGGCGCTCGGCCCGATCGATCCAGCGACGCGATCGTGCCCGGCCGGAAGAGCGAGGGCGTACCGCCGCCGAAGAAGATCGTCGCGACGCGTCTCCCGCGAAAGGGCTCGCGGCCCGCGTATCCGGCGAGCTCGTGGTTGAGCGCCTCGGCGTAGTACTCTTCGGGCCAGGTCCGCACAGCGTACGTGTTGAAGTCGCAGTACGGGCAGCGCGAGAGGCAGTACGGGATGTGGACGTAGAGGCCGATCTCCTTGCGATCGATCTCTCGCTCGACGCTCGATTCGGTCAAGTCCGCTCAGTTCGGCCGAGCCGCGGCTCCGCTAGCGGCGCATCAGGCCGACCACGATGCCGCGGACCTCGACGGAGTTCTCGTCGCAGATGATCGGCGCGACCTGCGCGTTCGCGGGCTGCAGGCGGATACGCCCTCCGCTTCGCGGTGGAATCGCTTGATCGTCGCCTCGCCTTCGATGACGGCGACCACGGTCTCGCCGCTCTCGGCGGTCGCGCGGCTCTCGACGACGACCAGGTCGCCGTCGAGGATGCCCTCGTCACTTCATCGAGTCACCGCTCACTCGGAGGCGCGAAGCTCTCGGGCGGCGCACCAGCTCCTCGGGGACGCACACCGCGCTCGCCCTCGAGAACCGCCTCGATCGGACGACCTGCGGCGGCGACCCCGAGGAGCGGGAGCTCGACCGCTTGAGGTCGTCTGCTCCGGAGGCACGACCTCGAGCGCGCGGCTGAGCCCGGCGCGGCGCCGGATCCACTCCCTTCCTTCGAGGTTCGTGAGGTGCTTGTGGACCGTCGCGAGCGAGGTGAGACCGAAGTGCTTGCCGGTCTCGTCGAGCGTCGGCGTGGGAACCCGTTCTGCTCGATCGCAGGACTGCGGGTAGTCCGAGCAGCTCCTTCTGCACCGCTTGGTGAGGCGTCATCGCATCAGGCCCCCATCGAGATTCCACCGAGACCGGTCCGCGCCGTGGTGAGGTCGGTCTCTCAGGCGAAGGGTAGGCGAAGCCGGCGCAAGACGGCAAACGCAGCGGGAAACTATCCCGCGGGAGTGCTGCGGGGTGGCTCCGTCGGCGAGGGCGCCCGCAGGTGGCGGCTGACGGCCCGCTCGTGGTCGGCCCAGGCTCTCGGTGTTGAACTCGTGGGTCCGGTCGTTCCGGGAGACGAAGTAGAGCGCGTGGACCCCGGGAGCAGGGCCGGATCGCTGCCTCGAGCGAGGCGCGGCCTGGATTCGCGATCCGGCGGGCGGTAAGCCCTGGATTTGATAGGTGTTGTAGGGGCTCGGCCGCTCGAGGTCGGCCTTCCGGACCGGGCCGGTGTGGTCCAGATCCGTAGACCGCCGTCGGATCGCTCTGGAGGCGCATTCCCGTGCCAGGCGGTTGTGGAAAACCGCCGAGATGAGCGGCCGTTCCTCGGCCACGGCTGCTTCCTCCTCGATGAGGGAGGCCAGGGTGACCGCCTGGACGAGAGAGGGCCCTGAGCCGCCGCCTCGGCCCTCATCTCAGGCGTGAAGACCGCAAAGAACCGCTGCGTCATGCGGGCCAGGATCTCCGCAGGGGGCGTGCCGGGCGCGAAGGCGTACGGAGTCCGGGAACAAAAACCCTTCCAGCTGGTCCGCTGGGACGCCCGGCTTCGCAGCAAGTGCCGAATCGTTGCACAGGTGCTCGAATTCCGCAGCTTGACCGTACCCGCGGGCTTCGAGAAGACGCGCGATCTCCGATGACGTCAATCCCTCCGGAATCACGACGAGTTGTTGAGCGCTGTGGACCACTGACCAGTTGGTCAAGCACCTCGACGAGATTCGCGCCGCCCGCGAATTCGTACTCGCCCGTGCGGATGCGGCGATCGACGGCACGCCACCGCGCGATCGCAGCGAAGAAGGCTTCGTCTTCCACGACGCGTGCCACTGCAAGACGTTGCGCGATCGCAAGAATCGAGTCACCTGGCGCGACTGCGACGATCCGCGGTGATGCGAATGTCGGGCCACGCGACTCGAGGCTGCTCCGCAGCATCACGATGCCGATCACGGCCAGAACGAGAAGCGCCGCGACCGCACTCAGAGCGATTCGACGAAGCATCGCGGTAGCTCATGCATTCAACGATTGCCGCTCGATGGAATCAAATCGAATGACGGCAGTGAGATGCTCAGAGCTTGACAAGCGGAGCCTCACTGCAAGCAAGTACATGCCCGGAGAGGAGGACAGCACTGGTCAAGCCGCGCGGAAGTCACGCGGCGGCACGACGGCTACGCCGCGTGGCGCTGCTCGCGCCGGCGCTCTACTCGCTGTTGTGGGTGGTGGCGCCGGGGGTGGTTCGGTCCGATGAAGGTTCGGCCTCGGACGATGGACGTTGGGAGGGCGCGATCCCTTTCGCGGAATTTGGGCTCGGCGAAGAAGCGGCTCCCGAAGCGCAGCGCGGAGCCGTGGCCGGTCCAGGTCTTCGGCTCGCCGACGGGCCGCTGCAGCGTCAGCCGCGACGACAGCTTCGAGGACCGCGCGGCGGGCCTCCGCGTGAGCGATTCGCGTCCCGCGGACGACGACGCGCTCGCGGCGTACCGCACCGTCGATTTCGTCGAGCACAAGGTGCAGCTGCGAAAGGGCGACAGCTTCACCGCGCTGATGGAGCTCTACGACGTGTCGCGCTCCGAGGCGTCGCGCTGGTACACCGCGGCACGCGACGCGTTCGATCTCGCGCGCATGAAGGCGGGTCATCGGCTCTCGCTGTTCTTCCGGCGCGGCGAGCGCGGGCTCGCCGCTCTCGAGTACGCCGTGGATTCCGTGGAGCGAGTCGCCGTCGAGCACGGTGCCAAGAGGCGGGTTGGAAGCGCACATGGCGACGGTTCCGACCTGGGTCGAGATCCGCGGCATCTCCGGCACGGTCGGGTCGAGCATCACGCGCGACTGCATCGACGCACTTCCGTCCCTGCTTCGATCGTCCACTCTCTCGTCAAGGTCTACACGGGCGACGTGGACTTCGAGCGCCTGCAGCGCGGCGATCGCTATCGCGTCCTCTACGAGGTGCACGTCGACGAAGCGGGAGAGATCGTAAGCACAGCGGCAAGATCGTGGCCGCCGAGGTGGTGACCGGCGGCAAGCCACACGTCGCGATCTACTTCCGCGATGGCGACGGCAGCGAAGGCTACTACGACGACACCGGGCTCGCGCGCGACCTGAGCGGCGGGACGGTGAGCACCTTCTTCCCGCCACTCCGCGAGGTCCATGACCTCCGGCTTCCAGCAGCGCGCGGCGCCATCCCGCTGTTCGGCTTCATCCGCCCGCACTACGGCGTCGACCTCGCGGCGCCGCAGGGGAACGCCGGTGCGGGCCATCGCGGACGGCCGCGTGCTGTTCGCCCACTGGCACGGCCAGCTCGGGCACGCGGTCCGGATCGAGCACGGCGGCTCGCCGTCGTACGCCTCGATCTACGGCCATCTGAGCCGGATCGAGGAGGACGTGTTGCGGGGCGCGTGGGTCCGGAAGGGCGAGGTCATCAGCTACGTGGGTCGGACGGGTGCGGCGACGGGCCCTCACCTCCACCTCTCGGTGCTGCTGCGGGGCCACTACGTGGACCCGCTCCCCGTGCTGCGCTTCGGTCAGCCGGTCTCCGCGCGTGTGAGCGGGCGACGTCTTCGAGGCGGAGAAGAAGGGTCTCCTGGGCCAGCTCGCCTCCCTCGCCGTGGACAACCCCGGTCCACTTGACGCGACTCGCGATGCGGAAGTAGCGGCCCGGGCACCATCAGCCGTCGCCGCCTCGCGAGCGGATCCGCCCACAAAGGGAGGGCTCATGCGGGGCAAGCGCCTGACGATCTTCATGGGTGAGCGACCACTGGCACTACGCCTCGCTCTACGCTGACGATGCTGCAGCTGCTGAAGCGATCGGGGATATCCGGCGCGACCGTGACCCGCGGTATCGCTGGCTTTGGCGAGCACTCCGCGATCACAGACTGCCAATATCCTCGAGCTTTCGATGGATCTACCCATCGTGCTGACCGTCGTGGATACCTCGGAGAAGCTCGAGCGTGTGCTGCCCGAGATCTCCGCAATGATGGCGGGAGGGACCATCACGCTGGAGGACGCTAGAGATTCTCTACTCCTCGGCTGCGCTTTCGCGGAGGCCTGCCTGACCTGGCCGTCTCGGCCATCATGCGCGCATCGATGTCGAGACGGCCCGCCCCGAGGAATCGGTTGCGGAGATCGTGCAGAGGCTGGTGCGGCTGGACTTCACAGGCCTACCGTCGTCGATGAGAGGCGGCATGTCGTCGGGTTCATCAATGAGAGCGACCTCATTGCGGCAAAGCTGACGCAGCTCCAGCCTCAGCAGGTGCAGCGGGCACTCGGCGCCGAGCAGCTCGAGGCGCTGACCACGGGACTCAAGGATAACGGCATTCGCGTCGACCAGGTCATGAAGAGCCCGGCCGTGACGGTGTTCCACGACGACTCCCCTCCGGGAGGCCGCGCACCTCATGCAAACGAGGGCTGTGAAGCATCTTCCGGTGGTAAACGAGCGGGGCGAACTCGTCGGTATCGTAGGTCGTCTCGACATCCTCCAGAGCATCGCCGCTGGCTATGAAAGGAGGAGCGGAGGACATGTCCCGCTCCTTCCCCAGGAGAGCTCATCCATCTCTGACATCATGGAGCGAGACGTGGCGCGCCTGCCGGAGGTCGCGCCACTCTCGAGGTAGGGAAAAGCTCCCTCGGCACGGCCGCTACCGTGTGGTCGTGGTCGATGGCGACGGAAAGCCGCTCGGCATCGTGACGCCGAGTGACCTCATTGCTCGCATCGACCCGGAGAGTCGGCCGGGGCTGCTTCGGCGTCTCCAGAGCAAGTGGGCGAAGCGGCCAAGCGCGAGGTGCGCAGGACGGCCGGACGACGCGCCGCGGATGTCATGACGACTCCCATCGTCACGGTCTCCGAGCGCGAGCCGATCATCGAGGCACTCGAGGTGATGGTGAGACGGCACCTGAAACACCTTCCGTGATCGATGCCGAGGGCCGCGTCGTCGGCCTGGTCTCGCGACAATCTGTGCTTGCGGCATCTCTCGGTGGGGGCACCGCCTACCGGGCGTGATGAAGGAGACGCTTTGGGTGGGGCTGGGCGGCCTTTTCGGGGCGATCGCTCGCTACTGGATGAGCCGATGTGGCGCTCCTCTACTTCGGCCCCGCGTTCCCTCATGGCACGCTCATCATCAATCTCTCGGGGAGCTTCCTGCTCGGCTTCCTGATGGGCTTTTCGAGTTGCGTCCCTTCTCTCCACAGCTTCGGCTCTCCGTGACGGTCGGCTTCATCGGAGCCTACACGACGTTCTCGACGTGGACGTTCGAGAGCCTCGCGCTGTTTTCGGGAAGGCGACTCGGCGCTCGGCCTGCTGAACCTCTTCGGGAGCCTCGTCCTCGGTATGGCGTTTGTGCTTCTCGGCTTTCTCCTCGGACGTGCCGTATGAGCGCGCGCCGATGTCGAGCGAGGGCGGGAGACCGAGGAGCGCGTCCCGCCTTCGAGAGCTGCGCCAGACTAAAATCCGAGTCGGCGCCCTACTCGGAGAGCGTGGAACGCGAGACCGGTCAGCACCTTCCGGATGGGTAAGGTCGATTTCTGCGGCATCGTCAGGTGCGCTCTGCGTATATCTCGAGCACGTCGCCGACGCGTGGCGGCGGTAGCAGGATCCCGAGTCGCGCCGCCCCGCTCGCGACCGCCGCGATCGCCTCGCGCTCGTCGTGGGTGTAGCCGAATTGGTCGTTCGGAATCTCCGGCAGCACCACCTCGTGGAGAAGCGACACCTCGAGCGAGCGCAGCTCCGGCGCGAGGCGCTTCAGCTCACGCTCGGCGCCCGCCGCCGCGGACAGCAGCCAGCAGCGCGGCGAGTCGTGCGCGAGGACGCCGAGAGACGGCGCTCCTTCGGCATCGGCGCGCGCACACGAGCTCGCGCCAGAGGAGCGCAGGATCGTCGCGCTCCTCGACGGAGCAGACCTGTCGCCAGCGCTCGAGCAAGCCCTCGATCGGCGGCGGGTCCGCGAGGAGTCGGTGCGTCGGCAGCACGACGAGGCCTTCGTCGCGCAGTGGACGCGAGAAAGCACAGCACGGGAAGTCGTAGGCGCGGAGCTCGTCGTCGGCGCGCGCGCTGCCGTCGGCACTCGTCGCGGAATGCGAGCGAGATCTCGTAGCGGTGGTGGCCATCGGCGATGAACACCTGCTCCGCGGCGACTCGATGCGCGAGGGCGGCGTGCGCAGCCGGGTCCTCGATCCGCCAGACGCGATGGACGACGGCGGCGCCGGTCGCGGAACTCGGCGAGCGGCGTGGCGGTCTCGGCGAGCCGGGCGAGCCGAGGGGCGTGTCGACGGAGCGCGAAGATCGGGCTCAGGTTCGTGCGACAAGCACGGATCAAGCGGAGGCGGTCCTCCTTGGGGCCGGCGAGGGTTCGCTCGTGCGGCATGACGATACCGGCGTCGAAGGGGCTCGAGCTTGAGCGCCGCGAGGACGCCCCAGCGCTCGTGGACGCGATCGTGCTCGGAAGCGCTCGCGCGTAGAGGAGCATGGCCGGCTCGTCGTCCTGCGCGATCGCACCGCTTCGCCGCCAGCTCGCGAGCAGCTCGGCGGCGGCGCGATAGAGCTCGTCGCCGACCGGCCGGATCAAGATGGATCACGTTGGTCGCGCGGACGGCCGCGAGGCGCGCTCGCTCCTTCTCGTCGATCACGTCGTACGGCGGGGCGACCAGCTCGGCGAGCGGTCCCGCCGCGGCGGTGTAGCGCAGAGCGCGAAACGGCCGGATCAGTGCCAACGGATTCTTCCTCTTCTCTTCGGGCCACGTCGTCAACCCGCCGCCTCTGCGGATAGCGAAAGCGCTCGGCCGCTTCACGCGAGAGCCGCGTCGATGTCGTCGCGCGAGACGGCCCCGGCGCGGAGGATGCGGAGCGGCGGGCCCGGATCGACCAGGGTCGACGGCGCGCCCGCGATCGGCCCGTCGTCGAGGTAGGCGGCGACGCGGTCGCCGAGTACGCCGCGCGGCGGCGACGTCGCGCGCGGGCTCAGCTCCGCCCGGAGTTCGCGCTCGGGAAGCGAGGGTGCGGCGATCGCCCGGGCGAGGGCGCCGCGCCAGCGGCGTGCGCCGAGACGCGCACGCCGACGCGACCGTCGAGGACGAGGGGGGTGGTAAGATCCGGCCGGGCCGGCAAGAGGATGGTGAGGGCGCCCGGCCAGAAGCGCTCCATCAGCCGTCGCGCGGCGGGCGAGACGTGGTCGGACAGAAGGGCGACCTGAGCGGAGTCGCCGATCACCACCGCGATGCCCTTGTCCGCGCCGCGCTCGCTTCGCCGCGCGGAGCCGCTCGACGGCGTCGGCGCGGAGCGCGTGGCAGCCGATCGCGTAGAGGGTCTCGGTCGGGAACACGACGAGCTCGCCGCGCTCGAGAGCCGCTGCGGCGCGCTCGAGGTCCTCGCTGGAGTCATCGCCCCGCGCCGCGGCCGATCCGCGCGCCGTGCCGATGTCGCGGCGGTACTGCATGCCCGGGAAGCGGATCTCTCCGACGGCGGCGTAGGCGCGCCCGACCGCGTCTTCGATCCGTCTCGCCGAGGGCGGTCACGCCGAGGACGCGACCACCGCTGGTCACGAGAGCTCACCATCGTCGCGGCGGCGCGTCCCCGCGTGGAAGACGACCACGTCCGCTGGCGCTCGGCAGCGGCGCAAGGCCAGCTCTACCACCCCACCGAGATCGACCTTCCCGGGTAGCCGGGCGCGGCCACGACCACGCAGGCGGCGGGCCGCGGGTCCCATGCGATCGCGGCGCGATCGAGCCGTCCCTCGATCGTGGCCTCGCAGAGTTCGGCGAGATCCGACTCGAGGCGCGCCATGAGAACCTGACACTCCGGATCGCCGAAGCGGACGTTGAACTCGATCACCCGCGCGTGCCCCTCGTCGATCATCAGCCCCGCGTACAGCACGCCCCGGTAGACGATCCCGCGGCGCGCGAGCGCGCGAGCGACGACCAGCTGCAGGATCTCGCCGACGACGGCGCGCTCAGAGGGCATCCGTCACGACCGGCGCCGGCGAGTAGGCGCCCATGCCGCCGGTGTTGGGGCCGCGTGTCGCCGTCGAAGATCCGCTTGTGGTCCTGCGACGGTCGCGAGCGGGAGGACCGTGACGACCGTCGGTCAACGCGAGAAGGACGCCTCCTCGCCCGCGAGGAACTCCTCGATCACGATGCGGGCGCCGGCGTCGCCGAACGACGCCGGCCGAGCGCGTCCTCGATCGCGCGCTCGGCCTCGTCAGGGTCGCACAGACGGTGACGCCCTTGCCCGCCGCGAGGCCGTCCGCCTTGACGACGAGCGGCGCGCCGACCGCGCGCACGTGCCGGAGCGCGGCGGCGGCGTCGCTGAACACCGCGAAGCCCGCGGTCGCGACACTGAGCCTCGCGCAGCAGCTCCTTCGCGAACGCCTTGCTGCCCTCGAGCTGCGCCGCCGCGCGCGGTGGGACCGAACGCGCGCGACCCCGCGGGCGGTCAGGGTGTCGACCAGCCCGAGGGTGAGCGGCAGCTCGGGGCCGACGACGACGAGGTCGATGCGCTTCGCGCTCGGCGAAATCCGCGATCCCGCCGACGTCGTCGGCGCCGATCGGGACGAGCTCGGCGAGGGCGGCGATGCCGGCGTTTCCCGGCGCGACGAAGAGCCGCTCCACGCGCGGAGATCGCGCGAGCTTCCACGCGAGCGCGTGCTCGCGACCGCCGCTCACCGACGAGCAGAACCTTCATCCAGGCACCCTCACGTCCTCTCGTGGTCGCACCGGGCCGCCGTCGCCTCTCCTCTCAGTGCCGGAAGTGCCGGACTCCGGTGAGCACCATGGTCGGCATCGCGCGCGTCGGCCGCGGCGATCGCCTCCTCGTCGCGCATGCTGCCGCCGGGCTGCACGATCGCGCGCGACGCCGGCCTCGAGGGCCAGCTCGACGCCGTCCGGGAAGGGAAGAACGCGTCGCTCGCGAGCGCTGCGCCGCTCAGGTCGAGATTCCTGGCGGCGCGCCTTGTCGATCGCGATCCGGACCGCGTCGACGCGCGAGGTCTGTCCGCCGCCGATGCCGAGGCGTGCGGTCCGCGGCGGCGAGCACGATCGCGTTCGACTTGACGTGCTTGACGACGCGCCAGGCCGAAGTCCATCGCCTGCGAGCTCGTCGCGCGGTCGGGGCGCGCTTGCTCGCGACCTTGGACGCGGCGGGGTCCTCGCGAGCGGCGTCGGCGTCCTGCACGAGGAAGCCGCCGACCACCTTCCGCACGCTCGGCCTCTCCGCGCGGCGTCCGGTCGACGTGCCAGCGCATGAGGCGGCGGTTCTTCTTGCTTCGCGCAGCAGCGCGAGCAGCGTCGGCCGCGAAGTCAGGAGCGATCAGCACCTCGCTGAAGATCTCGTCGACCGCTTCCGCCAGAGCGCGGTCCCAGCGTCCGGTTCGCGATCAGGATGCCGCCGAACGGCGAGTCCGGGGTCGGTCGCGATAGGCCTTGCGGTACGGCCTCCAGCACGGCGCCGCCGGCGCCGACGCCGCAAGGCGTGTTGTGCTTCAGGATGGCGACGACGCGCGCTCGGTCGTCCGCGAAGTCGAGCATCAGGCGCGAGCGCCGCAGTCGATGTCGACGATGTTGTTGTAGGAGAGCTCCTTCCCGTGGAGCTGCTCGAGCGACTCGAGGAAGTCGCCGTAGAGCGCGGCGTGCTGGTGCGGGTTCTCGCCGTAGCGCAGGTCGCATCTCGCGGTCGAGCGCCGAGGTGCAGCGGTCTCGCCGAAGGGCGCGTCGGCGGCTGTGGTCGAGGTCGCCCAGGTAGTCGGCGATCATCCCGTCGTAGCGCGGCGGTCGTCTGGAAGACCTTCTTCGCGAGCCGGCGCGCTGCGTCGCCGCCGTGGTCGCGCCGCCGCTGCGCGTCCATCTCCTGCGAGCACGACCGCGTAGTCCGGCGGGATCGACGACCACCGTCACCGCGGCGTGGTTCTTCGCCGCCGAGCGGAGCATCGACGGGCCGCCGATGTCGATGTTCTCGATCGCGTCCTCGAGCGAGCAGCCTCGGCTTCGCGACCGTCGCCTCGAACGGATAGAGGTTCACGCAGCACCAGGTCGATCGGCGCGATGCCGTGCTCGCGCCATCGCCGCCACGTGCTCGGGCAGGTCGCGCCGCCCGAGCAGGCCGCCGTGGATCTTCGGGTGGAGCGTCTTCACGCGGCCGTCGAGCATCTCGGGGAAGCCGGTGTAGCTCGGAGACCTCGCGTCACCGCGAGCGCCGGCCTCGCGTAGCAGCTTCGCGGTCCCGCCGGTCGAGAGCAGCTCGACGCCGTGCGCGGGCGAGCCCGCGCGCGAAGTCGACGAGCCCCGTCTTGTCGGTCACCGAGAGGAGAGCAGCGTCCGATGCGCCCTTCCGAACCTTCCCGCGCTCATTCCCGACCTCCTGCCGAGCCTCGCTCGGTCACTCTCTCGACACGCCCGCCGACCCGGGTCAGCAGCTCGTAGCCGATCGTCCCTGCATCGGGCGGCGAGCTCCATCACGTCGATCTCCCGGACGCGGTCCGGGCGCGGGTCGGCGGCATCGGCGCCGATCGCGTGCCCCACAGCACGACCTCGTCGCCCTCGCGGCGCCAGGGACCTCGGTGACGTCCACGCGTGACGTGGTCCATCGAGACCGCGCCGGCGATCGGCGCGCGCGGCAGCCGCGCACCAGGACGGAACCTTCCTGCGAGAGCGACCGGGGTATCCTTGGCCATAGCCGATCGCGAGCGCCGCGAGCCGCGTCGGGCGAGCCCGCGACGAAGCGGTGTGCCGTAGCCGACGCCCTCGCCGGGCGCGGCGTTCACGATCTGTGCGATACGGGTGCGCAGCGTCATCACCGGCGCGACGCGAATGCGAGTCGCGAAGCGCGGTGCTGTGGCAGGCAGCCGTAAGAGGAGCAGCCCGGGTCGGACCATGTCGAGGAGTGGAGTCCGGGAGTCGGTCAAGAGCCCGCGCTGTGCGCGAGGTGGCGGATCCGCGGGCGTCCCCCGCAGCCGCCACGCGCCGTGTGCGCTCTCTCTCGAAGCGTTGCATCTGGATCGCCACGCTCGGGTGGTCCGGCAAGTCGGCGCACGCGAGGTGAGACATGAGCCCCTCGGGATCGAACGGGCCCTCCAGCTGAGCGCCGCGGTGAGCGCCTCGACGCTCGCGACGTCGGCCCCACCCGGTGCATGCCGGTGTCGACCTCGAGGTGACGCCGGAGCCGCCGGCCCGGCGGCACGTGCTCGGCGCGAGATCGCGAGCCGCCGCCGCGCTCCACACGACCGGCGTCAGGTCGAGCCGATCGCGCGGGACGCTTCCTCCGCGGCGATGCCGCCGAAGACGAGGATCGGCGACGCGATCCCGGCTCCGCGCAGCTCGAGCGCTTCGTCGAGACAGGCGACCGCGAGGTGGTCGACGCCCGCGGCGACGAGCGTGCGCGACACCGGCACCGCGCCGTGGCCGTACGCGTCCGCCTTGACGACCGCGCAGATGCGACCGACGCGCCCACCAGGCGACGGATTTCGGCGAGGTTGCGCGCGAGCGCATCGGGATCGACGGTGCAGACCGCGCGCGCCTTCACGGATGGCGATGGTCCCGGAGTCGTCGCGTCGATGCCCTTCCGGCACCGACTCCTGAGCTTCGAGGAGCACGAAGGCGCGGCTACCATTTGGCTCCCTCGGTTGTAAAGCTGCCGACCCGAGACTATCGTCTTCGCACGTGGAGATCCGCTTGAACGGCGAGACCAGAGACGTTGCCGACAGCCGTCTCGCTCGCCGGTCTGCTGGAAGTGCTCGGCGTCGGGAATCGGCGCGTTGCCGTCGAGCTCAATCGCGACATCGTCCCGCGCGAGCTAACTACGCGACGACCCGGCTCGCGCCCGGTGACGTCGTCGAAGTCGTCCAGTTCGTCGGCGGCGGCTGAGGGATCGAGCCCGATGAGCGATGCATTCGTCCTCGAGGTCGGACCTTCCGGTCCCGGCTCATCGTCGGGACCGGCAAGTACACGCGACTTCGCCGAGACGCGTCGGGCGATCGACGCGAGCGGAGCGGAGATCGTCACCGTCGCGGTGCGCGCGCGTGAACATCACCGATCCGGGCCGCGAGAATCACTGCTTCGATCAGCTGCCGCCCGATCGCGTTCACCATCCTCCCGAACACGGCCGGCTGCTACACCGCCGAGGAGGTCGTCCGGCGCGGCGCCGCCTCGCGCGCGAGGCGGGCGTCGGCAACGCTCGTGAAGCTCGAGGTGATCGGCGACGAGAAGACGCTCTTCCCCGACGTGCGCGGCGACGATCGAAGCCGCCGCGCGTGCTGGTGCAGCGAGGGCTTCGTGGTGCTGCCCTACGTCACCGACGATCCGGTCGCCTGCCAGCGCCTCGAGGAGCTCGGCTGCGCGGCGGTGATGCCGCTCGCGGCGCCGATCGGCTCCGGCCTCGGCATCCGCAATCCCGTACAACCTGCGGATCATCCTCGAGCAGAGCCGGGTTCCGGTGATCGTCGACGCCGGCGTCGGCACCGCCTCCGACGCGGCTCGTGGCGATGGAGCTCGGCTGCGACGCCGTCCTGATGAACACCGGCGATCGCCGGCGCGCGCGACCCGATCCTGATGGCCGAGGCGATGCGCCTCGGCGTCGAGGCCGGGCCGGCTCGCCTTCCTCGCGGGTCGCATCCCGAGACGCCTTCACGCGTCGGCGTCGAGCCCGATCGAAGGAATGCTCGACTAGCCGGTTCCCACGGACCGGTGTTCGATCCGCCGCTTTATCTGATCACCGACCGCAGACGGTTTCCGGAGCCGCCACCCTTCGGCGAGACGTTCCATCCCGAGGAGTGGCACGCGCTCGCGGCCGCTCTCGGCGCCGGCATCGGTGCGCTTCAGCTCCGCGAGAAGGACCTCCCGGGCCGACCGCTCCACGAGCGGGCGCGGGCTCTCCCTCGAGATCGCGGCAGTGGACACGCGTCAGCTCCTGGTCAACGACCGCGCCGACGTCGCGCGCGCCGCGGGCGCGCATGGCGTGCACCTGCCCGAATCCGGCCTGCCCGTCGCCGATGCCAGAGCGGTCGTCGGGCGGGAGGCTCTGATCGGCTGCTCGGTCCACGCGGCGGCGGCGCGTCGCGCGTCTGCGGCCGACTTCTGTGCTCTTCGGACCCGTCTTCGACACGCCGAGCAAGCGCGTCACGGTCCGCCGCAGGCGGCCTGGCGCGTCTCGAAGAAGTGTGTGCGAGCGCGCTGCGGTGCTCGCCGTCGGCGGCATCACCGCGGGCGCGGGTCGGCGAGCGTGCGGGCGAGGTGCCGCCGGCGTCGCCGTCATCGGGCACGTGCTTGGCGACGCCGATCCCGGCGCGGTGTGCGAGTTTCGTCCGGCGCGCTCGCCCGCGCGGGCGTGACCTGAGCGAGCGCGGTCCCGTCAGGAGACCGGGAAGGCGGCGGATTGATCTTACTCGTTACGGAGGCCGCTGGTAGCGTCGAACGGTTGAAGTGCTGACTTCGAGAGATGACGGCCGAGCCTCTCAGCGAGGAGCTGACATCGTCTATTCTCGTCTGGTTCTACTCGAGCGGCGGGCCGAGATCCTCGGAGAGGCGGAGCGGACCGCACAGGCATGGGTGTGAAGAGGCGGAGACCTACGCCGATCCCACCGACCGCGCGGGGTGATGGAGGCCGAGCGGAACCGCACGCTCCGCATCCGCGACCGCGAGCGAAAGCTCCTTCTGAAGATCGATGCCGCCATCGCCCGTCTCGAGGCCGGCACCTTCGGCGTCTGCAACGATGCAGCGATCCGATCGGTGCGGAGAGGCTGCGCGGCCCGCCCGGTGACGACGGCTTCTGCATCGCCTGCAAGGCGGCGGAAGAGGAAGCCGAGCGGCGCGCGGGCTAGCTTCCGATTCTGCCGTTACAGGCGACTAGTTGAACCCTCCGGCCCTGGCTGGTAGGGTTCGGGGTTCGCCGGCGGCTCGGCCGCCAGGCGATTGCGGGCAGTAGCTCAGTTGGGGAGAGCACCACGTTCGCAACGTGGGGTCGAGGTTCAAATCCCTTCTGCTCCATTTCCTCTCGCATCGACGGGTCGGACCTCCTCACCGGGTACGGCGCGCGCCGCACCCGCTCCGCTGTCGCGTGAGCAGCGGGCCACCCGGATCACTTCGGCCTGATGCTCGAGATGCTAGTCCAGTGATCTCGATGATCGTCTTCCGGATCTCGGCCTGCTGGCGGGGGAATCCGCGAGCTGCCCCTGAGAGACCCCGCCCCAGACGGGCATGTCCGGTTGCCGTGGGCGCGGACGTCGGTCGTGCCAAGTCCGTGAAGCGCATGACCTTCTGGGTCGGGAAGGTCCCACCTGCGTTCTCTTCGCGATCAGCGTGAGATTCGCCGGCTTGTCCTTCAGCGATCCGGAGAGGACGATCCCGTCGCCGGTCCTGGTGGCCCATGGCACGCGCCGCAGTACCGGGTGAAGAGCTCCTTCCCGTGCGACTTCTTCCGCCGACGCCGGAGGCGCGGCGGTGAGATCGAAGGCGAGGCCGCGGCGGCGGCGAGCGAAATCACGATCGGCAGCCTGGTTCCAAAGAACATGCACTCCCTCCTCCTGTCTCGTGGGTGACGACCGCCGCGCCCCTATCACGATGCTCCGGTCCCTTCCAGAGGAAAACCCGCTCGAATGGGGCTCGGGCGCCCAGCGGCGCTTGTCGCGCCCTCGCACCGTGATAGAGGAACGCGCGGCTGATGTCGGGAGCCGAAACCGGGAGGAGATTCGCCGCGTCCCGGAAGCCCGCTCCAGCGGAGCGGCGATTTGCGGACCTCGGCGTCCCCGTCACGACGGCCCTGGCGGTGCTGGTGCTCGCGATCGTGGCGGTGACCGGCTCCCTGGGCGAGCGCCGCCTCGGTCAGACGGTCGCGAGCGCGCTCGGCTTCCTCGGGCTCTGCGTCCTGCCGGTCTTCATGATGCTGTTCGGCGCCTTCACCACCGTCGAGCGCTCGAAATCGATCGCGTTCTGCCACTCGTGCCACGCGGCGATGAACCCTTACGTGAGCGACATGAAGGACCCCGTGAGCACCACCTCGCCGCGGTCCACTACAACCAGCGCTGGATCACCCAAAGCGAGTGCTACGGCTGCCACGCCGACTACGGGGTGTGGGGATCGGCCGACGCGAAGCTGCGCGGCTTCGCCCACCTCTACCGCCTGGGCTACGATCGGCCTCGGGGCCGCTCGACGGGGTGAAGCAGATCCACTACCTACGCGGCCCTATCAAGCGAACCGAAAGATCTGCCTCGGCTGCCATGCAGGCGGCGCGAGCTTCTGTCGAGTCGGGCCGCGGCGTGCTACGCATGACGATCGCTCCTCTGAACCTCGTCGACCGCGATCCCAAGACCGGCGCCGACATCACCTCGTGCCTGCGCCTGTCACGGGCCCGCGCACCCCAAGCTCGAGGAATGGAAGGTCAAGCGGTAATCAACGCTCGGCCCCGGCGCGAGGCTGAAGGCGTCGCCCGCGACGCGGTCTGGCTGCCCGCCGCGCCCCAGGCGCCGCGGTGCTGCTCCTCGCGCGCATCCTGATCGCGCTCTGCCGCGGTGATGACGCTGGTCGCCGTGAACTGGCTCAGCGCGCTCACGATGTCGATCTTCCTGATCTTCGGTCAGGCGTCCATCAGTCGCGGGCGCCCTGCTCGCGCTCAGGATCGCGATCACCGACGTCCTGCGGCTGCGCGGCGTCTCGGCGGATCCGCTTCCGGCCCGGAGAGGTGATCTTTCGCCAGGGCGATCCCGGCGATCTGCCCACATCGATCGCAGTCCAGGGCGAGGTGGAGGCGATCCGCGCGCAGGACGAGGACGGCGCGGAGCGGCTCTTGGCGAGGATGGGACCGGGAGAGCACTTCGGAGAGATGCGCTCTTGATCAGCGACGCGCCCGCACCGCGACACCGTCCGCGCGCGTCACCGACGTCGAGTGCCGTGAGCATAGGCGGCGCCGACTTCACGACCCTCTACCGCCCTACCTGCCCGGCCTCCGGCAGCGCGTCGAAGGCGACCATGAAGCAGCGCGCGCCGCGCGAACCGCCGTACCGCGGTAGGGGGATCCGTGGGGCGAAAGCCGACCCGCCACCTCTCGCATGCGCCGGGGCGATCGGGAGCTCTCGCGCTCGCCGGGAGCGGGGGCGGCCGCGCACGGCGACGAGCGCCGTCGACCAGGGCCACAAGCTCTTCAAGGACCAGGGATGTCCGCAGTGTCACGGTAGCTTCGGAGGGAAGGGCGACGGCTATCTCTGAACATGCTGAAGGAGCCCGTCCACACGCACGACTGGACCGACCCGCGGTTCCTGAAGGGTCTCAGCGACGACGACCTCTTCGCGATCACGAAGCAGGGGGCGAGCCGCTCGGCAAAGTCCAAGGTCATGCTCGCCTACGGTCACAAGATGAGCGACGACGAGATCCGACGATCATCGTCTTCATCCGGAGCCTCGGCGCGCCTCACTCCTTGAGCGGGCGGTAGGTGGGCGACCGTTCGCCTGACGGCGCGACTGCGAAGCCCGCAGGTCGCCGAAGCGAAAGCTTCGCCGACCGGGGCGAACGCCGTCGGGCGAACGATGCCCTACCGCCGGCGCCTGAAGCGGGAGACGTCCGGCCGCGATCACGGCGGGACGCCGATGCGAGAGAACCCGGCGCAGAACCTGCTCGATGTCCCCGCCGTCGGCGAGGAACCTCTCGATCTGCTGGCCCGATCTCGGCGGTCCGCGTGCCGCCGTGCGCGCCGTTGTTGAAGACCGGTGCAGGTTGCTGAGCGGCGGGATGCCCGAGGCGCACTGCGTGCGGTCCCGGCTGGATCGCCCGCGCCCGGGCAACCGCGGCATCGGTCTGGTGCAGGCCGCGCCGCGTCCGTCGTCCCGGCGTGTGGCAGCGGCTGAAGCCGCGCATCGGGATCGACCTCCACGAACGCCGAGCCGTCGAACGGCGCCGCCCGACCTCGGGGATCTGGAAGAACGTCCGGTGCACCGGCGTCACCTGCGTCGATGCCGAGCGAGCGCACCATGATCTCGGTGCCGAGGTTCGAGACCTCGGAGTCGTACGTCGCCATGTGGATCAGGATCTTGTGCGGCACGGGCGGAGTCCGAGAGATCGCCCGCCGTCAGGTGGTTCATGTAGCCCTGCGGCTCGGCGCGATCCCAGAGCTGCTGGATCAGCGCCGAGCAGGATCTCCTCGTCGAGCCGGTCGGGATACGCGCGTGCGCTGGAGCGCCAGGAACGGATTGAAGTCGACGCTCCGGTGCAGCAGCGTCGAGTAGTTCGCCGCCGGCACGGCGACGAAGCCGCGCTTGAAGTCCTCGGCGATCGACATGATCGCGACGCCGAAGATGCCGCCCTGGCTGCCGCCCGAGTAGTAGACCTCGGTCGTGTCGATCGACGGCTGGCGACGCGCGCCGAACTGGAACGCGGGATCGCGAGTTGAAGCCGTTCACCGCCGTCGAGCGAAGCAGGCGGCCCGAGCAGCAGGTGGTTCAGGAACCCCTGGTGGAGCCGCTCGGGGATGAAGTGGAACAGCGAGAGGTCCTGGATGAGCGGCACGACGCCGGACCGAGGTCCGGCGTTCGACATGCCCTGCATGTCGACGCCGCGATGACGAAGTCGTAGCGTCTGCGCGAGCGCCGAGCGCGCGCGATCTGCGTAGCGCGTGCCGAGGAGGCCGTGGCCCCAGAGCGTCGGGCGCGCCGGCTCGCGGCGTGCCGCCGACCGTTCACGGCGATGCGCGGGACGTCGACGACGAACGGCACGGTCGCGTAGCCGTTCTGCGTCGGCACGCCGTTCGACGAGGTTCGAGCCGCGATCGCCGGTGCGTCGGCGGTCATGAAGAGCGGCGCCTGGAACGTGCCCTCGATGCGCGGCGAAGATGTTCGCGTTGCGGCCCGTGCCGCCGGGGCCGTCGTCGACGTTCGTCGACCGTGAACGTCGGCGTGCCGAGCGCGAACGCCTGGTCGCGGACCGAGACGATCCAGTCGGTGAGCGCCTGCGTGCTCGCGGTCGTGAAGTCCCAGGCGAGGAGGAGGTCGTCGCGCGTCGACGCCGCGCTGAGTGGCGAGGCGCGCGCGAAGACGTCCTCCGAGCACCGGCCGCCGGCGCGGTCGATCGCGCGCGGCGCAGGCGGTCGCCGCAGTGCGAGCGCGACGTCGGCGTGCGTCGATGCCGTCACGCAGGGCGCGGAACGCGAGCCGCGGCGCGATCGGATAGTTCCGATCGGTGTCGACGAGGTCGCGGATCGCCACGACGTAGCGCGGTCGCGTCTGTCGAGGCGGCGCCCGAGGCGGATGATGCAGCGCCTTCGCTCACGTCGCTCGGTCTGCGCGTCCATCTCGGCGAAGTGGAGACGATGCGCTCGCCGTCGTCGGCGCTTCATGACGCGGTCGGGTGATCCGCATCGAGCGAGCGCGCGATAGCTCGGTGTGGAAGGCGACGCCCGACGCGATCGAGGTCGACTGGACGGCCAGTGTCGTGGGAAGAGCGCCAGGATCATCGGGCCCGGGCTGAAGCCGTCGAGCGTGTTCCAGTCGGTCGGATCGATCGTGCTCGCTCGGCCGTTCGCGGGCAGACGCGTCCGACGGCGTAGTGCACGCGGAGGCCGGTCGGGCGTCGACGGCGTCGGGCATCGAGGAAGACGCGACGACGGGTAGGGCAGGATGCAGCTGCTCGTCGATCAGGAAGCAGCAGCGCGGGCCGGCGGTCCTCAGATCCGGACGTTGCAGAGCGCGCGAGCGAGAGCGCCGGGATCTATGCGCGGGCGGTTGCGGTGGAGGCGCCGTAACCGGCGGCCGTCGGCGTAAGGGCTCATGCATCCGCGCTTCGCTGAAAAGACCGGGTACAGTAGACGCGGTCGCCGGAAGGGCCGGCAACGAGGTTCACGCAGGTACGCGCGCGTGCCGAGTTATCCCCGATCGAGAACTGGCGCAGCCCGCTTCGGCGCGGTGGAGGGGACGTCGATCGCGCCGTCAGATCCTCCGATGCATGAGCACGCCGTGGTCACGGTATTCGCTCTGATCGAGTCGGTTCCGTAGCTTGACGGTCCTCGCGGAAAAGCGAAGCCTTGCCGTCAGCAGCGACGTGCCCTGCCGTGTGGTGACGAAAACCGCCTGGCGGGGATGACTGACGTCGAGGAACGAAACGCCGCCGAGGTCCCCGGCGTCGTGTGTACACGCGGATAGCCGAGAGCCGCCCGGCCCGACGACGTTCTCCAGTGCGACGCCCCTGGAGCGGTGATGCCGCCGGTTGAAGCGAAGTGCGCAGGCCTCCGACGGAGGCGGATCAGGCTCGGCCGTGAGCCACCGAAGCAGTCCCCGGCGATGGACAGCGCCGCCATTCAGAGTGGCGGCGAGCGGAGAGAGCCGCAGAGAGCGAGGGTCTCGATGCGACGATGGTCAAGGCGGTGGTGCGTCGCAAGCGGCATCTACTGACCGTTCCGCGCTGGTTTCGGGCGGCAGCGGCAACGGGAACGGATCGCTCTTCCCGCGAGGAAAGCAGGCTTCGGCGGCCGAGAGCAAAATCTTCGCTCCGGCGACTCGTCGCTGCCGCACATACACTCGGCCCGGAGAGATCGCCGCTGGCGCCATCGCAAAGCCTTCCTGCCGCGCCGCGGCCCGGCGCGAGCTGGCTCGGACTGGCAGGGCGTCGCCGCGCCCTCCGCGCCGCGTCGCGTGAGCCTGACGTCACTCTCGCGGGGCTTCCGCGATCGAAGGTGCGACCTGGATCGATCCGATCCGCCATCGGGACGAGAACGGGCGACGCTACGCGCTCGCGACCTCGCTCAGCTCCGAGACTTCCGCCGGGACCGCGCCCCCTGCCTGCGACTGCAGATGCTCCGACTTCCGCTGCGCGGCTACATGCTCGACGTCAGCCGGGATCGGGTGCCGACGCGCGCGACCCTGGAGCGAATCGTCGACCTGCTCTGCCGCGCTCCGCTTGAACCACCTGGAGCTTCTGCACCGGCAATGAGCACACCTCGCGTGCGCCGATCACGAGACCGTCTGGCGCGATGCGCGTCACCGATCACGCCGGACGCGACGTCCGCTGGCTCGACGGCCTCTGTCGCGCGCGGCATCGAGCTCGTTCCGAATCAGAATGGCTTCGGACATAGCGGGCCGCTGGCTCAAGCACCGAGCGCTATCGGGCACTCGCCGAGGCCCCGCGACGGCTGGCGCACCCGTGGGGGACGACCGCTCGCCCAGGTCCTCCCATCCTCGACGGGGCGAGCCTCGATCTCGTGCTCGGCCTTTACCGCGAGCTGATCGCGTCACTTCGAGCCGGCGGATCAACGTCGGCCTGGACGGAGACCTTCGAGCTCGGCAGGGAGCAGCGCCGCCGCGGTGGCGGCGCGCGGCCGCGGCGCGGTCTATCTCGACTTCCTTCTCGCGATCCTCGACGCGCTCCACCGCGACGGCAGGGAGGTCTTGTTCTGGGGCGACGCTGCGCCAGCATCCCGAGCTCGCCGCCGCGATCCCGCGCGAGGACACCATCGCGCTCGCCTGGCACTTACGAGGCGCGATGGCGGGGAGCCCGCATATCCCGGAGCCGGTCGCGAAGGTGCGTTCGCCGGGCTGGGCATGTCGCCGGAGAGCTTGCGCGGGTTCACGGCTCACGTCCCTTCGTCGACCGGGGCGCGCTTCTGGGTGTGCCCGGGGACGTCCAACCTGAACTCGCCGTCGGACGGCTCCCGAACGCGATGGCGAACCTCTGCGACGCGGCGGCCGTCTGTGTCGGGCGAGCGGCGGCGAGCGGCTACCTGATCACCGACTGGGGACAACGGTCACCTCCAGCCTCGCCGTCCGGCGAGCTTCGCCCCGCTCGTGTACGGCGCCGCGGTCGCCTGGGGCCTCGCGGCGAACCGCGATCCTGACGTCGCCCGCGCGCCTCGACCGCTTCGTCTTCGCGGGATCGCGCGAATCGCGCTGGTGGCGGCCGTGACCGGCGCGGCGGGGCGCGTGTACGATACGCACGGGGCTCAGTCGTTCAACGTGGAGCCGCTCTTCTACCGGCTGCTTCGCGCGCCCTGGACCGTTCGCGGCGATCGGCGAAGCGCGGCCCCTATGGAATTGCGCGCGCGCTGGACGAGCTCGCCGAGGCAGCGCGCGGCGTCGAGCTGCGGCGGAGCCGCAATGCCCGGACGGTGCCCTGGTCAAGCGGGAGCTGCTCCAGGCGATCCGGTCTCCGCCCGCCACGGCGGCTGGCGTCTCGCGCGCGACGAGGGCTCCTCGGCCCGACGATGCCACCCTCCGCCTAGATCTGACCGGAAGCGATCCAGGAGCAGCGCGCCTGCTGGCTCGACCGAGCCGGCTGGGCGGCCTCTCCGACAGCGTCGGGCGCCTCGAGCGGACGCTCGCGACGATACGACCGATGATGGCGGGTGCGGCAGCGACTCGCGAAGGATGGCGCGGGTGCGGGCATGACCTTCGAGCGCTCTCTTCTCGCCGCTTCGGATCGGTCCGGTCGAGGCACCGAACCGGGTCGTCTTCGGGGCTCACTTCACGATGTTCAGCGAGCCGTCCCCACCTTCGGCGAGCCGGGCTTCTTCGGCGCGCGGCTCGGGCGCTACCTCGCCGAGCGCGCGCGCGGCGGGGCCGGCACGATCATCGCCGGCCAGGCCCAGGTGCACCCGACGACCGCCTACCAGATGCAGAACAACGCGGCGGCCTGGGACGAGGCGGCGATCCCCCACTTCCGAGCGGCTGACCTCGCAGGTGAAGGCGCACGGCGCGCTCGCCTTCCTCCAGCTCGCGCACAACGGCGGCGTCAATCAGGCGACCGTGGTCGAAGCTCCCGGCGTGGGCGCTGTCGGCGGTCGCCGAACTCGATGGAGCCGCCGAAGGCCTCTCGAGCGGCACGAGATCCGCGAGCTCGTCGAGTTCTTCGCGCGCTCGGCGCGAACGCCGACGCGCGGCGGCTTCGACGGCATCGAGGTGCACGGCGCGCACGGGTATCTCATCCACGAGTTCCTCTCGCCGCGCCACAACCGCCGCACCGACGAGTACGGTGGCTCGCTCGAGAACCGGCATGCGCTTCGCGGTCGAGGTCTTGACGGCGGTGCGCGGCGGCGGTCGGGTCACGCGTGGCGGTCGGCTCCGCCTCGTCGGCGACGAGGAGTCGAGCGACCGGCGACGCGCTCGGCCCCGGACGCGGCGGAGATCGCGAGGCGCCTCGAGGCGGCCGGGCTGGTCGACTTCCTGAACGTGAGCGTCGGGATCTCCGGCATCGGCATGGTCCGGCCGATGTACGTCCGAGCACCTCGTCGGGGTCTACGCGGCGCGCGCGCGGTGAAGCAGGCGGTGCACCGCACGCCGGTCTTCTGCGTCCACCGCATCCTCACTGCCGGAGGAAGCCGAGGGATCCTCGAGCGCGGCGACGCCGACGCCGTCACCATTGGTCGCGCGCTCATCGCCGACCCGGAGTGGCCGGCGAAGGCGCGAGCCGGCTCGAGCCACGCGATCCGCGCGCTGCACCGGCGTCAATCAGGGCTGCTACGGCAACCTGACCCAGGGGTTGCCGGTCACCTGCGTGACGAACCCGACGGTCGGCCGCGAGGCCGAGCTCGGCGACGAGCTCGAGCGAGCGACGCGGAGCAAGCGCGTCGTGGTCGTCGGTGGCGGCGGACCGGCCGGGCTCGAGGCGGCGTGGGTCGCGGCGGCCCGCGGCCATCGCGTCACGTTGCTCGAGCGCAGCGCGCGCGCTCGGCGGCAAGATCCGCCTCGCCGAGCTCCTGCCGGGCCGGGCCGAGATCGGTGACCTCGCCGACTGGCGGATCGGCCAGTGCGAGCGGGTCGGCGTCGAGGTCCGCCTCGGGACGACGGGCGACTTCGCGAGCGTCCTCGCGCTCGCGCCGGACGCTGGTCGTGGTCGCGACCGGAGGCCGACCGACCGTCGACGCCGCCTCGAAGCTTCACCCGATGCCCGTCCCGGAGCGATCGCGACTCTCGTCGTCGACCACGAGACAGCGATGTCCCGGCTCGACTCGCTGGGTCCGCGCGTGTTGATCCTGACGCCGTCGGGCATCATCGAGGCGATCGGCCTCGGCGAGCTGCTCGCCAGGTCCGGCAAGGAGGCGATCGTCGTGACGCCCGTCCCGACGCCGCTCCTGCTCGACCGCGAGACCGCCGGCTACGCGCTCGCCGCGCGCCGTGCAGGCGGGCATGCAGTGGCGGCCCAACACCGCGCTCGGGCTGATCGGCGACAACGAGGTGATCGTCGCGGACGTGTTCTCGCGGAAGCCCGAGAGGATCGCGGTGGATCACGTCGTGATCCGCACCCACGGTCTCCCGAACGACGCCCTCTACTTCGCGCTCGAGGGCCGCGTGCCCGAGCTCTACCGCGTCGGCGACGCGGTCGCGGTGCGCCCGGCCGACCGCGCCGTCTTCGACGAGCGCACACCGTCGGCCCGGCGGATTTAGGACTCTCGTCCGGAAGGAACGCTAGCCGGGGCGGACCACGGGCTCCGGCGCTTCGAAGCGGGCGTGCTGGTGCTCCATCCAGACGCTCGCGGAGAGCGCGCTTCGGAAGGCCGAGGTTCGGAGATCGTCGGCGATCGGATGGGTTCCGAGGATCAGATCGGCACCGCCGAGGGTGAACGACGATGCCGCGTGCGCCGGACGTCGAATCGGGTCCGGTGCAGCACGCCGCCGACGTAGCTGTAGGTCGTCAGCAGCTGTTCGGGCAGCTCGCGCGTCCCTCCGCGCGGGACGCTCACCGTCAGCACGTGCTGGTGGTCCATGAGCAGTCGGCAGGTCCGCCGCCCGCCCGCATCCTCGAGCTCGATCCGCTCCACCGTCTTCGGGAAACCCCAGATTCCGGCACCGGCCTCGCACGTGAAGGCCTGGTCGACGGGCAGCTTCAGATGAAGGTGTGGCGAGCGCGCTCCGGAAGAAGTCGACGACGTTCCCAGGCAGGGGATGCCGACCGACGGCAGCTCGCCGCGGGGCCGCGCGAAGAACGCGAGCGAGACCTCGTTGTAGTCGCCGAGGTCGTTGTCGCGGTAGTCGATGATCGCGAGGCTGAAGAGGGTCTGACCGGGGAGCACCTCGATCACCTCGAGCTCGTCGTCCGCGGATCAGGCGCTCGACGGCTCCGGTCGGTACCAGGTACGGTGACCGCGCCCGAGGCGGCATCGCGCACCACGACCGGAAAGGTCACTCGCCGCGCCCTGGATGACGTACTTCCGCGATCGCTGCGTGGGCACGGCGGTGCTCGCGGTCATCGGATCCTCCTTCGCGGACGTCAGGGCGCGCCGCGGTCGCGATCGCGGCGCAGCGCGAGAGCCCCGCGGTGGCGAGATGCTCGTCGGTCAGGTCGATGGACGTCGGCCCGGCGGTGAAGGTCACTTCCTTGGCGGTGTTGATGCGTCCGAACGCCTCGGCGGGAATCGCGTACGTGGCGATCTGCTCGCGCTCGAGCGTCGAGTTTCGCCCCGTGGTCCGCAGACGGCGGTTCTCGGAGAAGTCGACTCGCGGACAGGACACCGCCGTGCCAAGCGTCGATCACCAGGGTCGCCTTCGTGACGTCGGAGAGGCTGCCGGAAGGGATGCTCCGAGCGAGGGAGAGAAGCGGGTCCAGCCCGTGGTCGGAGCGCAACCAGCCGGAAGCGGAGGAACTCCAGGACGCGAGATCCCTCGCGCGCCGGCATCCACTCGCTCACGAGACTGTTCAGGTCTCGCTTCCGATCCCTCGACCCGCAGCCGGATCGCGCTGCATCGGGACGAGCTCGGCCTCGGTCCGGGCTGCCTTCTCCTCGGCGGCGCCCTTCTCGGCTGCGTCCTCGGCCGCCGCGGCACCGCGCGTCGAGGCGGTGGGCCGCCGTGCCGCCGAGCCGCGCGCGGAGCTCGCGGATCTCGCTCCCTGCGCTGCGTCGAGCTCGCGGCGGCGCTGGGCGTTCTCCTTGCGGAGATCGCCGAGCTCGCCGGCCGAGGCCGGAAGGGCGAGGGGCGAGGCGACGGAAACAGCCGTGACGAAGGGCGAAGCGCGAGCACGGCTCGCGCCGCATCTGCCGCAGACGAACCGAAGCTCGGGGCGAAGTGGCATCCTGGCTCTCTTCCGTGCTTGTATCGGGACGGAAGGTCAAGTCTGGTCCTTCCGTCCCCTTCGAGGAGGTTTTGCGATGACCGAGCCCGCCGAGGATCTCGCCCACGATCGGCGTTTCTCCATGCCGCTCGCCGAGGCGATGTCGACCCAGCGCGCGATCCGCCGCCTCAAGACCGACCCGGTCGACGACGAGCTCGTCCTCCGGTTGATCGAGCTCGCGCTCAAGGCGCCGACCGGGAGCAACCAGCAGAACTGGGAGTTCGTGGTCGTGCGCGATCCCGCCGTCAAGCGCAATCTCGGGCGCCTGAATCGCGGGCCTGGAGCCTCTACGGCGGCCTCGGACGGCGGCTCGTGCGCGACGACCCGAAGATGCTCCGCATCCTCGACGCCGTGCAGTGGCAGGCGGATCACTTCGAGGAGATCCCGGTGATCGTCGTCGCCTGCCTGCGCGGCCCGCGCGTCCCGTTCCCGCCGGTCGCGGCGACGAGCTACTACGGATCCATCTATCCGTCCGTCCAGAACCTCCTGCTCGCTGCGCGCTCAGCCGGTCCTGGGCGCGGCACTCATCACCCTCCCGCTCTGGAGCGCACGATCCTCGCGCGGCGAGCTCTCGGTCTGCCCTGGACCGTGAGCCCGTGCGCGGTGGTGCCGCTCTGGCTGGCCCAGGGGCGCTACGGACCGACGACCCGGCGACCGGTCGGCGAGGTCGTCCACCCCGACCGCTTCGGCAATCAACCGTTCCAGAGCTGACGCCTCCGAGGAGATCCACGATGTCGACAGAACGAAATCGCCCCTCATCGTCCGCGACGCCGCCATCGTCGACGGGACCGGCGGACCCGTCGCGACGCGGCGACGGTCGTCGGTCCGCGACGGGAAGATCGCCGCGGTCGAGGAGGGCGCGATCGGCGCCGCGCCCGAGGGCGCGCGGGCGATCGATGCGACGGCAAGCGTGGTCGCGCCCGGCTTCATCGACGTCCACACCCATTTCGATCCGCAGATCTGCTGGGATCGCCTCGCGACGCCGCTCGCATCGAGCACGGCGTCACCACGGTGCTGATGGGCAACTGCTCGCTGTCGCTGGCGCCGGTGCGGCGCGCGGACCAGCCGCGCGCTCGCCGGCATGTTCAAGCAGATCGAGGACATCCAGCTCGAGCACCTTCGCCGCGGGCGTGCCCGTGGTACTGGGAGACGTACCCCGAATACCTCGACTTCATCCGTCGCAGGGCTCGGCATCAACGTCGCCGGCCTGGTCGGCCATTCGGCGCTGCGCACACTACGTGATGGGCGCTCAGGCGCAGGAGCGCGCCGCGACCGACGACGGAGATCGCCGCGATGTGCGGCGTCCTCGTCAGACGTCGATCCGCGGCGGGCGCTGCCGGGCTCTCGACGTCGTACGTCGACATCGACGAGAACATGCAGCCGGTCGCCGAGCCGGCTGCGCCACGCAAGGACGAGATCATCGCGCCTCGGGCGAGCGATGCGCGCAGGCCGGCCGCGGCATCATCCAGACCGGTGCCGGTCTTCTATCAATCCCGCCTGATGCAGCTCCAGAACATCCGCCGACATGGCGCGAGATCTCGCGCGCGACCGGCGCTCATCTGCACGGTCGCGCCGATCGTCCACAACGCGCGACAGCGACGCTCTGGAAGGACTCGCTCGACGCGCTCGACGAAGAGAGCGGCGCGCGGCGCGCGCGTCTTCGGCCAGAGCATGCCGCGCACGTTTCGACATCAACATCCGGCTCTCGGAGACGCTCGTTCCTGCTGCTCGCCCTGCCGGCGTGGAACGGCGGTCATGCGCATGCCTCTGGCCGAGCGGCTCGCCGCCTTCGCGACCCGGCGCGCCGCAGCGATCTGCGGAACCAGGCGATCCTCCTCGGACCGATCTGGGACACCTCGCCGGTCGGCAGGCGTGCAGTCCTCGCGGAACGAGAGCCTGCGCGGGCCGCCTCGCTGACGGATCGTCGCCAGCGAGCGCGGCGTCGCCGCCCGCCGACGCGCTGCATCGACATCGCCTGCAGCGAGGACCTGCAGACCGAATTCAGCCATCGCGGCGATGATCCTCCACGCCGACCGAGGCCCGCGTCACCGCAGATCCTGAGCCATCCGACGATCCACATCGGGGCGAGCGATGCGGGAGCCCACATCGCCCAGTTCTGCGGCGTGGGCGACACCAGCTACCTGCTCGCCCGCTGGGTGCGGGACCTCCGGGCGTTCACCCTCGAGCGCGCGGTCCATCGATCTCACCGGCGAGCTCGCCGACGCGTTCGGCATCCGCGGTCGCGGGCGCATCGCCAGCGGCCAGGCGCGGCCGATCTCGTCGCCTTCGACCCGGCCGAGATCGACCGCGGCGGCGAGGACTTCGTCGGCGGACGTGCCCGGAGGCGGCGAACCGCTACGTCCGGCACGCGACCGGAATCGACGCGGTGGTGGTGAACGGCGCGGCTCGTCTGGCGTGATAGTGAGTATACGGACGTGAGCGCGCGGGCCAACGATCGTCTGAGGAGTCGCCCGAATGGCCACCGAGGCCGCCCGTAGCCGCGCCCGGGGGCTGCGGCCGGACGGTCGCGTTGTGTCGTCGGTCGGCAGCGACCGGCATCGAGGCGAGACGGTCAGGCGCGCGATGGCTCGGTGAGCTTCGGGCCCGCGACGCTTCCAGTGCAATTTGCAAGGTGCCCGTCGACGCGCCGCTCGGGGCGAACTTGCGGGTCTTGTCCCGTTTCTGAGACATCCTTTGCGATGTTCTCGTGTCGACCGCGGATGGAATCTTGACACCGAGTTGACGGTCGGCGTATCCGCAGGAAGACGTCAATTCTCGACGTCACCCAAAGCCGGGAGGGCAGAGAATGAAGCATCCAAAAACGTGGGTCTGGCTCGCGCCACCTCGATCGCGCTCGCTGCACCGATCTCAGCGCTCGCGATCGACATCAAAGGTCCCTCGAAGGTCCACCTGATCAAGCATGGAGCAGAACGCCGGCTACGTCGGCAAGCTCACGAAGATCGTGAACAAGCCTGCTCCTCGACCACGTTCCCGCCTAGGCTGGCCCGCCCCGACCACGGTCGGTGGCACTCAAGTTCTTCAAGGTGGGAACCCCGGGCGTCTGGGAGAACCTGAACCTTCCGGCCACTCAGTGGATCCCGCTCGGCCCTGGCGGGAGGCAAGGGCTACAAGTACTGCGGCGCTGAGCTCGGTCACGGATCCCTGCGAGTCGGTCCTGGATCAAGGAGAAGGTCATCAAGGCGATCTGCAAGGGCCCGAACTCGACGGATCCTCGCTCCTCGCCGTACAGCATCCCGGTCAACCCCCGCCCTGGGCGCGGCCTGGAGCTGGTCATCGGTGGTGACAAGTACTATGCGGAGTCCTCGACCGCGACGGGGCGGCGCAGGTCAAGATCGAACGACGGCACCGAAGGGCACTGACAAGGCGATCAAGGCGGCGTGCGCCGCTGGCCTGCCCGATCGCGGATCGCGCTCTGGCCGCGACGCCGACGCCGGGGCCGACCAACAGCCCGCCGCCGCCGATTCTCCGACCCCGCCGTACGGCTCGGCTTCCAAGGCGTTCCTGAACCAGGCGAAGCGGGCCTCCTCGATGGAAGCCTCTCCTCCCTTCCGGTTCGCTTCGGAGAGGACGGGACCTTTGCGGTCCCGTCCTCTCCGTTTCTTTTGCGGAGCCGCATGTCGCCAGCGGCTCCCCGTGCCCATCCTGGGCACAGGACAGCCCCGTCCGCGCCGCTGCTCAGAGCGCGGCCTGCGAGTCTCCCGCTCTGCCCGGTCGAAACCCGTGTCGCAGCTCGGGGAATCCGACCCCGCAGCGAGCCACGCCTCCTGGCACCGCCATTGCGCAGGGCCTCTCAAGCGTCCGTCCTCGGACGCGACGGAGAGTAAACCGCAATGGAAGGACCGTCGAGCTTCGCCGTCTACGCGACCGCGTTCTGCCTCCACCCGCAGGAAGCAGGCTTCCGAACCTTCTGTTCAGAGCTCGGCGGCGTAGGCTACCTCGTCGCCCTGGTGGGCGTGGTCGTCGCTCTCTGGTGCCGGTCGCCCTCGTGATCAGGAAGAGCGCCGGCGTCGCATGCCCGCATCTCGGCGGCGGCGCGCGCGGCGCAACACGGTTCCGGCGGCGGGCGGCTCACTGGTCGCGGCCGCGGACGAAGCGGCAGCCGCGAAGGTGCGCATTTACACCGTGAGTGACGGCACCCGGGGCGGCACGGGGCACCGCCGTGGCGCCCCTGAGTCACGGCCGCCCCTCGAGCGGGCGAGGACGAAGGAGACGGCTTCAGGGAGGTCCCGCGACGACGGCGGCGACCGGTGTGACGCCGAGCTTCGCTCGCTCCGCTTCGCCGTGAACCGCGTGCCTGCCAGAACGCCGCGGCAGCCGGCCGCCGCGGCGAGCTCCATGTCCTTGACCTGGTCGCCGATCACCCACGAGGCACCGAGATCCGCACCGAGCTCGTCGCGGGCGCGATGGAGCAAGCCGGGGCGCGGCTTCACAGCGGCGCATCCCTCGTCGGGATGGTGCGGGCAGAGGTAGGTCGCCGCGACGCGGACGCCGGCGGCGGCGAGGTCGCCCTCCGAGCCGCGCCTGGAATCGCTCGAAATCGTCCAGCGTGAAGAGCCCTCGTCCGATGCCGCTCTGGTTGGTCACGATCGCGAGGCGATAGCGCTCCTCGACAGTCGCGACGAGCGCCTCGGAACGCCGGGGAGGAGCCTCGTAGTCCTCGAGGCGATGTCCGTAGCCCGCGTCGCGGACCAGCGTGCCGTCGCGATCGAGGAAGACGAAGCGGTCTTCGGCCATCGTCGGGCTCAAGATGCGTGCCGACGGCGGGCGGTTGCAAACCCGGTCGAGGCGCGGCAAGGCTCGGCCATGCCGGCGATCCGCTCGGTCACCGTCTACGCCGCCTCGTCGCGGCGCGCTCCTCCGACCAGATCGATCTCGCAGCCGGGCTCGGCCGTGGCCTCGCCGGCCGCGGCTGGACGCTCAGTGCGGAGGAGCGCGGATCGGCCGCATGGGCGCGCTCGCGGATGCCGCGCTCGGCGCCGGTGGCCGCGTCCGAGGGGGTCATCCTCGACACACCTTCGCGCGAGGTCGCGCACGCGAGGCCTCCACGCGCTCGAGACGGTCGGCGACATGCGGTCGCGGAAGGCGGGTCTCTCGCGCACCGGGGCGACGCCTTACGTCGTCGCTCCCGGGCGGCTTCGGCACCGCTCGAGGAGCTTCTCCGAGATCCTCGCCGAGCAGCCGGCTACGGACTTCCACCTGAAGCCGCTCCTCGCCGCCAATCATCGCGGCTTCTGGGATCCCTCTGCGTCGCGCTGGATCGACCGCCAGGTGCGCGACGGTCTCGTCCACGAGCTATCGCGGGCTCCTGACCGTCGTCCCCGACGTCAGGGCGACGCTCGCCGCGCTCGAGCGAGCACGCCCGCGCGCCGGCCACCGATCCGACGTCGACCTCGCAAAGCTCGAAGGCGGCCCCCGCGGCCGAGCGCGAGCACGGTTGAGCCCGCCCGCGCGCTCCGCGCCCAGCCAGCGTCATCGCGCTCGACTTCCTGAAGACGGAGCTCGCGCCTCGCCGGCGCGCTGGCGCGCGACCGCCCGGACGACGATCGCCTGCGCGCTCAGGCTCTGCTCATCGTCTCCCTGCACCTCCCGGACGGACACCTGATCATCATGACGATCCTCGTCCTGCACCAGCCGAACGCCGGGGCCTCGGTGCGAAGGGCTTCGAGCGGGTCCTCGGCACGATCGTCGGCTCGACGGAGCGATCCTCGCGATCGCGGCGTTCTCGCACAGCAGCCGTGGTTCGCGTTTCCAGCTCGTCGGACTCCTCTGCTCGATCGGCCTCTTCCTCTCGCGCACCTCGGTCGTCCCGTACGCCGCACTCCTGGGTGCGCGTCACGACGGCGCTGTTCATGAGCGTGGGCGTGCTCGAGCCCCATGAGGTCGTCCGTCAGGATTGTGGCGGATGCTGCTCATCTCGCTCGGAGTCGTGATCGGGACAGGTGCGCACCTGCTCTCTGGCCCATCGATCCGAGCGCGAGCTCCTCGATCTCCCTCGCGAAAGCGCTCGGCGCCGTCGCCGCCGCGCTCGACGGCGGCTGCAGAGCAGCGCCTCCGAGCCGGCGGCCGAGCGCGCGCTCGTCAGGGCGTGGCTCTCCGATCTCCCCGCCCAGCTCGCGCTCCTCCAGGCGGCCGAGGCGCTCATCCGTCGCTCCGGCGCTGCCACGTCGAGCAGGCTGGCGTTGCTCGGCTCGGTGAGCCGACTCGTGACTGGCCGCCGCGGGCGCTGGTCGAGGAGGCTTCTCCGGAAGCGATCGCGGACGAGTGCGTACGCTCGCGCATGGAGCGGATCGCGGCTCTCTGCACGGCGCACGCGGAGCTCATCCGCTCGCGCGACGAGGGAGTCGCGGCGGCTCGACCTCGCGACCGCGAGCTCTTCGCTCGACGAGACGGCGCCCCGCCCCGCGCCTCCTCCGGCGCCGCCGACGCTCGGTCGGGACGGTCCCGAGGCCGGCCGTCTCGGCCGAGATCGCGGCGTCATCGCCGCTCGTCGAGATGGAGGCGGCCCTCGGACCGATCCCCGCGGCGCTCGCCTTCGTCCGCGACCCGCGCGGGCGGCTCAGAGCTCTTCGAGCGCGTCGCCGCTCGACGAACCATGAGCCGCAGTTCTTCACGCCCCTGCGTTCAGCCTCTCCAATACGACCGACCTCGCGTACGCACTGAAGGGCGGCCTCGCGCCGCCATGGCGCAAGCGGCCGCGCTGGGCCTCGGCATGTCGAACCCCGCTGGCGCGACGGTCACCGCCGTGATCGTCGCTCAGGGCACCGTCGGAGCGACTCTGCTCCGTGCGGTGCTCCGCGCGGCGGGCGCGGTGATCGGCGGCGCCCTCGCGATCGCGACGATGGTCCTCGTCTTCCCCAACACCGACAGCCGCTTCGCGCCAGTCCCTCGCCGTCGTCGCGGTGTGCTCGGGGTGGCCGCTCTGCGTCGTCAGCGCGGGGCACACGGACCGCCTACACGGGCATCCAGGATCGGGATGGGCGTACGCGATGTCCACGTCCTCGACTCCTTCGGACCTTTCGATTTCCATCGACCTGGGCGTGCCGCGCGACCGCGTGCTCGGCATTCTCCTCGGCATCGCCATCTTCACGGTGATCGACTTCTCGGTCGCACCGGCCTCGCGCGGGCCGCGGAGAGTCGGCTCGACGGATCGCGTCCGCGCTCGAGCGAATGGCGGCGCTCCCGCGGCGGGCGCTCGGAGAGTCCGGGGCCGCGCTCCGCGCGGCGCACCGGGCCGCGATTCGGCCCCTGAGCGCGACTCCGCCGCCAGACCGGCGGGAGGATCTCACCGCGGTCGCTGCAGCGCGGAGGACGAAGGCGCTCCTCGAGCCGGGTGCGTGGACGCACGCCGCGCGCGTGGCGCGCCGGGCGCGCCTCGCGCTATTGCTCCATCAGGCGCAGGCGACCTCTCGTCGTCCTGGCGATCGTCCGCGATCCGCTTGAATCTTCGACCTCGAGACCATTACCCCGTCGAGCGCCGTCATCAACACATCACCCACGAGCTCGCTGCTTTCGCGGCGATCGGTCCGAACCTCGAGGCGATCGCCGACTCGCATCGAAGGGCGATGCCACGCGCCGGCGTTCCGGCGCTTCGCGCCAAGCTGCTCGTGGCGCTCGAGCGCGAAGCGATCCCGAGCGGAGATCCGTTCCCAGTTGCCCCTGATCGCGCAGCTGCGTTCTATCGCAGATCGACCCCGATGATCGCCGAGCTCGAGCGCGGTGCCGAGGCCTATCGCGACGCGCTCGCGTCGCCGCGCGAGTGCTTCGAAGTCCGACGCGCTCGCGTCGCCGGCTCGACCAGTCCGACGCGCTCGTCGCCGATCGCCGCGTCCGCTGCGGCGATGCGAGAGGCGCTTCCGGCCCGGGGCAGCGCCGTCGCCCTGACCGTCGCGCCTGACCGTCAGATCGACCGTCAATCGATGGGAGTGAAGGTGCTCCGGGGCAGGGGAGGTGAGGTTAGCACGCCGCCGTCGATCATCGAGGTCTGGCCCGTCACGAAGCGCGCGGCGTCCGGAGCAGAGGTAGCCGATCGCACGGGCGCATCGTCGGCGTTCGCGAGACCGCAGGCAGCCGGCCAAGCCTCCCATGTCGCGCTGGAGCGCGTCGTGGCCTCGCCGGCGTAGAAGCGGGTCGAGTCGGTGTCCGGCGTATTGACGAAGTTGACGCAATTGACGCGGATCCCGCGCGGTCCGAGCTCGAAGGCGAACTGGCGCGCAGCATCTCCATGGCGGCCTTGGCCGCACCGAGCACGCCGTGCCGCGGGACCGTCCGAACGCAGTCACCTAGCCCGAGACGGCGACGATCGCGCGCGCCGCCGCGGCCCTCCATAGAGGGCGACCGCGCGCTGCACCGCGAAGAGGAAGCCGTGCACGGTGATGGCGGAGGTCTTGTCGACGTGGTGCGGGCGCACGTCGAGGAGCGGCTTGAAGGCGGTGGCCGCGGCGTTGGCCACGAAGAGATCGAGGCTCGCCCAGGCGGCTTCCGACCTCGTCGAAGGCCCGGCTGCGGTCGTCGGGGTCGCCGACGTCGAGCTGCACCGGGCAGCCTTTCCCGCCGCGCCGCTCGATCTCGCGAGCGACCTCGAGTGGCGCGGAGCCCTCGTCGCGGCGGTAGCCGATCGCGGACCGTCGCGCCGCGCCCGCCGAGCTCCAGGGCGGCGGCGCGGCCGATGCCGCGAGGCCCCCGGTGATGAACGCGAGCTTGCCGTCGAAGTCACCCATGCCCGGGCGCCTACCACCACGGTTCGCATGGAGCCACGAGCGCGAGCGCAGGATCTGCGGGGAGCCGGCTCGCGGAGGGTGGTTGCCGAGCGGCCGTGGGTGTGTAATATCTGTCGGACTACACACCCTTGGAGGCGCATGAGGCAGGTTTCAGTCGACAAGCGGGATCTCGACGTCGCTCGGGCTCATGCGGTGCTGTCGTCGTCATCCTTCCGTCGACTGGTCGACCGCGGGCAGGCCATCGCTCGGTACCGCCGCCTCTGCGCGATCAGCCGCGCCATCATCGATGACGTCCTGATCCTCCGCGCAGCGCGGAGCGACGGCACGAGAAGGATTTCGCTCGCTGGGCGAGCTGCGCGCATGGGGAGTCGGTCGGTCCGTCCGCTCGTGCGGGGGAGCACCTCGACGTCTGATCGGCGGCGCGGTCCTTCCGGCCGCGGAGGGCGGTCGCTTGTCCGTCCGGGGATGAACCCCTAGCTGTGAGCGGGTGAGCGACGCCGGTGATCGTGCGGAAGGCGCCCGCGGAGTGTGTCCGCGCGCTCGCCGCGGACGCGCCCATCGTGATGGGCGGGATCTACGACGGCGTCTCCGCGCGCCTCGTCGAGGAGACCGGCTTTCCGCTGGCGTTCATGGGCGGCTACGCTGTCGCGGCCTCGTTCCTCCGGGGAGCCCGACATCGGGCTCTTTGACGCAAGCGGAGATGGCGGACGCGGCGCGGCGACTCTGCCGCCTCGTCTCGATGCCGGTCCTGGTCGACGCCGACACCGGCTACGGCGCGATCCCGAACGTCGTCCGCACGGCCGAGCTCTACGCGCAGGCGGGAGCGGCCGGGCTTTTTCTCGAGGATCAGGTCTGGCCCAAGCGCTGTGGCCACATGGCGGCGAAGCGAGGTCGTGCCGCGGGAGGAATGGCTCTGGCGAAGCTCCGCGCCGTGCTCTCGCTTCGCCCGGCGATCGACCTCTTCTCGTCGTCGCGCGCACCGACGCGCGCGGTCCCAAGGGGCTGGAGGAGGCGATCCGGCGGGGGCGTGCCGCGCGTCGACCTCGGCGTCGACGCGGGTCTTCGTCGAGGCGCCACAGTCGGTCGCCGAGCTCGACGCGATCGCGCTCGGTGTCCCCGGGCCGAAGGTCGCCAACATGGTCGAGTGGGGCAAGACGCCGATCATGAGCCCGCCCGAGCTGCACCAGCGCGGCTTCGACCTGATCGTGTATCCCGTCGCGGCGATCCTCGCGCAGGCCAAGGCGGTGGGGAGAGGTCTTCGCGACGCTCCGGCGCGAGGGGAGCACCGCTTCGACGATGAGCCGTCTCCTCCCGTTCGAGGACTTCAATGCCCTCGTCGGCCTGGAACGGCATCGCGCTCGCGAGAGCGAAGTGCGCGTCGGCCCCGCGCAAGCTGCGCGCGGGTGCGGCGGCGCCGACGCCCCTCCGGTCGCGAGGGCGGACCTCGTCGGCGCGCGGCGGTGAGCGTCAACGACCCATCGCGACGATCCGATCGAACTCCGGCTTCGCGAGCGGCATCACGCTCAGCCGCGACTGCTTGAGGAGCGCCACCTGCGGCGAGGCTCCTGGCTCACCCCTCATCGCCTTCGAGGAGACGGGCCGCTTGAGCGCCGCGACACCTGGCTTCCAGATCGACCGCGACCCAGGGCGGGTCGTCCGCAGGTGGGGTCGGGGTAGTGCTCGCGCCTCGACCTCGCAGATCCCCACGGAGACCTCCTTGCCCACCACCGAGTGGTAGCAAGCAGGACGCGGTCCCCCTTCTTCATCGCCGCGAGATGGATTCCGCGCCGAGGTGGTTGCGGACGCCCGTCAGGCGGTCCTCTCTAGCCTCCTGGAGCTGCGAGAACGGGATAAAAAGTCGGCTCCTGCTTCACCAGCCAGTACGATCGCGCCATGGGGAGGGGTTTTCACAGGAACCGCGGACGAGAAGGCTGCCGTCGTATTATAGCCTCACCCTGCACCGCACGACACCGCGGTATGGGGGAGCGACGTCGCCGCACGTCGCGACGACGGAGCGAGTGGTCGGTGAGCGCGCCTGGCCGACGGCCGCGCCGAGAGCTTGACCCAGTGGTCCGGGCGTCGATCCTCCGGCATGGCATCGCGACGCCTCGTCGCGGCCGCGCGCGAGTTCAACGCGGGCCGCTTCTTCGAGGCGCACGAGGCGCTCGGGGCCGATGAGGCTCGACGACGCCGGAGGAGCTCTGGGATTCCCTTTCCTCGGCTCATCCAGGTCGCGTCGGATACCAAAGGCGAGCCAGCGGTTTCCTGAGCGGCGCCGCGCGCATGCTGATCGGGCTCGGACAAGCTCGACCTGTTTCCGGGCGATGCAGGTCTACGCCCTCGACGAGCTGCGGCAGCGCGTTCGATCGCGATGCGCTTCGCGCGGGGCGCCTTCGACGAGGGCGAGTTCCGGCGCCACCCACCGCGCTTGCCGCTCCGCCTCGCTCGTCGGCGGCGCTCGGCGGTGCTTCCCGTGAGGATGAAGCGAGCGCGGTCGCGATGCTTCGCGTGGATCGTCGCGCTCGCGGCAGTTCCTGCTGGCTCCCCGCCGAAGATCCGCCGTGGGATCGAGAGCGCCTTCGCCGCGAGCGTGGAGGAGGGCGCGCGCGACACCGCCGAGCTGCACCCGAGCGCGAGCGCCACCCCGGTTCAGGAGCACGGGCTTCGCGCGGCATCTCGCCGAGGTCCGACCGCCTCGAGCGCTGTTGCGGCTACGGCTGCGGTCTTTGCGGCGATCTTCGCCGAGGGGTTCGGCATTCCCGGCACCGGGGCAGACCCTGCCTCATCGCGGCCGCTCTGCTCGCGGCCGGGGGCGAGCTCGGGGTCGTCCTTGCTCCTGGTGGTCGCGTCCCTCGGATCCGCGGGGGACCTTTCGGGGTCGGGCCGGTGGCTCGGTCGAACAGGTGGACGATTTGGCTCCTCGACCGCTTTCAGGCCTTTGCGCCTCGAGCGCCCAGGAGACCTGTCGCCGGCGCGGCGGGCTTTTCGTCGCGTTCGGGCGCTTCGTTGTCGATGGAGCGACAGCTCTCCGGCTCGTCGCCGGTGCTCGGCATGCTCCCTCGCGACGTTCCTCGTCTGGAACGCCATCGGCGCCGTCGTGTGTCGCCACCTGGGAGTCGGGAGCTTCGTCCTCGAGCGCAACGTGGACGTGCTCGTCCACGCGAGCAATACGTAACTGAACGCCAGCATATC
>ERZ1370068.7528-contig-6441_pt1 | contig 41733 bp, 56 predicted proteins | sample MGYA00561227_ERZ1370068 | MGnify/ENA primary metagenome ERZ1370068 (study PRJEB38410, sample SAMEA6850437) | metagenome | study: Metagenomic assessment of the ecological functions of the soil: analysis of the soil microbiota associated with the... | reverse complement strand
ATGTACTTCGTTCAGTTACGTATTGCGCAAACATCACCGGGCAAGCGGCCCCAGCCGCCGCAGGCTCCGGCTACCCCGCGCGGGGCCGGCCCGCGAGCGGCAGATCTCCGGCGACCCGGGCGGGCCAGGCAGCGCCGGGTGCTCCTGCTCGCCTGCGGCCTGATGTCATCGCTGGTCGCTGCTCTTCGCCGCGGCTGCCTGGGGCCTGGCCAGCTACGCCAGCGGCGCGGTGGGGCGCATCTTCGTGGGCACTGGTGGCTGGCCTCAACGGCCCGCTCAACGTGCTGCTGGCCGGAGGTCGACCTGCGCAGCGGCCTGACGCCCGGCTCAGCAGCGGGCGCTGCGTGGGGGACGTGCCCAGCGCCAACTCCGACACCCTGATGCTGATCCATATCGCCGCCGACCGGTCCAGCGTGACCGTGGTCAGCCTGCCGCGTGACTCGTGGGTGCTCATCCCCGGGCACGGCATGGACAGAGATCAACGCGGCGTTCGGCCTCGGCGGCCCCGCGCTCACGGTCGCGGCACCGTCGGGCGGGCCACCGGGCTGACGATCAACGACTTCATCGAGGTCAACTTCCTCGGCTTCGTCAAGGTCATCGACGCGCTCGGCGGGGTGAACATCTGCCTGCCGCAGGCCGTGGACGACCCCGACAGCGGACTGCACCTGAGCGCCGGGGTCCACCACGTGAACGGCATCACGGCGCTCAGAGTACGCGCGTGACCGGCATTCCTTCGCCGCCTCCGACCTCGGCCGAGGATCGCACCAACCAGCAGAGCCTGCTGGCCTCGCTGCTGAAGGAGGCGATCAGCTCCGGCACCCTGGCCAACCCGCTGCGGCTGAGCCGGTTCCTGGCCGCCGTGCCTCAGCGTGATCAAGGTGGACCAGAACCTGAACCTGACCGCCCTGGCCGACCAGCTGCGCGGCATCACGCCTGGCGAAGTGCCACTTCAGACCGTGCCCCTCGCCAACACGGGCTACCTGGCCCCGGACGGCGAGTCGGCCGTGCTGTGGAACACCGCGGCGGCCGGGCGAGCCTGTTCGCCGCGCTGCCGGGCCGACCAGCGGTCAGCTCAGGCGCTGCCGCGGCGCGCGGCACAGATAGACGTGGCTGCGCCGGAGCCAGGTCGCGGTGGACGTCTACAACGGGACGCTGATCGGCGGGCTGTCCGCCAGCCACCGGCGCGGCCCTCGCCAGCGCTCGGCTTCCAGGTCCATTCCGGGCCTCAACTGGCCCTGCGCATGACATCACCCGGAGCCTCATCCAGTTCCCGCCGGGCCAGCGGGCCGGAGCCCGCCTGCTGCGGACGGCCCTGCCCGGCGCGACGCTGAGCCAGAGCGAGCGGGCTGCCCCGGATCAGGATCGTGCTCGGCACGGCAGACACACGGTCAGCGGCGGCGCAGCAACAGCCCGGCCGCATCCACCGGCCACCGGGTCGCGATCGGCGGCCCAGGCCGCCTGCCGGTAACCACACTGTTGCCCCTGGCCCGTGCCGCGACCAGGGAGGCGACAGGTCACGAAAAAGAAACGAGAACTGGAGAGAGGTAACCCTCACCGGGGCGGAAGCCGTCCTACGGTATAGGACTTCCCCAAGAGCGGGATCTTCACTTTCATCGCCGCGTGGTCGTGCTCATGGCGGTGACGCATGCCCGTCTCCTCCGGCGACCTACTGAGGGGTTCCATGCACCCACGCGAGTACCTGAGCGTCCGCGTCTCCCGCCCGGCGGTAGAGGCCGTGGCGATACGCGGCGGCTGGAGCGCGGGTGAGGCCGGACATGGTAGGCCGGTCCCAGCGCGTCGCCCAGGCCCGGCTGAACGGGGCATGCCCGCCCGCTCAGGTCTGGCCGGACGGCGGGGGTCGCTACCTTCCTCGGCCGGACGGCGGGGGTCGCTGCCCTCCTGGCCGGACGGCGGGGGTCGCTGCCCTCCTGGCCCGACGGCGGTTGGCCGCCGCTGTCACCGAGTCCCTGCTCGGCCTCCTGCCGGGACAGCGCCTTGACCAGCCTGTCGATCTTGGCGGCACCGTCCGGCCCGCCCCGGCCCGTTCGTCGGCGTAGACCGCGGCGCCCAGGTCGCGGAACATGGCGTCGGCCCGCCGCCGCGCCTGGGCCTGATCAAGCATGACCCTGCCTTCCTGGGCGGCTTCCTGGGTCTTCTGCGCAAGCTGGGCGGCCTGCTCACGCACCCGGTCCATCAGTCCCATCGTGTCCTCCGTGCACTGAAATCTCCCCTCCCAAGCGTAGGGCCGGTGCCCTCGGTGCTCAGGCCCTCGCGCCCGGTCACCCTGAGGAGCCGCCTATGCTCAGGGTGGAACCGGCTGATACCGTCGACGCCACATGCCGCGAACGTCGGCGGCGCGCCGACTGGCCGCGCCCCGCCGACCGGACGAGGAGGCCTCCACCGTGGCCCGCACCACTGGTCGCCCTCGGGTGCCGCTTGTGTGCCGCCGTCATGTGGACCTGCTGCGCGTATCCAGCGCCATCTGTCGCCCCTGCCGCTGACCACCCAGTCCGCCCGCGTGCCGCCCGTGCCGCTATGGCGCCTGGGCCGCCGCTCGTCAACCCGCGCAGAAGGACCAGCGACATGCCAGCCCCCTCCCGGCGGGGCCAGGGCCAGTGGGCCCTCGGCCACCGCGAGCCGCTGAACGCGGCCGAACGCTTCAAGAAGGACGACGACGGGCTCAACGTCCGCGACGCGGATCATCAACCGGTACGCGCACCTGGGGTTCGACTCGATCGACCCGGCCGACCTGCGCGGCCGGTTCCGCTGGTGGGGCCTGTACACCCAGCGCCGCCCCGGCATCGGCGGCGGCAAGACCGGCGCGCTCGACGACGCCGACATCGAGGCGCCCCACTTCATGATGCGCGTGCGCATCCCCGGCGGGACAGCTGTCCGCCGGGCAGCTGCGCACGGTCGCCGGGATCGCCAAGGAGTACGGCCGCGACCTCGCCGACATCACCGACCGGCAGAACGTGCAGTACCACTGGCTGTCCATCGAGGACGTCCCGGCGATCTGGGAGCGGCTCGAGTCGGTGGGCCTGTCCAGCCAGCGAGGCCTGCGGCGACGTGCCGCGGAACATCCTCGGCTGCCCGGTGGCCGGCATCGACGCCGGACGAGATCCTGGACGCCAGCGCCGGTGCTCGCGCGCGACCGAGGAGGTCGGCGACCACCCGGCCCGGGTTCACGAACCTGCCGCGCAAGTTCAAGACCACCGTCACCGGCTGCGCGTCCCTGTGCACCGCACACGAGATCAACGACATCTCGTTCGTCGGCGTGACCGGCCCGGGCGGGACGCCGGGCTTCGACCTGTGGGTGGGCGGCGGCCTGTCCACCAACCCGATGCTCGCCCAGCGGCTCGGCGTGTTCGTCGAGCCGGACCAGGTCGCCGACGTGTGGGCCGGGGTGACCGGCGTCTTCCGCGACTACGGCTACCGGCGGCTGCGCAGCCGGGCGCGGCTGAAGTTCCTGGTCGCCGACTGGGGCACCGAGCGGTTCCGGGAGGTGCTGGAGAAGGAGTACCTGGGCGGCTGCCTGCCCGGACGGCCCGGCCCCGGTGATCCGCCCGCCGGTGAGCGGGACCACATCGGCGTGCACCGGCAGCGGGACGGGCGCTACTACCTCGGGCGTCGCGCCGAGCGTCGGGCCGCACCTCCGGCACCCTGCTCTGGCAGGTCGCCGACCTCGCCGAGGCGTACGGGTCCGGCCGGGTGCGCACCACGGCCCAGCAGAAGCTGCTCATCCTCGACGTGCCGGAGGACCGGGTCGGCGAGCTGGTCGGACGAGCTCGCGCCCGCGGCCTGCCGGTCGCGCCGTCGGCGTTCCGGCGCGGCACGATGGCCTGCACCGGGATCGAGTTCTGCAAGCTCGCGATCGTGGAGACCAAGCAGCGGGCCGCGGACCTGCATCAGGAGCTGGAGCGGCGGCTGCCCGGCTTCGACACCCCGATCAGCATCAACGTCAACGGCTGCCCCAACTCCTGCGCCCGGTTCCAGGTCGCCGACATCGGGCTCAAGGGCTCGACCGTGGACGGCGGCGAGGATTCCAGGTGCACCTGGGCGGCTCGCTCGGGACCGACCCGGCGTTCGGCCGCAAGCTGCGCGGGCTGAAGGTGGGGGCGGACGGCCTGGCCGACTACGTCGAGCGCGTCGCTGCGCAACTACCTCGCGGACCGGGCCGACGGCGAGCAGTTCGCCACCTGGGCCCGCCGCGCCGACGAACGGCTGCTGGTGTGAGCGGGCCGGAGGGCGCGGAGCCCGCGGGCGAGCGGCAGGTGCCGTTCTACTGCCCGTACTGCGGGGACGAGGACCTCCGCCCGGCCGGGTCCGGCCGCGGCAGCTGGCGGTGCGGGGCGTGCGCGCGTGCGTTCGAGCTGCGGTTCGCCGGGGTCGCGCCCGGCGGCCAGGCCGACCAGGCTGCGTGCCCGTGGCCGGTGGCGCGCGGGGCGTGCCGGGCGGGGCGTCAGTCGCCATGACCTACCCGCTCATGCTCGACCTCACCGGCCGCCGGGCGGTCGTCGTCGGCGGTGGCCGGGTGGCGCTCCGCCGGGCCCAGGCCCTGCTCGCGGCGGGCGCGCTGGTGCACGTCATCGCGCCGCGGGTGGATCCCGCGCTGGCCTAGCCTGGAGGTGACCGTCAGCCGCCGGGAGTACCGCGACGGCGACCTGGCGGGGGCGTGGCTGGCCCACGCCGCCACCGATGACCCGGCCGTCAACGCCCGCGTCGCCGCCGACGCGGCAGCGCCTGCGGATCTGGTGCGTGCGCCGACGACGCGGCCGCCTCGGCGCGCCTGGACACCCGCGGTGGCCAGGGACGGCGAGATCACCGTCGCCGTGACCGCGGGCGGCGACCCGGAGCGGGCGAAACGGCTGCGCGCCGCCATCGCGTTCTGCCCTGGCCGAGGGGCGCTGCCGGTCCGGCCGCGCCGCCGCCGGCGGCGCTCCGGGCCGGGTGGCCCTGGTCGGCGGCGGGCCCGGGGATCCCGGGCTGCTGACGGTGCGCGGTCGCTGACTGCTGGCCGAGGCGGACGTGGTGGTCGCCGACCGGCTCGCGCCGCGCGACGCTGCTCGCCGGGCTCGACCCCGGCGTGGAGGTGATCGACGCGGGCAAGGCACCGCATGCCCAGCACCTGTCCCAGGAGCAGATCAACGCGCTGCTGGTGGAGCGGGCGCGGGCGGGCCAGCGGGTGGTACGGCTCAAGGGCGGCGACCCGTTCGTCTTCGGCCGCGGCGGCGAGGAGGCACTGGCCTGCGCCCGGGCCGGGATCCCGTTCGAGGTCGTGCCGGGGGTCACCAGCGCGGTGGCGGTCCCGGCCTGCGCCGGGATCCCGGTCACCCACCGGGGCATCACCCAGGACTTCGCGGTCGTGTCCGCCCACCTCGACCCTCGCACCCGGGCGCGACCGTGGACTGGGAGGCGCTCGCCGCGCGGCCCGGGCACGCTGGTGCTGCTGATGGCCGTCGCCCGGCTGCCCGAGGTCACGCGGGAACTGGTCAAGCGGGGCCGGGACGCCAGCACCCCGGTGGCGGTGATTCTGTGACGGCACCACCGAGCGGCAGCAGGTGCTGGTGTCGACGCTCGGGCAGGTGGCGCAGGACGCGGCCGACCGACGGCGTCAGGCCGCCCGCGGTCGTGGTGATGAGGCGAGGTCGTCAGGCTGCGGGAGGCGCTCGGGCAGGACGGCCGACGCATCCGGGCCGGAGGCGCCCGGGCGGCACGCGCTGGGCGCGGCGTGAGCCGCCCGGTGCTGCTCGCGGTCGCGCACGGCAGCCGCGACGCCGCAGGCCCAGCAGACCGTGCGGTCGATCGCCGGGCGGGTCGCCGGGCTGGCGCCCGGCACCGAGGTGCGGACGGCCTTCGTGCAGAACGCGGAGCCGTCGCTGGCCGGGGCGCTCACCGCGGCCGGGCAGCGCGACGTCGTCGTCGTCCCGCTGCTGCTGTCGGCCGGTTATCACCTCAGCCAGGACATCGGCGAGGCGGCAGACCGGTCCGGAGTGCCGGTGGCCGCCCCGCTCGGGCCCGATCCCGGGCTCGTGCCCGCGCTGGCCGAGCCGGCTCCGCGCGGCGGGGTGCCGCCCACGTACCCCGGTGGTGCTGGCCGCGGCTGACTCCACCGACCCGCGCGCCGCTTAGCGACGCCCGGAACCAGGCCGCCCTGCTCGCCTCCCACCTGCAGGTGCCGGTGCTGGCGGCGTTCGCGTCCGCCGTACGGCCCACGGTGGGCGAGGCGGTCGCCGACCTGGCCGCCCGCACCGGCGGGCCGGTGGCCGTGGCCAGCTACCTGCTGGCGCCGGGCGTCTTCGCCGACCGGCTCCGCGCGAGCGGGGCGGCGTGGGTCAGCGCCCCGCTCGGCGACCACCCGGCCGTGGCCTAGCCTGGTCATCGAGCGCTTCCGCGCCGCCGCGGGTCAGCAGCCCTGGCCCGGAGCCTGAGCCGCCGCTGACCTGGGCCGATCCGCCGCGAGGAGAGCCGCGGCGGCCTCGTACCGGTCCTATGACGTTTGAGAAACCGTGATCGGGTAGTGGCCCCGGGAAGTCGATCACGGGAGGATCCGATGGCTACCTGGTTGTGGATCATCATCGTCATCGTCGTGGTGCTTGTCGCCCTGGCGGCGTGCCATGGCGGCGCGGCGGCGCAGGACGATGGCGCTGCGCGAGCGTTTCGGCCCCGAGTACGAGCGGGCCGTGGGCGCGCGCGAGAACCAGCGATGCGGCCGAGGCCGATCTGCGGGACCGGGAGCGGGAACGTGCCCGGCTGGACATCAAGCCGCTGTCCGAGGCGGCCCGCGTCGCGCTACGCCGAGGAATGGCAGCGTCATCCAGCAGAGCTTCGTTGACCAGCCGGAAGAGGCGACCACCGCGGGCTACGACCTCGTGAACCGGGTGATGGCCGAACGCGGGTACCCGATGCGGGACTTCGATGCCCGGGCCGACCTGGTGTCGGTGGACCACCCGGACGTGGTCGAGAACTACCGGGTCGCGCACGGGATCTCACGAGCGGGCCCGGCAGCACCAGGCCAGCACCGAGGACCTGCGGGAGGCGCTGCTCCGGTACCGGTCGCTGTTCGAGGAACTGCTGCGGGCCGACGATGCGACGACCGTGCGGCCGTACCGGCCGGGCAGGCCGTCCTGGAACCGAGGCGGCCCGTCAGCGACCCGGCCCTCAGTCACCGGCCCGTCAGCGGCCAGCCTGTCAGCGACCAGCCCTCAGCGGCCAGCCCGTCAGCAGCCAGCCCCTGGGCGACGGGACCGTCAGCGACCCGGCCCTCAGTCACCGGCCCGTCAGCGACCAGCCCGTCAGCGACCAGCCCGTGAGCGACAGGACCGTCAGCGGCTTAGCCACACGCGCCAGCAGGCCACCGATATGGAGGCCAGCGATGACGCACACTGAGCGCGAATGGCGCGACGGCCAGCCCGAGGGCACCGGGCTGGATGAGAGCACCGGCCTGGCCGAACAGGTGCACGAGGACGACCCGCTGGTGGATGAGGTTCGCGGCGACGACCCGCTGGTCGAAGAGGTTCACGACGACCCGCTGGTGGGAAAGGCTCACGAGCCTGCCGGGCCGGGCTCCGCTGAGCGACCAGGAGCGCTTCGTGGCCCGCTGGCAGGAGATCCAGGCCGGGTTCGTGGACGAGCCGAGAAGGGCGGTCCAGGATGCCGACGCCCTCGTGGTGGACATGATGGACCGGCTGGCCCGGATGCTCGCTAGCGAGCGTGAGCAGCTCGAGCTGCCCGGGGAGAAGGGAGGTCTCGACCGAGGACCTCCGCCAGGGGCTGCGGCGCTACCGCTCCTTGTTCGAGCGGCTGCTCGCCGTCCAGCTCCCGGCGGGCCGCACAGCATCCAACGGCCCACGCGAAGCGTGATGCGCCGCCCAGCGCGGATCAGCGCCTCCGCTGCGACCGCGGAAGCGGGCGGATACGGCGGCTGCGCTGTGGCCGGCTAGCCAGGCCTGCCGGGGCGGCCGCCTCAGGTGCCGCGGCCGCCGGACGTGGCTGCCGCGCGGGTGGGCTGGCGGGTTTCCGGCTATCGAGCGCAGCAGCGCGGAACCCGGCCTGACGGTGGCGGCCAGCGGGACGATGCGCGCCTTCCGCATCAGGGCGCGCACGTCGGCCGCCTGCGCGGGGGTTTGCAGGGTGACCACCACGCCCGCCGCGTAAGCCCGGCCGGTCCGCCCGGACCGGTGCAGGTAGTCCTTGTGGTCGGAGGGCGGGTCGGCGTGGATGACCAGGCCGATGCCGTCCACATGGATGCCGCGGGCGGCGATGTTGGTGGCGACCAGCACGCGCACCGCCCCGCGGGCGAAGGACGCGAGGTTGCGCTCGCGGGTGGGCTGGGTGAGGTTCCCGTGCAGCTCGGCGGCGGGTATGTGGGCGGCGGTCAGCTGGCGGGCCAGCTTGCGCGCGCCGTGCTTGGTCCGGGTGAAGATCAGCGATCGGTTACCGCCCCCGGCGAGGGCGGCGACCACTGCCGTCCGGTCGGCCGGGGCCACGGTCAGCAGGTGGTGGACGATCGGGGCCGGAGACTCCGGCGGGTCGACCGCGTGCTCGGCCGGGTGGCTGAGAAACCGGCGGACGAGAACGTCGACGGCACTGTCGAGGGTCGCCGAGAAGAGCATCCGCTGGCCTGCGGGCGGGGTCGTGTCCAGCAGCCTGCGTACGGTGGGCAGGAAGCCGAGGTCGGCCATGTGGTCGGCCTCGTCCACCACGCTGACTTCGACGTCGCCGAGGTGGCAGTGACCCTGATCGATCAGGTCGGCGAGACGGCCAGGGCAGGCGATGATGATGTCCACCCGGTTATGCAGCGCCGTCACCTGCGGCCGTTGCGGCGTGCCGCCGAAAATCGTGGCGGTGCTCAGGCCGACCGCCTTGGCCAGCGGCCGGAGCACGTCCTGAACCTGGCTGGCCAGCTCGCGGGTCGGCACGAGCACCAGCCCGCGGGGGCGGCCGGCGCTGGTGTGCCCACCGGCGAGCCTGGCGGCCAGCGGGATGCCGAACGCGAGAGTCTTGCCCGAGCCGGTACTGGCCCCGGCCGAGGATGTCGGCTCCAGCCAGGGCGTCGGGCAGGACCGCAGCCTGGTATGGGGAAGGGCGCGTCAATGCCCGCCGCGGTCAGCGCGGCAGCCAGTGGCGCTGGCACGCCGAGCGACGCGAAGGTGGGGCCGTGCGCCGCGGGCGCGCGCCTGCTACCAGCTCGTCTCCGGCGCAGGGCAGGAGTACGTTCAATGGGCTGAGCTGTCATGAATGCCGTTCTTCCGGACTCGGGTGGCCGCATTTGCGGGCCGCCACGTCCGTGGAAACCAGCTCGCCCCTTGAGCGATGCTACGACCGGCGCGCCTGTACGGCTGCGCCTCACTGGATGCAGTGCACCTCTGAGGTTACCTCAGGTGCGGTTATGGTGCGTGCCATGACGGTAATCGGCGGGTCGGCACGCCATGCTGGCCGGGGAAGGCGCATGATGGTAGCGATGAAGCCACCCCGCGCCGAAACCCGGCGCTACCTGCCCGGCAGTCCGTTCAAACCGCCAGCTCCCCGCCACCGGCCGAGACGTTCGCCGGGCACGATCAGGTGACGCACGACAAATACGGCCTCGGCGTCATCTCTCGGCGTGGAAGACGACGTCGCCGTGCTCGTGGACTTCGGCCCGCAACGGCTGCGGATCCCGGTCCCGTGCGCCAAGCTGACCAAGCTGTGACGCCCCTCAGCCGGTGGCTGAGGGAGCTGGAGCTGGCTGAACGGCTGAGAGCGGCTGGACCTGCTCGGCCTGCGGGCCCTTGGGTCCCCAGTAGGCCGGTGTACTCGACCCGCTGGTTCTCCTGAAGGCTGCGGTAACCGTCAGCCTGGATGGCGGAGTGGTGAACGAAGACGTCGTCGGTGCCGTCGTCTGGGGCGATGAAACCGTACCCCTTGTCGGCGTTGAACCACTTCACGGTGCCCTGAGCCATCGTGCCTTCTCCTGGTGGGACGATCTTCCGGACCACGCGTGCGTGCGACCTGGGCTGGCTGCGGCCGCCTGCCCGTAAGGCCTGGCCTGTGGATGCCGCGGCGCCCGCTGTCAGAATTTCGCAGGCGCTGTGACACGAACACGAACTCCGGCTCCAACCGCGTCCATTAAACACCATCGCGCGGCCAGAGCCCGCCATCTGGCCGGGAGTGACGGCTCAAACTGAGAACCACAGCAGGCCGCCACCGAGGTACATAGATCACGATGGCCCACAAATCGTGGGGCTCCCGGATACTCCGGTGAGAGGAGCGGCGATGACCTCCCTCGATGCACGCGCTGATGAGTCGCCCGGGCTCGCGCCCAGGTGGAAGTGGAAGAAGTCACCCCCGAGTCGGCCCCGACCGGGCCTGCTGACCGGCGACCCTACCGGGCTGGGCCTCGCGTGCTTCATCATGGGCGCGGTGGCGCTCGGCCTGGCGCTGGTCGGCGTCGTGCCCGCGCGGGCCCTCGGCGCACCCTGGCCATCATTCTCGGGGCGACCACCGTGGGGCTGATCATCACGACGATCTGGGCTGCTGCACTCGGCCAGAGCGCGGTGGCGACCGTCTTTGGCATCTTCGCCGCCTTCTGGCTGAGCTACTTCCTGCTCGTGGCCGGGCTGATCCGCGCCTGGTTCGGAATCCTTCCGCGCGACGCGACCGCCACCGTGGAGCTGTTCCTGATCACCTGGCTGGTCGTCGTGGTGATGCTCACCCTGGCGACGCTCCGGCTGCCGGTGTCCTTCACGGCGGTGTTCGCGCTCGTGGCTCTCACGGTGCTGCTGGTGCTTGCTCGGCTACCGAACAGGCATCGACCGGCCTGGCGAAGACCGCGCGGGTACGTCCTGCTGGCGGCCGCCGCCGTGGGTGTCTATCTGTTCTTCAACTCGCTCTCGCTGGCCACCGGCGGCAAGGCGCTCCCGCTCGGCTCGCCGCTCCTGAAGTGACGGCGGCTACGCCGCCCCGGTCACCTCGCTGACCGTTACCCACCGGCCCTGCGCCGCCGATGCCTCCATCGCGTCGCACACGGCCTGCACCGCCGCGCCCTGGCCAGAACCCAGGGCTCCACGGCGCGTCCGGCCAGCCTTCCAGCAGGTCAGCGACCTGATTGCCGAACGATGAGCCGTACCCGACGCCCTGCCCGATCGGCCACCAGCTGCTCAGCGTAGGGGTGGCTGGGATGCTCGGCCCGATCCGCCGCATGCCGTACAGGCCCGGGTCGTCGTCGCGCGCTGCCGTAGCGCAGCTCGTTGAGCCGCGGCGTAGTCGAACACCAGCGTGCCGCTGGCTGCCGTTCACCTCGACCGTGAAGTCGCACGGGCCGGCGGACCGCGGCGCGCGCGACCTCCATCGCCCCGAGCGCGCCGGACCCGAACCGCAGCAGCGCGCTGGAGGCGTCGTCGACCGTCACCGTCCGCGCCCCGCCCGTCCGGCGCCGTCCCGAGCAGCGGCGCTCGGCGATGAACGTCTCCGACTGCGCGCAGACGCTGCGGATCTCCCGGCCATCCACAGCGCCATGTCGATCAGGTGGCTGCCGAGGTCGGCGATGGTCGTGCCCGCCCATCTGCGCGGTCGAACCGCCAGTCGAACGGGGTGTGCAGGGTCGGTGAACTCATCGGACAGCCAGGTCGCCCGCCAGCAGCCGGACGTCGCCGATGGCGCCGTCGGCGACCATCCGCCGCATCAGCGCGACCGCGGGCAGCCGCCGGTAGTTGAAGCCCGACCGCGTGGTGCACCCCGGCGCTGGTCACCGCGGTCCAGCGCGCGCCGCGGCCTCCGGGATACGGTCAGGCGAGCGGCTTCTCGCACAGGACCGCCTTGCCCGCCGCGGCGGCGGCCCGGGCGATCTCGGCGTGCGTGCCGGGCGGGGTGCAGATGTCCACCACGTCGATGTCGTCCCGCGCGACCAGCGCGCGCCAGTCGGTGGTCGTGCTCGGGCATGCCGTAGGCGGCCGCGGCCGCGGCGACCGCGCGTCGTCGCGGCCGGATATCACGCTGACCACCGGGCGTGACCGGCAGCGCGCGCAGCATCGGCGCGACCCGGTAGCCGTAGCTGTGCGCGCTTGCCCATCACGCCGTAGCCGACGATGCCGACCCGCAGTTCCGGCGCCCGCGGCGCTCGCTGGCCAGTCCGCCTGACCGCATGCATGGCTGCGCTCGCTTGTTCGGCTGCCTCCAGGGCGGCTACGGCGTCGGCGCCGGTGGCGCCCTGGCAGGGGCCGCCGCGCGCGAACGCCGCGAAGCTCTCGGCCTGCGCGCGCAGCGCATCAGCTGGGCCCGCTCGCCCTCGGCCGGGTCGAGAAGTCGCAGCGCACGGTGCCGCGGGTGCCGAACGCCTCCGCCCGCGCCATGTCGCCCGCCGGGTGATACCGGCCCGAGCGAGATGAAGCCGCAGGCCGCCGCCGGACAGCGCTGCGATCACCTGCGCGCGTCCACGTCCGGGGACTGGTCACGGGCTCGCCGAGCCCGCCGGGACCAGGCCGGACGCCACCGCCGACCAGGCTGTGATGTCCTGGCCCGGTCAGCCAGCGGAGCTGATCGAACTCGTGCACGCCCATGTCGATCGAGGATGCCGCCGCTGTGGGCCGGAACGCGACGCCGACGGCGGCTCGGGTCCCACTGGTAGCAGGCCACCAGGTGGACGGTGCCCAGCTCACCGGCGCGCCATCCGCTCGCGCAGCCGCCCGCAGCGCGGGCACGTACCGCCGCCAGTACGCGACCTGGAACGGCACGCCCGCCGCCGCCGCGGTCGCCACCGCCGCCCGGGTCTGCGCGGCGGTCAGCCCGCACGGCTTCTCGCACAGGATCGGCAGCCCGCGGCGCGGCGACCTCGGAGATGACCTGGCGTGCCGGTCGCTGGGCGCGGTGATCAGCACGCCGTCGAGCGCTGCGCCGTCCAGCATCGGCCGCGGTGCCGGGGTAGACAGCGCCGCGCCGGGGCGCCACGGCCGGCGCGGCCTGCGCCGATCAGCTCGGCGATCGCGGTCACCGCGACGCGCTCCCGAGCTACAAGCGGGCGCGCAGGTGGGTGCGGGCCCATCCGGCCCGCGCCGATCAGCCCGAGCCGGAACGACGGCGGCATGTCACAGCCCTCGTTCGGCGAGAAAGGCGCGGTTGTGCCGCTGTTCCGCGGCCGCCCGCGCGAACCGCTCCGCGCTGCGGGGAGGATGTCCTGCTCCACCACCAGCCAGCCGCCGAACGAGATCGTGCCCGCAGGCCGTCCGAGGATGGCGTCCACGTCGAGGTCGCCGTGGCCGAGCTCGCAGGAACGCCTCGCGGGACCAGATCTCGGTCGCGGGCGCGCCGTCGGCGACGATCCCGGCCATGACGGTCGCGCACGCCGTCCTTCAGGTGGCACGTGGTTGACGCGGTCGCCCCAGTCCCTGAGCATGGCGACCGGGTCGCCGCCGCCGAGCATCATGTGCCCGGTCTCCAGGCAGAGCCCGATGTCGGACACGGTCGAGGACCTCGCTCGATCTCCCACGGGGCCTCGACGTAGGTCCCGGTCTCCGGGTGGAAGGTGGGCTCGTAGCCCCGGTCGCGGCAGCGGCCCACCACCCGGAGCCAGGCCCTGCGGCGAACCTCCGCCAGCCGCCTGCGGCGTCGAGGCCGAGCGAGGGCTGCCCGGCGGACCGGCCGGGCTGGCTGCGCCGCTGCTGGACTGCCGGCGTCGGCCAGGGTCGGCCGCGGTGGCGGGCCCGGCAGGTACGGCCGCACCGCGTCGAACGTGGCCGAGCAGGGCGTCCAGGTCTCCGAGCGCCCGGTCCAGCGCGTCATGGTCGGCGTAGGGCAGCTCCAGGTAGCGCGCTCAGCCAGGCTCCAGGCCCGCTCGGCCAGCAGCTCCCCCAGGCCGCGCCCCGCGGCCCAGGTAGCCGACCGGCCCGAGGTCGATGCCCGCGTAACCGGCCGCGGCCACCTGGTCGAGCACGCTGGTCCCGTCGGGCACGTTCGGGTCGTGGCCCACCGTGATCTCGAACGCGCCGTAGCTGACCGGGGCGTTGGCCACCGCTATCCCCGCTGCGGGCGTCTCACGCTGGCGTCCCCGTGCTGGCGTCCACGGTGCGCAGCCCGCAGGCTGTGTGCTCACCTCGCCGTCCTTCCTCGCCGTATCCGCCGGGGCGGTTGGCCGTCGACCGGCCCGCCCCGGGCGGTGACACTCGATGATCGCCTGGCACAGCGCGATGTCCCGCAGGCCGTCACGCCCGGAGGTGACCGGCGCGTGCCGCCGATGGCGCTGTCGTGGAACGCCACCAGCTCGGCCCGGAAGCCGCTCTCGTAGGAGACGGTCTCCTCGGTGCGCCACGAGCGCGCGGTGCCCGCCTCGCCGCCCTCGATCGCCCAGCACGGCGGGCTCGCCGCGCAGGAACGGGGACGGGAACGACAGGGTCACCCGGCGGTCCGGCGCGTACAGGGCGAACTCCATGGTGTACCGGGCGATGCCGGGCAGGTCGATCCAGTGGATGGCGCGCGGCAGCCCGCCAGACACCGCAGCATCACGGTCACGCGTCTGCTCGGCCAGGCTCACGTACTCCAGCCGGTCCGGCTCGCCGAGCAGCCCGCGGACCGTGTTGAGCTCGTGCACGAGCGTGTCCAGCAGCACCATCTCGTACACGTGCCGCTCCAGCGGGCTGGCCTCCCGATCGCGTCCCGCTACGCGCGCGGCGCTGTCCTGCCCGAGCCGCTCCGCCAGGTACGCCGGGGCCGGGGGCCGCGGGAGCAGCGGGTAGTGCGCGACGTAGGGCCCGAGCGGGGACTCGAGCGTGGTCACCCGCAGCAGCCGCGCCTGGCCGGCCGGCCAGCGCGGCCTCCTCGGCGAAGCGGGCGAAGGCCGGGTCGTAGCGCTTCGGGTAGCCGACCATCAGGGTGACGCCGGCCTCGCTCGGCCGCCGCCACCATCGCGCGTCCCTCGGCGACCGAGAAGCACATCGGCTTCTCCACGAACACGTGCCGCCCGGCCCGCGCGGCCGCCTCCGCGGTCAGCGCGTGGCTGCCCGAGGTGAGGACCAGGACCGCGTCGAGCGGGTGCCGGATCAGCTCGCGCCAGTCGGTGAACACGGCGGGGATGCGGTAGCGCTCGGCGCACGCCCGGGCGCTGTCGGCGTACGATGTCGCACACCGCCGCGACCTCGAACGCGGCCGCCGAGCTCGGCCAGGTAGTGCAGGTGCATGACCTGGGCGATGAGCCCGGTGCCGATCAGGCCGACCCGCAGCCGCCGGGCCGTCACCCGGCCACGTCCCCGGCCGCGTCGATCGCCGCGCGGAGCAGCCGCGCCGCCTCCGGGACGCCGGTCTCGGCTCAGGCACGAACGGGTCCTCGTGCTCGATCGACACCACCTCGGCCTGTGACTGCGACAGCGCCCGGACCAGGCCAGTCCACCAGGCCAGGTCGTGGCCCCGGCCGGGCACGGCGAACGTCCACGGCATCGTCCGCGGTAAGCTCGGGCCAGCGCCGGTCGAGCAGGCCGTTGAGCGCCAGCGCAGTCCGCGTGGAAGACCGTGTCCTTGCCGTGCACGTGCCCCACCCGGCCGCCGAGCGCGGCCGCGACCCGGTGGCCGTCCATGCCCATCCAGAAGAAGTGGCTCGGGGTCGAGGTTGGCGCCGATCGAGGGCCCGAGCGCGGCCAGGCGGGCGAACGTCTCCAACGTTGAACACGCACGTGCCCGGGTGCAGCTCCAGGCAGACCCGCAGGCCGGGATGCTCGGCGGCGGCGAAGGCGGCCAGGCCGGACCAGTACGGCGCGATCTGCTGCTCCCACTGCCGCTCGTAGACGCCCTCCAGGTAGGGCAGCCAGCCGCCCGCGCCGAAGTGCGGCACCTGGTCGCCCGGCTGCGCCCGCCGGGCAGCCCGCCATGGCCACCACCGGGTCACCCCGAGCAGCCGCGGCCAGCCGGATCGCGTTGCGCAGGTCCTCAGTCGTGCTCGCCGGGCGAGGTCCTGCGTCCGGGTGCAGCGGGTTGCCCCAGGCGTTGAGCGCGCTGATGCCGCAGCGCCGTGCCGGGCGATCCCGTCCAGCCAGGCCGACCGGGCGCCCGCGCTGGCGCAGCAGCGTGCGCCACGTCGCAGTGCGGGTGCGGGGCGTACCCAGCCTGCGCCGACCTCGATGTGGGTGATCTCCGGGGCGGCGCTGCGCAGCCAGGCCAGCGCGTCTCGTCCAGCGGCCGGTCGAGGAAGGCCTCCAGCACCACGCCGATCCGCAGTTCCGGGGAGCTCAGCCATCGTCGCTGCTCAGCCCTCCTGCTGGCGGGATCACTGGGGACACATCCGATGGTCCGATCTCTGCTCCAGTCCCTATGACCTGTCAAGAGTACTGTCAGAATGTCGGGACAAAGTGGTTCCCGGCCAGCGACTGCGGGGCGCAGGCCCTGGCGCCGCAGGCCGCGGCGCGGTACCCGCCGGGCCCCGGCAGGCCGCCACGTCAGCGCCGCAGATCACCGGCTCGTCGGTGCGCCCGATGCCTGCACCCGGCGGCTAGGCCGGGCGGGCGCCTGCGCGGGTCCTGGGCAGCCGGCGACTCCCGGTCGCCGGCGGCTGCGAGCGGCATCTATACTGGACTAGCATCCGCAATCGAATAATATGTCCAAACAAACAAGCCTGACGCCTGCGGGGCCAGCGCCCTGGCCGGGCGCGATCCCGCGGCCCTGGCCCGCGACGCCGACGGAGTGGCTGGATGACCGGAGCGTGACACCAGACCGCGAGATCAGCACGGCCGGCGTGATCACCATCGACCGGACCAGCCCGGTGCCGCTGTACTTCCAGCTGGCGCAGCACTTACGAGGCGGCCATCAGGTCCGGCGCGCTCAAGGTCGGCTCCCGGCTGGACAACGAGGTGCAGCTGGCCGAGCGGCTCGGCACTGTCGCGGCCCACGGTGCGGGCCGCCTTCCTGTACCTGTCCAACAAGGGCCTGGTGGTCCGCAAGCGCGGCGCCGGGACCCTGGTCGCCAAGGAGAGCATCGACCGCGATGTGGAGCTGACCAGCCTCTACGACGACCTGGCCAGCGGCCGGGCGGGCCCCGGCCACGAAGGTCATCCGGGTCGAGGTCACGCCACGCCAACGACCGGGTCGCGGCCGCGCTGCAGCTGCCCGAGCGGGCGCTGGTGAACTCGCTGGAGCGGATCCGGCTGGCCGACGGCGAGCCGATCGCCCTGATGCACAACTTCCTGCCCGCCGCGCTCGTTCACCTGAGCATCGAGATGCTGGAGGAGCACGGCCTGCACGAACCTGCTCCGGGCGTCGGGCATCCGGATGTGCTCGGCCAGCCAGCGCATGTGCGCCAAGAACGCCTCGGCCGCGGAAGCCCGCACGCTGGGCGAGAACCGCGGCGCCGCGCTGCTGACCATGGAGCGCATCGCCTACGACGACACCGGCCGCCCGGTCGAGTTCGGCGCAGCATCTGTACCGGGCCTCCGCTACGCGTTCACGACCAGCTTTCCCCGGCCGGATTCGGCCCCGCCGCGGCCCAGCCGGGCGGCCGGTGGCAGCGCGGCTGGTAGGCAGCGCCGTCACAGCAGGGCCGACCGCGCCGGTGTCGACAGCGGCGGCCACGTCGCCGTCGGCCGGGTACAGCAGCGACCGCCCGGCCAGCAGCCCCGGACGGTCGGCAGCCGCAGCGCCCTTCCGCCACCCGGCGAACGCGCCGGCGGGGTCGTCGGGAACCTCGCCGCCGAGCAGCAGCGCGGGCAGGGTGGAGGCGGCCATGACCCGATCCATGTCGCTGCACCACCGGCACCTTGAGCGCAGGTGTAGGCCGACGTCGTGCCCAGGCCGGAGGCGATGGTGAGGGCCAGGATCATCGCCTCGGGTGAGGTGTCGTTGCGGACCCGGCCGTCCACGCCGGTGGGCGATGAACGGCTCGACCATGGCGATGAGCCCGCGCCCGGCCAGGTCGGACACGGCCCGGGCGCACGCCTGCATGGTGCGCCGCCGTCGCCGGGTCGTCGGGGTCGATCCGGAGCAGCATCTTGCCGCCGTCGAATCCCATCCGCGCGATCGCCGCGGCGTCGTATCCGGTGAACCGGTCGTCCGATCTCGAACACGGTCCCGGCCAGGCCGCCGCGGTTCATCGAGGCGACGACGATCCTGCCCTGCAGCGCGCCGAGCAGCAGCAGGTCCTCCAGCACGTCGGCGGTGCCGAGCACGCCGCCGACGCCGGGTGGCCGAGCGCCACGCAGAGCCGCTCGAGCAGGTTCGGCGCGGTCGGCCATGGCGAATCCGCTTGCGGCATACCCGCAGCGTCCCGCGGGCCGGGTGGTCGGCCGCGACGATGACCAGGCGGCCGTCCGGGCCGACGCGACGGACGCGGCGCGGGTCCGTGCTGCCGCCGCCTCGGCTATCTGCCCGGGCCGCCGCACCCGGGTCTCGATGACCTGGGCGATCCGGTCAGCGAACATCGCCGGTCCGCTGTCGCAGGGCCCCTGCCCCCGGCGGCGGGCATCGCGTACTCACCACCCGCGCCCGCCTATCCGGTCGTTGAGCAGGAAGTCCAGGCACGTCCGTCCTCGGCGATGTCCACCACCGCGCCGCGTAGCACGCCCGACTGAGTAGTCGCTGCCGGGGTTGACGCACAGGGTCCGGCCGATCTTCTGCGCTGCCCGGGACTCGTGGATGTGGCCGTGCAGCCCGACCGACTGGCTGGTAGCGCTGGATGGCCTCGCGCACCGCGTGGCTGCCGACCGGGATGATGCTCGGTGCAGCCGCCGCGGATCACCGGCTTCAGCGTGTCGTCCGAGCTCGGGGGCGTCGTCGAGCCCTGACGCGTACGGCGGGCAGTGGATGTTGAGGATGGACTCCCGGCCGTCGGGCACCCGGTCCAGCATCGCGCTGATCTGCTTGCCCAGGTCACTCCTCCGAGCGTCTCCCGCTCGGTGTTCCAGGGCGTGGTGGGCACGACGCCGAGGCTGGCCATCACGACCGGCCCCAGGTCGCACAGCTCGTGCCTCGGGGCACTCCACCCGGGGTGCGCGCCAGCACCGCGTCGGCCTCCACCGGGTCGTCGTTGCCGGGCGTGATGATGCAGCGCACCGCGGGATCGAGCCGCTCGCGCGCGCCAGGTCGCACCAGCGCTCCGCAGCTGAGCGCGCGATCTCGCTGCGGAAGAGCCGGTCCAGGGCGTCCGGGTCGACCGGCCAGCGCGGCGAGCTCGGCGGCCTCCATCCGCACCGGGTAGAACCCGGCCTGGTTGACGTCGGCGGCCAGCTGGTCCCACTCCGCCGCCAGGCACGGTCACGCTCTGGCCGTCGATCCGCGCGTCAGCGTCCCGTCGCCGGTGCAGCACGGGGATCGAGCGCCTTCCAAGCGAAGTCGCCGCCCAGGATCAGCGTCGGCCTCGTAGACCTTGGCGGCGGCCAGGAACTTGCGGAAGCACACGTCCGAGCCGTGGATCGTCGGTGGCGAAGTAGACGCGCGGGCGCGCTTCTTCTTCCGATCGCTGCTAGCAGCGATCTGCAGCATCGGCTATTCCGGCGGCAGCTCGTGCATGGCCATGCTCAGGTCCAGCGCGTCGCGCTGCCGCCGCGACGGAGCGGGCGATCGCGTAGATCACCGGGCCAGCGCCCAGCACGATCACCAGCGTGAGGATCGACTCCCAGCTGAACTTGCCGTACGACGCTGGAGTGCGTGACCAGCTCGAACACGGTGAACAGCGCGAGCACGGTGGTCGCGCCGCCGACCCAGCGCGACCTTGCGCAGGAACGCCTTGCGGGCATCCTCGCTCGCCCCGGCAGCTGATCAGGTCAGGTCGACGCGGCGCAGCGAGCAGGAACAGCGCGGCGACGCCATGCCCGGCCAGCAGGATCAGCGCGAAGAACAGAGCTCTGCAGCGCCACGATGCTGCCCAGGTTGACCAGGCTGGTGAGGAAGCAGAACCCGATGCCGATCACCAGCACGAGGCCGATGGCGACGTTCGGCGCGTGGTTCCGGTCGCCGATCTTGGCCACGCTGACCGGCAGCAGCCGGTCGAAGGCCTGCGCGAACAGGACCCGGGTGGTGACGGTCACGAAGGCCAGGTTGCACCGCGATCTCGGCGAACGGCACCGCCGTCGCGAACAGGATCTTGGTGATCGGGTCGCCGGACAGCAGCAGGCCGTAGCCGAGCCCGCCGGAGACCGAGCGGCATGGTGGTGATCTTCGCGTAGGCGTCGGGGTTGACGACGCCGAGGTTCGCCTGCGCCTGCATGAAGGTCAGAAGTGAGCCCGCGCGCGCAGCAGCGCCCAGACGCCCACCCAGAGCACCACAGAGCACGACGATGCTGATCGTGGACGCGTACAGGTAGGTGCGGCCCGGCCGGCGCAGCTCGCCGCCCACGTAGTAGGAGTACAGGACGCCGTTGTAGTTGAGCACCATGAACGGGATGATCGCCACCGCGGACGCGATCGAGGTGCCGAAGACCACCCCGTTCGCGTGCGCGGCCGTGATGGTCGCCTGGTAGGCGCCCGGGTGACCGCTGTAAGCTGCCGAGCGCGGCTGACGAAGTCGGCGTGAGATTTGAACGCCAGGATCCGCGATGAGCGGCGACGAACGCCACCACCTGCAAGATGATGAGGCTGAAGATGATGCGGGCCACGATCTTCACCTGAGAACAGCGACAGCGCCGGCGACGATCAGCATGCAGGATGACGCTCAGCCACGCGATCGACAGGTTGCTGCCGAAGTGGTTCCCGAAGTTCGCGATGGCCCGTGCTGTGGAACGCCAGGCCGAGGCCGGTCAGCATGAACGGCGTGAACTGGGCGGCGAAGTGCGCGTTGGTGGACAGCACGTAGGTGAACACCACGGCGTATCCCGAGTCCGGCCATGGCCCCGACCGCGGGCGAGACGATCCGGGACAGGTAGACGTACTCACCGTCCGGCCCGCGGCACCGGCCCGGAGCAGGTAGCGGTAGGCGAACATGGCGTACGAGCCAGATCATCGCGGCCGCCACCAGCGGCAGGTACATGTCGGACTTCGGCGAAGTCCGTCAGCCCGGCGTTGAAGTTGATGAACGTGTTGACGACGGCGACCGACGCCAGCGAGATGCCGATCGCGGCCGGGATCCCGAGCTCGCGGACGAGGCCGGACGTCTGCCGGATGAACAGCTGAGTGGAGGCCCCCGGTGCTGCTACCGGCCCCGCCGCTGCCTCACTGCTTCCGCACTGGCCTACCTCCAGTCCCGGCGTACGCTAGGACGAGGGATTGAAGCGCAGGGCCGGGCGGCATGCTGACGAACGGCCGCGCGGCCCTCAGGCTGCACCCCAATGCTTAGGCTCTGACAAGCAATTGTCAATATCTATGGACATATGTCGGTTCCGGCGAAATGCCAGCCCAGCCCGCGAACTCCTGGTGAATCTCAGCCGCGGGGTGGCTGGGTGGCGGGTTGGCCGGGATGCTGGGATATGAGCAGCAGCAGCTGGACGTGGATGGGGCCAGCTATGACAGGTGATGGGCAGTGCTCCGCGCAGGCGATCCAGGCGGCAGCAACGTGGTGCCGCCGGGCGTATGGGTGGACGACACGGACGAGGATGACCCGGTACTCCAGCAACGCCGACGGGAGCGTGGTGGACACCTGGCGGCAGGACTATCCCTACCCCGAACGCCTGAGCCGCAGAGCAGTACGATCACGAGAAGCGGCAGCTGCAGGTCGAGGCTGCTCAAGCTGCGAGTACTGGGTCCAGGACACCGGGAGCCGGATTGTCCTGGTCTTCGAGGGCCGCGATGCGGTAAGCAAGGGGAGCACCATCAAGCGCTTCATGGAGCACCTGAATCCACGCAACGCCCGGGTCGTCGCGCTCGACATCCCGACCGAGCGTGAGCGCGGGCAGTGGTACTTCCAGCGTTACGTGGCGCACCTGCCGACGGCCGGTGAGATCGTCATGTTCGACCGCTCGTGGTACAACCGCGCCGGGGTCGAGAAGGTCATGGGCTTCTGCACCGACGAGCAGTACGAGAGCCTTCTTCCACGAGGTGAACCACTTCGAGCGGCTACTGGTGGTGGACGGCATCGCGCTGACGAAGTTCTGGTTCTCCGTCACGCCCGGCGAGCAGCACACCCGGTTCGCCATCCGCCAGATCGACCCTGTGCGGCAGTGGAAGCTCAGCCCCACCGACATCGCCCTGCTGAACAAGTGGGACGCCTACACCGAGGCCAAGGTCACGATGTTCGAGCGCACCGACACGGCCGAGGCGCCGTGGACCGTGATCAGGAGCAACGACAAGAAACGCGCGCCCGGCTGGCGGCCATGCGCAGCCTGCTGCGCCGGGATCGACTACGACCGCAAGGACCCTGACGTCGTCGGGCAGGCGGATCCGCTGATCGTCGGCGCTGCCCGCGGACATGCGGGAAATGGAGGCCGGGCAGCTGTCCCCACGCCGCTCGCCAGGATGCAGCTGGGACAGTTAGCCGCCGGGCTAGCCGCGCTGGCGGTGAGCGCGCGCACGCCGCCGTGCCGGTTGCCCGGCTTCCGGCTAAGCGGACGCCGCCATCACTGGTCGGGACAGGCCGCCCGCCGCCCGGCCCGGGGCGGCGGTCACGGCGCGCCACCGGGTCTGCGTGGGCGGGGCGGCTAGCCGGTCGCGCCAGCGGGTCTCCGGGGCGAACAGGCCGAGCACGGCGCGCCAGCCCGAGGACGCCGGCTGGCGAGCCCGAAGGCCGCGCCGTAGGAGGCCGCGTCCACCAGGTAGCGTACGCCGTCACCGGCCCGGTGACCGAGCCGATGTCGCCCGCCATCTGGTAGGCGGCGACGACCGTCCCGCCCTGGCCGCCCAGGATGTCGCCGAGCATCGCCGCCGGCGCCGACGTCGAGCAGCCCGGATCCCAGGCCGAGAGACGGCCAGCGCGGCAGAGGTACCCGCCCAGCCCGGGGACGAGCGCGAGCATGAGCATGCTGACCGCCGACACGAGGCAGTATAACCACGATCACCGAGCCGCTAGGCCGAAGCCGGTCGGCGAGCCGCCCGCCGGGCAGCAGGGTCGCGGCGTTCAGGACGGCGACCACGCCGAACCCGATGCCCGTCCAGACCGCCGACCGGCTGCAGCACGTCGCGGACGAACAGCGGCACGATGGCGGCGCGGACCCCGAAGCGCGGCGAAGCCGTCCGCGAGGTTCGCGGCCGCCGCGGCCCGGTACGCGCGGTCCCGCAGCGCGCGGCCGATCTCGGCGAACGCCTGCGCCGCCCGCAGGCGCGCGCCCCGGTGCGGCGGCGGGACCCGTCCCGCAGCACGGCCACGGCGATGGCGGCCGGAACGATGAGCAGGCAGCCGTAGATGATGAAGGGCGCCCGCATCGACCAGGCGGCGATGAGCCCGCCGAGCGCCGGGCCGCTGATCCCGCCGACCAGGAAGCCGCCAGGCGCACAGGCCGCTGGCCCGGCCCCGCTGCTCGCTGGGCACGCTGACCAGCAGCAGGGTCTGGGCGCTGACGCCGAACATCGCCGAGCCGAGCCACCGGCGCCGCGCAGGATGATGAGCTCGGCGAACGAGCCGGAGAACCCGGCCAGGATGCTGCTCACCGCCACGATCGTGATGCCCGACCGCCATCACCGCGGGCTCGCCGAACCGGTCCACCAGGCGGCCCGCGGGCAGCGCGCCCACGATGCGCATCAGGGCGAACGCGCTGACCACGCTGGCGGCCGCGGCGGTGCTGACCCCGAAATGACGGGCGAACGCCGGGATGTCGGGGGCGACGATCCCGAACCCGAGCGCCACGGTGAACGCGACGGCGGTGAGGATGGGCACCTCGCGCGGCAGGCCGCGGAAGGGCCCGCGGTGAGAGCGAGGCACTACGGCATTCTGCCAGCCGGGGACGCTGGCCCGCCCGGGCGGGCGGACCGCCAGGTGGCCTCAGCGCAGCCAGTCGAGCAGCAGCTCGTTCAGCCGGTCCGGCGCGTCGAGGGGAATCCAGTGGCTGGCGCCGGGGATCACCTCGTAGCGCCAGGACCCGTCGACGCGCGCGCCGGACTTCTCCATCCGCTCACCGTCGAGATAGTGATCGCCGGTGGACCAGACGCCGAGCACCGGCGCCGTCACCGGCGGGAGCTGGCGCGGGCTCCCCGGCATCCGCGGCGCCAGGTTCGCCCGGTACCAGTTCAGCGACGCCGTGAGCGCGCCCGGCCGGGACAGGTCCTCGATGTAGCGCTCGAGGTCGCCGTCGCCGCGGCTGAACTCGCGCAGCCACGCCCAGTCGTCGGACTGGATCGTCGCCTCGGCGATGCCCTCGAACTGGAAAAACAGCTGGTACCACGCCATCTCGTAGCTGCCGGATGGTGCGCGGGGCGCGCGGGTGCCCCACCGAGAGCACGGCGAGCTTCCTGACCCGGTCCGGGAGGAACATGGCGGTGAGCCAGGCCACCGCCGCGCCCCAGTCATGCCCGACGACGTGCGCCGACTCGACGCCGGACGCGTCGAGCACCGCCGCCACGTCCCCGATCACCTTGGCCAGCTTGTAGTCGGCCACCTCCGGCGGGCGGTCCGAGCGCCCGAGGCCCCGCATGTCCGGCACGATCACGCGGAAGCCGTGGCCCAGCCAGGAACGGGACCTGGTGGCGCCACAGGTAGCCCGAGTCCGGCCAGCCGTGGATGAGCAGCACCGGGGTCCCGCTCCCGTGCTCCTCCACGTGCAGGCGGACCTCGCCGACCGCGACCTCCCGGCTCACCGGTCCCGCGCTTCACGCCAGCGGCGCTATCCCTGCTGGCCGGGCGGCTGGTACGCCTGCGTGGCGCTCTTGGCCCGCGCCAGCGTCTCGCTGAGCTGCGTCCTGGTTGAACAGCTCGTGGGTCTCCAGGTGCTTGAAGGCGCCCGAGCTGCTTAGCCGCGAGGCTCACCGCGGCCGCGCTGACCGAGTCGGGGACATCGATGATCACCGATTCCGTCGTAGGCCCCGAACATCCAGTAGATGGTCTCAAGCGACCCGCCCAGCGGCTCGAGCACCTGCCGCAGCGCCGCGGTCCGGTCGCCCGGGGCGTTGATCATCCGCGCCCATGACTCGCTTGTGTAGGTGAAGAAGCTCACGTACTTCGGCATCTGTACCCCCGGCGGTCGGATAACGCGGCGGCTACGCCCACCACGGCGCCGCCGCCGAGCCCTTCCAGTGACATTCATGGCGCACCCTCTCAGGCCTGATCGATCATAGCGGCAGGTGCCCGCGCCTGCCGCACGGTCGCGCACCAGGCCGCGATCTCCGCCCGGCGGGCGGCGCCGAGCTTGGCCAGGATGTGGGTGATGTGGGCCGAGACCGTCTTCGGCGCCAGCACCAGCCGCTCCGCGATCTGCCGGTTGGTGAGGCCTGCCGCCACGAGCTGGGCCACCTCGAATTCGCGTGCGCTCAGCGGGTACCAGGGCTCGGCCGACCGCCCGCGGCCGGACGAGGCGGTGAGCCGGTCAGCGGCATCGGCCAGGGTGGTGGCGCTGGCGGCGGCCGCGAGGTCGCGGACCTCGCCGGTGAGCACCGCCGCCTCGCCGCGGCGGCGGGCCTGGGCGGCGGCGGCCGCGAGGTCGAGCCGGGCCCAGGCGCCTTCCCAGAACCGGCGCCGGGCCCGCCACGCCGCGCTCGCCGCCTCCAGCGCCCGGTGCGCCGCGGGCACGTCGCCCCGCGCGAGCAGGACGAGCCCGCGCCCGTGATCGATCGCGGGCAGGGTGCCGGGGATGGCGCGGGCGGTCAGCACCGGCGGCGACCCGGTCGGCCCAGGCCTGGGCCGCGTCAGCCTCGTTATGCGCCAGAAATGCCCGGACGCCGGTGAGCAGGTAGGGAAACAGATAGGCGGCGTCGGTGACCTCGGCCGGACGCCTGGAAGCCCCGCTCGCAGAGCGTGAGCGCGGTGCCGTGGTCGCCCCGGCACCGGGCGGCCTCGGCCAGCCCCCACAGCGGTGGCGACAGCCGCTGCAGCTCGGCCATCTGCTCGCCGGTGGCCAGCGCCTCCCGCAGCAGCCGTCGGCGGCGTCCCAGTCACCGCGCCCCATCGCCAGGTAGCCCAGGACGTACTGCGCGGTGATCCGGGTGGTGATGCCGCCGCGCCCGTCGGCCAGCGCCTGCTGCGCGGTCTGCGCGGCCGCGTCCCACTGGCCGGTGGCCCACTGGACGTGCGCGAGGTGCGATGCCATGTAGTGCCGGTGGTTCCACAGCTCGACCTGCTCGGCGTAACCGATGCCGTCGGCCAGCCAGCGCTCGGCACGGTCGTATTCCACCAGCACGGACGAGGCCGACCCGATCATCCGGTATCCGCGCGCCGCCTCCGCCTCCTGCTGTGCTGCAGCGGGCGCGGGCGACCGCGTCCTCGAGCAGCCGCCAGCCCTCATCCATCCGGCCGGCTGAAGACCAGCACCGAGCCGAGCGTGACGGCGGTGTTGAGCAGCGTCTCGCCGTCGCCGGTCAGCTCGCTTTCGGCCCGGCTCCGCTCCCCGTGGGTGATGGCCTCGTCGAGGCGGTCGGTCCAGCAGGTACGCGGCGGCCATCGCCGACCGCAGCTGGGCGCGCTCACGCTCGGCCCCGGCCACCCCGTCCAGGCCGTCCAGCGCCGCCTGCAGTACTGCCTATCCGGGCGTCGAGGCCCTCGCCGAGCAGGTGAGCGACCGCGACCATGCGCGGCGCCAGCGCGGCCGCCGCGCGCACGTCCCCGGCGCCGGTGGCCAGCTCATGGGCCGTCCGGTAGGCCTGCGCGGCGGCCGTGTTGTCGTCGGTGGCGGCGGCCTCGTCGCCGAGCGCGGCGAACAGCGCGGCCCGGTCCAGCGCCGGAACGCCCGGTAGGCAGGCTGCGCACCGCCCGGCGGTAAGCTCGAGCGCCTCGCCGTGGGCCGACAGGGCGGTGGCCTCGCGCGCGGCGGCGGCCGCGTGCTCATAGGCGAGGCCGGGATCTCCGGCCTGCTCGAAGTGCGCCGAGATGAACGCGCCGCGGTAGCCGCGGTCCACCGCCGCCCGTGCCACCCGCTCGTGCAGGCGGCGCCGCATGCGGCAGGTCCGGTGTCCGCGTAGAGGGCGTCGCGGATCAGCGCGTGCCGGAAGTCGAACGTCACCGCGTCGGCGCCGGGGAGGACGAGATGGGCGGCCTGCAGCTCGCGCAGCGCGTCGACCACCTCATCCGGGCTAGCGCTCGGTGACGGCGGTCAGCAGGTCGAAGTCGAAGGAGCGCCCGATGACCGGCGGCCGCCGACGCCACGTCGCGGGCCAGCGTGGTCAGGCGCTGGGCGCGGGTCAGCACCGCGTCGCCCAGCGTGTCCGGCACCGCGGCCGCCTGCACCGCGCGCGCCCGACTGCGGCGTCAGCGCGTCCTCGTCGATGGCCGCGAGGAACTCCTCGACGTGCAGCGGGATGCCGTCGCTGCGCTCGTGGATCGCCGCCACCACCTGGGCTGACACCGCTCAGCCGAGCAGTCGCGCTGGTCATGGTCGCGGTCTGGTCCAGCCCCAGGCGCGGCAGCCGGATCTCCTCGGCGAGCCGCTGGCCGAGCAGGCGGGCGCGCAGGTTGCGCATGGGCAGCTGCGGGTAGAGCTCGTCGCTGCGGTACGCGCCAGCGACCAGCATCGGCCTGGTCCGCGAGCCGAGCTACCAGGTGGCCGAGCACGTCGAGGCTCAGCTCGTCGGCCCAGTGCAGGTCCTCGAGCACGAGCAGCACCGGGGTCCCGGGTTCGGCCGTCACGATCAGGTCGGCCAGGTCCTGCACCAGCAGGCGGCGCCGGTGGTGCGCGTCACCGGCGTCGGTGGGGATCGCGCGCACCCGCGACGTCAGGCGCTGGCCGAGGCCGCTCAGGCTTACTGCCCGGCCGCCGATGCCAGGTCGCTGGCCAGGTCCAGCAGCAGGCCCGCGAGCGACTGCGCGTCACCCGGGAACGCCGCCCCGCGGGCCACGGCAAAGCCGCCCGCCTGGGCGTGCCGCGCGACGCGAGCCGAGCAGCCGGGTCTTGCCGATGCCTGCTCTCGCCCGCGACGAACAGCAGCTGGCCAGCGCCCGCCGCCGCCGGCGGCGAGCCTGGTCTCGATGAGGGCCAGGTAGGCGTCCCGGCCGACCAGCACCGGTGACTGGATCACGCCACGAGCCCGCACCGGCCCCACCCCTCAGAAGAATAAGTATCGCCCGCCCGCGGATTAGGGCACCTGACCGATGAACCCGCAGGCCTCTTAGGCCGAAGCTGATGTCATCCCCGGATCGGTGGCTGTGAGGAGTGTGGCATGGCGAAGTTCATGGATGTGCACAACGGATTCGTCGGCGTGACCGCGGGGCAGTTGCGCGAGGCGCATGAGCGTGATCTGGAGGTCGAGGCGGCCGAGGGCGTGCACTTCGAGCACGCCTGGCTCGACCCGCAGGCGGGCAAGGTGTTCTGCCTGTCGTCGGGGCCGTCGAAGGAGGCGGTGATGCGGGTGCACGAGAAGGCCGGGCACCCCACCGAGGAGATCTACGAGCTGCCGGTCGAGGTCGACTAGCCCTCGCCTGGCCCAGCTGGCAGCCCGGGTGAGGACCGCGGGCTGGCCAGCTTTCGGGAGAGATTGAAATGATCAACTACTACATCTATGCCGCGCTGGCGCGCAGCGGAGCAACTTCCTGCAGCGGGAGGCAGCGGCCGCTCGCCGCGCCGATCAGGCGCGTTGTACCGGCAGCGGGCCCGCGCATCCGGCGCCCGCCGGTCGCCGTCCCACCGGCTGTTCCGTGCGCTGCGGCCCGCGTGGTTAGCTGGCCCAGCCGGGCCCGGCCGGGCGCCGGGCGGGCGGGCCATGCTGCGCGACGGGTCGAAGGTGGTCATCCGGCAGGTCCAGCCGCGATGACGCCCCGCTGCTGGCCGACGGCTTCGCCCGGCTCAGCCCGGAGTCGCGGCGGCTGCGGTTCCTGCGCCGCAAAGACGATGCTATCGGCAGCGGAACTGCGCTACTTCACCGACATCGACCACCACGATCACGAGGCGCTCGGCGCGCTGGATCACGCCGGCGGGCGCGGCGTCGGCGTGGCCCGCTACGTCCGCGACACCGGCGACCCGCACGCCGCCGAGATCGCCGTCACCGTCGTCGATGACTGGCAGGGCCGCGGCCTGGGCACCGAACTGCTGGCCCGGCTGTCCGGGCGCGCCCGCGCCGCGGGCATCCACCGCTTCACCGCGCTGGTCTCGGCCGACAACCAGGCGGCGGCCGGGCTGATGCGCGGCGCCCGCGGCGATGTCGTCCGCCGCGAGCACGGCACCGTCGAATACGAGATCCCGCTGGCGCCCTGCGAGGAGCCGTGCGACGGCCTGCTTATCCCGCTCGCCGGGTGAGGCGCCCGGGCCGATGATGTCGCGGGTGAAGCCCACCGGCGGATCGTGGCGGTAGCGGTCGGCATGCGTATTCAGCGTCCCAGGACGCCGCGGCTGCCCCGGTGCTCACGTCTCCCAGCCTGCCCGGTACCGCCCGGCTGGCCCAGATCGCCGCGGCGATGCCGGGCCCGGGCCGCGCCGACCGGACGGCCCGCCGGTCTGGCAGCGGCCGTCTCCAGATCGTGGCAGAGTGCAGCCGTGGACGGCTTCCGGAGTGGGACCATCACCCAGCGGATCCAGACCGCCGACGGCGGTATCGAGATCGTCGTGGTGCAGGTCAACGTCGTACCGGTGGGCCCCGTGGACGAGATGAAGCTGGTCGCCCGCGCGGCCTTCGAGACGGTCAACCCGCACCCGATGAACATGGGCCCCCGCGAGATCGCGCGCCCTGCTGCGCCTGATGGCCGACCGGATGGACGGCCTGGAGGACTGAGCCGCGGCGCGGCTCGCTGGGGCAGCCCGGCCGCGGCCCAGCCGTGCCCGCGCGCCGCCTGCGCCGCCTCCGGGCGCCTCTGCCCACGCGATGAGTTCTGCCCGCCGGGCGGTCTCATGCTGCGGTGGGCTCGACTCAAGCCGGGGACCCGATCGAAAGGACACCAGAGATGAGAAGGCTGATCGTGAACACCTTCCTGACCCTCGACGGGGTCATGCAGGCCCCAGGCGGGCCTGGCGAGGACGACAGCGGCGGCTTCGCGCACGGCGGCTGGTCGGTGAACTACTGGGACGAGCAGATGGGCGAGGTCATGGGCGAGGCGATGAGCGCGCCGTTCGACCTCGTCCTCGGGCGCAGGACCTACGACATCTTCGCCGCCTACTGGCCGCACGCCCCGGAGGAGGCTAGCGCCAAGCCCCTGAACGAGGCGACCAAGTACGTCGCGTCGCGCGGCCATCCCACGCTGGAGTGGAGCAGATCGGTCCTGATCGAGGGGACGCGGCCGAAGGCATCGCGGCGCTCAAGCGCAGCGACGGGCCAGAGCTGCAGGTGCATGGCAGCGGGAACCTGATCCAGACGCTGCTGCGCGCGGGGCCTGGTCGACCAGTACCGCCTGTGGGTCTTCCCCTGGTCATCGGGTCGGGCAAGCGCCTGTTCGCGGACGGCACCATCCCCTCCGGCCTGAAGCTCACCGACAGCAAGGGTCTCCACCACCGGCGTCGTGATCGGCACCTGCGAGCCGTGCGTACGAGATCGTCACCGGATCGTTCGCGCCGCTTACTGACCGCCGCTCCGGTAGCAGCCGTTAACGGCCGCACCGGGCGGTGTCCGGCTGGGTGATTCGCCACGACCCGGTGATCTTCACCTGGCTGGCCGCCGCTACGCTTTCGGCCATGGCCGCTGACCTGGTCCCGCCGTTCACCGACGACGCCTTCCGCCGGGTGCTGTGCGTGGTGGCACATCCGGACGATGTGGAGTACGGGGTGTCGTCGGCCGTCGCGGCCTGGACGGCGCGGGGGTGGATGTGGCGTATCTGCTCCTGACCCGCGGGGAGGCGGGCATGGACGGCAGCCCGCTGAGCGGACCGCGCCGCTGCGCACCGAAGAGCAGATCGCGGGCTCGCGGGCGGTTGGCGTGGCTGAGGTCGAGTTCCTCGATCACCGGGATGGCGTGCTGGAGTACAGCCTGGGCCTGCGGCGCGACATCGCCCGCGTCATCCGGCGCCGCCAGCCGGACGCGGTGGTCGCCGGGTCCTGGGAGATCGAGATCCGTCGTCGGGCTGAACCAGGCCGATCACCGGGTGGCGGGCCTGGCCGCGGTGGATGCGCTGCGCGATGCCGCCAACCGGTGGGTCTTCCCCGAGCTGCTCGACGAGGGCCTGCAGCCGCATCTCGGTGCGGTGGCTGCTCGTGGGCGGGGACCCGCGGCCGACACACGGCGTCGAACGTCACCGGGGAGCCGCTGGAACGCGGCATCGCCTCCCTGGAGGCGCACGCCCAGTACCTGGCGGGTATCCCCGGCCATCCCGCGCCCGGCTGATGATCACCGGGATCACCCGCCTGCAGGGACGCGCCATGGGCGTGCCGCACGCGGTGCTGTTCCGGGCCTGGGACTTCCACGCGCCGCCGCCGATCGCGGCCGAGGCGCTGGCGGCGGCGCAGGAGGGCTGATCCGGGCCGCGGGCGTCCCGCCGGAGTCCCGCGCTGGCTGCCTGCCGCCATGGGGTCCCGGCGGTGCGGGCCTGGCCTCGGGTCTCGTAGAGTCGCCAGGAGACCGTCCTGCGTGACCTGGGGCCCGCCGTCCGGGGTGGCCGGGACGGCGGCAGGCACGGAAAGGGACGTAGCTGCATGTCTGAGTCCACCGAGGCGCGACGCGCCCGCCAACCGGGTGCTCCCCCACGAGCTGCCAGCTTCCCTGCGTGACGCGGGCCTGGAGCAACTGGATCCGTGAACCGCTGGACGACGCGGTCGACCGCAGGCGCCGCATCATCATGCCCCCGGCTGCGGCGGTGATGGGCACGCCGGCGAGCGCCCATCAGGGCGCCCTGCTGGCTGAGGCGCGTCACCCCGACACGGTCTTCATGATGGGAGACAATCCCGCGCTGCCCACGATGCCCGCTCGCCCCACGCTGAAGGACTTCTTCCAGCTGCGCTTCAGCAAGATCGCCAGAACGCACCTGCTGCAAAGCGCCAGGGTGGCGAGGGAGAACGGGCTCGACGAGAAGGTGATCATGGCGTGCCTGCTGCACGACATCGCCATCGCCGGGCTGCTGTCGGCCAACCACGGCTACTGGGGCGCGCAGATGGTCGCCCCGTACGTCGATGAGGAGGTCGCCTGGTCGATCGAGAAGCACGAGGCGCTGCGCTACTTCCCGGACGAGTCGGTGGGATACACGCTATCCGGACGGCCTACATCGACTACTTCGGGCCCGACTACAGCCCGCCTGACTACATCCGCCGGGAGGCCGAGGCGGCGCGTCAGCATCGCTGGTACATGACATCGCGCCTGGTAACCATCAACGACATCTACTCGTTCGACCCCAACGTCGTCGTGGACTACGACGAGTTCGAGGACGTGGTGGGCCGGAACTTCCGCCAGCCCGGGGAGGGACTCGGATTCGACGGCTCGCCGGTAGCACACATGTGGCGGACGATGATCTGGCCGAACAACTTCCTGTAGGCGCGCCTGCCCGGCGGCGGCCGGGCAGCCCCGTCACCTCGGCAATTACAATCCCGGCTATGTCCCGCTCTGGCTCCACCGGGCACCTGATCGACCACCATCCCGCGGCAACCATCGACCGGGACTGGACGGCGCTGGCGGTCCACCGGCTGGAGGCCGACTCGCGCCGGAGCGCGGACACGCACCTGGTGAAGTTGCCGCTGTCCGGGCCCATCGACCTCTATCTCAAAGATGAGTCCACCCACCCCACCGGCTCACTGAAGCACCGGCTCGCCCGGTCGCTGTTCCTGTACGCGCTCTGCAACGGGTGGATCGGCCCGGGGACGACGGTGGTCGAAGCGTCGAGCGGGTCCACCGCGGTGTCCGAGGCCTACTTCGCGCGGCTGATCGGGGTGCCGTTCGTCGCCGTGATGTCGCGCGCGACCAGCCCGGCCAAGATCGTGCTGATCGAGCGCGAGGGCGGGCGCTGCCACCTCATCGACGACCCGGCCGCGGTCTCGACGTCGCGGCCCAGCTGGCGCGCGAGCTGGATGGGCACTTCCTCGACCAGTTCACCTACGCCGAGCGGGCCACGGACTGGCGCGGCAACAACAACATCGCGGAATCGACGCTGGCCCAGATGGCCCTCGAACCGCACCGCGTGCCGTCGTGGATCGTCGTCGGCGCCGGGACCGGAGGCACGGCCGCCACGTTCGGCCGGTACCTGCGGCTGCGCGGCACCTTCACCAGGTTGTGCGTCGTGGACCCCGACGGCTCAGCCTTCCTCCCGTCGTACCAGGGGCAGGTGGCGGAAGGGCGCCGCGTCGCGTATCGAGGGCATCGGCTTACCGAGGGTGGAGCCGTCCTTCGTGCCGACCGTCGTCGACCGGATGATCGGCGTCCCGGACGGCGCCTCGGTCGCGGCCATGCGTTTCCTGAGGCACCGCCTGGGCATCTCCGCCAGCCCCTCAACCGGCACCAACGTCTTCGGTGCCCTGCGGCTCGCCTGCGAGATGCGCGCGGATCTGGCCGCCTACTGATCGTCACGCTCATGTGCGACAGCGGCGCCCGGTACACCACCACCTACGACGACGACGCCTGGCTCGCCGGAACATGGAATCGGCATCGGCCCGTACCTCGCCGGTGGTCGAGCGGGCCTGGGACGACCAGATCTGGGACTGCCCATAGGCGGCATCCGCGGCTTCCACGGCACCTCCCGGATCGTCGCCGTAGCAGTTCTCCCGCTGACCTGCGCGGATCGATGGGCGGGACGGCCCGCTGACAGTGCCCAGCCCGGCCGCTGCCCCGGCCGCCCCGCGACCGTCGCAGGCGCCCAGCCCGCAGCGTGGGCGCCTCACGACCGGAGCGGTCGCTGCGAGTAACGCTCTGAGCCGCACTTCGGACACGTACGGAAGGCTTCCGACTGCTCGCCGATTTCCATGCTCGCCTTCTGGTCCTCGTAGCGCCGCACCCGCCCTCGCTGTACTGGCTTCGCCGTGCCTAGGCTGAGTGGAATCTGCGGTGCAGGTCGCGCACCTGCCCGGCCAGGCCGGGGACCGGGCCTGCCACCACGAGCGCCGTGGAACGACCTCCGGGATCGCCAGGGGCAGGACCGGGGCCGGGCTGACTCCCAGCTCGGCCAGCCAGGCGCCCATCTGCTCCGTTGAGGTCACGTAGACGATGCGCCCCAGCCCGACCCAGCCGTGGGCGGCGGCACACATCGGGCAGTGCTCACCCGAGGTGTAGACGGTGGCCGCCGCCCGTTCCGACGGGGTCATATTCGCCGCCGCCCAGCGGGCCAGCTCGAACTCGGGGTGACGCGTCGGGTCTCCCGCGGTCACCTCCCGGTTCCGGTCCTCGGCGAGAACGGTTCCATCCGCGGCGACGAGCACGGAGCCGAACGGAAAGTCGCCCGCCTCAACGGCCTCCGCCGCCAGCTCCACGCAGCGGCGCAGGTGCGGCAGGTCGGCGTCGGTGACCTCATGTGTCATGGTTACTCCTCGAGGTGGCGGGCTGTCGCTGCGACCGTCGCGAGCGCGTGCCAGGCGGCCTCCGGGTGATGCGTCTCGTCCGGATGGCCGTTGAACGGATCGAGCACGACGGTATCCGGCGCCGAGCAGATGCAACTCGTGCGAGGTCATCGAGCGATCTGGCCGATCGTTCCCTCACCGGCGAGGCGCCCGGGGCCGGTGACCGGTGATTCGGTCAGCCGCAGAGCGATGCGCGGCACCAGGCTGGGGACCGGCCGTCGCTGGCCGTCCGCGAGCTCCGTCATCCGGTCCACCGCCAAACGCAGCCAGGGCATGGTGAACCGAAGCGGGTGCCACGCATCGCCCAGGCGGACCGCACGGCGCAGGCCCGCATCGCTGTTGCCGCCCACCCATATCGGTATCCGCCCGCCGCGGTAGTCCTGGTCGTTGTCCCAGGCCGCGCGGACGGCCCGCAGGTAGTCGTCGGTCAGCTTCCCCCGCTGCCGGAACGGGACGCCGAGTGCATCGAATTCCTGCACGGCCCAGCCGACGCCGACGCCGAGGACCAGGCGCCCCCGCTGAGCTCGTTGAGGTTGGCGGCCATGCGCGCGATGAGCAGTGGGTGCCGGTAAGGCACGATCAAGACCGTCGTCCCGAGCCGGATCGTGCCGGTGAGGCCGGCGAGCCAGGCGAGCGTGGTGAAAGGTTCGTAGAACGGCGGCGGATACTGCTCGGCCACGTCGGGGTCACCGCGATGTGGTCGGAGATCATCAGCAGATCGAAGCCGAGGCCCTCCACGGTTTGTGCCCAGCGGCGCAACAGGCCGGGTGCGGTGCCAGGCCCGAAGTTCGGCACGTTCACGCCCATCCGCACCGGGCAAGGTTACCCAGCGGCCCTCCCGAAAGGAATGGGCGCGCTCCAGGCCCCCGTCAGTCCGGGGCCTCCTGGGCCTGCGCGGCCCTGGGGAACACGAGGTAGTGCAGCCCAGCTGCGACCGCCCCGCCGCTGTCTCCCGGAAAGGGTTGGCAGAAAATGTGCCGTCGGCCAGGATACGCGGTAGTAATGCACGAGCCCGGTGTGATCATCACGCATCCAGCCCCGCCGATGGAGGATCGACAATGACCCGGAGCAGAGTTCGTGCCGCAATCGGTGCCCTCATCGCCGCCATCGCGTTATCGGGCTCTGCCGTTCGCTCATGGCGCCACGCACGCGGCACCGTCATCTTCGAGCGGCCCATCCATATTTAGGACACCCTGACTGGCGAATTATGCCCTGTATCGCAATTTCACGGAGATAACCGGCCCGGCGCCCAGTGGGCGCCGGGAACGAGCTGGCTTGCTGCCGTCCGGCGCGCCATCCCCGCGGCGATGAGTTGAGGGGTTCCGCGGCGTTCCATAGTCATGGAAGCAGCCAACCTCGCCGACTTGTACCACTCACCGCTGCTCGACTGGGCCTCGATCGAGGCCCGGCTCCGCGCGGGCCTGAGCCAGGCCCCGGCACCGGGGGCCCGGACCGTCACACCTGCTGGCTGGCCACGATCAACCCAGACGGAAGCCCGCACGTCACCGGCATCGGTGCGCTCTGGGCGGACGGCTGCTGGTGGTTCGAGACCGGCCAGGGCACCCGCAAGGGCAGGAACCTGGCTCGTGACCCACGCTGCACGCTGAGCGTCGCGGCCCGGGAGTTCGATCTCGTCGTGGAAGGCGAGGCGGCCCTGGTCACCGACGCGGCCACCGTCGCCGACCTGGCCGCGCGCTGGGCGGCAGAAGGCTGGCCAGCCCGCGCCGACGACACGGGCGTGGCGCTCACCGCCGAGTACAGCGCGCCCTCGGCCGGGCCGCCCCCGTGGCACGTGTACCGCCTCACCCCGCGCACGGCGACCGCCGTGGGCACCATTGACCCGGGGCGCGACGCGGTGGCGGTTCTAGCCGCGCCGACGGACGCGTTGGTGCCCGGCGCGCTTCTGTTGGCCAGCCGCTCGCGCTCTTCGCCCGCGTTCGCGTCCAGCCTGGACCCGCCCGCGGGCGGCGGGCGGGTCCTCGATCTGGGCAGCGGGCGGGAACTGGCTCCTTCTCCGCCGCCAAGGCCGCGGTGCGCTGGCGAGGCAGCCAGTTTCCATCCCGCCCGGGCGTGGCATGACGAACGGGCGGAGTTATGACGGCGGCACCGTTTAGTGCACGGGCTGCAAGAAGCGCGTTGACTGCCCAATCGCCGATCTTGGTGCCGTGGACGATCCCCTCCTCGACCGCCTTCCGGAAGTGGAACCCGACGAGGATGCGTGAGAGTCCGTTCTCGTCCGACGGCCTGGGTGAAGCTGGTGTACCGCCGCAGGACGGGCGACGCATCGGTGCAGGTCTGCCCGGGGGCAGCGTGTAGCTGCAGGTCTCGAAGCGGACGTGGTCGGTACCGAAGAACTGTTTCAGGACCTGTGCTGCCGCGCCACCTTCGACACTATGTCCCGAGTCGTAGTCCGGAATCGGTGGTGTCGTCACCAATGGGGTCCACGTCGGGTCGGCCTTAGTTCTGGGGTTGCCGTCGGTGTCCGCGTTCCGGATTGCGGTGACCGGTCGCCAGTAGTTGTACGCCTTGTACTTGGTGTCGAAGGTGGCGACGTAGCCGTCCGCGAGTGCCATGTTCAGGAGGCCGAACAGGCGGGCGTTCTCCCACAGATCGAGCCCTTTCCTGGTGGCGACGGTTCGCGCAATCCGGTTCCACCGGAGCGGGGAACTCTCGACCCAGAACAGGGCCACCTGGGTTTGGTCGGCGGTGCGGGCGCTTGGCGTGGTGACGCCGTCGCCACCCAGGCGTTTGACCTCGTTGAAGTCTTTGGCGTACTGCTTCGACGTCACTGCGTACGGTGGGCCCGGACGGAACTGTGAGCTGGCGTTCAGGACGAACGGGGTGACGTCCGACCAGCCGGGTGCGAACGCGAAGTCGGAGCCTGGTGTGAACCGGTACTCGCCGGGCCGGGTGCCTTGCGGGTACGCCGTATCGAACAGCGGCGTGTCCGAACCGTCCGCTGTTCTCGCCGCGGAGGATGGCCGCGGCGGCGGCCCGTCCCACAGCGAGTCCCCGCGCTTCGCCGGGCCACTGGGGATGGCGCCGATGGCGGCCGCATACTCAGCCTCCACACCCTCGACGACCTTCGCCCCGGTGACGCAGTCCGAGAACGGCGGCGGGAGCTCCTGCAGGACAGGTACGAGCACGCCGCGCGCCGCCGCAGCCACCGCGGCCTCAGGAGACGCTCCTCTGGCGTGAACATGCTTAAGGACGTAGGGGCGAGAGCGACGGTCGATCGCATTCAGGGCATCATGAATGGCGATGTGCATCATGGCATACATGCGAGACTCGTGCAGCGGGTTGTTCGTTGGGGCCAGGCACGCACCCAAGCGCGCCGCGGCGGCATTATTGTTCCAGGTGATGACCGCATCTCCCGATGCTGCCGATGACTGCCCGCTGCACTCGATCTAACTAACCCCGATCATTCACGCTGATCGGTCGCTGGCTTGCGGTAGCCGCCGGGCTGCGTAGTGGATCTTGATTTTAGGGTCGCGGGATGACGGTGGCCCGGCTGGCGGGCCGGGTGGCCGGGGGTTCCACGGGCCCGGGGTTCCTTCCTTGATCGCAGGGACGGCTTCGGGTGCCGGTCAGGGTGCTTGGCGCCAGGGCGGTGATCTGGTTCCAGGCGGTTACGATCGCCGGCGCCCAGGGCCAGGTGGCGGCGATTTTGAGGTCGCCAGCCGGCGGCCGCTGCGGGTCAGGCGGGCGGCGGCGTGAAGGATGCGGTAGCGCAGGGTCTTGGGCTCGGCTTTGGCGAGGTTGCCGTCCAGGGCCAGCAGCCGCAGCCAGGCGAGCAGGGTGGCGGCGGTCAGCGCGGCGGCCAGCCAGGCCTGGTTGAGGGCGAACAGGTGGCGGGGAGCTTGCCGATGCCGGTGTCTTTGCCGGTGCGGACGCAGTCCTCGACCCGGGCGTGCACCCGGTGGGCGGCGTCGATATAGGCGGGCTGGCCGCGCCAGCCGGGTGTGCGCTCGGGCAGGTTGGTCACCCACAGGGAGTAGCGCCAGCCGTCTTCGGCTTCGAACAGGGTCAGCTGGGCGCCCGGGTGGGGGCGCTCGCGGCGGGCGAAGACGCGCATCGAGGCTGGCCAGCTCTGCCAGCTGGTCACCGGCCCGGCCAGCTCGCAGCAGGCCGGTGAGTTCGGTGACGTGGGCTTCCTCGATCCAGCACTTGCGGTGGGCGCATCCGCGGGCGGCGCAGGCGTCATCGGCGCGGCGCTCACGGACCTCGCCGCGGGGGCCGATGGCGATCTGCCAGGCGTCTTCGGGGACCTGCGGTGATCGCGGTGCGCTCACGTTCGCCCAGGTCCCAGCCGACGGAGTAGATGAGCTGGTGGCCGGGCCGGGCGGCCAGGGAATCCAGGCGCTCGATGAGCCCGTGGCTGGCGCCAGCCCCGTCGCAGGTCACCATCAGCCGCCGCCGGAACAGCGGTGGCAGCGCGGTGACCGCCGCCTCCAGGACCTCCAGGTGATCGGCCACCGTGTTGGACCCGGCGCCGCCGCGGCGCAGCATCCCGGCCAGTGGCTCGCCGGTGTTGTCGCAGTAGGCCAGCAGCGGATGGTGGCCGAAGCCCTTGTAGTTCGGCTCTGCCAGTTCCTTATCTGAGTGCGCCGGGGTGACAGTGGCATCCAGCCGGATGCAGGTCACACCCTCCAGCACCCTGTCCGCCACCGCCACCCCGGGCAGACCGCCGTGACGGGCCACGATCTGCGCCCATGCCCGGCGCCGGGCGGCGTTCACCGCCGCTGTGATCCGTGCCAGCGGCCTACTGCCGCCACCGGCGATCTCGCTCAGCACCCGCCAGCAGGTGGGCACCGAAGCGACCAGGCCGAACAGCTCCCGCTGGTCGGCCATCACCCTAAAGTCGCTGATCACCTCGGCGCCGTCAGCGATCGCACATGCCAGGTCGGCCAGCACCCTGCCCCGGTCATGCACCAGCAGCCGCTGCGAGGCCAGCGCCTTGGACAGGCCCGCCGTCAGCCCCGTCCGATCGGCCAGCGCCCGCAGCAGCACCAGGCCCGCATGCGACACGATGCCCTGGCCGCCACCAGTGACTTCCAGGCCCCTCGACCACCCGGTAACGTTCACCCCACAGGTGCTCCTCGATCTGGGCTCAATAAGGACCTTGACACCCTTATCGTCCCAGGTCAGGAGCACTTTCTACCGTCGACGCGCCGGTCAGCTACGGACCCGCGTGAATTGCCAGGCTAACTGCTGAGCACCAGCCGGGCTTGTGAGCAGAACCATGGCGATCGCAGTAACTAACGTGATCAGCCACGTCCGTGTGATTGAGCGCATGGAAGCCTCCCCGGGGGCGCTGTCTCAACAAGCGCGGCCGGTTGCCGCAAAAGATCTTCCATGACGTTGAGTACAGCCGCCGCCGCTCCTCTTGATACGCCTATTGCAAAGAGTCCGTCAAGAAACCATCAAGACTTCCTTTTTGTTTCCCGGCTTCTTTGGAGTCTGAATACTGGATCCTAATGCCCTGGCACCCCACAGATCTGGCCCGCGTGGCGATCGTCGTAGATCAGTAGCTCGCCAGCCCAACCGTGACTGTCCGAGGTGGTTTCCGTTCGCACGCAGCATGCCGTGGCTGTCTGCGGCGGGCAAGGGGTCGTTGCCGGGCGCTGCGCCGACGTGGGACGCTGGCGCCATGCTCTCGAACCGCCAGCGGGTTGCCCGCATGCGGCGGCTGGCCGTGCGAGCGCTCGACGCGTACCCCTGGTAGATCCGGGAATTGCGGTTTATCGCTGATGAGGAGAACACCACGTTCCGGGTCGATGCGACAGCCGCTGATGGCCGTGATCGGTTTCCTGCTCCGCGTGCACCGCCCGGCACGTCATGGGCGGAATGTCGACTCGGCGGCCGCGATCGGTTCCGAACTGGACTGGCTGACGGCGCTGCGGGCCGGAACCGATCTGCTCGGTCCCCGCGCCCTTCCGCACGATCGACGGAAAGCTGACGACGGTGGCTGCGTCCCCGGACGTGCCGGAGCCGCGCGTGTGCTCGGTGCTGCGCTGGATGGACGGCCGTGTCCACAGCGCCGCGCCCCGGCCGGTGCACCTGCGCCGGCCGGAGCGTCATGGCGCGGCTGCACAATCACGCTGGCCAGTGGCGCGTCCCGCCCGGTTTCGTGCGGATCCGGTGGGACTGGGAGACGTTCTTCGGCGACACGATGGTCTACGGGGGAATCAGCGCGGCGGATGTGTGGGACCTGCTTCCCGGTGACCTGCGGCGCAGGTTTGCCCGGGTGGCCTCCGGCATGAGACGCGTGATGACGCAGCCTGGGCGACGGCGCCGACCAGTTTCGGCCTCATCCACGCCGATCTGCACCTGGACAACGCGCTGTTCTGGCGCGACGAGGTCAGGGTCATCGATTTCGACGACTGCGGATTCGGTTACTGGCTCTACGACATCGCCGTCTCGCTGTGGGAACTGCGGTACCGAAACGACTACGAGGACTTCCGGTCGGCGCTGATCGACGGCTACACCCAGCATCGGCCGCTGCCGCCCGGCGGGCCTCGCCCATCTCGATGACTTCATCGCTACCCGCGAGGTCGCATTCGGGCTGTGGTTCACCGGCACCGCGCAGGTCAACCCCGTCTTCCGCGCCGACCTCGACCAGGTGCAGGCAGACATCGGCCGCTCGCTGGACACCCTCCGCAACTGAAGCGGCCACCCCGGAGAAACTGGATGACGCTGGCCCACGCCCACCATCAGCCGATGAATGCCGCCTGAGCAGCTTACCAGCGCGTGCTCATGCCCTTTATGCCAGCGCGTCTCGCAGCTGCTACCGGCCCCTCCATGGACCGAGTCGCGATCTTCGCCGCTCTCGCCCTAGCCCCGGCTTCAATACTGCTTCGGCGGCTCAGCCGCCGCCTCATGTGAGGCATGCCTGCCGACGAGCCCCGCCGAGGAGGCATGTCGCTAGCATGGCGGTGCCAGCCTGGTGAGCAGAAGCGACGGACCTGATGAGCTTCCAGAAAACTCCGGGCGGGACCCGCGGCGCCCGGGTCCCGCCGTCGAATGCCGTGACCCGCGCCCTCATGCCGGGTCGCGATGAGCTGGCACCGGCGGTCCGGGGACAAGTTCCAGGGCATGGATCTGCTGTACCTGACCACGGTCGGGGCCAAGACCGGCCAGAAGCGGCAGTCCGACCGTGGCCCGGTTCCCGGACGGGAGGATGCCTGGCTGGTGGTGGCCTCCGCCGGTGGATCAGCTCATCATCCTGCCTGGTATCACAACATCGCCGCGCATCCGGACCAGGTCTGGATCGAATTCGGCGGCCGTCAGCTACGAGTGACCCCCACCCAGCCTCGACGGAGACGCACGCGCGCAAGCATGGCAGCGGATCACCCAGCTCCAGAGCAATACGTAACCGGAACGGAAGTACAAT
>ERZ1370068.4747-contig-3800_pt1 | contig 41735 bp, 65 predicted proteins | sample MGYA00561227_ERZ1370068 | MGnify/ENA primary metagenome ERZ1370068 (study PRJEB38410, sample SAMEA6850437) | metagenome | study: Metagenomic assessment of the ecological functions of the soil: analysis of the soil microbiota associated with the... | reverse complement strand
TCAAACTTATCATTATACATTAACCAAACCAACCAACCAATCAATCTTACAAATAACAATTCATCCAACCACCAGCACTGCCATGCAATTCAACCAATCACACCAGAACTGATCACAACCACAAATCACTGCCTCAGCCACAACCCAACCCATCACCCAACAAAGAATATCTGAAACAAACAGTAAAAGTGGTTCAACCAATGCCAACCACCAACAACAACCAGGTCCTTGAGATCCATCAATGATTTATTAAGCGCTGTGTTTTGCTTGATGACGGCGTGTCGCAAGTTGAGGACAAGCGGTCGCCTGAGGCAAACCATTGGCGTTTACCTCGACGGAGCAAGCTGCCGCCCAGACACCAGACCCGACACGCACGACGTTCATCGCCGCGCTGATCGTGGTCAGTTTTGATTTAGATTTATTGATCAGCAGATTTCATTGTCCGCGGAGCGCGAGGCGTCGTGCCACTGCTTTCAGATCGGCGCTCATTTTTCGTCGCAGGAGCAGCGGCAAAGACGTCGCTTGCGGCGGATGCTCGCCAACACCGCATTCGCAGTATAACCCGCGCCACATCGCCGATTTAGCCACCGAATGATCAAACATACCGGTGAAGATCTGCCTGTCAGTCCCACCGGAACCAGACCTGATGGAAACGGAGACTCACTAAACGATCATTTATCTGCTCAATGGTTGGCCGAGGACGCGATTACTGTCATTCTCGACCAAACCGCGCACCGTCAGCACAGAGCAGAAGAACGTGAGCGTAGTTTGAACTGCCGCTCGCCGACGTAGGCCCGGTTGGCCTTCAAATGCAGCGTCGACTTTACTTAGCCAAATTCGCGTCAAATAAAAGATCGCCGATTGGCTTATTACGCTGGAAATTAAACCTCCGCGACTTCGCATCAAGCTGATATTCCGAGGACTTCGCGGCATGTTTAACCAGGCTATTGTCTCCATCTAGTCGATGTTCATCGATGTCCGGCGCGAAACGGCTGCAGATTATTTCGGATCGTCAATCATGAGTGCCAGTTTCTGCCTGTGGCCGTTGCCAGTTACGGATGCGCACCGCACTGTTATCGACAATTTCAGCATGGCGCCGTTCTTTCGCCTGACAGGCCGCGACGGTACGCGACAGAGGATTCTGACGGTGCTTGACGCCGCGATCGAATAAGCACGCCGAGCCGTCAGTAAGATGCGAGCGCGGTTTCATGGGCGACATGCCGATCCGGTACCACCGACATCTCGACGTCGCACGCAAAGTTTCAGAGTTGCTTGAGATTATGCTATTACCCTTGAATAAGGCGTCTCATTACGACTGATTGCCATGATGCTGGCGCTGGCCATAGAATCAGGTACCGCGATCATTTGGCATCGCGCCGATCGCTTTTAAGAAGATCATGAATCCTGGGTGAAACAGGTTTGCTCTGCAATGGAAAGGACGACGGAGATAACGACGGAAGGTTGTCGCGATGGTTACCCACAGTCGTCAGCCAAGTCAGCCGCGTCCCCCCGAGTCGCAAAGATCTGATTGGTGTTTCGAGGACTGGGAATTATATCCATGGTTTTACTGATGTACGAGCTTTCTCGCCACAATAAATTGGCAGCCAGCACTTGATGACATCGGTTTCGCGCCGGTCGCGCAATACATACAGAATGGAATCATATGAAGCTTCACTAACGTCAAGCGGAACAGTCGCTAAACTTCACCTTGTGTCATTTCCGCCAACAGAGTCCGGGAGCCACTGACGAACGAGCTTGATGATCATCGATGCAGTTATTGATTGTCGTTGTTCTGGACTCATGCGATACACACTTCTCTTCGCGTCATTAGAGTTACGAGCGGCGCGGGATGAGGTTTGGCGAAATTCCTTGGAAACGTTCTGGATCAATCGTCGGCACGGGGTCGAGGGTTACACGACGCGTTCTGATTACGAAACAGAAGGCCAAAGAAGTTTCATTGATCTCGAATGGCTCTGGCGAGAATCCGCGGTCAATCTGTCGTCGGGTTGGTGGTTGACAATATTCTTTGGTTATAACGATATCGCCGATCGTAAACGCGCGACAGCAGCCGATCTCGCGGAGCGAGTAAGTGCTGTCACTCGAACATCTGATCACCGGTGAATGAAGCCGGGAAGATCTATCCACTCGCGCACGCGCGCACCTACGTCAAGATCGACCGCGATTACGTTCTGAAGTATTCAGCAGTTGTTCGGTTACGAACGCGGCGCTTTTACCGAGCCGACCGAAGCAAAACCGTGGCCGATTGCGTGGGTAGCGGCAGACGATTGTCATCACCTTAAGAGTGATTGAGAGGCGAGTTTCGGCGGCTTGGTTAAAAACAAGCTCAAAGTCGATGTTAATCAATGTCGACCTGACGCGGTAAACGACTCTCGCGCGATCTTACACGCCCTCGAACGTGGTTCATAGCAGCGTTCGCCTGCGCCAACGAGGATGATCTTCGCGAAGCATTATCTTCAATTATCGAATAGCTACTACACGACAGTGTTCAAAGAGTCATGATCTGTGCAATGCCGAACTCGCACATTATTGAACGCACGCAACACGTCGATATCTTCACGGCTCAAGGCCTCAGAGAACGTTCATCAATGGAGGATATCGCCGATATTTTGATCGCAGCCGGTGGCACAAGACTGAAGCTTAATGATTCTAACCAGTCGCAAGAACTTGGCATTTATAGTTCGCGTACGATCTTGCCGAGCCTCGAGCGACGCGCCGATCATTTCCACTGCAAGACTGCACACCGACGATCACCTGCTACTTCATCTTCGCGCGCCAGAAGCGACGAATTGAAGGAGTCGGAGCGAAGATGCGCGCACGATGGGACACAAGCGCAGCCCAGACGCGCCTGACCTGGCGGCGTAACGGTTCGATCTCGATGGCGCAGAGTGACGTTCGCTGAGCAGTCGTTGTCGGGAATGAAAGTGGGGATCGGGGCGAGCCGCGTTTCAGATTGGTGATCGCGCCAGACAAGGGTAAACAAACGTTGGTCGTTTCGCGGTCGCCAACCCGTTTATGATGGCGCGCGCAGTTGCTAATCGAGCAGCCGTATCGCGCCTCCACCACTACGGTTGCCGCATCAGCAGTAAAGACCTTCGATAATTATCAGCAGGGTGGAGCGGATAAGAGGCGAACAGCTCTTCCATGGTTGCCGGGCCGTACCGCGAAGGCCTGGGTTGGTCAGTGTCGCACGGGGACGCTGAGGCAACGCAGTGACCCAGTCGATGGCTGCGAATGCGCAGGACAGCTGGTATCGACGACAGCCGCCGAATCTAATGATGAGCTCTGAAACGAGTCGGCCAATGCAGCAGATTGTGGCGAAGGAAAGAGGTTGCTTGCGCCTAAGCTCGCCACTGCAGCCTGCCGTCAGATTTGCGAAGAACGTGGTTATTGCGAGTTCCCAGAAACTAGCCGACATTTATCGCGGCTCCCGAGCACCAGGAGGCCGTTGACTTTTGGTGATCGTCGCCTGATACTCACGCAGATAGCGTTACGCGCCGTGATTCGTATTGCGCAATTTCAAATCGCGTTACTGAAAACAGATCTTGCCTGTTCGCACTCACAGGCACCCACTTTACAGGTAATAGAAGTGCCGCTTCCGCTCGAAACACCGCACGCGATCAAACAGCCTAAGCGACGATGACGTCGTTGTGACCGTCACAGCGCAGCGCGCGTGGTCTTGAGGAAGGTGTGACTGATGCGAGTCGGCACATTTTTAAAACGCACCATCTTCGTCGCATTCCTGCGCTGCTCGTTGAGCGGCACGTCGTCCCTCCTTCACACTGCCGCCACCGGATGCCTGAGTAGTTATATTTAATCGCGTCACATACTGACCTCCTTCCGCTTCAATACGGTCGACGAACAGTCTTATTCGAGTAACGCCATATGGCAGAGCAGGCCCGATGCAGCGACGACCACCGTCGCCGACGCTTCAGCTGCCCGGCTCTCCGCGGCCGATTGAGGAGAGAAATTCTGCCGGAGCCGACGACGCCCAGGGAGCATCGCTCAGTTGTGCCGCCGTTTTCGGCCGTCGTCGTCTGCCAATAATTGCACACTGCTGTTTCGCTGGCGGAAAGATGCATTGCCGTGGGGCCTATCTGGTTGTTAAACAACGATAGTCTTCGACACTCGTTCAGCGTCGCGTGAGACGATGTCGCAGCGAATCGGCGAGGTTTCGAAGTTGTCACCGAGCCTATAAACGCGGCAATGAACGGCGCGTTGTCGTTGGCGATGCCAAAGTTGCGCAAGAAGATAATTGCGTTACTGATTACGCCTGCGACAATCGAGTACATTCGATCTTCGTTTAGCGGTCTTGTCACGAAAGAACATCCCGCCATGATCATTCACCTGTCAGCTACTGGTGAAGGCAAAGGCGTTCTTCGAAACTTCGCTCCTCGATCATGTGGAGTCGGCGCGCTGTTCGTTGCAGTTATTGTCGCGCAGACCCCGAGATGCCACAACCGCCAGATCATGTTACCGATCGCCGATGACTGGCGAAAATATCTTTCTTACGAATCAACGCATTGCTTCACTTGTAATCGAGTCGACAAGTGAGTGAGACAATGTTGGTTATCGGCGGATTAGAACTCCGAGATACGCGACAGACTTTCCGCTTTGGCGCCATCGTTAGTGAAGGCCCTCGACAGCAAGCCAAAGAAGCGTTTGACGACGGCGAAAGCCAGCGGTAAAGATCCCAGCGTCACAACTGTTTGGGTCATGAATGTGAGGTTCCGCCCACAGGCCACGGAGATGCACTTTGCCTCATGCCTCCACACACCAGTTGCCCTCTCATCGGCCTGACTCTCGGTAGCCTTGCATCAGGAACTGGCAACAGAGGAAAGTTCAGAAATGAATGAAGGCTCATCCTCCACAGCTTGTCCACACTCATTGTCAGATCGTCGGGCGAGTTGCTCTGAATGATACGCGAGCCAGATGCCTCACATCAGTCTCGCACGATCAACTCGGCAGCCAGGCATCTCCACATACCCAGCTGAACATCGAGGCTGATAGCAGGCAGGTTCATGCCGCTACACGGACATTTCCCCCTGAAAAGACTGCCGCAGCCTGACACATTATATCGATACCCAACGTCATGTGGTTGCCCGCAAGGCGGAGTTGTCTAACTGTCTGACCGCCACGGTTGCCTGATAGCCCTGTTACAAATCCGCAGAAATTCACCGCCGCTGCGCCATGAAAGATCGCGTGTCCACTAAAAGCCAGCTGCTGCAGAAGCACCTTCTTCCCCGGGAGTTCGATTACGCTTACGATTAACTCGGCGAATGTTCGTTCAGTTCGGGCGATGAACAGATCGTGTAGAAAGGCCATCTCAATGGTTTTTCCTCATTGCAGACATTCACCTTCAAACACAGGTACCTCTGTCTCTCTGGTAAACACCATTTGCGCGCCGTCGTCATAACGTAGCGGTGAACCAGATCTGCCGTGTTCATTGTAGCGTCAAAAGATTTCAGATGTGAGCTTCGCAGCGAAATATGTTTTCAGGCGCGCAGCAAGATAATAACGCTTGATAATGGAAAGAGTCCTTTCGTGTCCACGATGCCAGGCGATTGCTGCCTCGGACATGTGCCTGTGGACAGGTACACTGCCTGCCATGAACACTGATCTAAAGCCACCACCATTTAGCACACATAACTAGATTAACAACACAGTGAAGATTAGCTGCCAGGTGTTCTTCGCCTCCCTTTGATCAGGTAGATGGCCGAGCAAGCCAATACTGTCCAGTTCAGTGATTACCTAACCTGCTGCTGGGATGATTACGTGGTCAGACACATCGTGACACCAATGGCTGAGTGCCAGTCGGTGAGGTCAGACACTCAGCTTGTGACCGCGAGCCCATGTTCCTCATCAATCAGACGTTCTAGAATGAACTTAGTCTCGACTGATGATCGACACCACTACCGGGCTCGGCGATAGCACCGTACCACTCGAACGATGGCCAGTCGCCGCACACCAGCGTGGCATCAGCTGTGAAGAGCGTGGTCTCGTCGTGCCATGGAGTCGATGGATTTCGTCACGAAGCCATGTGTTCGCCTCTTGTGCGCCTCGAATCGCTCACGCAGACGCCACGCCGGAGAACACAATGGAACAAGTTTAGCTCCTCACAAATTCTTTCTGCCAAACATAGCTTGCCATGCTCGGCGCCCCATCACCGAGGGAGGAATCGTCAACAGAGACGTACAGATTGCCTCGAGTTTCCGGTGTTTAGGTCGATGCGTCTGCTCCCGCAGCTTCCTCGGCGGTGCCACAAGCCAAATACCTCCTCTGCCTCTCTTGTTCATGCTGCAGAATGCAGGTAGGACACTGAACAAAGCCGAGCTGATCGAGAATCTGTCATTTCCTCAAGATTTGAGCGTGAAATAACGAACGCCTCAGCCGGGATCTTTCAGAGATCTGTTGCACGCTGGGGGTGAGTTAGAGAAAGCAAAGATGTTTTGAGGGAGAATGGACTCTTGGTTTGTCTCCGCTGGTGAAGCTGATCTCAGCATTTAAGGATTCAGCGCATGATTTTCGTTCTATATCCTCGCGCCTCGCCACGCTATTTTGGTAATCGAGAATTGATTCCACCGATTGCCTCAGCCCGGACTCCTCGATCATCCGAAATTCTAGTTTTTGTGACTTAAAACAGGTCTGTAATGATCATCCGCCTAAGAAACACACCACTTCGAAGGACATCACGATGAACACGAAGTCAATAGTTGCGCGAGATTAGCCGATGGGGAAGTCGGTCTATGACCAACGACACCCGAACGCGCGTGAAATCGATGAGAGTTTCGCCCAGCCGGGGCTCGAGATGCAGAAGGAGAGGAACGTCGATCTCAGGAGAATGAGAACCAAACGAGCCGTCCCAACATTAAACCGAAAGCCAACGATATCGCCTTCCGTACATGTAGCCTCTTTGCCAAATATTTGTGCTAAGCCTTGTCTCCTCGCCGCAGTGGCATGAACCCGCACCGATCAAATTCAGCACCGACAGCCTCGCGACGAATCCGCCGATTATCTGATGAATCGTTCCGGTCAACAGCGGCAACTCGAATAAAACCACGACGAACTCTTTTTTCGCCGGCTAAAGGTAACGAAGATTAAACTATGATAGTACCTGATTGACGACGATCGCCTCGACACCCAAGATGCCGAACGCTCTCGAGCAGAGTAGCGCAACTAACCAGCTTCAGTTGCGCGCAGACAGACGCGAACCGGCAGACTTCACAAACCGACAGTCTTAACCATTGCATTATATCGTCAAGCTTCCTCGAGCGTTACTGTCGATGTCTGCCGCAAAGTTGGCTATTGCTGCACCGCAGCTGCCATCGTCATTGTTCACCACGACCGACCAGCTGAGTGCCGGTTGGTTCTTCAGCTACCATCCATCTTGGCGCGCGCAAAGTGCCTGTCCTCAATTTCACTTTTTCCGGCTTTTTCAACGACAGACGCGAGCGCGAGCTCAATCTGATCGTGTCATCGCTGCGCCGGATCGATATCGCCTCGACAACATCGCCACTCCCCGCAAACAGCGAACAACTGAACCATTGTCCGCGATGCTCAGCGAATCCGCTGGGTTTGAACTTTCTTCACCTCTTGATGTTATGAAATCACCCAGATGTCGAGAGTTCGATGGTCGCCGGCGATCAGAGTTTACAGCGCTTGTTAAAGGGCTCCAATGTTCATCTGGAACCGAAACGATGCTTACACTGTGCGAATGGATAATTCAGCTGCTAACGCATCGCGGTCACCGTTGAATGTTGATTTGCCCACGTTGCTAGCAGGTCGGCCCACTGTAACATTGTCAGAAACTAACTTTACTAGCCTGGGATGATGCAGTTACGACGCCGTCGCCAAGCCCTCGTCCAACTCTCGGTCGCCACCCACTTGTCAGTGCACGATCGGTGCCTCGACGCGTCATGCCGATTGAACCACGACAAACGCCATCATTGTTCACCACGATTCCCTTTAGCTTCGCTTAGCGGCACCGGGCGACACACTTGATGACGCACAGCTAGCGCGCCGTAGCGGCGTCTCGTATTACGTTTCTCGTCTGCTGGGTTCGCCATCGCCTCCCGTTTCCACTGAACATGTTTCATTGTCGTCCAGCTGTTGCAACAACTGATTGAATCGATTCCGACATAATGACTTGTGAGGCTTTGATATTTTCAGTTGATAGCCGACGACATGTCAGGCGTTGTCGTGGCAGCGTTTAGTATAGACTGAATAGTTATGGTCATAAACAACTTCGGAGATCTTCCTTTCACTTCAAGCGTTATTGCCGGCTTATGTTAATTTCCTTCGCCGGAGACGACTCATTTGCGGGTCACTGAGACTGCGTCGCACTGCTCGAATCATTTCGATTTCGCGAGAGTCGATTTGTTGAGAACTAGCCCCGCAGCCTTCTGTCGGTTTATCGTTGGCGTTAGCACAAACACTCGCCAGCGCACGGCGGGAGTTTGATTTGCTTGTTTAACGTTTAAACTCGACGACCGGCTTGCCCACGCCAGGTGTTTATACCTGCCACCTTCGTTCACAGTTACTCTCGATCTGACCGCGCTGTGGTCGGTTCCCGCAGCGGATCGATGGGACTGTCGTCATTGCTTCACACGCGAAGCGCAACATTAGAGCCAGTCGAACACAGAAAGATCAGCAAAGAAGCCGCAGCGTCAGACGCAAACGCAGCTTGAAGGTCCGCCACTTATCGTCGAAAGTAGCTACGTCGCATGATTGGAGCGGGTGGTTTGCTGCCACGGCGCACGCCCACAGTTTCAGTTGTCGTTATGGCTAAGGAGTAGTGCCTGGCACCGGTGGCAGATCGGCCTAGTTCTTTCACGCCCATCTCCTCACCAAGTGGTCCACCTTCATTTGCTATATTTGCCTGCCGAAAGAGTTGGGATCATAAAGATAATCTGATTTTTGGCTTTGGCTTATTAATTACAACACACCTGCCATTTTGTCGTACGATTTCCAAGAAAGACTAATTTGATTATCTCTCATTTATCGCTGCTTCATCGTTCCAACTTCGGGCATACTGCGGATTTGGGATAACATCAGCAATATGGGTGGCATCAGCCAATTGTTGTCTTGTTATCACGCCAGGAAAGAGCTGTCACGTGCCGAACTGGGTTGTTCGCCTGTCTCGACACCAAGCGGGAGCCTCACTGCGTCGGTAAGTATGGAAGGATTACGGTTTTTGTCGAACTGCAAATATTATCACTCACGCGTTCGATACATGCCGTTAACACTATTTGCTTTTGCTCGCATCATTCGACGGACACACGTTGGAGCTGGCACAGCGATAAGTTGATACCAGGTGGTGAAATCTGCTTGGAAGGCGGCGCTGACGCTTTTTGAAGGATTACGACTATACTGAGTACGTCACTGTCCTGAAGATTTCAGATGCCGGTTACGAACAGCCCTACATGAAATGGAGATGTTGGTATTGCGGCCCAACGTTAATAAAATGAACTACTCGACTGTTTTCTCGAATAGCGTCGACTTCATGAGCCAGCTTCGAACAAACCTGGCGAATACAGCTGATCGCGATTTTGTAAACGCCTTCAGATACAGTAATTTATAACCACCTGTTCCTCCACGATGAAGAACGGTAATTATCGCCGGTTCGTGATGGCGCCACAATTACGACCGGTGAAATGACCCACTTTATTAATTTCGAGCGCGATTAAACCGATAACCAGCCAACGCCCGAGATAATGATACCAACGACCTTTGGCCAGTTGATGAAAACCCGGCCGCGCCACGTTGGAATTCTGGTGTTTTCGTTGAGATTTACGATTAAGCACAGTCGCAATCTGAGCCACCGCCTGCCATTCCGCCTGAGCCGCTCCATTTGTCCTGCCATTTATTCACGAGACGCTGTTTGCTTGACGTTTGAATTGGGAAGAGCTGCCCCGAGTTTCACGAAGCCAAACTCAACGCCGCCAGAGCAGACACCGTCGATCGCGATGTTTTTGCCACCAAAGAAACAGCACGTATCCAGCCGGGAGACAGCCATCGCCTGCCAACGATGATTTATCAGCGACGTTGGCTATGAGGTCAATGTCAACGATGACCTCGCGATCGTCCGCGAGGATGGGCGAAACGTATTACCTGGCCCTGTGGATTTATCGTCGCAATTTACACCATCGCCTTTACACCATCTAAAAGCAGTGCTTCATTGTATCCTCACACTTTGATTATGGAGAAGACCGGGGACATCAAGCCACGTAACCACCACTCCGAAACCCATTGAATCTGGTCATCAAGGTCGGCACTGCCACCTCCTGGCGATCGTGGAATGCATCTGGTTTAGTCGAAAATTGCCCGCCTTGTTCAGTGTACTCATGAGATCGGCTTGATCAGGCTTGCTCGTCGGGTGCCGTGCCAAGACACCCCCGGCTGATGCCACCTTTCACGCCTGGCGCCATCTCCGGTTGCAACATTCAGCCTGCGCAATTATAGAGCCGCAGGTCGCCGCCTGATTGGCCTACATACCAGACGATAGATTCAACTGGATGTTTTATGTTCATGCCCATACGTCCACGCATCTGGTCGATTGAGATGCTTGCGAGCCAGTAGCAATGAAGCTAAAGGAGTGACCGGCATGTCCATTGCGTCCACCCGACCATTGGCCGTATTTGCACCACGAGTCGGATATCACGAATCTTCTATCGAACCGCTAATAACTGCTTCAGACAGGGCGGCAGGAATTCGTTTTCGGGGAGCACAGCAGATTACTGAGTCGGCGCCATCGTACGCGTCACTGAGCTGCTCGCCAGACGAACTGGCGCATCGCCACAGTAATTCGAAAACTGCCGCACCCCCGAGTTTGCATCACACCACTGCCTACCATTGGGCGTGGTCGCGTTTATGTTCCGGTCGCCACGAGCGCCCATCATGATTCGTACACATCCTCTCGAAAGCGATTGCACTTGGTTGAATAATTGATAGCGCATGTTCAGTCCAACGTCTGAAATTGCCGGTTTTAAATCGTCGATTCACACACAGGCATTACCGAGATGGCACACCGCCATTGTTGCCTTCTAACGGTTGCGGCAAAGTAATGCTGCTGACGCCATCGCAAAAACAGTGAACAACGCGCAAACATCTACGCAGGCGAAATGAAAGATCGTCGTCTTCTTCCAGGAGCCGGTTGAGGTCGTGGACGCACTGGCCGATCAAGAGCCGGATCGATATCGACTCGCGCCAACAGATTGACATCGTGAATCGGATCGCATTCTACCAGAGTGGTTCGCTAATGGAGTTCTCCGCTGAACAGCAGGCACCAGGCAGCGTGTCCGTCGATCGCGGTCACCAGCTCGCCCGTTGTAAATGGCGACGAAGAACATACGACACCTGGCCTGAATTGTCAAACGGTTCACACGCGTTTTTGTCGGGGCGAATACTAAGCTTAACGTCACTACCATTCGTGATTTGTTTTCAAGCAGGTGAACACTGGCGTTCATCGAATAGAATGATCGGTCGACATTTCAGTTGATCGCCGCAACACAGAGCAGGGGACAACAAATTTCGCGTTTCAAAAGTCAACGCATTTGAGAAGTCGATCTGGTCAGTCAGCTCAGTCTTCACGCATGACATCGCTCGAGATTCACCGTCGCAAATAGCTCATTCGTCGGTAGCCTGCGACAGAACCAGCGAACTCCCGCTAACAGGTATGTCGTCGAACACGCAGTCGGACTGACGGTTCTGATGAAATCACATCATTACAATTGGGAATTACAAAACGAGGACGCCAGCTTCCGCAAAACTCAAGACGCCGCACCTGAAATACTAGAACATACCACAATGCCTAAAGCCAAATTAAAAAAGGGGACATAGCGCTTCGCGAACTGTTGCCGATCGAAAGCGCAATCGTTGCTGCTGAAAGAGCTCATCGTTTCCTCATCTTACTGAGGTGGAATGCCGTCGACTTCTCAGAAGAGACGAGATCACGCGAAGAATTGACAGAGCGCCTAAAGCTGACGGCAGAAGAGTCCCCATGCCGATGCTTCAGGTCACGTTGCCGAAGTCGAGATTAAACTACAGATACGAGCGGTTGCCCGATTGCAGCAGCGGAGGTTTGGCGCGAGAGGGAGAACGAGACAGCCAACACGTTGGGAGGCCGAGCACCGCTATGAACTGTATGATTGACAAACCCACAATGCCTGTTCCTGCGCGAATTAATGAAATTAACTGATGCTCGGTTGTGTTGGCTGGTCGGTCGTTCTTCTTTGCGCAAACCTCGCCTGCATCAGGCGTTCGAGTGTGCCTTCAAGCTGCCGGGCGATTTCACGAAGCCGCTCAGCCATCGCCGTCTGCGAAAGCAGTTCGGCACGGGCCCCTTCGATCTCAGCTTCGGCTGCTGTGGCCGCAGAAAGCCGACTCTGCGTAGGCCTCTTCTGCCGTCCGAAGCGACAAGGCGCTCTGATCCGATTCTTCGCGTAGTCTCGCGTCTTCTTCCTGAAGTCGACGGCATTCCGCCTCAATCAGAATAAGGCGAGCGGTTAGGGCATCGATTTCAGCGCTAACTTCTGATTTGCGCTTTTCGAGTTCAGTCGAGCTGCTCGTGCTGATACAAACATTCGCGAGCTTGCCTGTCCCGTTGGAGAACGGCTTCGGCGGCAGCTGCGCGGGGCGGTTGTAAGTTCGTCTTCAAAGCGTTCTGGCGTCTTGAGTTGCTGACTTAGCTTCGTCCTCACGTCTCGCGAGCTCTTCAGCAATTCCTAATTCCAGCTCAGCAATCTCCGACAACTTCGTCTTGGTCTCCTCGAGAACAATCGTCAGCTTTCTCTGTCTTCGGCGACATAATACCTGTCGACAGGAGTTCTCGCAGTTCCTCGCGCAAGACTCCATACCGACGAGCCTTTGAGGCCTGCCTGCGTAGACTATTTACCTGACGATCAATCTCAGAAACGATGTCGGGAGATACGTGAAAGATTTGAACGAGCTGAGTCGAGTCGGCCCTCCGTCGCGCGTTGGCGAACGCGAAATTTTGTTATCCCGGCCGCTTCCTCAATGATTGTGCGGCGATCCATCGGCTTCGCAGAAAGTATCTGACCGATGCGACCCTGTTCGATGATTGCGTAGTGACCACCTGCCAAGCCTGTGCCTGAAAACAAATCCTGGATGTCACGAAGGCGGCAAATCTTATTGTTAAGCAAGTATTCGCTCTCGCCCGACCGATAAAGCCTGCGCGTGACTGAAACCGACTCACCTGGAGCAAATTCAAGAGCCAGATTGCGACGTCGCCAATGACGCTTCGTCGCCATTTTGGCTGGGCGGGCTGAGTAGCGACCACGGCGATATCGGTGGAACGCTACTGCCGGTTCAGCCTTCGGGAGCAATCGGTTCACCTGCTGGTTCAGCGGAAACCTCCGCCAATGGAGTCTCGGCCTGGAGCCGCTTCCTGAGGCAGAATCGCGTCCAGATTCACCAGCTGATGGTCAATCTGTTCCAGCGTTGAGTCGATATCTTCGATGTCCGGCTCTTCTTCGCTCGTCTCGTCCCGAACGAGGTGCATTACGACCTCAGCCATCCCACTAGGTTGACGATTCCGAGCTCCCTGGAAGATGACGTCCTTCATTTCGCCACCGCGTAGGTGTTTTACGCGTTGTTCACCCAAAACCCAGGCGATGGCGTCAGCAACGTTACTTTTGCCGCAGCCGTTAGGGCCAACAATGGCAGTTATGCCATCTCCGGTGAAGAGTACTTGTGTGTAGTCGGCGAAGGATTTAAAACCGGTAATTTCCAGACGTTGAAGTTTGAACATGCGCGCTAAATTGGTCTTCTAGGGCCGGCCTCTCAACCCAAAACAATCGGCTTCGAGGGGATGTGTGTACGGGAGGTGAATATAAGTGGGAGGCGCTTAGAATGTCAGCCAGAACCTCAACTTACCTTCCCTTAATGAAGTAAGAAGCAGTGTTAGTTTGGTCGCTTAAATTTCTGGGGTGCGGCGGACCTTTCGAATACTTGGGAACCCTGCCTATTGAGGTACACCAGCTCGTCTTGGCGTAGAGCAGCAAATTGACGCCTGGCCGCAGTGAGAACGCGCCGCCCGGCTCCTTCGAGATAATCTGCTGGTAGCGGTCCCCGAAGGTAGATTCCACCTCTGCCCGCTGGGTCTCTGAAGCAATTATTAGCGGTTCAGTAGAAGGGCTCATCCGCCCGTAGTATCCCACTCGACTGTAGTTGCGCAAATACCACGGCAGCGGCCAATAGTCAGGGTGAGACAATGGTTATGCCAGTTTTTCCGCCTTCAGTGCCCTGGCTCGCAAACTTGTCTATTTCATCGACCAGATCGCTTAGTTCCTCGCTTGGTATGGGCATAGACATAAACATAGTAGGTATCGTCGTTGTCATAGTTGAAGAAGTTCAGATTCATCGTCTGGTATAGGCCAATCAAGCGCGGCGACCACCAGAATGGCTACACTGGCAGCCTCAATTGTCCCTTCTCCAATCCGTAAATGACGCTGGATGGCATAATCGGAGATGAGCGCCAAAGCGCAAAATGAAATTGAGATCCAGCCAGGGTGTCTTGTACGGCACCAACGAGTAAGCCGCGATCAAGCCAAATCCCCATAGTGCGCTGAACAAGGCGAACGAGTCTTTCGGTCGGTAAAAATGACGAATACGGCACCGATCGCGCCAAGGAACAACAGTGCCGACTCCGCTGGTGAGCCAATTCAAATAGGTTTCAGGTGGGTGGACGTGAGCTTGTTGTCCGGTCTTACTCCATATCTCAAAAGTCTTGAGGCATCGTAAACACCTTTCGGATAGTTAGTAAAAAACGATGAATAGAAAAAGATGTTTATTGCGACGAACACCAAAACAGCTAATCAATCCATAGAGCCAGGCAGCAGTACGACCGCCCATCTCATCTAGAAAACGACGGACGATCCGCGGAGTCCTTCGTTGAGCGTTGGCCGCCGCCGAAACCTAACAATCGCTGATAAACCATCGTTGAAGCCAGGGCGATTAACAATACTCGGCTGAGATCATTGCTGTTTCTTTAGTGGCAAAGAGCATCGCGGGTGGAAGCGGATGCCGTAAGCAAATAAGTTGGAGTTACGGCTTTCGTGAAACTTCAGGGCAGCAACCACAATTCCAAGCGTGAAGAAACAAACAGCGTCTCGTGAATAAAGTAACGGGATAAGTAGACAGCTCCGGGCGAGATGGCTAGAAGAAAGGCAGTGCTCGAGGTTGCGACTGTGCCCAATCGTCGTCTCAACGAAAACACCAGAACAATGGTAGCGATGCCAAACGCGGCCGGAACCAATCTAATAGTAAAGGTCGTTAATCCGTAGGTATCTCTGGGCGTTGGTACCAAACAGCAGCTTGGTTATCCAGGGATAATCGCGCTCAGATAATAAAGAGTGGGTCCGTGGTAATTCGCCGGGTCGTAATGGTAACGACCGTCACGAACCAGCGTGAGGAGAAAAATTACCGTTAACACCTTCATCGTGATGGAGGGGAACCAGATTGAGGTTATAGAGACGCAATATCGCAGAGAGACACAAAATCGCGATCGATCGCCTATTCGCCAGGTTTGTTCAGAAACATCTGGCACTCGCTTGGCCACTGAGGTCGACTCGTCCCTGATACCTTATTCGAAGAAAATGAGGTCGAGCCGGAACGAGACTTATTAACGTTTGATTTTGCAGAGCTGGTAGCCACCAACATCTCCGACTTTTTCGTAGCGGGAAAAGAACTGTTCGTTAACCGGCATCACGAGTCTTTCCAGAGGACCGACGACGGCGTACTCGATGTCGTAATCCTTCAATAGTTGATCAGCACCCGCCGCTCCAGAATAGATTCTCTTGATATCGCTTTCTCGCTGTGCAAACTCCAACCCGTGTGTCCAGATGTGTCCGGGTAGCCCATCAACGATTTGCGACCGGTCAAAAACACCGGCTCGTTGTGAACAGCAGCATGAACGATCAAGGCGCGTGGAGGTGTCTTCAGTTTTACGAGTTCGGCAAAACGCACACCTGCCATGTCAAAGATTCCATACTTTACCGAACGCAGTGCTATACCCGCTACATCAAGGGCTCCCGCTAGTGTCAGACAAGCGAACAATACAATTGCAGTCGTTCGGCGCATGAAGTTGTCTCTTCCACAAGCGTGATAACAGCAGAGGCAACGATTGGCGCTGATGCCACCCACCAATAGAACAGTACTTTGATGTTATCCCAAATCCACGGTGCCATTTTGAGAAAAGTTTGGAACGATGAAGCAGAGGGGTGGAATGGCAGATAGAAAAGCAAAAGGCGCTTACTAATCAAAGTGGTCTTCTGCTGCTGGAAGGCAGCAGCGACAAAAATCAACGGGATAAATAGACCAGTATTCTTAAACCAAAACCAAATCGGATTGTCTTTGCCTCGATCCCAACCTATTTCAAACGCACGAAGAAACTGCGAGCATTAACCGCCGTGAGAGGGGTGGACCCACCAGAGTTGAGGAGTGCAATGAGCGAGGCGACAAAAAAGAAAACAAACCAGTCTCGCCACCGTCTTTGAATCAGTGCCAAACACCCTCCCATAGCCATAACGACGCAACAAAGCTGTGGGCGTGCTGACCAGTGGCAACAAGCCGGCAACCACACCCGCCCAATCATGCGACGTACGGCTACGTTCGACAGTAAGGGATGGCGGACCTTCAAAGTTTGCGTTTGCCGCTCGTGCCTTACGAGCTCTTTTGCTGATCTTTTCTATTAGTTTCGACTGGCTCTGATGGCACTGGATTTTCGGCCAGCCACCACTGTGTGAAAACAACTGACGGCAAGTGGCAATCCATCAGGAATCCACGCTGCGGGATCAAGAGTGCAGAGATTGCATTTCCCCAACGCCAGGTCGTCTCAGGAATAACTGTGAACGAAGGTGGCAGATTGCTAAACACACCTAGTAGACCGTAGTCGTCCAGAGTTCGCTTTGTTAAATAGAAGAAGCCATCCAAACCCGCCATTAAGAAGAACCAACAGCGGGGTGATGATCGCGGCCAGTCGATCGCTGCAACATTACTAACGCCCAACGGTGTAATAAACCGACAAAGGAAATTGCGAGAATGAAGTTTTCAATAAACATTGACTCTGCTGCAAATCAGGAACCAGTTCGAACGAACATGGCTGACGCGAAGTCTGACAAGAACGGATAAGTAAATCTGACTCCGGCGTAGGTCGGATCCTCCGGCGGGGAAATGTGTTGCCGTAAGCAAAGCCCGTAATAACGCTCAAGTGGAAAGGGAAGATCTCCAAGTTGTTTAGCAGCCCTGTGCTGACTCCTTCCGAATCCTGAATCATCGCCTTACTAAACACCTGCCACGAGAACTAGCGCAGTAACCGCATAGAACACGACGTATCCGATCGAAACAGCATCCGGCTTTGAAGTAAGCCTACGAATTGTTTGTGAGACACCGCTAAGATCTTTTGGAATCGATTCAAATAAGTTTGTTTTGCGAGCAGCGCCAGTGGTAGCGAGCAAACCAGGGCGTGGCTAACAAAACCGTGGTTCCAGTTAAACCAAGGAAAGATGAAAACGAAACCAAGAAGACTTAAGGCGGTGATACCCAGACACGCCCCACTACACAGCCGCGCCTGAAACGGTGCGTCATCGTCATAGAGATGATGTCGCCAAGGTGCCGCTAAAAATAACGAGCAAAGGCCAGAGCTAAGGAAGCCATGATTTAGCTGAACTGTGAGTAGCGCGTTTTGCCGTGGTTCGTCGAGCGCTGATAACGTAATCGAAAACACCTCAATCGTGCACGAGCAAATTATAGGTTAACGACCAAAGAGCCCATGATTGTACAGGGCAGCGCTTAACATCGCGCTCTCTTGCATCCATCAAGGTAATAAGTTAGTTTCTGTCATCAAGAGGAAAACAAATGTTACGAGCAGGCATTGTTGGACTGCCCAACGTGGGCAAATCAACTTTATTCAACGCATTGACTGCGCAGAGTTCTGCGTTACGCAGCAAATTATCCATTCGCGACAATTGAGCCAAACGTCGGAGTAGTTTCAGTTCCTGATGAACGATTGGAACCTCTCGCTCGCCTTGTAAAGACTCAGGTGATCGTACCGGCAACCGTCGAATTTCTCGACATTGCAGGATTGGTTCGCGGCGCATCAAAGGGTGAAGGACTGGGTAACCAGTTTCTGGCAAACATTCGCGAGACTGACACCGTGGTTCAAGTTGTTCGCTGTTTCGAGGATGAAGGCGTTATTCACGTCGAGGGTGGTGTCGATCCGGCGCGTGATATTGACACGATCCAGATTGAGCTCGCGCTCGCGGATCTGGCGACCGTTGAACGTCGACGAGAAAAAGCTCAGAAGAGTCTAAAGAGCGGAGACAAGACAGCGCGCGCCGAAATGGATGTGCTTGAGAAAATTCAACCAGCACTCGAAGCTGGTCGGTCGGCAAGAACGGTTGAACTAACTGACGATGAGCGTGCAGTTGCGCGCAACTTCTTTTGCTAACAATGAAGCCAACAATCTTTGCAGCGAACGTCTGACGAAGCAACGCTCGGAAGCCTGACGACAATGCAATGGTTAAGACTGTCCGAGACAGTTGCTGAAAGGAATCTGCCGAATGCGTCATAATCTGCGCACAACTTGAAGCTGAGTTAGTTGCCTTGCCTCTCGAGGAGCGACTCGATTATCTCGGGCATCTTGGTGTCTCAACGAGCGGCGTCGATCGTTTAATCAAAGGCGCCTATCACCTTCTCGGTTTGATGTCGTTTCTTAACAGCCGGCGAAAAGGAAGTTCGTGCGTGGACGATTCCGCAAGGGACGCGCGCGCAGAATGCGGCCGGAACGATTCACTCAGATATCGAGCGCGGATTCATACGTGCCGAGATTGTCGAGTTATGAAAATTTGATGAGTGCCGGTTCCATACGCGGCGGCGAGAGACAAGGGCTTACTGCGTCTTGAAGGTAAAGACTACATAATGCAGGAAGGCGATATCGTTAACTTTCGGTTTAATGTTTAGGACGGCTCGTTTGAGTTCTCATTCTCTCCTGAGATCGACGTTCCTCTCTCCTTCGTTTCTGCATCTCGAACAGCTGGGCGAACTTCTCATCGATTTCACGCTTACGTTTCAGACGTCTCTTTTCCTGGTTTCCGCCTGCAAGAAGCAATTGAAGATATCGCACGAGCACGATCCATGTGTTCGTCGTTAGTCACAGAGCCGACTTCCCATCAACTAATACCTCTCTACTAGCTAATGACCTTCGCTGTTCATCATTGATCTTCCTTCCAAGTGAGGTTGAGTATTTCTTAGACGGATGATCGTACAGACCTGTTTTAGAAGTCCACAAAAACGATTCGGGTTTTTCGGATGATTACGTGAGGAGTCCGAGGCTGGGGCAATCGATTGAGATTAGTTCTCGATTGCCCCTGAGCTTTAGCGTAGCAGGGCGCGAATGCCGACGAGTATCAAATAGCCAATCGCCAAAACTACCGCGACTTTTATTAGTAGAATCGCCAAGCCAATCAATACACCGATAATGCCCAAGGTTAAACCGGCCACTTTCAGCACCAGCGGAACACCGACGGTAAAAACAAATAACCCAGAAGGATCATTCCCACTACTCTCAAAACATCTTTTGCTTCTTTCATCGCTTTTTCTCCGCTCTTTCAGCCCCCAAGTTTGTCGGTTCTATCGTCCGCAGCGAGGTATACGAAGATCCCAGCGAAGGCGTTCCGTTGAAGATTTCGCATAAATCGCCCGAGAAATGGTACCGTTCTCAGTCGAAGCTTTCCGAAAACCACAGTCGCGCGTTTAACCCATTTCGGGGATAATTATACATACATTCATGCGCTTATGGACCGTTGGGAATCAAGAAGTCTGTTTGGCAATAATAATGTCGCCTGGGAAAGGGCGCCTGCGGAGCTCCGCTTGCGGACCGCATGCGACCTCGTTCCTTACCAGAGTTCGTCGGCCAAAGTCACCTCGTAGGGTGAAGGCCGTCTGCTGCGTCGACTCCTGGATGGTGGCGGTTCACTTCCCTCGATGATCCTTTGGGGAGCGCCAGGCACCGGCAAAACAACACTGGCTCGTTTGCTGGCCGAGAACAGTGGGCTCCGCTTTGTTCCATTGTCGGCGGTTTTCTCCGGCGTGAAAGATCTGCGTGAAGCGATTCAGGAAGCGCGCAAAGAGGCGAACTACGGCAAGCGCACTCTGCTCTTCATTGATGAAATCCATCGCTTCAACAAAGCGCAACAAGACGCGCTCTTACCTGCGGTTGAAAACGGTACCGTTACGCTGATTGGTGCAACGACTGAGAACCCATCGTTCGAAGTGAACGGTGCTCTGCTATCTCGAAGCCGAGTAGTAGTGCTCAATCAGTTATCCGAATCAGAACTAAAGACAATTCTACAGAACGCTCTAAGTTGATGAGGAACGCGGACTCGCAGGCTATAAAGCTGAAGTGTCTGACACCCTCCTAGACCGACTGGCACACTCAGCCGGTGGTGATGCACGTGTGGCTCTGACTGCACTCGACGCCGCAGTTGAATCAACAAATCCCAGCGAAGAAGGGATCCGAGTCATCACTGAGCAGACAGTAATTGAAGCACTCGGCCGCGCCCACTACGCTTACGATAAGGGAGGCGAAGAACACTACAACCTGGCTTCGGCCTCGATTAAGTCGCTTCGCAACTTCGGACGTTGATGCCTCGTTGTATTGGTTAGCCAGAATGATTGAGGGTGGCGCAGATCCGGTGTTCATAGCGAGACGATTATGCATTCTGGCTTCCTGAAGATATTGGTCTTGCAGATCCACAGGCTATGGTCCAGGCGGCAGCGGCGGCCGACATCGTACAGCTCATCGGACTACCTGAAGCGACTCTTTCCATTGTCTCAAGCGACAATCTATCTTGCGCGCGCACCATAAATCGAATGCGATCAAGAATGCATATTTCGCAGCTGCACTCGACGCGGCCGAGACGGCTCGTGGAACCCGTGCCCTTGCATCTGAGAATGCTGCGACACCTTTAATGAAACACGTGTCGGATACGGCAAGGACTACCGCTACGTTCATGACGATCCGGCAGCGCGCGACGAGATGGAATGTTTACCTGAAAAGTTACGGGGTAGGAATTATTTTGAACCAGAACAAACGAACGAGGGGTGAGACTAGTCTGACCAATGAGTGCTCAGAAAACCGACAAAGAGTTAGCCTTCCTACACGATCTGTTCATCGCCCCAGACTGGGGTGAACGATTCGCCGAGTTGATCGATAAACATGTCAAACTCCCGAAGGAAGGGAAAGGTGCTCTACCTGGCTGCTGGTACGGGTGGGACACGCGATAGCGCCTTCATGAGCGCAGCGGCGACAAGGTTGAATTCTCTGCCTGGATGAGAACGAGGAGTGTGTAGAACTATCAAAGGCGAAAGCCATTGCGATTAAAGACCCGGCTCAGTTTCAACTCGCCCGGTTAGACCAACTCCACCTTGCCGGACAACGTTTATGACGTTGTTATCGGAAATGCCTCACCGCTCAATCAAGAGCGTGCAACGAGAATCTTTTCAGAGAATGGATCCGTGTGGCAGCGCCAGGTGCACAGGTCGCAATAGCCCTGCCTACACTGTCCAAGCTTCGGTGAATTCTTCTCGATATATTGGGAGGCCTTACACAGCGCCGGGTTGATCGACCACGAGGCTGATGTGGAACATCTAATTCTCGCTCTGCCGGCGGTATCCGATTTAGAACAACTCGCTGACGATGAAGGTCTGACGGAATGTGGAGTCGTGGGACAAACCTGGAGGAGTTCGACTTCGAGTCTGGTGAGCAATTTCTGAACTCCCTCTGGTTGCCGAATTCCTGATGCAAAGCTGGTTGGCAACCTTACCGAGGAGTCAAGAGATTTACTGATGAAGGAACTAACTAGTCTAATCAATGAGGAGAGGCATGAGGCAGAATTTGCACTCTCCGTGAAAGCGACTCTAGTGGTAGGCCGAAAGACTCCACATTCACTGACCAAAACTTAGTTCATTGATCTGCCACTTCTCGAGATCTTTTCGCCCCTTCGCTTTCGCCATCGTCCAAGCCTTCTTTGAAAGCTCAAGCTTGCTTTGTCCGAGGGCCTTCGCTAACTGGGGCAAGCGGGTGGCGCCAAAAGCAGAAAGATCACAATCGCAATAACTACAATCTCCGGAGTTCCTAATCCGCCGATAGCCAACATTGTCTCACTCATATTTTCCTCATTTCGGTTAACAACCCTTAGTGGAAGCTAGTCGCCGTTGTCTGATTCGTAGAAAAGATATTTTCGCCAAGTCTCGTCGGCACGTCCCAGGTAACGCATGATCTGGCGGTTGACGATGCAATGAAAATCCTCGAGGTCTGCGCGACAAGTGCATACCAGACTCTTCCGAGTGTGCGATTACCCTTCTTATGATTACAGCGCTTGCAACAGGCGACTAGATTATCCCACGCCGACTCCTCCGCGCGAGCGAGGAAGCACATGATCAAGGGTAAGCTCCGAAGGGCGCCACTGCCTTCCACAGATACTGACAGGTGGAGATGATCGCGTAGCAGGATATTCTTTCGTGACAAAGACCTTCAGCTCAAACGGGATATGAATGTACTCTAGTTAATCGAATCACCGAGGGCGCATGAATCGACAACTTCTGAGAATGAAGCATGTGCCCGTTATGCTCTTCTACCCTTGCAGCCCCTTTGTAAAATCATAACGACCGCGCGCCGTTCGGTGCACAGCGTTTATAGGCTCGAACGAAGTATTTAGCGCTGAAACTCTGCCATTCACTACTGACCGTGATATTACGCGACGCTGAAAGATAGATGTCAAAGATTATGTTGCATTTGGCTTAACTTAAGATGCGACCCACGGCGAATCATTGCCTCTTTTCCGCCAGCAAGAACCGACGAGATCGTGCAATTGTCGAGCACAAAGACTGGCTTGGCCCCGGCCGAAAGAGTGCAGCAGCACAACTGAAGCGGTCGCTCCAGTTGTGAAGACATCGTCAACCAGCAGAATTTCCTCTCCCTCAATCAACCGCGGAAACCGAGACGCTGAAAGCATCGGCGACGGTTTCGAGTCGTCCTTTAGCATCAAGGCCTGCTCTGTGCTTATGAGTTCCACGTCACTCGAATAAGACTAGATTCAGTCGACCATTATTCCAAGCGGAGAGGCGAGTCCACGAGCTATTAGGTGACGCTTGATTAAACCCTCGTCGCTCCTCTTTCTCGGAATGTAAAGGAACGGGGATAATCCGATTAGCGGCGTTGAGAGGAGGACGTTGTGCCGCTCTAACGAGAAGCAAGCGCAGATGCGACGACAGATGAGGTTGCGTTTTTAAAAGTGAGTACCGACTCGCGTAGTGCACCTTCATAAAGACCACACGCACGCGCCGCACTGAATATTTGCGAATCACAACGCCGGCAGTAAATCTCGTCGCGCTTAGACTGTTTTGAGTCGCGTGCGAGTACGCCGCATTTCGAGCAAACAGCTTCTGCACCTGTAAAGATTCAGGTTTGCCCGCCAACAATCGTCGCAGGCCGGAGCAAGAGATCTGTTTTCAATGCTGCGGTTACAAATTGCGCAGCCCTGCGGATACGCGAGCGCGAGTAACGTATCGTATAGATGACTGGCGGTCTGCGTGAGGAACATCGGAAGCGACGATCACCAAAAATCAACGGCCTCCTGAGATTCTCAGGAGGCCGCGATAAATATCGACTTGGATTCTAAAGTCCTAATCTTCGTCTTCACCCAATAACCCTCGTTCTTGCAGATCCTGACAGCGAACGCAGTGGCGAGCCCAAGGCACTGCTTCCAACCTCTTTTCCGGAAGAACCTCGCCACAATGCACGCATTTGCCGTAACCGGTCGTTTCAATTCTTTCCGAGAGCCTCATCGATTAGATTCAGCAGCTGTCGATCATTGTCTGACATCGATACCAGCAATTGTTTTGGTATACGCATTCGCAGCCATATCAGCTGGGTCCTGCGTTGCCTCGGCGTCCCGTTCGCGACTATATAGTTCCGCTGCTTGTACTTGACCAACCAGGCCTTCGCGACGGCCCAGCAACTTATCGCGGAAAACTTTTGTTCGCCTCTTATCCATTATTCGTCTTAGTCCTCCACCCTACTTGATAATTATCGGAGTCTTTACTTCTGATACGGCAACCCGTGAACAATTGTAGTAGGCGCGATACAACTGCTCGATTAACAATACGCGCGCCATCTCGTGGGTTAAGCGTCAACCGCGACAGCGACCAACGTTTGTTTACCCTTGTCACAAAATCTGGCGACACCCCACGCGGTCCACCAATCACAAACGCAACTTCCTTGATCCCACTTCCTTCCCAACCTTTGACTTGCTCAGCCACCTGTTGAGACGTCCACTCTGTACCGTCGGGATCCAATAAGAACCGTTACACCGCCAGGTCGGAGCGCGTCTGAGATGCGCTTTGTGTCCCTATCGATGCCCGCCTTGTCTTCGCTCCCCGACTCCTTCAATTCCGTCACTTCGCAGCGCACTGAAATGAGAAAGCCGCTCAGAGTAATCGTCGATTAGTGCTCGTAGTCGAGGATCACGAGTCTTACCGGTCCAAATAATCCGAAAGCGCATCGACTTGTCCGTCAACCGTTAAGCTTACACCTCGCAATTTTCTCGTACAGGTTCTTGCGACTGATTCCAGAATCCGTGCACTTTCAGTCTTGTTGCCACCGGCTGCACCAAGATGTCGGCGATGTATGCCGCCTCCAATTGCGCAAGACTGAGCGGCGTTGCCTTGTTCCTCTGAGCCTTGACCGATGCCGTCAACGTTGGAGGAAGATGCTCAACGTCCAATCGCTTCCCGTTTGCGATGATGACTGCGCGTTCAATAATATTCGCGAGTTCGCGAGCATTGCCTGGAAACTCATATTCCTGGAGCGTTGCGAGGGCGCCTTTCGAAATGTCATTAACCTTGCGACCGTGCTTGGTCGAATAGTGAGAAATGAAATGCTTCACTAATGGTGAAAGATCATCCTCACGTTCGCGCAGAGCCGGAACGCGTATATGAATCACGTTCAGGCGATAGTAGAGATCCGCGCGAAAGTCTCTGCGTTTTACCGCGTCATCAAGGTCGACATTGGTTAACGCAATCAGACGAGCTTTGAGCTTGATTGTTGCTCGCCCGCCAAGTCGTTCAAACTCGCTCTTCGATCACTCTTAAGAGCTTTGCCTGAGCATCCGTTGACAGGTGAGCAATCTCGTCCAAAACGAGCGTGCCGCTTACCCACGCCTTCAATCGGCCCGGTTTTGCTTCGGTCGCTCCGGTAAAAGCGCCGCGTTCGTAACCGAACAGCTCTCGCTTCCAACAGATCTCCTGGCAATGTCGCACAGTCGATCTTGACGTAACGGTAGATTGCAGCGCGACGACTTGGAATGGATAAAAGACGCTAGCACATCGCTTTCCCAGCTCCCGACTCGCCTGTGATCAAGATATTCGAAGTGGTAGCACGCTACTCGCTCCGCGAGATCAACTGCCTCGCGCCATTGCATGTCGAGCGAGCAAAACAGTTCTATCACGATTCTCTTCTCAAAGAACTGTTGTCAACCACCAAGCCCTGGCGGCAGATTGACTCGCTTGGATTCTCGCCCAGAGCCGTTCGAGATCGTAAAACTGCCTGCGCCTTCTGTTCGAACACATGAACAATGAAGTCACCGTAATCCAAAAGAATCCATTCTGCAGTCTTGTAACCTTCGACCCGTGCCGCCGTTGAGCCCAGAACGTTTCTAGAAGTTTCATAAACCTCATCCGAGATTGCCTGGACTTGCCGCTCATTGGCGCCGCTCGTAATGACAAAGAAGTCTGTGAAGGTAGCTATCTCAGCGTAGGTCAAGAACAACGACATCAAGCGCTTTCTTCTCAGCTGCAGCATTGAGAGCCATCAAAACGCGTTCGTCAAGTGGCTCAGTTTCTGTTGCAGAGCCTGAGCCTGCGGATGCGCGTACCGGCTGGGGGTTTAACGACTGTTCCTTGGCTGTTGAATTAGGCTTCATATGATTCCCGATATAGTGCGTACTTCTGTATGTATTGCGCGACCGGCGCTGCAAACAAACTGTCTTAATTCATCGAAGCGACCTTCGCTGGCTAACAATCGAATTTGCGTGGCAGAAACATCCTTCATTACGACATCCGTCAGAAAGATTCTTGGCTCTGCTACATCGACTACTGAATTCCAATCGGTCCTCGAACGCAAATCAATAATCCGATCTTTCATTTCGGGGGACCTTGAACGTCATAACCTGGCCTGGTGACGACGATGTGGTTAACCATCGCGAGTAAGCTTCTTCCAATCTCGCCACGTCGTTATCTCCGTCCACGAATCCGCTCCCATTACAAAGAACAAATCACTTGTTTCACCCAGCGTTCCAACAAAGTGCTCAAGGGTATTCACTGTATAGCGACGATCTGGCGCTTCGATCTCAAATGGAGAAATCGCCAGACTTGGTTCATTCTGCGTGGCCAGCGCCAGCATCGCGTAGCGATGGATTGGCACACTCACTGCTCGGCCAAGTTTGTGGGGAGCGACCTGGGCCGGATAAAGAGTACTTTCTCAATCTCAAACAACTCACAAACTTTACGTGCGACGTCGAGATGTCCCAGGTGAACCGGATCGAATGTCCCGCCGTATAGGGCGATACGCCGTTTCGCGCACATCTCTTACAAACTTAGCTCAACCGTTTCGGTCTTATTCGATGCAGCATTAAGCTCATCAAGAGTCACTGCAATAGCATTTACCAATTCACGAACACCCTGTCCGGTAGCGGAAGAGATTGCAAAGAACGGCTTACCATCTTCAGCTACCCTGGCTCGCAGGGAGTCAATCGATCCTCTTCGTCGAGTGCATCCATCTTGGTAGCAACCACAAACTGCGGCCTAACCGCTAACTCTGGATTGTAAGAAGCTAACTCATGATTGACGGTCAAATAATCTGCAACCGTTTCGCGCCCGGACATCGATGAAACGTCGACTAAATGAAGCAATAACTTGGTTCGCTCAACATGCCGCAGAAACTGATCACCGAGTCCTGCTCCTGTATGCGCTCCCTCAATCAAACCTGGAATATCAGCGATCACAAAAGTGCGAAAGTCACCCAGATCGACAACTCCGAGGTTTGGTTCCAGCGTAGTAAACGGATAATCGGCGATCTTTGGCCTGGCAGCGGACACAGTAGAAATTAAAGTCGACTTGCCTGCATTTGGAAAACCAACCAGACCTACGTCAGCGAGCAGCTTGAGTTCAAGCTGTAACTCCCGTTCCTCGCCCTTGCCACCTTCCTGGTGATAGCGAGGTGCGCGGTTGGTCGAAGTGGCGAAGTGAGCGTTACCAAATCCGCCTCGTCCTCCTCGCGCAGCCAACCATTGAGAGCCGTCATGGGCCAGATCGGCAAGCAAGTCTCCCGTTTCAAAATCAAAGATCTGAGTTCCGATTGGAACTTTGACAAACAAATCTTCACCAGTATGGCCTGATCGATTCGAGCCTTCGCCGTGCTAGCCCTCGCTCAGCGATATGGCGCGGGTTATACCGCAGATGCAGTAGTGTATTTAGCGAAACATCCGCTACGAAAACGACGTCACCACCACGCCCACCATCGCCGCCTGAAGGACCGCCTCGAGGGACAAACTTTTCACGTCTGAAAGCGGTAACACCGTTACCACCATTGCCTCCTGGACGTAAATCTTTGCACGATCAATAAACATCTAAATCAAAACGACGCCCGGTCGCACGAAAGCGTGCTAGCTCAGGCGTCGTGCATTTCCAGGGTCTAGTTGTCTAGGCAGCAGCTTGCTCCATCGGGTAAACGCTAATGAATTTGCCTGAGCGACCCTTGTCCTCAAACTTTACGACGCCGTCAATCAAAGCAAAGAGCGTATCGTCTTTACCTCGTCCGACATTGTTGCCGGGTTTCCAGCGTGTGCCTCGTTGCCGGGCAATGATGTTGCCGCCCAGAACTCTTTCGCCGCCAAACTTCTTGAGGCCTAACCGCTGGGACTGTGAGTCGCGTCCGTTTCGAGATGAGCCAACACCTTTTTTATGTGCCATAACAGAACTCCAGTACGTTAATAATCAGCAGCTCAGGCTGATCGTTAGCCAATTGAATCAATCTTGAGTGTCGTGTATCCCTGACGGTGACCGCGTGTACGTTTGTACTGCTTACGACGCTTTTTCTTAAAGACAACGATTTTCTGGTCGCGTCCGTGATCAACCACAGTCGCCGAAATCTTTGATGCCTCAGAAGCGGTGGTCAAAAGGGCTTCAAGTTCTACTGAACTACCGGCATCAGCCGCCAGTGAAGGCACCCGAAGGGTCTGGCCTTCTTCCACCAGAAACTGTTTTCCGCCGGTTTTGATTACTGCATGTGCCATATCATTTACCTCTTCAGACGCGATAAGTCGCCATAGAAAAGTCGGTTATTATAGGGAACCAGTTCGGAAACGGCAACCGCACAGGCTGCCTCACGCCCCAACTGCTGCTTCCCCTCCATTCTTTCGACCATTTTTGGTCAAAAAGTACTCCATGAAATTCGTCGAAATGTCGCCTGCTCGGAACTTGGGATCGTCCATGATCTTCAGGTGAAGGGGAATTGTCGTCTTGATTCCCTCAATAACCATTGCTTCCAGCGCTCGTTTCATTCGGGCAATTGCGAGCTCACGCGTCCGGGCATGGACGATGACCTTCGCAATCATTGAATCGTAAAAAGGCGAGCACTCGATAACCGGAATAAACAAAGGTATCGACCCTAACCCCGGGACCCCAGGTAAATTAAACGCAGTGATTGTCCCGGGCGATGGCGCGAATGTTTCAGGATTTTCCGCGTTGATTCGACACTCGATTGCGTGCCCGACAATCAACATATCCTCTTGTTTATAACCAAGTGGTTCACCCTCTGCAATCCTGATTTGATTGCGAACGATGTCAGCCAACGTAACCATCTCTGTAACCGGATGTTCGACCTGAATTCGTGTATTCATCTCCATGAAATAGAAACGACCACTTGAATCAGGAGAAACTCGACCGTTCCGGCACTCGAATAACCCAACTTCTTACATGCCGCAACAGCTGCTTCGCCCATTGTCTGGCGGAGTTCTGGAGTCAGTACCGGCGATGGTGCTTCTTCCATCAACTTCTGATGGCGTCTTTGAATGGAGCACTCACGTTCACCCAGATGAATACATTCACCATTCTCGTCAGCCAATACCTGAATCTCAATATGACGTGGCTGGTCGACATAGCGCTCGATATAAACGCTGCCGTCTTTGAACGCCGCTGCAGCCTCTGTTGAAGCAGTTTCAAGCGCATGGCCCAACTCCTCTTCAGTGCGAACTACACTCTCATGCCTCGGCCACCACCGCCTGCCGATGCTTTTACGATCACCGGGATAACCAATCTCGCGGGCGAGTTTCAACCCCTCTGCTTCCGATTCAATAGCCTCGGGACTTCCAGGCAATACAGGCAACCCGGCCTCAGCCAGTCGCTCGCCGAGCCTCAATCTTGTCTCCCATCAAACGGATCATTCGCGCTTGTGGTCCAATGAACTTGATGTTGCACGCTTCGCAGATTTCGGCGAAGTAAGCAGACTCGGCGAGAATCCGTAACCAGGATGGATAGCATCGACGTTAAAGATTTCGGCAGTACTGATAATTGCGGGAATATTCAGGTAACTCTGCGCCGAAGGCGCCGGTCCAATACACGCGGCTTCGTCTGCGAAATCTGACATGCAACGAATCGCGGTCAACATCGCTGTGAACCGCAACGGTCTTGATGCCCATCTCTTTGCAGGTCCAAATAATCCGACAGGCAATCTCACCGCGGTTGGCGATCAGGATCTTTTGAATTTGCGGATAGGCTGACGACATGAACGCTTTGGCAAAAGCCAACGTCCAACACTCAGGTTCCCACATCGAGCAGACTGCCGCTCAGTAACGGTAGATGTTGGACGAGGGGACTGCTAACTCTTTGATCCCGAACAGAGGCTGACCGTACTCAACGGGCTGACCGTTTTCTACATAAATCTTCGCCACTTCCCCAGCCGATTTCAGCCTGGATCTCATTCATCAACTTCATTGCTTCGATAATGCAAACCACTGTTTCGGGTTCAACATTACTTCCAATCTTTACGAATGGATCCGCGGTCGGTGAAGGCTGAACGATAAAATGTTACCAACGATCGGTGAAGGAATAATGTGCAGATCCTGATCTTCAGAAGCCGCGGTTTCAGCTTGAGCACCCGGATGCGCGGGCGACGAAGCTGTCAGTGGCGCCGCTGCTTGCCGGGTCGGCTAACCATGCCGCTTACGGAGGCAGCTGATCTCGGTCGAATAGCCGACTCGGAGCGTACGCACCTTCACGTCTCAGACGGACGCGAAAGTTGTCTCGTTCGAGTTCGAGCTCTGCCAAACCGTTGTCATGCAATAGCGCGATGAGTTCGCGAAGTTCATCCATATTCACGGATACGCCCGGTTGCGGGCTCGACTCGATTGAGTCGCTCAGCTGAGCGGCCGCCGGCGAGCTAGTGAGCGTTGCGCTTCATTTTGTTCTTTGCTGGAGGACATTAATCCTGGTCGTCCATTCCTTTGTCAGTAATTCAGTTTCATAGTTTGTAAAAAGTGATTAGCCCCAAGAGACTCGGTGTAGATTGCCGAAAATCAATTGGGGCTCGTCTCTTAGAGCGCTCTAGAGTGATCGCTCAACATATTCACTAAGCTCGGCGCCTATTCATCAGAAGCGGCGGTTTCCTCAGCTTCGTCACCACCCTTGGCCTTCGATTTCTTGCTAGCCTTCTTCTTGCTGGCGGTCGTGGCCTTGGTCCGCTTCTTTTCGGTCTCGTGGGCTTCAACCTCACGCGGGTTGTCAACCAACTCGATAATGGCAAGCTCGGCACGATCGCCTTCGCGATGGCCCAGCTTCAGAATACGCGTGTAACCACCCGGACGATCTTTGTACCGCTCACCAAGTTCACCAAACAGTCTCTTGAGCGCAGCCACACCAGATGTTCGCTCAGGCCGTACTTGACCACGCTTGCCGGCCAGCGCTTTTGCCGCTGTGTTGCCGGCATGAAAGAAACCGGCAGCCTGACGCGCGAAGATGAAGCGCGCGGGCTTGTGATCCGTCTTCATTTGGCAAGCTCTGCGCCTGCCTGGAAAGAGTGATAGCGCGCTCAACAAACGGTCGCAACTCCTTCGCCTTAGGCAAGGTCGTCACAATTCGTTCGTCGCGGGAGTTAATCAGTGAGGTCGCCAGGTTCCGAAGCATCGAGGTTCGATGTTCACTGGTGCGACCAAGTTTACGATGTGCCTTTAAGTGTCGCATGGCTCTAAAATACTAGTCCTCGTCACCGTCGAAATCTGAAAGATCCGCTCCGTCGCGGCCACCGGTACCCGGTATCGGGATTACCTTGCTCGTCGAACTCCATACCAAAGTCGAGACCCATACCGTTAAGGATCTCCTTGATTTCGTTGAGCGACTTCTTACCAAAGTTCTTCGTGGCGAGCATTTCTCGTTCAGTACGCTGGACCAGATCTCGAATCGTCCGAATGTCAGCGTTCTTCAGACAGTTGTATGAGCGTACTGAAAGCTCCAACTCATCTACCGAACGATCAGAGCTGATCGTTCCGCGGCAGAGGAGGACGTTCCATCTTCGCGTAAGCAAAGTCATCAGTGTCTTCTTCAAAATTGATGAAGATCGACATGTGATCTTTGATGAGCTTGGCGGCCAGATCCAATTGAGTCTTCTGGTTTCACTGATCCATCTGTCCAAACTTCGATAGTCAGCTTGTCGAACTCGGTGTTCTGACCAAGACGGGCTGCTTCGACGTTGTAGTTGACCTTCTTAACTGGGGTATGCACCGAATCGGTTGGAATGTACCCAAGAGAGAGATCTTCGTCGAAGTTTCGATCCGCGGAGACGTAACCACGACCGCGTTTCAACCTCATTTCAACTCGCAGTGAACCGCCTTCACTAACTGTGGCGATGTGGACCGAAGGGTCGAGAATCTTCGACGTCAGCCATCAGCTTCGATATCCGCCGCAGTAACTTCTCCGGCCGATTCCTTCGAAATGCGCAAGGTCTTCGGCTCGCTGCTGTGGAGCTTGAAGGGCACCTGCTTGAGATTCAGAATAACGTCAGTCGCGTCCTCAACAACGCCTTTGATTGACGAAAACTCGTGCTCAACGCCTTCGATTTTAACGGCAGTAATAGCTGCGCCTTCGATCGAAGAAAGCAACGCACGACGTAGCGAGTTACCTACTGTCGTACCAAAACCTCGCTCGAACGGTTGCGCTGAGAAGCGCCCGTACCGTTCGGTCAAGGTCTCCGTATCCGCCGCCAATCGACGCGGCATTTGAAATCCAGTCCAAAGATTATTTTGATCCATAGCCATAGCGTTTTCCGGTCCCCAATAAAGAAAGCGTGCAACCAGACGGAAGCGCTGCACACGCTTCCGCCGGTCGTAGTTGATTACTTGCTATAAAGCTCGACGATTAGCTGTTCGTTGATCAGGCGATCGATGTCGTCGCGCACTGGCAGACTGATCACGCGCGCAGTGCATTTCACCGCCGTCGGCAGAAATCCACGCTGGACGACCTCGGCCAGACGCGGTCTGCCAGGCGCCCTCAACGTGGTTATTCTTCCGGCTCGCCTCTTTGACACTGATCGAGTCGCCCGGCTTCACCTGATATGAGGGAATATCTACCTTGCGGTCGTTCACGAGTATGTGTCCGTGATTTACCAACTGCCTGGCCTGACGACGTGAGGTCGAAAAGCCGGCGCGGTATACCGCATTATCAAGCGACGCTCAAGCAAGAACAGAAGGTTCTCACCTGTGATGCCCTTCATTCTGGCCGCGCGCTCGAAATAGTTTCGGAATTGTCCTTCAAGGATGAAGTAGATGCGCTTGACCTTCTGCTTCTCGCGCAACTGTTGACCATAGCCAACAAGAGCCTTACCACGTCGCATCGAATTGCCGTGCTGTCCAGGCGGCTGAGTACCGCGCTTTTCAATCGGGACAGGCGGGCTTGTAACATCTATCACCCTTAAGAAAAAGCTTTGCACCTTCGCGTCGACAAAGGCGACACACTGCATCTCTATACCTAGCCAATCAATTGCCTCCAGTCTGTATTAGACGGAAAAGTTTACAGGTTACGCTTATGAGCGTAACCCCTTCATCCTTTGGGTTAAATCATTGCCGATTTCCGATTGTCAATTGCCGATTGAACGCGCATTCGAGGAACTTCTTCAAATCGGCAATTGGCAATCGACAATCGGCAATCGAACATTAAACTCTTCGCCGTTTTGGTGGGCGACAACCGTTGTGCGGAATCGGGGTACGTATCACGAATAGTCGACACTCGGATTCCCGCATTTGCGATTGCTCGAATCGCTGACTCTCGACCACCACCTGGGCCCTTCACGCGAACCTCACACTGGTGCATTCCGGCTTCGTGAGCCTTCTTCGCCGCTTCATATGCTGCCTGCTGAGCAGCGAAAGGTGTTCCTTTGCGCGAGCCACGAAAACCACGAGCACCTGCCGATGATTGTGCGATCAGGTTACCCTCGAGGTCCGTAATCGAAATCATCGTGTTGTTGAACGACGCAGCGATATGGACGATTCCATTCGGCACGTTCTTCTTCTCTTTCTTGCGAAAGACCTTCTTTTTACCACCAGCTTTTGCCATAAACTTTACTCTTGAACTCTGTTATTTGTACGTCGTCGTTTGTGCTCTATTGGTTGCGCTAACGTGGCCCTAAGCACAAAGATCCAACTACAAACAAACACCGCTACTTCTTGCCTGGCGCCTTCTTCTTCGCGCAATGGTTGCGCGCCGTGGACCTTTACGAGTCCGGGCGTTTGTAGTGGAGTTCGCTGACCACGGACTGGAAGTGCACGACGATGACGGAGACCGCGATAGCAGCCAATATCCATGAGGCGCTTGATGTCCATCTGGACTCGTTTACGCAGGTCGCCTTCGATTTCTCCCTGCGCTTTCAAGGACGCCACGAATCCGGCTCAGCTCGTCTTCACTCAAATCCTTGATCCGAGTGTCGACGTTTACGCCTGCCTCTTTCAGAACGGTACTTGAACGGGATCGGCCAATTCCATAAATGTAGGTCAGCCCAATCTCAGCTCTTTTGTTTGGCGGAAGATCCACCCCAGCTACACGTGCCATTTCTATCGCTTATCCTTGTCTCTGTTTATGTTTGGGGTTTACGCAAATCACCCGTACCACCCCTTGCGATGGATGACTTTGCACTTGTCGCACATCTTCTTTACTGACGCACGGACTTTCATTACTCAACCTCGACTCTTCGATTATCTTACTTGTAACGATAACGTGATTCGACCTCGATTAAGATCGTAGGGCGAAAGTTCTACCAAAACGCGGTCGCCAGGGAGAATGCGTATGAAATGTTTGCGCATCTTCCCTGATATATGCGCGAGCACCTGGTGCTGGCTTTCTTCCAACTCAACCCGAAACATAGCGTTTGGCAAAGTTTCCAGCACCTTTGCCATGACCTCTATAGCCTCTTCCTTCGCCATAACCTCTCAGATTGAAATTTTGGCGCACCGACAAACTGCGAAGAATACCACGCTGTCTCTCTCTTTGCCAAGCCGAGCTTCCACTATCAGTTACAGGCGACGAGTCTGTGACGCCGGAGGGCTTGGCTAAAGGCACTCGAGTCAGGACTTCCGGCCCTTCCTCAGTAATTGCGATGGTGTGTTCCACGTGAGCACTCGGCTGTCCATCCATCGTGACAACCGTCCAACCGTCAGGCAATACCTTGGTAAAATGGGTTCCCTTGTTCACCATTGGCTCGACCGCGAAGACATATCCGGCCTTGATCTTGGGGCCCTAACCCCGGTTTGCCATAGTTGGGAATCTGTGGATCTTCATGCATCCGCCGCCCTATTCCGTGACCAACGTAGTCCCTGAACTACTGAATACCCATTCGCCTCGGCGTGCTGCTGAACAGCCCAACCAATGTCTCCGAGGTGATTTCCCGGCTCGGCACTGTTCAATTGCGAACTCGAGGCATTCCTCGGTGACCTGGATTAACCTCAGACGCTCGTCATCAACTTTGCCGACGGGAACCGTTGTTGCTGTATCACCCACAAAGCCTTCGAGGGTTGCGCCACAATCAATCGAGAAAATGTCCCCTTCCTTCAGCTTGTAGCCAGAAGGAAAGCCGTGAACCACCTGTTCGTTAACTGACGCACAGATCGAATAAGGAAAGCCCGTTATATCCTTTGAATGTTGGAAGCGCGCCAGCGTCGCGAATCATCTTTTTCCGCCGCCTGATCGATTTCGATTGTCGACACGCCCGGCTCAACCAACGTCCGCAGATGCGCATAACACTTCGCCGGCAAGCTTGCCCGACGCTCGCATCTTCTCGATCTCTTTCTTCGACTTCCCGATAATCATGACAACTACTCTAACTCTTAACTATCGCCTCAAGTTCGTGATAGATGTCTTCGGCGTCGCCGGCTGCCGTCAACGGTGCGCAACAAGTTGGCGACGTCGATAATAGCTCAACCAGAGGCCGCGTCTGTTCTTCGTAAGTTGCAAGGCGCGCGCGCACGGTTTCTGAATTGTCATCCGCACGATGAACTAGTTGCGCGTCCGGATGGTTGTCACAAACGTTGTCGAACTTCGGTGGCTTGAAATACAGGTTATAGATCTCGTTGCACACCGGGCAGTTCCTTCGACCTGTCATCCGGCGCTCAAGCAGGTCGCGCGCAGTATCAATAAGAACAGGAACAATCTGTTTTCCTTGTTCTTGTGCCAGCACTTCAAGACTTTGCAGCCTGCGCAGGTGTTCGTCGGAAATCCGTCGAGGATATACCCGTTTCTACAGTCAGCCTCACTTGTTCGCTCTCGCACTAAACGAATTGTCAATTCATCAGGACCAGCTGTCCCTTCGCCATGATGTCCCGAACTTCTTGTGCCAACGAAGTGTTGGGAATCTTCAGCGCGCGAAAAATATCTCCCGTGGAGATTTGCGGCAAATTCAATCGCTCTTGAAGTAAGCGCGCGCCTGAGTGCCTTTGCCGGCACCAGGCGCACCCATCAGAACTATTATCTTCGACATAGGCGAGAGATGATTTGAGGTTCTTATTTACGACGGGCAAACGCCAGACTTACAAATCAAACCTAAACCAGGTCAGGCTCTTCGGCCCCGCAATCGGCCACCACTACCAAGGAACCCCTCGTAGTTTCGCATTACAAGTTGGGCCTCGATTTGTGAAACAGTATCCATCGCCACACCTACAAGGATCAGCAATGAAGTACCGCCAAAGTAAAACTGATAACCCATCCCAGTCGGGATCCAAGCCAACCCTGGCGTCGTACTAACAAAAGAGTCGAGCAGCGGACCAATCCATGGCAGTCTTCCAACCTTGAAACCACTAAGCATGAACTGCGGAACGAATGCCACCAACGCGAGGTAGATCGCACCTACAGTGGTTAGCCGCGTCAGGATCGAATTCGAGTACTCCGCTGTGGCTCTTCCCGGACGGATGCCCGGCATGAAGCCACCGTGCTTACGCAAATTGTCAGACACTTCTTCAACGTTAAAAACAATCGAGACGTAGAAGAACGTGAAAAAAGAGAATCAGCGAAAGGAAGATCAACTCGTAGTATGGATCACTCGCGTGGAAGGTCTGAAAGAAGCCGTAAACCTTCGCCCACAACGAATCGGCCTTATTCGGATCTGGTGGAAATGCCGCAAACAAACTCTGGGGCATCGACAGTACGGACGACGCGAAAATCACCGGGATCACACCGCCCATATTGATCTTCAGCGGCATTGTGGTCTGTTGACCGCTCAACTAACTGACGACCCACGTGTCGCTTTGCATAACTGACAGGTATCTTCCGGCGTGCCGCTTCCACAAACACGATAAACGCGATGATCCCTACCAAGGCAATCAGCAAAGCGAATACGCCCAGTGACCTCCATCGTATCGCCACCGCGAACACGATCAAATACCTGCTGGACGCCACGCGGTAAGCCGATCACGATACCGGCAAAAATCAGCAACGAAATTCCGTTGCCGATCCCGCGTTCAGTAATCTGCTCGCCCAGCCACATCACAAACATCGTTCCCGTGGTCAAGGTCAGAACCGTAGTCAAAAGGAAGCCCCACGTCGGCGCGCCTACACCATTCACCTGCAGCCAATGAGCAACGAATGAAGTTTGAATGCCAGCCAAACCAACGGTCAGATAACGGGTCCACTGATTAATCTTCTGCCGCCCCATCTCGCCCTCTTCCTGCAGTTTCTTCAACTGCGGCGAGACGACGGTCATGAGCTGCAAAATAATCGGAAGCCGTGATGTAGGGGGTGACGCCCAGCGCGAAGATCGAAATGGTTCTGAAGTTGCCACCTGAGAACAGGTCAAGAACGCCGAGCAGTGTTCCCGCCACGTCGCGCCAAACCTGGTCGAGTCTAACCTTATTAATTCCTGGCGCCCCGACGTGTGCCCCAAGCCGGTAAACAGCAAGCAGAGCCAAGCGTAAAGAAAATGCGCCGGCGGAGATCCGGCACATTGAACATATTTCGAACGGCAGCTAGAAACTTTTCCATGTGAATCCTTCGGGTAACGTTTCCGAACTAACCTGCAATCTCAACTGCAGCGCCGCCAGCCTTTTCTATCTTCTCGCGTGCACTCTTCGTGAAGCGATGACGCTGATACGCGCAAAGGCTTCTGAGATCTCACCATTGCCCAGCACAACTACGTCATGCTTTGCTTTCTTGATGATTCCCCGGCTGTGTAACACCTCGGGATTAATCTCTTCATCCGCATTGAAATGCTTATCCAGTGCGGCAAGGCTCACTTCAAGCCAATGCTTCTTAAAGATGTTGGTAAATCCACGTTTCGGCAAGCGACGATGAAGCGGCATCTGACCACCTTCAAAGCCTATCTTACGCGAGTAGCCTGAACGAGACTTTTGTCCCTTCTCACCGCGACCTGCGGTTTTGCCCAAGACCCGAACCTGGTCCTCTGCCGACTCGCTTCTTCTTATGCGTCGAGCCCTTTGCTGGTCGAAGACTGTTAAGACTGATAGCCATATCTACTCCGTTATCTTCTGCGTTCTCTTCTAAACCAAGCGCGAGTTTAGTCGACTATGCGCAGCAAGATGCGGAATCTTCGCAACCGCGCCGCGCATTGAATCCGTGTCGGGACGTTCGACAACCTGATTTAGTTTTGTGATGCCCAGGCTTCGCACTACGGCCTTGTGCTTCTTAGGCGCCGCAATGAAGCTCCGATAGTACTGAATTCTTATCGTGCCCGACTTCGCCTGTTCGCTTTTCTTGCTTCGCTTCTCAGCCATAACACCTCGCTAAAAATTACATATCCTCGACTTGCTTGCCGCGCAAACGCGCCAGCTCCATCGGATCTTTCATGCGTAACAGCGCATCGAAAGTCGCTCGCACAACGTTGTGTGGATTCGTCGAACCAAGAACCTTCGTTCGCACGTCATGAACGCCAACTGCCTGCATCACGGCTCTACACCGCGCCGCCGGCAATAACGCCAGTACCCTCTGATGCCGGCTTAACCATGACTCGACCCGCACCGTATTTACCGATGAGTTGGTGCGGCAGACGTGTTATTGATCAAGGGCACGCGGATCAAACTCTTCTTTGCGGCCTCGATCGCTTTCTTAATCGCCAGTGGAACTTCTCGCGCTTTGCCGGTTCCGAATCCCACGTGGCCACCTTCGTCACCGACGACGACAAGCGCCGCGAACGAAAGGTTCTTACCACCCTTAACTACCTTGGTGACGCGATTGATCGAGATCACCTGATCCTTCAGATCGAGTCCCTGTGCTGGAATACGTTGCTTGGGTTGTCCTCATAGCTATTCTTTTACTTTTCTTACGCGGCTTCTTCTCTGCGGTTGCTTCCGGTGCAGCTGCTTCGGGTTCGTTCTTCCTCAACGGCAGCCACTTCGTTCTTATTCAAACCAGCGGCGCGGGCCGCGTCGGTTAGCGCCTTGATACGACCGTGATAGAGATAGCCGCCTCGATCGAAGACTACCTGTTCAATACCTTTTGCCAATCGCTCGCTCGGCTATCGCCTGACCGATGCGTCGCGCTGCATCAAGATTTCCGCCAGTATTGCCACGCAGATCCTTCTCGGTACTTCGAAGCCGACACCAAGGTCTGTCCCTCGACGGTCATCGATCACCTGGGCGTAGATATGATTCAGGCTGCGATAGATTGCGAGCCGAGGCCGGTCAGTACTTCCTTTCACCTTGCGACGAATACGCTGGTGAATAGCGGTTCGCACTACTGCTCTATTCGTGTTTGCCATAGTTCCTCTTAGTATTTCAGTGCCGATTTCCAATTGCCGATTTACGGTTTCATTTGAGATGCCCGCGCCTCGACAATCGGCAATCGGCAATCGGCAATCGTAAATTACTTCCCTGTCTTACCAGGCTTCAACTTGATCGGCACATCCAGCGTAACGAACGCCTTTACCCTTATAAGCATCGGGCTTGCGCAGCCTGTGCATCTCCGCCGCGACCTGACCAAGTTTCTGCTTATCAATACTCGTTAGCGTCAACGTTGTCTGGTACTGCTGAATGCTACCCTTCGTCGTCATACGCTCAGCCTTGGCTTCGACTTCAGGCTGGCAACGGAAACTCGATCGGATGTGAATAGCCGAGGGAGAAAACTATCTTCTTACCCTGCACGTCAGCCTTAGTAGCCAACGCCAACAACATCCATCTGCTTTACTGAACCCTTCAGTGACGCCAACAATGGCATTGTTAGCGAGAGCCCGAGCCAGGCCGTGCAGCGCCGCAACGTCGTCAGACGTTCGCTCAGCACGCAGCTCTTCGCCGTCGACTTTGAAACTAATACCTGCCGGGACGGGAGTCTTCAAAGTACCTTTCGGACCTTTGACTTCGAGCTCCTGATCACCAACCGTGACGGTCACGCCCTTCGGCAAAGCAATCGGCTTTTTTCCTATTCGCGACATAAGATCGTTTCCAATTTCCGATTTTCATGATTTCAGATTGCACGATTCGCTCTATTGGCGACCAATCCGAAATCTACAATCTTGCAATCTGCAATTAGTAGATTTGGGCCAACAGCTCGCCGCCCATGTTTTCACGACGCGCGGCCTTACCACTCATCAACCCCTTCGACGTTGAGACGATATTGATACCGTAACCGCCGAGCACCTTCGGAATCTCACTCGAGCCGACATAAACGCGGCGGCCGGGCGTCGACACTCTTTGCAGATACGTGATCGACGACGTTCCTCGAGCGTCATAACGCAAGAAAGATTCGTATCGTCTTCTTCAAACCTTCGCCCTTGATGACGAAGTTGTTCACATAGCCCTCTTCCTTCAGGATGCGGGCAATTTCTAGCTTGAGCTTTGAAGCCGGAATATCAACACGCGAGTGTTTCGCCGCAATCGCATTGCGGATTCGCGTCAACATATCGGCGATAGGATCAGTCATGAATTAACTCCAGTGATTGCCGATTTCCGATCCCGACGAGTCGGGATTGGCAATCGGAAATATTTTACCAGCTCGACTTTACGACGCCCGGGATCTGTCCCTGGAGCGCCAACTCGCGAAAACAGATGCGACAGAGGTTGAACTTGCGTAAATAAGCGCGGGGTCGACCGCATCGTTTGCATCGCGTGTAGGCCCGCACTGCAAACTTCGGTTTGCGGTTAGCCTTCGCAATCAGTGATTTCTTTGCCATAGTTCGTTAATCGTCAATCGTTAATGGTGAATCGTGGTTCGCCAATCGTGAAATTACGATTTACCATTTCACGATTAACGATTTACCAGGTCCTAAACGGCATCCCCATAGCCTTCAACAACGCGCGCGCCTGCTCATCGTTACGTGCCGTTGTGACAATGGAAATATTCATACCTCGCAACTTGTCCACTTTGTTGAAATCGATTTCCGGAAAGATCAGCTGTTCACGGATACCAATTGTGTAGTTTCCCGGCCGTCAAATGCCTTGGCTGACACTCCGCGAAAGTCTCTGACACGCGGCAGCGCAACCGACATCAACCGATCCAGGAACTCGTACATCCGCTCGCCGCGCAGAGTGACGACACAGTAACCAATCGGCATTCCCTGTCGCAACTTAAACGACGCAATCGATTTCTTTGCTTTCGTGACCACAGGCTTTTGACCGGTGACGGCTCGTAACTCATCTGCAGCCGTATCGAGAATCTTCGCGTTGGCGATTGCCTCACCCATGCCCATATTGAGCACCACTTTTTCAATGCGCGGGACTGCCATGGGATTCTTAATCCCAAACTCTTTGGCAATCTGTGGCGCCACGTCTCTTTTGATATCGCTCTTTTAACCTTGCAGCCATTTCAGTTCCTCGCTTGCGGTTCTACTTCCAATGAGTGACCGCTTTTAGCGGCGACGCGGGTCTTGGAATCACTCCTCACCTTCATACCTGATGCGCGATGGCTTTCCCGATTGCGGGTCAATCAACTGAACATTCGAGATATCGATGAACGCTTCCTTATCGACAATGCCACCGCCCCGGTTGGCCTGGGGTTTGCCTTCTGATGGCGCTTGATCATCCCCACACCTTCAACCTTGACCTTGCCCTTCACAGGCGCAACTTCCAATACCCGGCCGCGTCGTCCTTTGTCGCGCCCGGCAATGATCGCAACCTGATCGTTCTTTTCAATTTTCGTGCGCTGTAAGCAATACGTAAGAATTC